>Ga0310813_10000012_pt1 | contig 158275 bp, 134 predicted proteins | sample YN3metagenome_FD_203086 | JGI IMG/M metagenome (GOLD analysis project Ga0310813, IMG submission 203086) | Soil microbial communities from experimental microcosm in Duke University, North Carolina, United States - YN3 | ecosystem: Engineered > Artificial ecosystem > Soil microcosm >... | reverse complement strand
GATTCTGTGAAAAAATTCAGAGACAAACAAAGAGAAGAAATGCTGGCAATGGAGATCAAACGTAAAGTTCAAATACAAATGGATTCCCTTGCAATTGCAGATTACTGCAAAAAAAATCACCTGAAAACGCAGCGTACTATGGACGGTGTTTATTATGTAGTGAAAAAATCTGTAGAAGGAGTTACGCTTCAGCCTGGAGACACTGCTCAAACTATTTACACTGGTAAATTGTTGGACGGAACTACCTTTGACTCGAATGTAGGCAAAGAGCCTTTCCCTGTAATGGTAGGCATGGGCCAGGTGATCCGTGGATGGGATTCAGGATTGATGGCTTTGAAAAAAGGAGAAAAAGCTACACTGATCATTCCTTCTGCACTTGGTTACGGCGAACGCGGTGCCGGCGCTAGCATTCCTCCCAATGCTATTCTGGTTTTTGATGTGGAGGTCTTAAAGCAATAATAATTAAAAATAAAGTTATGATGATTTGGAGAGCCTTTGCTCTCCAAATTGTTTTTAAGCAAAAAAATAAAATCACCTATGAATAATGTCAAGACATTCGCTTTCCTGCTACTGGTACTTTGTACAGGACTAATGGCTACTGCCCAGCCTCCGAAAGGGTATAAACAAACTCCTTCAGGCTTGCTGTATAAATTTCACGTCGATCGAGAAGGTACTCCGGCAAAGAAAGGCGATATCATGATCTTGCATTTCGCTTTTAAAACGGACAAAGATTCCTTATTGCGCAGTACTTTTAAAGAAGGTAAACCTGTAGAATTGCCACTACAGGAAAGTGCTTTTAAAGGAGGACTGGAAGAAGGATTCACAATGATGTCTCCTGGCGACAGTGCTACTTTTCTTGTCAACGCCGATTCTTTGTTTGCCAAAATGTTTTATCAACCGCTTCCTGCCTTTATTCGTAAAGGAAGCAACGTCGGCTTTACGATCAAAATGATTCGTGTAATGACGATGGAAGAATATCAAAAACAAAAAGAAAAAGAAGCCGCAGAAGCACTGGCCAAGGAAGATAAAACGATCCAAGATTACATGGCTAAGAATAATCTGAAAGGCACCAAAACTGCTTCAGGCTTATATTATGTACAGGTGCAGCCAGGCTCAGGAGTGAAAGCAGAAAAAGGAAAAACGGTATCGGTGCATTACACTGGAAAATTGTTGAACGGAAATAAATTCGACAGCTCAGTAGACCGCGGACAACCTTTTGAATTCGGCCTCGGAGCCGGTCAGGTAATCCAGGGATGGGACGAAGGTATTGCACTTATGAGTGTAGGTGAGAAAGGTATTCTGCTAATTCCTTCTGCACTCGGCTACGGCACGAGAGGTGCGGGTTCTAGTATACCTCCCAACTCTGTATTGGTATTTGACGTAGAATTGCTTGGAGTAAAATAGATACCAAATGATGAATACCAGATGCCAGATAAAAATTATCCGACATCTGGTATTTAATATGTTTTTATAACAGAAATAGCTTAGCTCTGTCGTTTATGAAAAAAATCTTTTTCTTCGTATTTCTTCTGATCGCCTTTCAACTGCAGGCGCAGCAAGATACGGTATATACCGGAACGGGATTAAAGTACGTACAGCTCAAAGCCGGTGATGGTAAAAAACCAGTAGATGGAAGTCGTGTAAAGGTGAGCTACACGGGAAAATTTTTGAACGGAGAAGTATTCGAAAAGCTGGAAGACGGCGATAGTTTCTTTTTCAAGATCGGCGATCCTACGATTATCAAGGGTTGGAGCGAAGGCTTTAAATTAATGAGCCAGGGAGAAAAAGGTATTTTTGTTTTACCTCCTTTCCTTGCTTATGGTAGTAAAGGCGTCAAAGATCCGGAAGGGCTTAAAGAATATATGATCCCACCCAATGCTACGCTGGTCTACGAGGTAGAACTTATCAGCGTAAAATAAGAATGCATTCCGAAGAACTTTTCAGACAAGCTGCGGACAGGCTGGAAAAATTTTACGGGAAACAAGAAGCACAATCTTTGTCTTTCCTCTTGCTACAGGCCCTCTATGGTTGGAGCCGTTCTGAAATTTTAGCGACAAAACAGATCCCGGATCTTTCTAAACTAAATATACTTGAAAGCTATCTCAACAGGCTTGAGCAATCCGAACCACTCCAATATATCCTGGGACAAACAGAGTTTTATGGGTATCCTTTTGAAGTGAATCCATCGGTACTCATTCCAAGGCCGGAGACGGAGGAACTGGTGCAGTGGATTATTTCGGAAAATAAAAACAAGGCTACTTTATCCATCCTTGATATTGGCACAGGTAGCGGATGCATTGCCATAGCGCTGAAAAAAAATCTTCCGCAAGCTACTGTCTATGCACTCGACGTGAGTACACAAGCATTGGAAACAGCAAAAAAAAATGCGCTGCTCAATCAGGCGGAAATTAACTTTATAGATCAAAATATTCTTTCGGATACAACAGGGATTCCACGAACCAATATCATTGTCAGCAATCCGCCTTATGTGATGGAGCAGGAAAAACCGTTGATGCGAAAAAATGTACTCGCCTATGAACCTTCACTGGCTTTGTTTGTAGAAGACCAGGATCCACTTCTTTTTTATAGGACCATTGCTGAAAAAGCTGCGCAATATTTAGTGCCCCAAGGAAAGATCTATTTTGAGATCAACGAGCAATTTGGGAAAGAAACAGCAGAACTTTTGACAAAGACAGGATTTGTTAAAACAAGAATAATGAAAGACCTTTCAGGGAAAGATAGGATGGTTGGCGGAGAGTTAAACTGAATCTTTGCGTCTTAACGCCTTCACGAAAGATTTCCATGCAAAGGCGCTAAGCAATTATTTTTTCGCAGTAGAGATTTCTTTTCTGCCAATCACGAAGAAGCTGATCAGTGTGCAGATACCACCAACTACAAGCGTGAGTACCAGCTGTGAAGTATGCAGCACAAAAGCATAGGCTACACCATTTTCCTTACTCAGTCCGTAAAATACCGTTAGTCCGAGCGCTACAAAAAAGTGGAAGGAACCCGCGCCACCCGAAGCCGGCACCGACATTCCGATCGCTCCTGCAATGAGGATCACCAGTCCTGCCATTGGGCCCAGGTTGGAAGTAAAAGGCAGAGAGAAAAACACCAGGTAGGTCATGAAATAATAAGCTGTCCAGATGAAGATCGTGTGAAATACAAATTCTTTTTTTCTTTCGAGTTTGATAAAACTAAAATATGCTTCTGTAAAAAGTGTTACTATAAAACCTCTCACTTTCATCATCAGAGAATGATTGCGGAAAATGAGCGCCAGGATCAGACATACTGCTCCGGCAGCTATGATCCATGGAAGATAGGTAGAAATAAATCCAGGTTCGGTTCCTTTATTTTTCAATCCATCTTGAATGAGGTAAAGAAATTTATCGTATTCAAGAAAAAGAGAAAACAATACTAAGAATCCCAGGCAAAGCAGGTCGATCACGCGCTCTGCTACTACTGTGGCAATGGACGAAGCCATTGGTACTTTGTCGCCACGATTTAGCACTACGCAGCGCATTACTTCTCCACCTCTTGGGATAAAAATATTTCCGAAATATCCAGTCATTACTGCCAGAAAAGTATTTGTCAAACTAGGACGATAACCCAGCGGTTCCAGCAACAGATCCCAGCGGCGTGCGCGGCTAAGATGCGAGACGAGCGAAATACCCAGCGCCAGTAGGATCCAGGAAGGATTGGCTTCTTTCATTCTTTCCCAAATCTCGGTAGGACTGAAATAGCTGAGAATCCCCGCCACTAGTGCGACAGCGATTACAAGGGATAAGATGATCTGATAAGAAGTTTTCAAAATAAAGAATTGTTAGAGTTGTTGTTAACTGCACTCATTTAGGATGCAAGATACCAGATAGCGGATACCAGATATTTTTTAATTTAAAATAAGTTCTAATTTTTATCCGGTATCTGGCATCTTGTATCCGGCATCTTAAATTAGTGTATATAAAATTAAATCACCTGCTTGTTGCGATCGTTTACAAATACGCGGATTGGAGTCCACTTGGCAGCTTCTTCTGGTGTCATAGAAGCGAAACTCATAATGATCAACAGATCGCCTACTTGTACTTTGCGGGCAGCAGCGCCGTTGAGACAAATAGTGCCGGTTCCTTTTTCACCTTTGATCACGTAAGTTTCCAGGCGTTCGCCGTTATTGTTGTTTACTACCAATACCTTTTCCCATTCTCCAATTTTAGAAGCGATCATCAGATCTTCATCGATGGTGATACTTCCTTCATAGTTCAACTCTGCTTGTGTTACTACTGCCTTATGTATTTTTGATTTTAATACCTGGATATTCATCTGCTCGTTTGTATTTGAGGGAGCAAAGCTACTAATATTAGCACTCATCTCAAAAATAGATGTAAGATACCGGATACCAGATTACAGATAATATTTCTAATAAAATAATTATCCCCTTGCATCAACTTTTAACTACTCGATTATCAAATTATCAATCAGCCTTACACCATCTAAAAATACAGCGATACACAAAGCAACTTTCTTATGGTTTGACGGATCTTCTATAGGCTCCAGGGTGGTGCCGTCGGCTATTTCAAAATATTCCAATTGAAGTTCTTTATAAGAATCTAAAAAACCAGCCACTGTCTTTTTCGTTTTTTCTACCCCTTCTTTAGGCAGCAACGAAGCAGCCAATCGGAGCGATTCGTAGATCTTAGCAGCCACAGGTCTGTTTTGCGGACTCAGTCTCACGTTGCGCGAAGACATAGCCAGTCCGTCGGGCTCGCGGATGATGGGGCAGCAGGTAAGCAGGATTGGGAAAGACAAGTCTTTCACCATTTGTTGGATGACCAAAAATTGCTGTAGGTCTTTTTGTCCGAAGTATGCTCTGGTGGGTTGAAGAATGTTAAATAATTTAGAAACGACTACACCTACTCCCGAGAAATGACCGGGCCTAAAAGCTCCTTCCATCACATTTTCCAGCGGACCGAAATCCATTTTGACCAGGGGCTTTGAAGCATACATTTCCTGTTCGTCCGGCGCGAATACTGCCTGGCAGCCTGCTTTTTCAAGCATGGTAAGGTCTTGCTCCAGGGTGCGAGGGTATTTGGCAAGGTCAGCAGGATTGTTGAATTGAATAGGGTTTACAAAAATGCTGGCCAGTGTGATCTTATTTTCTTTAGCAGAAATTGAGATGAGCGATAAATGCCCTTCGTGCAAGGCTCCCATAGTAGGAACCAGGCCCGTCTGGAAACCCTCTTTTTGCACTGAAAAGCAGTATTTCCGGGCTTCCGCCACTGTCTTCAACAACTCCATAAATTGCAATGTTTAGTAACTTCAAAATCGGCAAAATACGAGTTATATTTTAAAAACCTTGAATTTTACAAAAAAATTTTGTACTTTTGTACTCCCTTAGAGGAATTTTCTAACCTAATACACTCGCATTATGAGCAAACTCAGGATTTTGTATGTTGCCTCTGAAATGAATCCCTTCCTGCAACAGACACAAGTAGCCGATTTCGTACGAAAACTTCCTCAAGCAATGCAAGAGAAAGGTATGGAAATCAGGATTTTAGTTCCAAGGTTTGGAACCATCAACGAAAGAAGGAACCGGCTCCACGAAGTAGTAAGGCTTTCCGGTATCAATATTACCGTTGGTGAGGAAGAAAAACCTCTGATCATTAAAGTAGCTTCCGTCCCAAATGCCAAGCTTCAAGTTTATTTTATCGACAACGACGACTATTTTCAAAGAAAGTTCGTTTTTGAAGATAAAGACAATAAATTCTACCCAGACAACGACGAAAGAGCGATCTTCTTCTGTAAGGGTGTAATGGAAACTGTCAAAAAACTGGGCTGGGCTCCTGATATTGTGCATTGCAATGATTGGATGACAAGCTTGATCCCGCTCTATATGAAGACAAGGTATAAAAAAGACCCGATCTTCAAAAACGCGAAATCTGTTCTTTCTATTTACAATACACCATTCAATTACAAATTTGAATCGGATCTGATCTCTAAAGTAAAAATGCTGGATATCGATGACAGCATGCTTTCGATGCTGAAGACTTGCGATTTCGAAGGATTTGTAAGAACAGGAATAGAATACGCTGATGCTGTGATCAAGGCAGACGATGAATACTGCACCGCGCTTCAGAAGTTGTTTGACTCTATGAAAAAGAGCAAAAAAATAAACAGCTTTGAGGAAGAAGACTACGAAGAGAATTACTATAATTTTTATAATGAACTTGTTGACTAAAAAATTAATCTTCATCAAAACAGGATTGCTATCGCTGGCAATCCTGTTTTTTTTGGGTTGTAAAAAAGAAAATAATAAAATCGGGCTGAACGACCCCAGCAGGCTTCCCTCTGAGGCCTACTTTACAGATACTATCACGGTCAAATCCGAAGTGGTACTCATCAGCGATTCGATCAATACTACCAATGTATCAATCGCCGCCAATGGCAATTCTCCTTACGCTTCAGTAATGATGACAGGGGCTTATACCGATCCGCTGTTTGGAAAAATATCCGTGGAAGCATATTCACGTTTGCTCTTATCTACAGAATATGTAGAGCTTCCGGACGCTACAGCCGATTCGGCTTTTTTGTATCTCTCTTATTCTTATTTCTATGGGAACAACTGGTTACCGCAAACATTGAACGTATATGCCCTCGAGGAAGATATTAGGACAGATGTTCAATATTTTAGTAATTCTGCCCCTCTTGCACATACGACTTTGTTAGGTACAATTACCTTCAACGCCAGTAGCGATACGGCAGCTCAAATAAGGATTAAACTCAACAATACCAATGGATTTTTACAAACTGTTTTGGAGGCATCTAAAAATAATAATGGGTTTCAGAATGAAATAAAAGGAATTGTCTTGTCACCAGGCACTCCCGATGGTGCAATCATTCGCATCGATGGAAACTCAGTTAACACTGCGCTTCAGATTTATTATACCCAATACGGACAAAGCAATATTTATACTCTCAACATGACTAGTGGTGCGCACAAATTTTACCGCGTTATAGCCGATCGTAGTGGCACAGAGCTGTCTTCCTTAGTTAATAATTATGATAGTATTAATACTGCTTCATTGCCAAGCAGACGTTGTTATATACAAGCTTGCACAGGCTTGCGTACGAGGTTAAGTTTTCCCTATCTGAAAAATTTGCGTGAAGTATTTCCAAATATCGCTGTGATCAAAGGAGAGCTATCGGTGGCTCCAGCTCCTGGTACAGGCTATTACCCGCCTAATTATACAGTGCTGTTGATGCGTACCGATGAAACCGGAAAAATCCTGAAAAATCCTGCTGGTTCTATTTATTATGTACAGCCTGATGATTACGTTCAGTACAATAATACTGCTATCAATATTATTACATTGGATAGCAATCAATATTCAATCCCAGTAAAATCTTATATCCAATCGGTGCTCATAGGGCAGGTGCCTAACAATAAGATCATTCTTTCCCCGGGTTTATTATACACCGATATCAACCGGATTACAATTAGCGATAATGGCAACCCTTCTCTTCCGTTGAAATTGAGGTTGTATTTTACCACGATAAAATAAAAAGACTAACACTTGTTTCCTTTATGGAGATTAAATTCTAAATCCAAAAAATAAATTCCAAACGAGAATCTTCTTTGGAATTTGTTTTTTGGATTTTGGGTTTTAACATTTAATTAAAATAGTTACTATCTTTGAACAAAAAGGATATAGTATATAATTTTTATAATTAACTATGTGTGGAATTGTAGCTTACGTAGGGCATAAAGAAGCTTGTCCGATTATCTTAAAAGGCCTGAAAAGACTGGAATACCGCGGGTACGACAGCGCAGGTATTGCCTTGATCAAAAACGGGCTGAACGTCTATAAGAAAAAAGGTAAGGTAACTGACCTGGAAGCTTTTCTCGAAGGCAAAGACCTTCAGAGCACCATTGGAATGGGCCATACCCGCTGGGCCACGCACGGCGAACCAAGCGACCGCAATGCACACCCACATTTTTCCAACAGCAAAGGAATCGCGATCATCCATAATGGGATCATTGAAAACTACGACTCGCTGAAGAAAGATCTTCAGATGAGAGGTCATACATTTCTAAGTGATACAGACTCCGAAGTATTTATTCATCTCATTGAAGATGTATATGAGAATAATAACTGTACGCTCGAAGAAGCAGTCCGCATAGCGCTTACAATGGTAGTAGGCGCATATGCCATTGTGATCATGTCCAAAGATCATCCTGATCAATTGATCGCTGCCCGTAAAGGAAGTCCGCTTGTGATCGGAATTGGCAAAGACGAATTCTTCCTTGCTTCCGATGCTACGCCGATCATTGAATATACAAACGAAGTAGTTTATCTCAACGACTTCGAGATCGCTGTCATCAAGGGCGGCAAACTTTCTATCAAAAATATCGAAGACCAGATCACTACTCCTTATATCCAGAAATTGGATCTGGAGCTAGACTCCATTGAGAAAGGCGGCTATCCCCATTTCATGTTGAAAGAGATCTTTGAGCAACCAAGATCCATCACCGATTGTCTTCGCGGACGCGCCATCTCTGCTCAAGGCCACCTGGCGCTGGGAGGTATCCGTCAATACGCAAATAAACTTATTAATGCCGACCGTATCATTATCATTGCCTGTGGAACTTCCTGGCATTCCGGTTTGGTGGCGGAATATATTTTTGAAGAATACACACGCATCCCGGTAGAAGTAGAATACGCTTCGGAATTTCGTTACAGAAATCCTGTGATCCGAGAAGGAGATGTGGTGATCGCAATTTCCCAATCGGGAGAAACAGCGGACACCCTTGCTGCTATTGAGCTGGCAAAATCTAAAGGCGCGATCATCTTTGGAGTATGCAACGTAGTAGGTTCCTCCATCGCACGCGTATCGCACGAAGGCGCTTACCTGCATGCAGGACCGGAGATCGGTGTGGCCAGTACAAAGGCATTTACCGGACAGGTAACTGTGTTGGCTATGATGGCAATTATTGTTGCTAACAAAAAAGGAATTATTACTGAAAGTAAATTCCAGGAGCTGCTAGTAGACCTGGAAAATATTCCTTCTAAAATTCAACATGCGCTGGAGCTGAACGATTCTATCAAGCAAATCGCAGAAGAATTTAAAAATGCTAAAAACTTCCTTTACCTCGGAAGAGGGTATAACTTCCCAGTAGCCTTGGAAGGAGCATTAAAATTGAAAGAAATTTCCTACATCCACGCCGAAGGATATCCTGCGGCTGAAATGAAACATGGTCCGATCGCCCTGATCGACGAAGAGATGCCGGTAGTAGTGATTGCGCTGCATGATAGTTCTTATGAAAAAATTGTTTCAAACATACAGGAAGTGCGCGCCCGCAAAGGCCGCGTGATCGCTATTGTAACGGAAGGTGATACACAGATCCGCGACATGGCGGAATTTGTGATCGAAGTGCCACAGATCAGCGAAGCCTTGTCACCATTGGTTTCTGTAGTGCCACTACAATTGCTTGCCTATCATATCGCCGTGATGCGCGGCTGCAACGTAGACCAGCCAAGGAATTTGGCAAAGTCGGTAACGGTTGAATAATTATAAATTTTGAGTTATGAATATTGAATTAAAAAAGTGATACGTTAAACTCAATACTAATTCATAATTTATAACTCAACATTCATAACTCATAATTCAAAATTTCACTGATATGATACAGGAGTAGGTCTCCCCATCGCAAATCCATTTACTCTTAGCACAAGCGTGATAGAAGGATTAAGTTTAAAATGCGAAGCGCCGTTGAACGTATAAGGATAGCCGGCTACTGTAATTTTAAAAGTGTTGATCAGCAAATTTTCATTTCTGAATAATATTCCTGCTCCATAGGTCTGGTAAATCTGGTTATATAAAAAACTGCCCTTACCATTATCAATTATTCCCATGGATGTAGCGATTAATGGTGCGAAGCGGAAGCCAATGATATTATACGGAGTATACATTACGGTTTCCAGATTTAAAAACATTTTCCTCGTACCAGTTGTAGGGTTGCTTATTAAGCCATACATATCAATCGAGTTGAGCGAAATTCTCTCTTTATAGGTTTTATTAATACCATAGACTGTTTTGAAATTTATAAACTGTCGTACCTGCCATCTTCCTACTTTAAGCAAATTGCTGAAATAGAATAGTGTAAAATTGATGGTAGCATCGTCTTTTACTCCTGCGTTGAAATAATTTCCATAAACGAAATCAGCCGAAATGTACCCGAATTTTTCATAATGTTTTCCTTTCGCAATTTCAAATCCCAGGTAATGCCGTAGCTTGTATGTTTCGCGAACGCTTACGCCGTATAAGGTTTGTATGAGCAATCCCTCGGGCACGTCCTCGTTGGCTCCGAAACGATAGATGAATTTATCTTTATAAAATTTTCGCACAGAGTACGACACACTTCCGATGTACAAAGTTGAATTTAGATTTACATGCCCTGTATCAATATCAAATCCAGGTCGAGTCTGAAACTGTGTATTGGAATACCTCACAGCCACACCAATGTTGCGGCTTCGATTGTCAATTGTATTTGACTTGTGAGGATTAAAACTTCTTCCAATCCAATAGTCGGTAACGAGGTATTCAACAGGAGCTTTATGAAGAACAGAATCTAATCCTAGTGCGCTCGTTGAATCAGCAGGATTGGTAGGAGTTTTTTCAACGCTGTCTTTGACATAATAATTGTAGAACTTCCAGGTAGAAACCACCGAAACTCCTCCCGCCCACTTGGCAAGCGGCGAGTAGAAAGGCCTATTGAGCGAAGCTCCTATTTGATTATTGTCGCGTATTTTTCTGTAATACACATTGGAAGAAATATACGTGTGACTAATGTTGTTGACCGAATAGTTGCTTTCCAGGTTTGTGGTATTATCAGAAAAATCATGACTTACGTCTTGGTAAAACTGATGTCCGATTCCTGCAAGGTTGTAATCTTCAAAAGAGAGACTGCCGGAAGTTACGCTCGTTATTTCTCCCCAAGCTTCTATAGACCAAAGATCCTGCACTACTACTCTTACATCCACGCTGTCTGGCGATCCTTCGACAGGCTTTACATAGATACGCGCATCACTCACAAAGGAAGCCTGGCGCAGGATCCTTTCTGATTCTGTGATTTTAAGAATATCTAGTTTTTGCTCTTTTTTGAATAGTAAAAGATTTCGGATAATCCGATGACGTGTTTTAAGGTGCGCCCGGTTTCCAGCTTTTTGCAGTAACGTCATTGGATAAGTAAGCGTATCGTTCACCGAATGACCGAAGGGATCGTAGACTTCTATATTCACCTCGCGAATGTTCTTGCCTACATACTTTGCATTGGGGTCTGCTTTCTTTTGTTTGTTGGAAAGCGATTTACTATTACTTGTGACCGGCGTCAGAGGTGGCTTGGGTGTAGTAAAAAAACAATCGTAAAGAAATTGAGTGAATTTATGTTTCGCGGCGTATTTTCTGATTTGCTTATATACTTTTACAGAATCCGTCTGACATACTCCTATCGACGGGGTTCCTAGTGTACATACAAGTAGTACACAAATCTGAAAAAATAATCTCGGCAGTTTCGTTCCCATTCTATGCATCAGCAGTGTGCTTAAACCGTCACTAATACTTGCCGCTGGAGTCACTTGCTGATGAGCGTTCTAGCCAAAATTAAAAAAACAGCCCGCTGATCCATTATACGGAATGAGCCATCTCTTACAAGAATCCTAGTAATGGGAAGGGTGTAAGCAATAGCTGGAATTATATAAGTATACGTAAAGCCTCTCCTTACTGTTGCTGTTGCTCTTGCTGTCACACTGCAGTTCAGCAAGAGCAACAGCAACAGTGGGGAGAAGCTTCCATTTAGGACTCAACTATGCCATAAAAAAAGTCCCGCCGTTTCCAGCAGGACTTTCTATTGTGAGTATAAGTTTTAATTACTTGTTCATCGAGATTAAGAACTCTTCGTTGTTTTTGGTTTTGCTCATTTGGGAAATGAGGAAATCCATTGCTTCTACGGAGTTCATATCGGACATATGCTTGCGCAGGATCCATACACGAGATAGCTCGTCTTTGTCCATCAGCAAGTCCTCGCGGCGTGTACCCGAAGCAGGCACGTCGATCGCAGGGTACATACGTTTGTTGGCCAGTTTACGGTCAAGCTGAAGTTCCATGTTACCGGTTCCTTTGAATTCTTCAAAGATCACCTCGTCCATTTTAGAACCTGTATCGATCAAAGCTGTAGCGATGATGGTAAGTGAACCGCCGTTTTCTACGTTACGTGCAGCTCCGAAGAAACGTTTTGGTTTATGCAGCGCGTTGGCATCCACACCACCGGAAAGGATCTTACCGGAAGAAGGAACCACTGTGTTGTAAGCACGCGCCAGACGAGTGATGGAGTCAAGAAGGATCACAACGTCATGTCCGCATTCTACCATTCTTTTGGCTTTCTCTAATACCATGGCAGAAACTTTTACGTGTCTTTCTGCTTGCTCATCGAAAGTAGAAGAGATCACCTCAGCCTTTACGTTGCGCGCCATGTCAGTCACCTCTTCCGGACGTTCGTCGATTAGAAGAACGATCAGGTATACTTCCGGGTGGTTTGCTGCAATAGCATTGGCAATTTGTTTTAGCAATACTGTTTTACCAGTCTTAGGTTGCGCCACGATCATACCTCTTTGGCCTTTTCCGATAGGAGCAAACAAGTCCAGGATACGCGTAGACAATTGATCGTGCGTAGTGCTGAGATTTAATTTTTCATTCGGGAAAAGTGGAGTAAGGTATTCAAACGGAATACGGTCGCGGATCTCTTCGCTGGTCTTGCCGTTCACGCTTTCTACGCGAAGCAGGGCAAAATATTTTTCACCTTCTTTAGGAGGTCTGATCTGACCTTTTACAGTGTCACCTGTTTTTAGTCCGAATAATTTCACCTGTGAAGGAGAAACATAAATATCGTCGGGGCTGGAAAGATAATTATAATCTGCAGAGCGAAGGAAACCATATCCGTCTTGCATCATTTCAAGCACACCAGAGTTTACGATGATACCATCAAACTCTTTCAACGCTACGCCAGTAGGGCCGGTGGTAACAGGCTTGGTTTTAGAAATTTGTTCGATCTCTTTTTCGTCTCCGAAATCTACATTGAAATCAGAAATCGGATCGCTGTTGAAAGAAGAAAAACTTTTTTCTACTGTTTCCGGAGTGTATTTTTCTTCTCTTTCTCTTTTAACAGTAGTGTCTTTTTGTTCAAGTGAATTTTCAATCTCTTTAACGTTCTCTCTCTTTACCCGCGGGCGTTTCCGAGGTTGCTCGTTTTCTTTTTTTTCTTCGTTCATGGTTAGTTTACTTTCCTGATGATCGTTCATTGGCTTCAATGATTGCACATCAAGTATTTTATATATCAGTTCTTGTTTGGGAAGTTTTTTAGAATTGGAAATCTCCAGAGACTCTGCAATATCTCTCAACTCAGACAATAACTTGTCATCCAGTTCTTCAATGGTGTACATGGCAAATTCCTATAAATGGTTATACGATTAATAATAATCAAAGTTAGAATTAGAAATTTTCTGATTATTTAGTTAAGACAGAACTTAATCTAAAAGAGATGAACTTTGGTTCTACTAAAAAGCTCAAATTGTTGTTTTGGTATTGCAAGTATAATGGATCGCTGTCTATTTGTCAAGAAAAGGCTTCAAATTTCTTCGGTTTTTTTTAAAAAAGCTAGAATATGGCAAAATAGTATAATTTTGTACTTCATCATCCATTGTAATAAATAAGTATATGTTGCAGATTTCTTTGATCAGAGAAAATAAAGAATTGGTATTAGCCGGATTAAAAAAGAAAAATTTTAAACAGGGCGAAGAACTACTCGACCAAATTCTACGGCTGGACCAGGAGCGAAGGGAGACACAGAAGGAACTTGACAATGTGTTGTCGGAAGCAAATAATCTTGCCAAAGAGATCGGCAATCTGATGAAGAGCGGAAAAAAGGAAGAAGCAGAAAAATTAAAAGCGTCTAATTCCGAATTGAAAGAAAAAGCAAAAATCCTTTCTGATAAACTTACTCCACTGGAAGATGAGCAGAACGAGGTTTTGGTAAAACTTCCCAATCTGCCACACGCTTCTGTACCCTTCGGAAAATCTGCGGAAGACAATGAAAACGTCTACGAATGGGGCAATATCCCGGCGCTACCCGACAGCGCACTGCCTCACTGGGAGTTGATCAAGAAATATGATATCATCGATTTTGAGCTGGGAAATAAGATCACCGGCGCTGGATTCCCTGTATACAAAGGCAAAGGCGCAAGATTGCAACGAGCGCTCATCAATTTTTTCCTCGATGAAGCAGAGAAAGCAGGATACAAAGAAATTCAACCTCCCATCCTGATCAACAAAGATTCCGGCTACGGTACAGGACAGCTGCCCGACAAAGATGGACAAATGTACTACATGAACGCAGACGATCTTTACCTGATCCCTACTGCAGAAGTGCCAGTGACCAATCTTTATCGTGACGTGATTTTAAAACCGGAAGAACTGCCGATCAAAAATGCCGGTTATACTCCTTGCTTCCGTCGTGAAGCAGGCTCCTGGGGTGCCGATGTACGCGGACTGAACCGATTGCATCAATTCGATAAAGTAGAGATCGTACAGATCACCAAAGCAGAAGATTCTTATGCAGTGCTGGAAGATATGAAAAAACATGTGCAAGGCTTGTTGGAGAAATTAGAACTACCTTACCGCATCCTGCGCCTATGTGGAGGCGATATGAGCTTTACTTCTGCGCTTACGTTTGACTTTGAAGTATATTCTGCTGCGCAAAGAAGATGGCTGGAGGTTAGTTCTGTAAGTAACTTCGAAACATTCCAGGCAAACCGTCTCAAACTGCGTTACAAAGTAGAGGGCAAAACACAACTTCTGCATACTCTAAACGGAAGTGCCATGGCATTACCAAGAATCGTAGCAGCATTATTGGAAAACAACCAGATCCCTGAAGGGATCAAACTTCCTAAAGCGGTGGCGGCGTATGCGGGTTTTGATATCATAAAATGATCCCATGCCAGATTCCAGATCCCGGATAGAATCTAAAACGAATTATCCCCGGATCTGGCATCTGGTATTTTATTTTTTAAAATTGTTATTTAAAATTCTTCCATTCCATCAAAACCTCATTTTTGCAATTGCAAATCAATATTTTTTGTAATTCTTTACGCTTTGACTGATGTTTTTTAAGTGTAAAAATGCATACGCCTGAGTAGGTTTTCAGGCTTGTTTTTTAGTAAAAACAAAACCTAAAACCAATCACATCCGCTCCGGATTCGATATCATTATTAAAAAGAAATCTATTATTATTTTGATATGAGCAATCGATTCCTGTTACCCGCTGCTTTTGCACTTCTGATCTTCCTTTCAACGGAGTTTTCTAGTGCTGCCATTTTCCAGGTCACTGTCACAGCTCCCACCGGAGCAGGTTCGCTGGACGCAGCAGTGACTGCGGCCAATGGGAACGGAATGGGAAAAGATACGATCCAATTCAACATTGCAGGAGCAGGCCCGCATACGATCAACCTCAATCTTACCCTTCAGGCCATTAACGGAGATCTTTTGGTCGACGGTACATTCCAACCAGGTTACAATCCATTGAACCCTGTTCCGGTTATTGAAATTATTAATAGCGCCAACACCACATTCACCGTGATCGGTGGCTCTATGGAAATAAGAGCAGTAGCCTTTAACAGCACCAACGGACACGGCCTTGCACTTAACAGCGGCGGTTGCAAGATCATCGGTTGTTATTTTGGTTTAGGACTTGACGGCATTACCAATAAGGGAAATGCATTCATGGGGATCCTAGTCAATTCTTCCAACAATATTATCGGAGGAAATACTTTGGCTGAAAGAAATATTATTTCAGGAAATAACCAGCAAGGCATTCAGATCAACAATGCGAACAACAACCAGATCATCAACAATTACATCGGTGTGAATGCCGCAGGCAGCGCGGCGGTGGCCAATCAACAAAATGGTTTGGGATTATATACTTGTACTAATACGATCGTGGCCAATAATGTGATTAGTGGGAATGGTCAACATGGAGTTATAATCAACCTCGGCAGTGGACACTATATTTTCGGAAATCATATAGGCGTCAATGCAGCAGGTACAGCGGGCATTGGCAACCTGTTGAATGGATTAGAAATCTATGGTACCAGTAACTGTCAGATAGGAGGTGCTTATCCTGATTCTACCAATATTGTTTCCGATAATCATATTCAAGGAATTCACCTCAGCGGGGATGCGGGCAACAGGGGAACTTCCAACCGCATTTTTGGCAATATCGTAGGGCTGCTTGCAGACGGCGATTCTCCTGCAGGCAATCATGATCATGGCATCGGCGTAGAATTCAATACCGGCGCGCAGATCGGTGGCAACACTGCTGCTTTGGGAAATATTATTTCTTCAAACGGATTGATTAATAATTCTAATGGCATTAATATTTACAGCAGCCTCCAAACTACGGTTAAAAATAACATTGTAGGACTTTCACAAAGCACTACTACTGCCAGAGGCAATGGTTCACATGGTGTGCAGGTAGATCTCTCTCCCGGCACCGTGATCGGAGGAGTTCACGCGACAGAAGGAAATATTATATCCGCCAATACGAGCTTTGGCATTAATTTCAATGGCAATACTTGTAAAAAAACGATCATCAAAGGAAATTACATTGGTACCGATAAAACTGCCACTATGGCGCTTGGCAACGGGAGTATCGGTATTACTTTAAAATCTGATAGCTGCCAGATCGGTGGCTTGGCACCCGGTGAGGGTAACGTAATTGTGGGTACAAAAACTAATTGTGGCCTACTGATTGCTGATTGTAATGCAAATACTATAAGAGGAAATTATATTGGCGTAGGGATCGACGGCATTACGCCGCTTCCGAATAAAACGGACGGCATTAATATTTCCGTAGAAAATGCTCTGCAATCGTCAAGCAACCATGTAGTGCAGTACAATACCATTGCCTACAATACTATGAATGGTATCAACGTAGGAAATGCGCTCAATAATTTTAACAGTACCAACGAACTCAATAATAATCTCCGTTTCAATTCCATCTATTGCAATCAACAACTTGGAATCTCGCTTACCCTTACCAATGCTGCTACAGAAGGCAACAACCATAAGACCGCACCAGCAATTAACCTTGCGCTGTCCAGTGGTAGCAAAGTAGTAGGACTAGCCAATGGCTTGCTTGCTACAGATATAGTTGATATTTATGAAATGTCTTCCTGCATCAACTGCGATTTTAATCCGCAAGGAAAAAGATACATTGCCTCTGTATCTCCTGATGCAGCGGGCAATTGGACTTACGACAACAGTAGTCCGATCTCCGGTACCATCATTGCAATGGTAACCGATGCACAAGGAAACTCGTCTCAATTCTCGCTCTGCTTCACGCCATGCAGCGCCAAAGCAGTAGCCAGCCCAACAGAATACACAGCGATGCTAAAGATGAATGAGCCAACTGTAGTAACACTTACTTCTTCCAGTGAGTTTAGCAACCTGACCACTGTGTCAGGTACGACCTACTGGTCGTTGGGAACGGCTGATACTACTGCTCCGGCACTACTTTCGAAAGATGCTTCCGTAACGCTAAACTTTTTACCAGGCGCAACCGGCAATACATACGGGCCGGGCTTGTATCGTGTTTATTTGATCGCGGCGCAAAGTGGTTGCAGAGATACAATAGAAGTAAAACTCAATCTTTTCTTTGTTCCAAACATGATCACACCAAACGGAGATCAGCTGAATGATCAGTGGGAAGTAGGAAATGCACCCGGGCAGTTTGACGCAAAAATATACAACCGTTGGGGTGATCTCGTCTACTCCAAATCAGATTATACCAACGAGTGGAACGGCGCAGGGTTGAATGATGGCGTGTATTATTACCTTCTTGAAGACAAGGTGCAGAAAGGAAAATCGTATAAAGGATGGGTAGAGATAATGAAATAAATTATGAATGTTGAGTTATGAATTATGAATTGTTGATCAACTCAGCATTCATAATTCATAACTCATAATTTTTTTAAATAAAACTCAACAGCGTCGGTTTATCAATCTCGTAAGAGCTGGTGTCTCCCATAGTGAGGAAGTCATCTTCGTCGTTTACTTCATAGATGCGCAGTTTCAATTTTTTCTGTTCGGCTAATGAAAGCCATTGCATGATGGCTTTTACCTTGTTGGCATGATTTTCCCCATCAATCACAAATTCTGCGAGCGGATTTTTTTCCATGATCCGTTCCTTGATCTCTACGATGTTAAGATCGGTAAGCGCTCGTATATAATTGATCGCCCCGGCTCTTTCTACTTCTCCAAGATTCTCGACCAAAAAAACTACTTTTGACATGAATATTGTTCGTATTATTTATTGATTATTGTTTCTCAAATTATTGACCCAAAGAAAACAATTTCAAATTTCAAAAACAGATCATTGCTTTGGAAATTTTTTATTGAATTTTGGAATTTCTCTTTAAACGTATTACACAAGCAGAAGGGTTACAGTTCCCAATTTACTACTTCAAGTTTTGTTCTGAATTCTACAAACTTTTCTTTATAAAACCTATACATCTCAGTAGCTATCTCTCTGTCATATTTTTCTTCAAAATCATTCACAGTTGCCATATCGCGTAAGTGATATTGGAATGAAAAAGTGCTGCCCATTCCGGGCTCTTCTTTCAGAATTTTTAGCACCCGAAAATCGTGTACAAGATCCCTATCAGCAAGGATAGATTTCAGTTTTTGATTTACCCAGTTGAGCCATTCATCCCGGTGTTCATCCTCTATATTTATGGTTATACTAAGTAAGTACATAACTTTTATGATTTTTTCACTATAAAATTAAATATTTCCAATTAGTTCTGAGCAGATTTTTAAAAATAAATGTTAAACTTGAAACTGTAAGCAATTGCTTAAAGATTTTTTATCCTTAACACAGTCATTTATGTACAATACAGGAAATAAAAATTATAATCAGGCGCTTGCCATTCTTTCCACCCTCTTCTTCATCTGGGGACTGATCACCGTGCTGAATTTTATGCTGGTTGAAAAGTTTATGATCATCTTTTCATTGTCTTCCTATGAATCCTATTTTCTGAACGTCGCTTTTTTTGGTGCTTACCTGTTGGTCTCTTATCCTTCAGGAAAACTGATCGACTTGATTGGGTATAAAACCGGAATGGTAATGGGAATTCTTATCGGTGCATTCGGTTGTTTTCTTTTTTGTCCGGCTGCCGCTTACCAATCGTATGGCTTACTGCTGCTGGCCTTGTTTGTCTTGGGTTCGGGGATCACATTGCTGCAAGTCTCAGCCAATCCTTATGTAGCGCTGCTGGGACCTCATGGCCTGGGTGCAAGCAAGCTTACGCTGGTGCAGGCGTTCAACTCATTAGGCACTTTTCTCGCTCCGCTTTTCGCCGCTGGGTTTTTTATGAAAATCGCCGGGCTTACAAAAAATTCTCTTGCTACCATGAAACCGGAAGAACTACGAGAAGCGCTTATTGCTTACGTACAAATGCCTTACCTCATCTTGGGTGTGGCTTTCATTCTACTGGCGCTATTGATCGGATTTTCGGAAATCCCAGTGCTTGATACTGCCGATGCTCAGCCTTCTGCGAAAGAAGAAGTGAACAATTCCTCAGGGCCTTATATTCTAAAATTCCCACATGTATGGATGGGTGCACTGGCGATCTTTCTTTACGTAGGAATTGAAGTGGCGATTGGACAATATTTGGTTTCGATCTACGAAAGAAATGCTTCGTCGGATTTCTTCATCAAATTCTATTGGGGAGCAGCCATGATCGGACGCTTTATTGGCGCGGGATTGCTGCGGGTGTTAAGTCCTAGAAAAGGATTGGCGATCTTTGCAAGCAGCGCGGTGTTCTTATTGCTCTTTTATATTATTTTCCGCGAAAGCGATGCAGGTTTATGGGCGCTTTCATTGATCGGACTTTCCAACTCAATTTTATTCCCTTGCATCTTTACGATGGGGATTGATGGGATGGGCAAATATGCCGAAGAATCTTCTGCCTTGCTCAACATGGCTATTGTAGGAGGAGCGATCATTCCTTTCCTGTTTTCTTCCGTGCCGTTCTACCTGGCGTTTTTATTGCCGGTAGCTTCTTATGCGTTCATTATTTATTATGGACTAAAAGGCTCGAGGCACAGAAGCATCAACGTCGTAAATGGCCTCTAATGAATTATGAATGTTGAGTTATGAGTTATGAATGAATAGGATTAAAATTTTCATTCATAACTCATAACTCAACATTCATAATTACTAATGTTAGAGCCAGTTCTTCCTTTTAAAAAATACCAGCATTACAGCCGCAATAACAATGCAAATCGCAAGCACCATGTAATAGCCCCCATGCCAATTGAGCTCCGGCATGTTTTTAAAATTCATTCCATACAAGCCCACGATAAATGTAAGCGGCATGAAGATCGTAGAGATTACGGTAAGTACTTTCATGACAGAGTTCATCTTGTTGCTGATCGTAGAAAGATAGATATCGATCAACCCGGAAAGAATATCGCGGTAAGATTCCAACGTTTCCATCACCTGGATGGAATGTTCATACGACTCGCGCAAATACACATGTACATCCGAGTGTACATATTCGGAATTTTGCTGGTTCAGTCGGCTGATCACTTCACGCAAGGGCCATACAGAGCGGCGTAGAAGGATCAGTTCCCGTTTCATCATATAGATCTCGTTAAGTTTTTCCGCCGAAGGCTGATTGATCACTTCGTCTTCCAGGTCTTCGATCCTTTCCCCAATCTGCTCCAGGATAACGAAGTAATGATCGATGATAATATCCAACAAACTATAGAGCAAATAATCAGGGCCATATTTGCGATGTCTTCCGTTACTGTTCTTGATCCGTGTGCGAATGGGTCCGAAGATGTCGCCTGTCTTGCCTGTTTCCTGGAAAGAAACGAGATAATTTTTGCCAAGGATAAAACTTACCTGCTCGGTTTTTATTTTACTATTTTCCGTATCATAATCCAGCATATTCACCATGATGAAAATATGGTTTGCATATTCTTCCGTTTTCGGGCGATGATTCTCTTGATTAATATCTTCGATGAGCAATGCGTGAAGACCAAGTTTCTCTTTTAGAAAATTAGTAGTATGCTCACAATGCGTTCCATCAATATCAATCCAGGTAGTAGCTGGTTTCTCAAGGAAAGGCTCGATCTGGTGAAGATCGGTAATGTCGATTTCCTCATAACTATTCTGATCGTAATGGATTAGCTGAAGCGCTACTTCGGGAGTGTTTGTTTTAATTTCATTCATTTATTTGTAAGTTATGAATTATGAATGTTGAGTTTTGAATTTAAAATTTAAATTGATAGGATTCAACTACCTTTACAGTATTGTCAAATATCACTCATAATTCATAACTCAACATTCATAACTTTTTATAATACATATTCAAAAATATACCCGCCACGATCAAAGCCATACCGGCAAAAGACAGCAGCGTGTACGTTTCATTAAAAAACAAATAACCATATGCAAGTGAAAGAATGATGCCGATGTAATAAATATTCGTCACCCCTGAGACCTCTTCTTTTGCATAGGCTTTCGTCAGGTATACTTGTCCTATATGTGTAAACAATCCAACCAGCAAAAGCATTCCCCATTCAAACAGATCAGGACTTATCCAATGCAGCAATGTATAAGGTACTACCAAAGGAATGGTGACGAGAGGAAAATAAAAAATGATCACAAACGAATGGTCGAAGTCGCGCAACCTGCGTACCAGAAAATGTGCACAAGCTGTAAAGAACGCAGCCGCCAGCGCGATCAAGAGATCTTGCATCCCGATGCGATCGTCAAATCCTTTGATGAGCAATACACCGGAAAAAGAAAGTACAAAGAAAAACCATTGCAGTCCCGTGATCTTTTCTTTCAGAAACAAAGCCGCAAGCAGCAAGGCAAACAGGGGAATAAGATTGGAGATCGTAACGGCAGTAGCCAACGGCAGGTGCTGAATAGAATAGAAAAAACAAAACAAAGAAAGCGCTCCGATCAATCCACGCAATATCAAGAGAGGCTTATGATTCCCCCACATGGGAATTTTATCCTTTCTAAGTATGTACAAACAGATCAGGATCGAAAACACTGAACGAAAGCTGATGATCTGATGCACCGGAATATTCGGAATAGCTTTTATACAAAGATGCATCAAAGAGAAAGAGACGATCGACAGGAACATCATTTTTGCACCTGAGGAGAATTTTATCATAGAGCAAAGGTAATATTTAAAGTGGAAGGGTTTAAAAAATGAATGCCGGATACCAGATACCGGATAAAAAACTCTATACTCGCGCTCGCACTCCATACTGATCCGGCGTCTGGTATACAGTGTTTTGTGGGATAACTATTTCTTCACCTCAAATTTTCGTCCCAGATTAGGCATATAGACCGGAATGTTCTTATTTTTACATCAGCCATTCAAAGGCACTACCATTTTGAAAATGAAAAAAATAATTACTGCTTTAGTTTTATCCATTTGCTTATTTGGCCTCACAAGCCTGCAAGCACAAACCCTCACGCCTGCTGCTCAGGTGAGCCTGATCACCGTAAGTCCGGGCGAGGAGCTTTATTCCTGTTTCGGCCACAGCGCCCTCATGGTGCGGGATACCACAGGTATTATGAAACTATACAACTACGGCACCTTCGATTTCAACGATCCTAATTTTTACATGAACTTCACCAGGGGCAAACTCAGGTACATGCTTTCTGTAGACGATCTGAACGGGATCCTTGCCATGGCGCAATATGAAAACCGCTCAGTAGTGCAGCAAATGCTCAACCTTACTCAGGCACAAAAACAACGACTGTATGATTTTCTTGAAAATAATGCCTTGCCGGAAAATCGTTTTTATCGTTATGATTTCTTCTACGACAACTGCTCCAGCCGCCTGCGCGATGCCCTTGTATATGCCTGCGGCGACGCGCTCCGCTTCAATTTAAAACCTGCTACCGAACCTAAAACCTTCCGGGCACTGATCGATCCTTATCTTGAAAACAAACGCTGGCAAGACCTGGGCATGGACCTAGGCCTGGGAATTCCTGCTGATAAAATTGCGACACCTTATCAATACATGTTCCTGCCGGATTATCTGAAAGATGATTTTGGTACAGCTACCATTACAATTGACGGACGCAAAGAAAACCTGGTGATCTCAGAGAGAACACTTCTTCCCAATCAACCGGATGAGGCTAAAACACCTTTCTTCCTGAAGCCCTGGTTCGCTTTCCTGTTGCTGTTCATGATTGTTTTTGCAATCACGTACCAGCAATATAAAAAGCAGAAAGAAGGCTTGTGGGTGGATGCCATTTTATTCCTCTTCACCGCATTGTTCGGCTTAGTACTGATCTTCCTTTGGTTCTTCACCGATCACGGGGTAACGGTCAACAATATGAATTTGCTTTGGGCAATGCCGCTGCATTTTGTTTTTATTTTTTTACTATGGAAAAAGAAAAGACAAAAATTGGTAAGCTCGTATTTCCTCGCTTACTTCTTTGTGCTCTTCTTTTTACTCATCTTCTGGAGATTTACTCCGCAAGAGCTCAATGCGAGTATCATTCCTTTCCTGCTCGCGCTGGCACTGAGATCCATGTATATTTATTATAGAATTGACAAAGATTATATCCGCTTCAATGGCAAACTTAGACCTAAAAACACTTTGTGAGAATACCATTCAACTGGTAAAGGAAGCCGGAGTATTTATTCGTAAAGAATTCAAAGGATTTGATATCTCAAAAATAGAATCCAAAGGCAGAAGCAATGACCTTGTATCGTATGTAGACAAGGAGACAGAAAAGATCCTGGTGGCAGGCTTGCGCAAAATTCTTCCAGAGGCAGGATTTATCGGCGAAGAAGGTGCTTCCGAAGAAGGTACCGACGGACTTCAATGGGTCATCGATCCGCTCGACGGCACTACTAATTTTCTTCATGGCTTACCTTCCTTTTCCATCAGCGTAGCGCTCATCCAGCGCAGCAGCGTGCTAATAGGCGTAGTATATGAAATTAATCTCGACGAATGTTTTTATGCCTGGAAAAACGGCGGCGCGTTTCTGAACGGGAACAAAATCACTATTTCTCCGGTTAAAGAAATGAAGAGATCACTGATCGCTACAGGCTTTCCATATAGCATGAGAGGCAAGACCGATCAGTATTTTGAGATCATCAAAGAGATGGTCAACCAATCGCATGGATTGCGGAGACTGGGTTCGGCTGCGGTAGATCTTTGCTACGTGGCTTGCGGAAGATTTGAAGCGTATTTCGAATTCAATATTCATATCTGGGACATTGCGGCAGGTGTATTACTAGTGCAGGAAGCAGGAGGGAAGGTAACCGATTATTCCGGAGGTGATGATTATCTTCAAGGAAAAGAACTATTGGCAGCAGGCGCTATTCACACCGAAGCGCTCGCGATCATTCAAAAACATTGGTAATAAATGCAAACTATTTTAGTCATATTGATTTTCGCAGGAGCGCTTATTTATCTCGGGTGGATAGTGAAAAATCAATTTACGGCTAAAAACTCTTGCGCGAAGGGATGCGGATGCAGTGCGGTAGATCTTGAGAAGATCGAGAAGCAGATTAAAACTTCAGGAAATAAATAAGTAAGCATGTAGGTAAGAATTGTCATTCAGGAGGAACCTTGTGAGTGATAGTTCCTGAACTAAATTTTATCACTGCAATAAATAGAAACCCTCGATATTATGTATATATCGAGGGTTTCTATTTATTGCAGTTTTGGAATCTATTTTTGGGATTTTAACGCACAAGGTTTCCTCCTGAATGACAAAGGACAATTATTTTTAATCAAAGTCAAAAAATTCCTGCGTATTTGGTTTCACCGTTTGCTGTACTTGTTCTTCTTTTTTCTTAAACAGATTTTTAAATTCCTGTTTCTCTTTTTTCAAATCTTCCTGGATCTTCGCTTTAGTACGCTTAGTATCGTAAGCAATTTTATAATTATCTGCTGTACCCTTGATAGTAAGGAATAACGTACTACCGCGTTTGTTATCTTCTTCAATGGCGCCGAAAGCAGCGTCTTTGTCTACCTTGGGCTTCTTCAGATTTTTGAGTGGTACGCAGAGTTTATAATCCATTTCATTGTCGAACGAATGCGTACCTGAAAAAGAAATATCTGAAACATTAGAAACGATCTGCATTTCTGGAAAAGAAATTTTTCTATTCTCAATAAATACTTTATTCTTCAATTCTGAAAATATGATATGTTCCAGTTCTTTTGCTTGTATGAAGCGAGACAGATTTTGCATTGGTTCAAAATCATTCAGCTCACCTTTCAGGATGGAGCCGTCTATATTGGCCACCAAACTTTTTGTATCTATTTCCCCTTGCTTATTCCAGTTGAAAGCCATTTCCACTTGTCCGGTAAACTCGCCTTTCAGATTTTTATGGGTGATGAAGTTTTGCCCGAAATTATCAAACATATACAGCAAGCTGTCGATATTAATACCGGAAAGGCCGGAGCGTATGGTAGTCTCTATTTTTTTCTCCGACTCGAAATTCAGAAAACTGTTTAGTTTTAAATTTCCTCCTGCTATGCGAAACGAAATATTCTCCGCTTTCATAGAAGGTTGGTCAAAACTAAGTGAGCCGCGAAATTGATCCATGATCACTTTCTTGTAGGTGATCTGATCAATGTCTACGTCTATGGCGAGCATATATTTTTCCAGGTAAGGGAAAGAACCTTTTTGCGGAGAGGTTTCTGCATCCAGGTTTTCAGATTCCTTATTACTTTGATAGGAAAGTAATTCTTCTACATCCAATTTGTGGCAATGCACTTGCATATCGGCCAGCATTCTTGCATTGTCAAGCAGCATAGCGCCGATCAAATTTTTTAGCATCCCGTCTATCTGGAAATCGCTTCGGCCGATGCGTGTGGTGAAGTCGGTGATCGCAACATCGTTTTTGTTAAAAAGAAAAGTGCCGTTTGTTTTCTCCAGTTTGTAAGGCGCATGTTCGGGTACACAGGTAAGTTCTTTGATTGTGATCTCTCCGGTTGTCTCAATACGTCTATGTCCTTCGCGGGTTTTTAAATCATCGAGCGCTCCTTTAAATTCAATATCAAAATCAACCATCCCGCTGGCTGATTGTATGCCGGGAATTTTATAAAAGCCCATCACCGAACCAGCATCCACTGTGCCCGTCAAGTCGAAGGTAATAAAAGGATGTTCTGGATTTCGATAAAGAAAATTTCCCTGGATCATTTTCTGATCAAGATCAAAACGAATGTTTTCCAGGTTCAATACAGTAGTAGAAGCATTCCGTTTTTCTCCGTTCGTAAAAATGCCTGAAAAATTTGCATCTGTAATTTTCTTTTGCAGATCAGGATGGTAAAAGGAAGCCTTGCGGCATCCAAACTGTACATTGATAGAAGGATTTTGCGTATCAGAGATAATTCCTTTCACTGCAGCATTAAAATAGATCTCGCCTTCGCTTTTATAGGCAGAAAATTTTTCGTAATACCTTTTCGGGATCAATGAAAGTAAGGTATGAATATCACCCTTGCTGCTTTCAACTTTAATATCGATCAGGTTTTTGTTTTTATACGCATACATTCCTTCTACTTTGAAAGTAGATTGTTCCACGTTGATCTGCGTAGGTAAAATTTTTAATTGTTTTTGATTGTCGTCGTACTCCAGATTGCTACTGATCTGGATTTCTTTTTCTTTGAAAAATTCTCCTTCGTGTACCTGGATATTGTGGATGCGCTGTGGGCCAGTGAGCTTGATGAGATATACATCGTTGCTCATCGTAAACTCTGCTTTGAGTTCATGCGACAGCACTTCATAGTATTGGCCGTTGGTTTCGTTTCGATATTTGACCAATACATTTTTAATGTAAACATCACTCAGGTCCAATCCGCCGTTGCCTTTGCCCTGGCGCGTGGAATCTTTTTTCAGAATAGTGAAATTATTTTCTCCGTATTTATTTACCCGCAAATTAAATTCTCCATTTTCGAGGTATAATTTATTGATCACATAATTTCCGTCCAGGATATTCCAGAAATCAAAAGTAAGATAAAGCTGATCGGCGCGGCCCAGCAGGTTTTTGCTTTGAGGAATGCTTTCGTAGATTTTTACATCTTTAAATCCGATTGCTACCTGTGGAAATTTTTCAAAAATAGAAAGTTCAATATGAGGATTGATGTCAACTTTTGTATTTAGGTATTTATTAATCTCGTTGACAGAGGCGCCAATGATCTTATCTTTAAAAAGGTAAACAAAACCCGCCGACAGCAATAAAAGCCCTGCCAGGCAGGCTACAGTCCAGAGGAGAATTCTATATATTAATTTACCCTTACCCAAAATACTCATGGAATACTTTCCACAAAATTTATGTAAACATACAACAATCTACAATTTAGCTATTAAAATATTAACATGATTTATAGTGCATTATTGTTCCCTATAATAAAGTACAATTGGATGAAAAGAGGTCTTAGATTGTTGAGCTGTTTCAGTTAACCCTTGATTTTTCCTGGTGAAAATTTTAAAGGTTATTACAACACGCGCGATCAAAATTTAAAAACTTTCGGGGATCTTATTAAAAAAGGATCTTAGATTCTGTTTTCACAAACAGGTACTTGAGAAGCGATTGTAAAAAACTAACTATTAGATTTTTAAATATTATTGGATAGTTTTTTTTAAATATATTTGCAAAAATTAAAATTAACCATACCTTTGCAACTCCAAAATTCAAAGGGAGCTTAGCTCAGCTGGTTCAGAGCATCTGCCTTACAAGCAGAGGGTCGGGGGTTCGAACCCCTCAGCTCCCACAAAGCCTGGTAAATACCAGGCTTTTTTTATTCTCCAGACTCACACTCGCACTCTATAACTTCACAAATAATTAGTTTAGAGTACGAGTGTCAGTCTGGAGAATTTCGCTCGTAAAATAAATTTTTCGGTACAATCCTCTCACTCTTTCATCTTTATACTTTTTTACTTACCTTTCCGTTCTGTATTAAATATATATAAATTCTTATAAAATTCATCTAATTTTTTGTATTTTAAGTTGAATATATATATATTAGCGAATTATTTGTAGATAAGTGTTATTAAACAAACAGGTTATGAAGAAAATTAGTAGAATCGCAAAAGGCGTGTCCCTTTTGACTGTAGCGGCCGTAATACTGGCTTCCTGCGGAAAAGGTGGCAATCCTACCGCCCAAAACCCAGGTAGTGCAAGTACTACCACAGGGATGGCTTACAATGAAGAAAACGGGTTCCAAGTGAACGACTATGCTGGTCAGCCAGAAGCACCAAACTTGGTGTATATCGAAGGTGGCCGTATGGTAATGGGTTCTTTTGAAGAAGATCTTTTAAAATCCGGTGACAACGTAGAAAGAACTGTAACAGTAGCTTCTTTCTATATGGACGAAACTGAAATCGCTAACATTCACTGGTTAGAATATATGTTCTATGTAAGCAGAGACTCTTCCCAGGAGTTTGCTGAATCTACAAAACCTGATACTACTGTGTGGGCTTCTGAGCTTGCTTACAATGACCCATATGTAGATCACTATCTAAGATATCCAGGTTTCCGTTATTTCCCGATAGTAGGTGTTAACTGGCTTCAGGCTAACGACTACGCTCAATGGAGAACTAACGTAGTAAATCAAAACCTAGCTAAAAACGCAGGTATCGAAATTCCTGAAGGCGGCGGAAGAATTCCGTTGGAAACTGGTGTGGTAGTGCCTAACTACCGTCTCCCTTCTGAAGCTGAGTGGCAATATGCTGCACAAGCATTGATCGGAAACCAGTGGCTGGATGAAAACCAAACTCACAACAGACTTTATCCTTGGGATGGTCACGCACTACGTAACCCTTATGGAAAACAAATGGGTATGTTCCTTGCTAACTTCAAAAGAGGTCGTGGTGACTACGCCGGTATCGCAGGTAAACTGAACGACGGTGCAATGATCACTTCTTATATTTATGAATTCCCTCCTAACGACTTCGGTCTGTATTGTATGGCAGGTAACGTAAACGAGTGGGTATACGACGTTTACCGTCCACTTAGCTACACTGACGACAAACAAACTGGTGGTATGGATGACCTGAACCCACTAAGAAGAAACGGTTTCTTGGATGAGGCAAAAGGATATGACAAAGCTGGTTTCCAGTCTTTGATCGACGATCACGTAAGAGTATACAAAGGTGGTTCTTGGAAAGACGTAGCTTACTGGCTATCTCCAGGTACCAGAAGATACATTGCTGAAGACTCTTGTACTGCTACCATCGGTTTCAGATGTGCAATGATCCAAGCCGGAACAAACTATTAATAGTTGTTTGACAATATTTATCTAAAAGATCCCGCCGATACCGGCGGGATCTTTTTTTGTTATTAGTGGTGGCACGACCTGGAGTCGTGGCACCACTAATAACCTACTACAGCGATAAAAATTATAATGCAATTGCAATCACGGCTACACTTACCTCCGCCGCGCCACCTCGAAGTAGTTCATGTGCGCAGACTTCAATCGTAGCTCCTGTAGTGGCAATATCATCTGCCAACAAGATCTTTTTATTTTTGATGGAAGTATCTTCTTTTATCTTATAAATCTCGTGCACATTCGTCCACCGGTCGAGGCGGCCTTTGTTGGTTTGAGAAGATTGTTCCTTTACTCTTTCCAAAATATTTTCCGAATATTCTATCGTAAGTCCTTCTGCCAGTCCTTCTGCAAAACAAGTACTCTGGTTGTATCCACGCTTTCGTAATTTCTTTTTATGCAAAGGTACCGGTACGATCAGATCAAACTTTTCTGAATAACCGGATTTGTATAGATCTTCTCCATACCACTGCCCAAGCATTACAGCTGCTTCTTTTGCTTCTTTGTATTTGATATGGTGCAAAATATTTTGCACATAACTTCCTTTACTGAATTTTAAATAAGCCAATCCATACCGCAGTGGCACTCGTCCCCATAACTTTCTGCTGAGGTCATTGTCTTCTTCCAGGTGAAAATTTGTTTTGGGAAGTTTACTCATACAAAAAACACAAAGATGTTTTTCCCCTTTCAATAAAGCCTGATCGCAGGAGATACACAGGTTTGGAAAAACCAGGTCAAAAAAATCGTTCCACATAAAAAATTAAAAATTTAGAGTTAAAAGTTAAATGTTGAACATTAACCTTATAAAAAAATCGCTTCGAAGATAATATTTATTCCTAATCTGATTTCATAAACTCAATACATTTATCATAAATATCATTTCTGTAATCCATCAATTGCGCAATCATTTCCATATGCCGCCGGTGATCAATTACTACAAGCTCGGCTTCTATTTGTTTACTCTCCAGCAGTTCTTTGAAATTCCTGGCATCGTGGTAAATGATATTGATCGTTTTTTCTCCGAGAAACATGAGAAATTTTGGAGAATTATTGGTCACAAAAAAAGCAGGAGAAGCATCTTTCCATTGGTATTGTTCTTTTCCAAAAGTTTCGTACATCCATTCGTCTCCCGAGTTGGGTTTTAGAAGATAGTTGTACATGTTCATTCCAAATCCATCAATAAGCACACATCCTTTGATCGGATTGCGAATAGCGAGCGAATCGAAGAAACGATCGTTCGTAGCGATCAACGCTGCCAGGTGGCCTCCGGAAGAATGACCATATACATAGATCTTGCTGGTGTCCCCTCCGTAATAACCGATCTGTGTACGTACCCACTTCACAGCATTCGCGCAGTCCATTGCCATGCCTTCATAATCCACGTTTGGCGTGAGTCTATAATTGATTAGCACAGCAGTCTTTCCTTTTTCTGCAAAGTTTATCCCTATGTAGTTGAACATGTCTTTGTTTGCGGTCTTCCATTTTCCACCGTGGATGAATACTACTACTTCTGTAGAAATATTTTTCACCCTTGGAGTATACACATCCAATACATGCCGCTCAGGATCGAAAGCCTCGCTGTTGACCGGCATATAGGGGATATCGCGGTAGATGCTATGGTTTTCAGCAGCTGCTAAGAGTGGGCTTAACAAAAGAAAGAATAGTAAAACTTGTATCTTCATCCTATTTAGATTAATGTTCATTTGGTTTCAACCCTGGAGCAACCCGTCAATATACAACGAAGATTGTAATTAATATTGCTTCTGTAGTTTTAACAATTATCTATCTTCTTAAATTATAAACGTGAAATTTTATCTGTAGTTTTGTTTTAGATACTAACTAATTGCGTTGCTTGAAAAAAATATTAGTAGAAATAAACGGCGTAGAAAAAAGCTTTAAGGATATTAAAGCAGTAAAAGGGATTGACCTGGTAATCCAGGAAGGAGAATTCCTCGGGCTGCTCGGTCCGAATGGAGCTGGCAAAACTACGCTGATCGAGATCATTGAAGGCATACAGCAACCAGATAAAGGTGAGATCCGCATACTGGGCAAGGGTTGGAAACAACAAGCCGAGGAATTGCACCGCACCATTGGACTAGCGCTGCAGGAAACAAAATTTATGGATAAACTTTCCGTAAAAGAAACCTTGCAAATGTTTGCATCCTTTTACGAACTAGACAACGCGCGCATAGAAGAAGTGCTGGATCTTGTAAACCTTCAAGCAAAGAAAAAAAGTTATACCGTAAATCTCTCAGGTGGCCAACGCCAGCGGCTTGCACTGGGAGTGGCGCTCCTTCACAAACCTAAGATCCTATTGCTGGACGAACCTACCACAGGCCTCGATCCGGCAGCCAGGCGCGAAGTATGGAATATTTTGGAAAAGCTTAAGCGCGAAGAAAATATTTCCATGATCCTTACCACACACTATATGGAAGAAGCAGAGTTTCTCTGCGACCGCATCGTTATCATGGACCAGGGAAAATTCATTGCCCAAGGAACACTTCAAGAATTGATCACCGGCTACAGCGAAGGTGAGATCATCGAATTTTCTTTAGAACAACCAATGCTGCAGGATCCTCAACAAGTCATTAAAGGAGTTCGCAGTGTTCATTGGGATGCGCCGCTCCGGCGTGGAAAGATGACCGTGGAAAGTATTTCCAAAACACTTCCTTTATTTATTCAATACCTCACCGAACATAATCTTACACTGGCAGAACTGGAATGCCGCAAAATGACACTTGATGATCTCTTCATCTCTATGACAGGAAGGAAGCTTTATGAAAATTAAACAGATCGCACATCTTGTATTGGTAAACTTCCGGAATTTCTTCCGCGAGCCGGGCGCTTTATTCTGGTCGTTTGCATTTCCCGTAGCCATGGCTTGGGTGTTAGGTATTGCATTTTCCGGTTCGCCTGAGAAAAAATATAAAGTATTTCTATCCGGCGACAGCACGTTTCAAAAGATCTTCCCTTCGGCATCTGCCACAGGATTTACTCAAAAAATCGGCACCGGTTCAGGCACGAGCGCACAGGTAGAATTTTTACCTGCTTCTGAAAAAACCCTGACCGATGCTTTGAAGAAAGGAATTTGTGTTTTGTACATCGATCTTAAAAATGGGCAGCCCGTATTTCACTACGACCCTGGCAATTCGGAAGCAGTAACGCTCTACCTTATGCTCGAGCGTGAACTATCGATCCACGCCAACCGCCCAGTGTATGTTACCGAAAAGATCACTATGAAAGGTACGCGATACATTGATTTCCTGATCCCTGGCCTGTTGGCCATGGGTGTGATGAACTCTTGTGTGTGGGGCATTAGCTGGTACCTGATCGAGTTGAGAATGAAAAAGCTACTCCGCAGAATGGTAGCTACGCCTATGAGAAAATCTTCTTTTATTATTTCTCACTTCGTTACGCGCTTATTGCTTACGTCGTTTGAATCCTGCATCCTGGTATTATTTTCCTGGCTTTTCTTCGGCATACAAATGACGGGAAGTTTTGCAGCGTTGGTGCTGATCTACCTTTCAGGAATACTGGCCTTTGGAGGTATTGGCCTGGTGCTCGCTTCCCGTACGCAAAGTACGCACGTTGCCAATGGTTTGATCAATGCCGTGGTATTGCCAATGACGATCGTTTCCGGAATATTTTTCAGTTACCAAAGTTTTCCCGAATGGATGATCGCAATTATTAAAGTACTGCCACTCACGCTTCTGAGCGATTCGGTGCGGGCGATCTTTAATGAAGGAGCAGGATTGCCAGAAGTACTTTTGCCATGTGGCGTATTAACGGGCCTGGGGGTGGTTTTTTATCTGATAGGCTTGAAAATATTCAAGTGGTACTAATATTAACTTGTTAAAAAGGAATTCAATCTTTTTTTATTACAAAATTCTTGAAAATTTTATTTTTTCTGGTAATATTTGGTAACTTAAAACCCGTGTTTAAAGTATAACTATTGGGTTTTTGTTAACAATCAATTTTTTATCAAGATAAAATGAAAAAGACATTAATTTCTGTTCTTTCTATTGCATTCATGGTAACCGCTTGCGGCCCTTCTCAGGATGGAAATTCCGATCCAAATGCACTGGTAGAAGCTAAAGGTGGAAAGTATTACGGAGGGACATTTATTGTCAATGAGTCCGATTATATTAAAAACCTTTTCCCACACAACATTGTAGACGCTATTTCTTACAGAGTTGCTTCTCAGATCTACGAAGGACTGATGAAATTTGATCAGAAAGATCTTAGCCTCAAACATGGTATCGCTGAAAGCCATACCGTAGACGAGTCTCAGACTGTATATACCTTCAAGCTTAGAAAAGGCGTGATGTTTCACGACAACGAATGCTTCTCCGGTGGCAAAGGAAGAGAGCTTACTGCAGAAGATGTGAAATATTGTTTCACCCTTCTTTGCACTCCAAGTGTAACCAACCAGGGTTTTAGCTGTCTCGACGGTATCCTGAAAGGCGCAAGCGAATATTACAACGCTGCGAAAGATGGAAAAAAACCAAACTTCGAAGTAGAAGGTATCAAGATCATCGATCCTTATACGATCCAATTCACCCTTACTGCTCCTAATTCTATTTTCCTGAACAACCTTGCCAGACCTTTCACTTTCATTTTCCCGAAAGAAGCGTACGAAAAATACGACAAAGAAATGAGGGTAAAAGCCGTAGGAACCGGACCATTTGTGATCTCTGAGATCCAGGAAGGAAACGTAGTAGTATTGAAAAAGAATACCAACTATTATTTATCCGATAAAGACGGAAACAAACTTCCATACCTGAGTGGTATCAAAGTGAAATTCCTGAAAGATAAAAAATCTGAATTGCTTGAATTCAAAAAAGGTCAACTAAACATGATGTACCGTATGCCTACCGACTACATCATCGAGATCGAAGAGCAGACGGCTCAGAAAACGGGCGCTTACGGAGAATATGAATTGCAAAGAACTCCTGAAATGGCTACGCACTTCCTTGGTTTCCTAAACAACGGAAAAATGTTTAGCAATAAAAACCTGAGAAAAGCGATCTCTTACGCAGTAAACAGAAAGAAAATCCTGGACGCTGTATTGAACGGAGAAGGCTATTCACACGCGATCTACGGTATCACTCCACTGGATGCATACAAAGGATACGATGTAAAACAAATTAAAGGATATGATCTTAACCTGGACTCTGCTAATTTCTACCTGAAAAAAGCCGGATTCAAAAGAGGTACTGATGTACCGAAGATCACTCTTGAGCTAAACTCTGACGGAGAAAGAAACATCGCCGTGGCAGAAGAAGTGAAAAAACAACTTAAAGAAAACCTGGACATCACTGTTGATATCAACGTGGTAACTACAGCACAATTAGTAGAAAATATGCAAAGTGGTAAAAGCGATTTCTTCCGCGCGGGTTGGTTCGCCGATTATCCAAGTCCTGAAAACTTCCTATGGTTCTTCTACGGTAAAAACGTACCTGCTACAATGGATAAAATTTCTTATCCAAACCTTACCAGATATGTGAACCCTGCATTTGATCAGTACTACGAAGCTGGTCTGAAAGCTAAAAATCAGGAAGAAGCTTACGCAAACTTCCTGAAAGCAGAACAGATCGCAATGGAAGATGCTCCGATCATAGCGCTATGGTATGATGAAGGATACCGCCTGCTACAAGCTAACGTACGCGGTCTTGACAACAACGCAATGCAGTACAGAGATTTTACAGCTGTATATTTTATTCCTGATACTAAAAAAGCAAATTAAGAAAAGCTTTTCATCTTATAGAAAGCTCTGTCGGCAAAAGCCGGCAGAGCTTTTTTATTAAATGATTGTGGAATTCAATCCCGCAGTGCGAAATAAAGCGAGCAGCCTTTTTATAAATTGATATTAAGACGCAATATTTTTTCCGCAAAACCTTTTTAGAAGCTGAAACAAGCTTTTTCGATTGGTAACTAAAAGGAATAATTTGAATGGTCATCGTCCTTTACATACCAGGTGTTTTATGTTTTTTTTCTCTGTTAATAGTATTTCACAACTATTCTATTAGAATTCGCAAAAGATAAAACTGCTCCAACCTGCCGATCGTTTTATAACAGGTTATATTTTCTTGAAAGTCCCGCGCTTGCGGGGCTTTTTCGTTAATCAGTTTTAGATTAATGCTACTATTTGTAAATTGAAAAAGTGGCATCATTACTAGTCACAATATAAGTCAGGAGGAAATATGGAAAATACTATTAAATGGGACACGAACTTATATGATCAGAAACATGATTTTGTTTCCCGCTATGGTCAGGATCTTTTGGAGTATCTGCAACCGCAAAGCGGCGAAAAGATTCTAGATCTCGGCTGCGGTACGGGAGACCTTACCAATATGATTGCCTGGGCCGGCGCCACCGTTGTGGGTGTCGACAACTCCAAAGAAATGATTGATGTGGCAAGGAAGAAATACCCTTCCATTGAATTTTTTCAAATGGATGCAAGAGAGTTAAAACTTCCGGTGATCTTTGATTCAATATTCTCCAACGCCGTACTACATTGGATCCCAGAAAAAGATATTGTGATCCGCAAGATGCACACGCACCTGAAAAAAGACGGAAAGCTTGTTCTTGAATTTGGAGGAAAAGGAAATAATCAAACGATGCTAAATGCTTTGCGCTCCACGCTTCGCGCGCGCGGGCATCACAAAAATGCGGAGATTAATTTCTGGTATTATCCGTCTATTGGAGAATATGCTTGCGAGTTGGAAAAACAAAATTTCAGAGTCTTGCGTGCCGAACATTTTGACCGCTTTACCGAGCTCAAAGGAGAAAATGGATTGAAAGACTGGTTCATCATGTTTGCCGAGCGTTTCTTTAAAGATATTTCTCCTGAAGAAAAATCAGAGATCCTTGATACCATACAGAATAATCTTCGTGCTACACATTACGTGAACGGTAAATGGTACGCGGATTACAAGCGGATAAGAATTGTAGCGGTGAAGGAATGATCGGGATTTGTAAAAATAAAAACTTACCGTCATTGCGAGGAAATGTTGCGAAGCAACGTTGACGAAGCAATCCTTTAGCTACGAAGCCTGAGCCCGTATATTTTACCTCGGTGTTTCAAGTTAACTAGGCTGCGTAGCTAAAGGATTGTTCGTCGTTCGGCCTACGGCCTCTCTCCTCGCAATGACGACTTTATTTACACGTTAGTCTGCTCAGAGTCTCCCACACCCTGAACGTTGTTTTAATATAAGTGTTTGATGGGGACTCTGAGCTGCTATTAACCTTTTAGAGTTACAGAATTTCCCAAGCCAGGAAAAGCGATCAACAGGACTTTTCCGCTAGTAAAAAAGTTGGCACTATATTTTCTTGTCATCACGCAGCTATACAAAACGATAAACAACCTTAAGCTATGAAAAAACTAAAGTGGACTTCTCTGGTCTTTATTCTGTTGTGCTTATTCTTCCTTGCTATACTTTGGTACGCCGATTTTATAGTGACAAAACGTGCGGAGAATAGAACTTCCTACAAGATAGACAATCTACCTACGATGAATACAGGCTTATTGTTAGGCACTTCTAAATATCTTAAAAGCGGTTATCCCAATCTTTATTTCTCTTATCGTATTGAAGCCGCCACAGAATTATTTAAAGCAGGAAAAATCCGGAATATAATTATCAGTGGAGATAATGGACGCTCTAGCTATGATGAGCCAACAGATATGAAAAATGAGCTGATCAAAAACGGCGTTGATTCGAATCATATTTATCTCGATTATGCAGGCTTTCGCACATTCGACAGTGTGGTGCGTGTGAAAGAGATTTTCGGACAAGATTCTGTTCTTTTTATCTCACAGAAATTTCATAATGAAAGAGCCGTCTATATTGCCGATCAATTGGGCATTACAGCATATGGGTATAATGCAAAAGATGTCGCAAAACTATTCGGGATTAAAACCAAGATCAGGGAAAAATTTGCACGTGTAAAAGTGATCCTTGATTTTATGATAGGAACGAAACCTAAATTTTTAGGAGAGAAAGTAAAAATTGAGTAGTAGATCAGCCTATAATTATTCTTTGCGCTCTTTGCGTTTGAAATAAAAGGAGGTCCTGTTGTTCCTTGAACTTTATAGTTCTTAAGAAACGCGTTCGCCTAGTATCGTACTCTTTCTTTGGCTCCACTTGCCAGTATTACTGCGGCAAAGGAACATTCTTCAAAATATCTTCCAGCAAATACGTAGCTTTCTCAATACTATTAATATTATCTACAAAAAGGATTAGTTTCTTTGTTTGCTCTTTGAGACGACAATTTTTGGAATGTTGCTGTACATATAATAAGATTGTACCAAACACTTCCGATTTATAATAAGATTCATTTTCGCCTGGTACAAAATATCCTTTCATCACGCCATTCTTCAAAACCAGTTTTTCAAAACCAAGTTTCTCTGCTTTCCAACGCATTTGTACGGTGTGAACCAATGCTTCCACTTCCTTCGGCAATGGCCCAAACCGGTCGATTAAGCTGATGCGAAACATTTCCAGTTCTTCCTCACTTTTCAAACTATCGATCGTAGAATACAAACTCAAACGCTCGGTTATATTGCTTACGTAAGCATCCGGAATTATAATGGAAAGATCGGTCTCCACTGTGCAATCAGGGCTCAGCGCTTTGAGCTCGCGCTGTTCGATCTCTTTGGCAAACAAGTCGCGGAATTCGGTTTCTTTTAATTCCTGGATCGCTTCGTCCAATATTTTATGATACATCTCAAAACCAATATCGCTTATGAAACCGCTTTGCTCTGCCCCCAGCAAATTGCCGGCGCCACGTATATCCAGGTCGCGCATAGCTACCTTGAACCCGTCGCCGAGGTCAGAAAATTCTTCCAGCGCATTCAGTCTCTTGCGAGAGTCGGTTGGGAGATTTGCAATTGGTGGAGTAAGCAAATAGCAGAATGCTTTTTTGTTGGAGCGTCCCACGCGCCCGCGCATCTGGTGCAAGTCTGAAAGTCCAAACATATGCGCGCGGTTGATGATCATTGTATTTGCATTCGGAATATCCAATCCGGATTCAATGATGTTGGTAGAAACCAATACATCGTAATCATGCTCCACAAAACCAAGCATGATCTTTTCCAGCTTGTCGCCTTCCATTTGTCCATGCCCTACTGCCACACGCGCATCGGGTACCAGGCGTTTGACGGTTCCGGCGATCTCATCGATGTCGGAAATTCTGTTATGTACAAAAAATACTTGTCCGCCACGTTTCAGCTCGTACGCTACTGCATCGCGGATCAGTTCTTCGTCAAATATATGGATCTCGGTAGTTACCGGCTGGCGGTTAGGCGGTGGTGTAGCAATGATCGAAAGATCGCGTGCGCCCATGAGGGAGAAATGCAGCGTACGCGGAATAGGTGTAGCCGTGAGCGTAAGAGTATCTATATTCACTTTAAACTCGCGCAATTTTTCTTTTACAGTTACGCCGAATTTCTGTTCTTCGTCGATGATTAGCAAGCCAAGGTCTTTAAACTTCACGGCTTTCGCGATCAGCTTATGCGTACCGATGAGAATATTTGTTTTCCCTTCAGCCACTCTTGCCAGCGTTTCTTTCACTTGCGCGGCAGTTTTGAAACGGTTCACATATTCTACTACACAAGGAAAATTTTTAAGACGATCGCGGAATGTTTTGTAATGTTGCATAGCCAGCACAGTGGTAGGCACTAGTATCGCTACTTGCTTATTGTCGCACACTGCTTTGAATGCAGCGCGTACAGCAATCTCTGTTTTTCCGAATCCCACATCACCACAGACTAGGCGGTCCATCGGGTGTGGCGCTTCCATGTCTACTTTTACATCGGCTGTAGCCTTAGCTTGATCTGGCGTGTCTTCGTAAATGAAGGAGGATTCCAGCTCAACCTGCAGAAAGGAATCTTTGCTATAGGCATAGCCAGGAGCCGCTTTGCGCAATGCGTAGAGCTGGATGAGTTCTTTGGCAATGTCTTTGACCTGCTTCTTAACCTTGCTCTTCTTCGCTTCCCAATCTCCGGAGCCCATTTTGCTCAGCTGCGGAAGCGCGCCGTCCTTGCCGCTGTATCGCGAGATCTTATGAAGCTGGTGAATGCTGATGTATAGAAGATCGTTGTCTTTAAATACCAAACGAATAGCTTCCTGTTGTTGTCCGTCGGTCTCTATTTTTTCCAACCCCACAAAACGTGCGATCCCGTATTCTGAATGCGCTACATAATCGCCAGGCTGAAGTGTGCGCAGCTCTTTAAGGGTAATAGCTTTTGAACGGGAAAATTTTTCTTTCGCTTTATAACGGTGAAAACGATCAAAGACCTGATGATCTGTATAACAGGTGATCTTGAGATTTTCGTCTACAAATCCTTCGCGCAGCGCAATGTTCAGCGCACGGAAAGAAAGTTGTGCATTGATCTCATCGAAGATCGTAGTGAGACGATCGGTTTGTTTGTACGATTCGGCGGTGATAATATTGATATAGCCGGCGCCTTGTTTTTCCGACAGATCATCGGCTAAGAGTTGAAACTCCTTGTTGAACGAAGGTTGTGGCTTGATATGAAATGAAAAAGAATGATCGGCTTTGAAATAAAATTGTTTGCCGAATTCTACAAGATGAAATTTGTCGAAATGTTTTTCGAGTTGATCAGAATTTTCGAAAAGCGTTTCAGGTGCAGTGATCAGATTGTTGCCTCCTGCTTTTTGCTGGATGCGCTCGTATTCGGCCAGTGCTTTGGTATAAGACTTCTCCACTACGTCCAGCGTTTGTCTTGCGTCTTTGAACCAGATGGAATAACTGGAAGGAATGAATTCAAAAAAAGATTCCCTGTTTTCCTGAAGTAGCCTGGTCTGCACGTTGGGTACGATGGAGATCACTTCCTTTTTCTCTACCGAAAGTTGTGTGTCCGGGTTGAACGTACGAATGCTTTCGATCTCGTTGCCGAAAAGCTCGATGCGGTAAGGATGTTCGTTGGAAAAAGAAAAAATATCCATGATCCCGCCGCGTACGGCAAACTGGCCTGCTTCGTACACAAAGTCAGTACGTTCGAAGTCGTACGAGGTAAGCCATTCAGACAAGAAAGAGGTATCAAGTTTATCTCCTTGCTTGATGCGGAAAGTATTGGAGCTAAGTGATTTTTTGGTGATCACTTTTTCAGTCAGCGCTTCCGGGTAGGAGACGATAAGCTGGGGTTCGGATTTAGTATTTAGAATGTTCAGTACCTCGGCGCGCTGAAGTACGTTGGCGTTGTCGGTTTCTTCGTACTGGTAAGGCTTTTTGTAAGAAGTAGGGAAGAGCAAAATTTCCTGATCGGGGATAAGATTTTGAAGGTCATTCAGAAAATAAAATGCTTCTTCTTTTTCATGAAGAATAAAGATCTGTCCTTCTTTTCTAAGTTGAAAGATCGCTGCTGCCAGCACGGCGTCTGCGCTTCCGATGAGTCCTTTAAGTTGGAGATGTTGTGGATTGGGCGTACTTAACCTGTCAGAAACGGTTTTCGTAAGACCGTCAGCGGTGTACAAAGTGATCAATTCTTCGGCTTTCATTGGCCTGCTTTAAAAGTAATAGATTACAAAAATAATCAAAAAAGCCGGGAAAATAGTTCGTTTTCAAAAGAGGAATATTTTTTACACCAAAAAACAAATCCTGGCGTTGTCTACACAAAGCCTCTGATCGGGCTTTTACAGTATCTTTAAACAGGAATAGTTATGAAAAATACAACTAAAACAGTCGGTGTAATTTTCTTATTGCTTACACTGATATCGCTATCCAGCTGCAGATCGGTTTTTTACAGCAAGGTAAACAGCCGAAAAGAAGTTATGCCAAACAGTTTACATGCAAGTCGTCAGATTACTAGTTATGAACGCAGGTACATTGGTAAAGGGAAAAAGATTTACGATCCGACAATAAAGAAATACCAGAAAATAAAAGTGTGGACCTACAATAAAAAAGGAAATCGAAAATCAGTACAAACCACAAAGCAGATGCTCATCGGAAATGTTATTATGAGCAAGGAGATCAAAGGTAAATATTACAATGAAAAAGGGAAACGAATAAGCGAGCAGGAGTATTGGATGGGGATGAGCAGGTAATGCAAAGATCGCCAAGTTCGCAGAGAACGCAAGAATTGTAATACTTGTACACGAAAGCATACCATTGCTTTTTTTAATAACCAGTAAGCACAAAAGCACCCCAATAATAGGGATCGGGAAATTTTTCTTTCAACGCTTTCTGTGCGGCCCGGAAGGCTTCGAACTTGTCTTTTGTTTTCAAAAAGTTCTGATAAAAACTGATCATAAAAGTTTTGGTGGCCTCGTCGTCCACTTTCCAAAGACTGGTCATAATGCTTTTTGCGCCGGCTGCACGGAAGGCACGCTGCAGGCCATACACGCCCTCTCCCGCATCGAGGTGCCCGAGACTGGTTTCGCAGGCAGATAAAATAACGAGCGAAGTATTTTCAAGATCCAGGTTTTGTGCTTCATATGCGGTCAGGATTCCGTCGTAGGTATCCGGATATTCGGCAGCACTATAATAGTTGACCACCCCTGAAAGCAACAATCCTGAATTGACCATAGCATTGAAAACTCTGTATCCATCAGTAGTAGCGTGGTTGATCTCCGACCAGTATCCGTGGGTTGCAATATGCAGCACATCCGGACTGTGCAAACTGTAGATTCTTTCTTCCGTGGCCTGCTCACGAAGATATAAGGTTACTCCAATGGCGTGTTGATCCATTTCTTTTTTAATGTTCACTACTTCGGTTTCGGTACCGGGTAGATCGGTGATATTATTTCCACGGAAATCCCGCACGAAGGATCTTGTGCGTTCGTCGGTCATCGCAATATTGGTGACGGTGTTTTGTTTTTCTTCCGTTTTATACGCAGGTCTTCCGATCAGCGTGGCTTGTTTCACATCGGCACTCAATGGACTTTGCTGCACGTCGGTACTGCTGGTGATATAGTGAATATTTATTTCGTCGAGCAGGTATTGTCTTGTATGCGGATTGAAGAAGGTGGAAAGATTGATGAGGTGGTAAATTCCATCAGGAGAAAAATAAACTTTTTTCGCGCCCTTCAGATTGTCTTTGATCGGTTTCCAGAAGTGATCGTAAAGTGTGGTATCCTGTACTTTAAATCGGATGCTGTTCTGATAAAGTTTGTAATAACGGTTTTCCAGATCCGTTGCAAAATCAGGAAGGTATACTACTTCGGGATAAGGACTTGTTTTCGTAATGATGTATGCTGCATAATAGGTCGTATCAGAATAATAAAGCTGATCGCGCCACTGAAAGCGCACCATTTCTACAGCCGCTTCCCCTTCTTTCAATTGATCACGAATTGTTTTCCAGTCAACCGGATCAATGCGCAGGTATTTTTTAAAATCTTTCGCTTTAATAGCCAGTTCGTTTTCAAGATGGTTTACTTCCTCCTGTAATTTTTTTACCTGTTCCTGGCTGATCGAATTTTTCACTGCCCCGGTAGGGTCTTCCGACTTGCGGTACAGACGGATGAGCTCCTGTTTTTTTTCGATCCATTCGTCGTACAGTTTTTTAATGGAAGGATCGTTCGAACTAAGAAATGCTTGTTTTCTTTTTTGTGTTCCTTTCAGCGAAAGCGATTTGGTGAACAATAAATTGTCGTAGGCTTGTGCCGACAGGGCCGGGAGGAGCGTGGAGTGTTTTTCTTTTGCGATTTTTACAAAGCTATGGTAATTGTCATAACCATCCTTCAGCTTTGTATTGTAGTAAGCCACAAAAGCTTTTTCGCCGAAAGAGAAAACAATGTCGTTGATCCAGGTGACGTTGAGCTTGAAAAGCTGTTCGTATGTAGCTTTCGACTGTTCCAGCTTACGGTCGCGCATGGTAAAATATGCATAAGAAGCAAAAGGCATGGTCGACGAACGAAAATCTTTCGTGTTGATGATCTGATCGTTTACGCTTTTGAAAAACGTATGGTATTGCGGAGCGCCGAGAAAGCCGAGCTGTTCGGCGCGCATGAAATTGATTGATAAATCTGCGTATTGGCCGAAACTGTTGTAATAGGTTTCTGTTTCTTCTATATAAAAAGAAACCGGTTTTTTGAGCTGTGCTTTTTTCCCTTTTTTGATCAGGAAAACCGGATACATGGAGAGTGGAAGTTGTTTAGCGCTCTGCGGAAATTTTGTATTGATGCAATTGCACCAGACATAACTGGCGGAATCTCTTTTGGACCAGAGTACTTCGGCCGCATCGAAATCTTTGAGGATCTCGCGCGCATACGCCGTGACCGTGTAGCGCGGACTGGCATAAAGGTCGCAACCGGTGGCATTGCTATTGGGCAATGATGCGAGGTAATCGTATTCTTCGTTGGCAGCTTCTGTATAGTTGTGATAATCGCCGATGGAAAGATAATAGATCATTTTGCTGGTAAGCGCTTCTGCCTTATAGGAAGTTTTCAGTATGTCGATCGCTTCTTCCGAAAGTTTTGTCATTTTGCGAATGTATTCTTCAGCCTGCAAATAATCACCGGAGCGGGAGAGGAAGTTCGTATAGTAGGAATACGTGTGGTAAATTTCTTTTTCATTTCCTTTGAAATTCTGTGCACGCAAATAGTTTTCACGGGCTTTTTTAAAATCTGCATTCCGTTCGTAAGCATACCCGATGTAGGTGTAGTTATTAAAATTCTGCAACGAAGGATTTTTTTCAAGAAAAGCTTCTGCCTTGGAAGCATTCTGCGGATCGGTAGTGGAAAAGAGCGCTACATAATAAACGCTGTTCCATTCACTGGCGGCATCGCTACTACCGCCAGTGTTCGTATATCCACTGGTCATGGCCGACAGCAGTTTATCCGATTGTTCCTTACAGGCCTTCGCAAGCGCCGGATCGGGCGCCTGGTTCTCAAAGATCTGGTTCAGCATGAAATAATTGGTATAAGTTTGCAGCTCTTTTTTCTGCTCTACCATTTTATACATTGCCTTGGCAATTTCCATCGCCTTTTTCTTGTCTGAGGCGTTTACATATACATCGGATAATTTTGCCATGAACTCGTCCTGCGTTTGTGCATAGGATGACATAGAAAAGGAGCAGAAGAAGATCAGGTATAAAACCTTTCTGAAAGAAATAGAAACGTGCATAAAGGAAATCCGGATTTTAAGAAAGATAAGGAGAAAGGAGGAAAGAAGAAAAGGAGTAAAGGTCTCATGGTTGAACCCCTGAGTTATTAGTAAAGATACTTCGAAACCATATTCATTTTTTAACGCGAAAAACTATTCCATGGCTTTGTCATTCATAACTTTTATCCGGCATCGGAATCTAGCACCCTAATCATTTTTATCCGAAATTTTTATAAACCGCCGGATTTATCTTATATTCAAACCTCGCTAAACCTATAGATTTTACCTCTTATTATGAAAAAATACGATTTATGTGTCATCGGTGGCGGCCCTTCCGGCTATGCAGCTGCGATGCGTGCGCTTGACTTCAACAAGAATGTACTGCTGATCGAAAAAGAAAAACTCGGAGGGGCTGGACTTTATAACGGCGCACTTTCTTCCAAAACATTCTGGGAGCTTTCCAAAGACGTGGAATCGGCTCGCTCGAAAGTGAAGAAATACATGAACAATAAATTTGATGTTTCCTTCAAAGACATCGTAAGAGACGTAAAAGAAGCGATCGTAAATCGTAAAGAGATCCTGGAAGGCCATGTAGATAAACTGCATGAACTGCACGACGATATTTTTGATTACATTCTGGGTACGGGAAAATTAAAATCCAAAAACGAGATCATCATCACCAAGTCCGACGGCAGCACAGAAGAAGTCTATGCCGATTATATCATTCTTGCTACAGGAAGCAGGCCACGTAAACTGTCGCATATTCCGGTAGATGAAAAAATTATCGTGACAAGCGATGGGATTGAAAATTTTGAAAACTTTCCGCAAAGCATTGTGATCATGGGAGCCGGGGTAATTGGTTGCGAATGGGCCACTATCTTCTCAAATTTTGGCTACACCAAAGTAAATATCATTGACAAAGGCGACCGGGTATTGCCGGTCGAAGACGAAGACCTTACCGACAAGATCGAAGAAAATATGATCGCGCGTGGGGTGAATGTGCACCGCAATTCGCAGCTGGTAAGCATGCAGGTGAAAGACGGAAAAGTAGAATACGAACTGCAATATAAAGACGGGCATAAAGAAGTTTTCACCGTAGAAAAAGCCCTGGTCTCTGTAGGCCGCGTGGCTAACGTAGAAGGACTCGGCCTGCAGGAAGTAGGAGTGGAGCTTTTGGAAAACGGAACAATCAAAAATGACGATTCGCAAACTACCGTTCCTAATATTTATGCAGTAGGCGACCTCACAGCTGATATTGCACTGGTAAACGTAGGTGAAATGGAAGGCAGACACGCAGTAGAAAAGATCTTTGGTAAAAAAGAAGAGTCTCTCGACTATCGAAATATTTCTACCATCATGTTCCTCAACCCTGAAACTGCCGGTGTAGGGATCAACGAACAGGAGGCGCAAAAAAGAAAAATCTCCTACCGCGTTGTAACCATTGACTACAGCGTGATCCCAAGAGCGATCGCGATGAAAAATACCAATGGGTTTTTCAAAATTATTGTCACCAACGATTCAGAAATGAAGATCCTGGGTATGCGCGCTATCGGCGTACACGCTTCCAGTGCGATCCAGGCAGTAGCGCTGCTGATCCACATGGATCAAGGGATCAAAGCACTTGCCGAACTTATTCACCCGCACCCGTCGATCATTGAAGGTATCCAGGAATGTCTTCGTGTGCTGAAAGGAAATTCTATTTTGAAACCAGAAGTATTTGGCGACAAACTAAGATGCCGCGTATGCGATGAAAACGGCTGCTACACGGAATGGAGCTGGCTGGAGAAATAATTATGAATTATGAATTATGAGTTGAGTTATCTGTTATTGGTTACCCGTTATTTTTTAGTAATAAGTAACGAATAACCAACTCTTTTCATTCATAACTCATAATTCAACATTCATAACTTTTTTTGTTCCTGCATAAAGTTCAAACTCCAGTAAGCGGCAATCGATCTTGCTGTTGTAAAATTCAATTTTCCTTTTTGGTTTCAGGCCTACTTGTTTTCCAAGATCCAGATTTCCTGTAAAAACATATCCGAAATAACCTCCGCATTTTTTCTTGAAAAAATCACCGATCTCTTTGTAGATCGTTTGCAGTTCGGTTACTTCTCCGAGTCGTTCTCCATATTCAGGATTGATCATTACTACACCTGCAGTTTCCGGTACCGGTGTTTCCCGAAAATCGCAACAAATAAAATCAATCACATGATCCACGCCGGCAGTAGCAGCGTTGCGTTTAGCTGCCTGGATCGCGTCTTCGTTGAGATCGGAGGCGATGATCTTAAAATTTAAATTTTTAGTAGCGGCCAACCTTGCCTCTTTGCGAAGTACTTCCCAACGCTCAGCATCAAAACCAAGCACATGCATAAATCCAAAATTGCTGCGAAGCAACCCGGGTGCGCGGTTCTGCGCAAAAAGCGCCGCTTCGATTGCTAAAGTACCGCTTCCACACATGGGATTGATGAAGGTAGAATGTTTGTCCCACCTGCTTGCCAGGATTAGCGCGGCTGCCAGGCTTTCTTGTAAAGGAGCTTTAAAAGGAATTTTGCGGTAGCCGTGTTTGGCAATCGTTTCACCGGAAGTATCAATATACACCGCTGCATGGTTGTCGCGCCAATGCAGGTTGATCACGGTTTTGTGACGGTCAGGACCAGAGTTAGGTCTTGATCCTTTTTTAGAAGTGATCCGGTCGGCGATGGCATCTTTGCATTTTAGATTTGGAAAACGGCTGTCCAGGATTTCCGGGTTGTCGGAAAAAGAAGTTACGCTGAAGTAGCCATCCACATCAATATATTTTTCCCAGGGAATGCGGATCATTTCATTGTACAGATCGTCGGGCGTTTTGGCGAAGAACTCCTCGACTAAAAACAATACAGAGTGTCCTGTACGCAAATACAGGTTAAGCTTCATGCAATCCTCCATTGTACCCTGGAGACGAATGCTCATATGCGATTCTTCCAGCTCCGTATAGCCAAGTGAGATCAGTTCCGACTTTAGCCATACATTTATGCGCTTCGGACAGGTAATAACGATTTTACCTTTGGTAGTAAATAAATTGATATCCATCATCTGTAAAAGTAGGAAATATTCTTAATTTTATATCCTAACAAAATAATATCAAAATGGATCTGAAAGCACAATTCGAAGAAGCTTCTGCAAAGTCAAAATCATTGCCAGCGCAGAGCAATGAAAACCTGCTTAAACTATACAGCTTATTTAAACAAGCTACTGAAGGAGACGTCAATATAGAGAAGCCAACCAATCTATTCGACTTCAAAGGTATTGCAAAATACAATGCGTGGGAAGAGTTGAAAGGTATTAGCAAAGAAGAAGCAATGCAGCAGTATATTGATCTGGTAAAACAATTAGGAGCCTAATCATTATGGCAGAAGAGGTGAAATCAAAACTAAGCGCCATCTTGCATATGAAATGCCCGAGATGTCGTCGCGGCAATATGTTCTTAACCTCGAACCCATACAATATAAACAAAGTGCATCAGATGCCTGAGCAATGTCCTGAATGTGGCCAGCCGTACGAACCCGAGCCAGGTTTTTACATTGGAGCCATGTATGTGAATTATGGATTTACGGTAATCCTTACAGGAATTGCACTAGTAGTAATGGAAATGATCTTGAATGTTTCCGCATGGACATTTTTTTCAATATATGTTTCTGCTCTGCTGCTGATCGGCCCTTTTCTGTTCAGGTATTCCAGGGTTATTTATCTTTATCTGTTTGTAAGTTACGACAAAGAGGCGGTGCGGAAACATAAGTTATCCGAATAACGTATCTAAAAAAACATTCAACAAGATCATGCTTGATCATATCATACGAAATATACTTCCTTTTACCTGGGCTTTTCTGATCTCAGTATTTGCGATCCCATCTATTGTACAGGTGGCGCATAAAAAGAGATTGCTGGATGAGCCCAACAACCGGACGATCCACGAATCGCTCACCCCACGCCTGGGCGGGCTTGCGATCTTTGCCGGATTTATTTCAGCGCTTACCATTTTCGGGAAGATCGATTACGGTGTGCAGCATATGCTGGCGGGCTGTGTAGTGATCTTCTTTATTGGATTAAAAGATGATATTGTATCGGTATCTGCTTTCAAAAAATTTTTCGTTCAGGTGCTTTCCACTGGCATCGTAATGTTTATGGCAGATATTCGCATAACCAGTCTGCAGGGAATTCTTGGGATCGGAGTACTGGAGCCAGGAATTAGCTATCTGCTTACCTTCATTGTCATCATTGGTGTCACCAATGCTATCAATCTGATCGATGGGTTAGACGGGCTGGCAGGCTCTATTGTGTCGGTATGTTGTCTTAGTTTTGGAATTTACTTCATCACTTCCGACGATGCATATATCCAGGTCTATTCTTATGTTGCATTTTCACTGTTCGGAAGTATCCTTGGGTTTCTGCGCTATAATTTTTATAAGGCAAAAATCTTTATGGGAGATACCGGTTCGCTCGTCTGTGGTTTTATCATCTCAGTAATGGCGATCAAATTTGTGGAGACTAAGATGATCTCAAATACACCGGCTGTTTCGGTAGCGATTTTATTCATCCCAATTCTTGATACGGCAAGAGTGTTTGTACTTAGGATCATGGCAGGCAAATCGCCTTTTATTCCTGATAAAAATCATATTCATCACAAACTGGTGGAAATAGGCTTTTCTCAGCTTAGCACAGTATTGATCCTTGTCCTGATCAATATATTGGCAATTGCGCTGGTCATTTTTTTCGACGGCCTACCGCTTACCATGCAGATGATCGCTTTATTTCTGTATGCACTTTTATTTAGTGTGATCATTGAGATCAGCACACGTTTAAAAAAGACTCATATCATAGACAATGAAATGCTCAGTGATTAAAAAATTACTCTTCATTCTGATTTTTTGGCTGGTTGGGGCCAATGTTTTTTCAGCGAATGTTTCGAAGGAGACACTACTTTACAGTTTTGCCGGCCAATGGCTGCGCTACGATAAGTATTATGAGTCATATTTACCTTTAAAAAAGAAAGAGCTGAAGCGTTCCAAAAGCATCCACCAGATCCTCGATTATTCAAAGTTCAAAAACTACGATCTAAAATTCAAGGCTACCAAAGAACTGACCTTATTTGTCAACAATAAGTTGATCTACAAAAAAATTACCCCTGGTGAAGAAGAAATTATTATCCCACTTCGCACACTGGAACCTGATGAATCTGATAGGATCATTATTACTTTTTTTCATCCTTCCGGAGAGCTTCCTTTTTATTCTGCAGGCATTGTAAACCGCTCTGCTGTTGTTATGCAAAAAAAGGAAGAGCGTGGCCAGGCCACACAGTTTCTTTATAGGAGTATGCAAAATTTACTTTCAGGATATACCATTCTGTTTTTAATTATTGTGACGTTGTTTGTACTCTTGAAACAACTTTACCCCAAAGAATTTTTACGCTATTTCGGTTTAAGACAATCGGAAGCAGCGGATCATTTGCTGCCCGGTCCATTTAGTATTCCCTCTCTGTGGATGGCGCTACTGTGTGGGTTGGCGCTTTCGCAGCTCATCTATATGTTCAAACTAGACGAAATAATTTTCGCTTCTTCCACTTCTATTTTGAAGGGAACGCTCTTGATCACCGTTGTTTATTTTGTATTTTATATTGGGAAATATTTATACCTCTGGCTGATCGGCTGGTTATTCAATTATTCAAAGATCGTTCCTCTCCAGTTTGCAGATTATACAGGATTTTTGGAAAGAGTTTGTATGGTTGCCTGTCTGGTCATATTTGGTATCGTGGCATCGGGATTTATCCTATTGGAGGTGAATTCTGAAATATTGTATTTTGCACTGATTCTGGTGCTTATCTTTTGTGTGATAAAAGTTATATTATTGTTTTTAAGATTGATACCCCATAGAAATTTGTATTTATTTTCTTACCTTTGTGCCGCAGAAATACTACCGCTGATTATTGCAGTAAAAATTCTATTGTTTTAATGCCGGTTATTGTAAAACAGTAATTCCAAATTTGTTAAATGGCGCAGGTAAAAACTAAAGAAAAAGAAGTCAAAGACAGACATACTAAAGTTTCAAGTATACTAGTTACACAACCCAAACCTACTGACGAGAAATCTCCTTATCACGCGCTTGCCAGTAAGTACAATCTGAAAATAGACTTCAGACCTTTTATAGAGGTTCAACCAGTTGATATAAAGGAATTTAGAAAACAAAAAATCGAAATTCTGGCTCATACGGCGGTTATTTTTACGAGCCGCAATGCAGTAGATGGTTTTTTCCGGATCTGCAACGAAGCCAAAATCGAAGTGCCGGCAGAAATGAAATATTTCTGTGTTTCCGATCAAACTGCCAATTATCTCCAAAAATACATTGTGATTCGTAAGAGAAAGATCTTCGTAGGAGAGAAAACCGCGAAAGATCTGGAAGAGATCCTTAAAAAGCATAAGGATGAAAAATACCTTTTCCCTTGCTCCAATATCAGAAAAGATGAAATTCCGGTTTTCTTAAAAGATAACGGATATGAATTTTCTGAGGCTATTATATACAAAACAGTGGCAAGCGATCTTTCCGATCTGACTAATGTAAAATACGATATTATTGCTTTCTTTAGTCCATCCGGAGTGCATTCATTGTTTACTAATTTCCCTGATTTTAAACAAAATAAGACCAGAATTGCAGCCTTTGGTCCCACTACCGCAGCTGCAGTAAAAGAAGCTGGATTAATCCTCGATATCGAAGCTCCTCTACCGAACGCTCCTTCTATGGCTGGAGCCTTGGAATTGTACATCAAAAAGGTAAATAATATCAAATAAATTTAATTTGTTATAGATAGTGTACAATTAAAAAAAATGTCTAGTTTTGTATCTTGACCATCAACTATTAGTCTGTTCTCTATGAAGCATGTGTACAAAATAATATTTATATTCCTGACTCTGATTACATTCCTAAACGACTCCTACGCACAACAGGATGCTCAATTCAGCCAATATATGTTCAATGGCCTTTATTATAACCCTGGTTATGCCGGTATTGAAGGTGTCACAAGAGGAACTGTGATCACACGTAGACAATGGCTGGGTTATAAAAACAGCGACGGTTACAACTCACCAGGCGGAAACAGCCCTACCTCACAGGCAATTATGGTAAATTCAAGATTGCCATTTTTAAAAAGCAGAACAGGAGCAGGACTTGGAATTGTATATGATAATTATGGTCCTATTACTTCATACGAAATTCAATTATCCGGAGCTTATCATGTTAAAATAGGTGATGGTCTCCTTGGAATCGGTGGTCGCGCGGGTACTTACGCACAATCACTAAAAGGAGATTGGTATCAGGTAGTGGATACACAAGATCCGATCTATACGTCATTAGTGAACAATAATTCAAAACAACTTAAACTGGATTACGCAGCAGGTCTTTGGTACCAAGCTACTAAGTGGTATGTGGGTGCTAGTATCAATCACCTTTCAAGACAGAAATTCAGCTATAATGTTACTAATATCAGCTCTGTTATAAATAACCACATGTATTTCACTGGAGGTTATATTTTTACATTGAGCAATACCTTGAAAGTGACTCCTACGGCAATGGTTCAAACCGACCTGAAGCAATACACTATATTAGTAGGTCCAATGGTAGATTATAACTCTAAATTCTGGGTTGGTCTTAATGCAAGACAATCAGCGGGTAAAAAAGACGTTGTATCCGGAGGCAATTCAGTATGGTCTGTAAACGACATGATTGGATATGCAGGAGTTAATCTAATGAAAAATAACGCTTTGAAAGTAGGCTTTGCCTTCGATTTTGTATTAAGCGGTCACAAAGGAACAGCTGGTACCTCTCACGAAATTATGCTTTCTTATATGGTTCCTTCTCCTGGAGGCGTTCCTAAGCCAAAAGTAAGAACTCCTCGTTACAGACACGACGAAAATTAATTGAATTATTTTGGAATTTACATTTTAATTTGTCAAATTTGAATTTAACTTTGGACTTTAACGTAGTTTAATTTGTATTAAATTAATAATAACAACTTAAATCCTTCGTTATCGTTTTTAAAGGGAATAGGTTAGAAATAAAAGGAAATTATTTAAATTTAGGTGTTATGAATAAATTGTGTGTTTTAAGTAAGGCTTATATAGCTTTGACTTTATCTGCCTTGACGCTGTTCAGCTGTGGACGCAAAGGAGGACCAGATGAGGCCAGTGGAGACCTGATAGGTGTTCAAGGCCGTGAAGGATGGGTTCAGACAGTACCATACGGTATGGTCGTTTGCCCGTCAGGAACATTTCATATGGGACAAGCTGACCAAGATGTACCCGCTACTCAGATCAACCTGAACAAACAGGTTACTATCGGAGGTTTCTACATGGATGAAACCGAAATCACCAACAACGAATACAGACAATTTGTAGATGTAATGCTGAAAGATTCAGTAGATGTACTGGGTCAGGATTACATTATGACAGAGCTTTATCCAGATACTACTGTTTGGGTAAGAGACTTCGCCCACCATATGGGAGACCCTATGATGGAATATTACTATGCACACCCTGCTTTCGACGAATATCCAATCGTGGGTATCGACTGGTGGGCTGCTAAATATTTCTCAGAATGGAGAACCAAACACATGAACAACTGGAGAGCTTCTCAAGGTCTATGGCAAATGCCAAGATTCAGACTGCCTTCTGAAGCTGAGTGGGAATACGCAGCAAGAGGTGGTAGAGATATGGCTAAGTATCCATGGGGTAACCCTTACATCCGTAACTCAAAAGGATGTATGCTTGCTAACTTCAAACCAGGAAGAGGTAACTATTATGACGACGGTTTTATGTATACATCTGCTGTAGCGTCTTATTTTTCTAATGACTACGGTCTGTATGATATGGCAGGAAACGTAGCTGAGTGGTGCGAAGATGCATACTACGATGCTGCAGTACCAGTAGTTTGGGATTTGAACCCTACTTATTATAATGATGATGAGCCAAGAAAAATCATCAGAGGTGGTTCATGGAAAGACATCGCTTATTATCTTGAAACAGGTACCAGAACCTTCGAATATCAGGATACTACAAAATCTTATATTGGATTCAGAAACGTAATGACTTACCTTGGTAGATCATCTGGTTATGAATTCTAATCAAAGTTTTAAACTTTAATTTATAATAAACACTTAGGAAACAATCGTTAAACACTTAAACTTTTTAAAAAAATGGCAATTTCTTATAGAAGAAGACACGTTCCTACAGGAATGGAAAAATTTGAAATTACAATTATGCCTAAGATCTACGGTCTTGGTGCAGCAGTCGTAATCGTTGGAGCATTGTTCAAAATCATGCACTGGCCTGGTGCGGACATCGCACTTATTGGTGGTCTGGGTACAGAAGCAGTTATCTTTGCTTTCTCTGCATTCCAAGCTCCTCCACAAGATCCAGACTGGACTTTCGTTCACCCACAATTGTCACCTAGTGACTATGAAGATGGTGGACATGAAAACGCAACAGGTGAAAACCTTACTAAGTCTTTGGACAAAATGATGCACGATGCAAACATTAACCAAGATCTAGTATCAAGATTAGGTTCAGGTTTGAACAACCTTACTCAATCTGTACATAACCTTGGCGATCTTACTAACTCTGCAGTAGCTTCTAACGAGTATGCTGAAAACGTAAAAGCTGCTTCTAAGTCTATCGTAGAAATGAACAAGTCTTACGCTAAAACTGTAGACGCAATGTCAGAAATGGCTAACGCTTCTCAAGATGCTAAAGAATATCATCACCAAGTACAGAACATCACTAAAAACCTTGGTGCTCTGAATGCAGTTTATGAAATGGAACTTCAGGATGCAAACAACCACCTGAAAGCAATGAACAAGTTCTATGCTAACCTTTCTTCTGCAATGGATAGCATGTCTGAAGCTAGCAAAGACACTCAAACATTGAGAGATGAAGTTTCTAAATTGTCTAAGAACTTGTCTTCTCTGAACAATGTATACGGTAACATGCTTACCGCAATGAAAGGTTAATCCCTTGCGTCTGATTAAACAAAATTAGTGTTAAACTTTTTAAACAGAATATAAATCATGGCAGGCGGAAAAGAAACCCCTAGACAGAAAATGATTGGTATGATGTACCTGGTATTGACGGCGCTTCTAGCCCTCCAGGTATCTTCAGCGATCATGGAGAAATTCAAATTTCTTGATGATAGTTTGCAGTATAGCAACGAACAAATGAACGGCACTAATGCTGCTACCGAGAAAAAAATCGAAAAAGCAGTTACTGATGCTGGAAATAAAGCTTCTGACGTAGCCGTACTGGATCAAGCCAGAGCGGTAAGAAAAGAAGCTTCTGAAATCAAAGATTACATCAAAAATCTTAGAGCAGAAATTGTACAAGTAACCGGTGGTTATGAAGACAATGATCCTAAGAAGATGTACAAAGGTGCTAAAGAAGAGGAAAAAGTGGCGATCCATATGATGGGTGCTTCTAAAAACGGAAAAGGTTACCAACTGAAAAAAGAAGTTAACCAATTCGTTGATGACCTTAACAAGATCACCGGAGAGAAATATCCTTATATCGCCCTTGATGCTAAAGACGATAGCAGAATCACTAGCTCGGATCAAAAGCGTAAAGATTTCGTTGAATTGAACTTCACTCACACTCCAATGGTGGCTGCTATGGCAGTAATGAGTAACCTGGAGTCTGACGTGTTGAAGCACGAATCTAGCGCGCTGAAAATACTTGCTGATAAAGTTGGTGCTGCAGATCTTAAATTTGACCAGGTAATCGCAATGGTGAGACCTGCTTCAAGAATTGTAGCTGCCGGTACTAAATACGAAGCAGAAATGTTCCTTGCAGCTTCTGCAAGTACCATTACTCCTACAATGACTGCAAGAGGCTCAAGCATCCAGGTTGATCCTAAAACTAAAATTGGTAAAGTAAGCTTCATGGCTCAGGCTGGTGGTGCTTTCGATGCTAAAGAAAATGCATTCAAACAACAGTGGGAAGGTAAAGTAACTTTCAAATTCAAAGGAAAAGATACAACCTTTACTGTAAAAACTGACTACTACGTAGCAAAACCAGTAATCCAGGTACAATCAGGTTCGGTATCCGCTCTTTATAGAAACTGCGGTAACGAGCTGAACGTACAGGTGCCTGCTCTTGGCCAGGAATACAGACCAGTATTTACAGCTGTAGGTGCTGATGTAATCAAAGGTGCTAAAAACGGTGAGGTTACTCTAATCCCTACTGGTACTGCCGTAAAACTAAAAGTAACTAGCAATGGTAACTATATCGGTGACCAAGATTTCAAAGTGAGATTGATACCAAAACCAGAAATCCAGGCGTTATCTAATGGTAAGCCAGTGGATGAAAAACAAGGTGTTCCTTCTCCAGGTCCAAGATCAATTACTATGAAAGCAGTGCCTGACGAATCATTCAAGGCATTCCTTCCTAAAGATGCTCGTTACAGAGTTGCTGAGTGGGATTGTATCCTTGTAAGAGGTAAGAGACCAGTAGCGCAACAAAAAGTTACTTCAGAAACTGCTAACCTGGCTTCATTCGCTGCGCAAGCACAACCAGGAGACAGGATTCTGATAGAGGTGAAAACAGTAATCAGAACTAACTATCAGAATAAAACTGAGACAGTGAACCTGGGTACTGTAATTAAAAACATCCCTCTACACTAAGAATAATTTAAACAAGAAAGGTTATGAAAAAGTTAGGTGTTATTTTAATTGGTTTGGTAATGTCTGCGGGTGTTACGTACGGGCAGGAGAGAGTTGACTCTACTACTTCCACTACGACTACAACTGCAACGGAGACAACTACCACTACAGCGGGTGCTACAAACGGAGACACAGGATATAATCCTCTTTCTGTAAGACCGATTCACGTTTCTGACATTATGTGGAAGAAAACGATCCTAAGAGCAATTGATTTGCGTGAGAAACAAAATAAACCTCTGTTCGCAAGAAACAAGGAAATCACGAGATTATTGATGGATGCTGTACATAAAGGCGATCTTACTCCTTTTGCAAACGATTCTCTAGAGAGAAAAATTACTATTGATGAGTTTGATGAAGCGATGTTGATCCCAGTAGAAGGCGGTACATTGACTGCTGAAGAAAAAGAAATCGCACTGGCTAACGGTGACTCTTCTGTTCTTCAATCAGGCGGACCGGCATATTATTTCCCTACTGACATTTACCAATTAACACTTAAAGAGGATATGATCTTCGATAAACAAAGATCAAGATTATATTATGATATCATTGCTGTGACAATGTTGGTTCCTGCGGACCTTCCGTCAAACGTTAAAGGTATCGAGCAGGTAATTGCCTCTTTCTCGTACAAAGAACTGGTAGAAAAAGTGTTTAAAGACAATCCTAAGGCCATTTGGTTCAACGTACAGAATGATCAGCAACACAAAAACCTGGCTGATGCTTTTGATCTAAGACTATTCAGCTCTTACATCACAAAGGTATCTAACCCGAACGATGCGTATCTGGTAGATATCTACGGTGGAGATCAGCAAAAAGGTATCATGGCTTCTCAGTGGGCTGCAATGGAACTCCTAGAGTTCGAGCACAACCTGTGGGAGTTTTAATCTGATCTTAAAATCAATATTAAAAAGGGAAGAACAATTTGTTCTTCCCTTTTCTTTTTGTCAAAGTTCCTGTTTAGGCCGCATATTAATTGTACAAACAACGGCGAATAATGCAAAGATGTTTTAACCTTTTTTCAAATGCTCTGCAACCTTCTTAGCTTTCGAAGGTCCGATCACCTTAGCAATCTCTTCTTCTGTTGCTTCTTTAATTCTGCGTACACTTTTGAAATGCTTTAGCAATTTTTCAATCGTAGCCTGACCTACATCAGAAACATCTTCCAGGCCGGATTTAATACTTGTTTTACTTCGTTTTTTACGATGGTGAGTAATTCCAAATCGATGTGCTTCATCACGCATATACTGTATCAAACGCAACGATTCGGATTTTTTGTCGATGTACAATGGGAATTCATCACCCGGAAAAAAAATCTCTTCTAAGTTTTTTGCAATTCCAACGATCGGAATTTTTCCGTACAAATGAAGATCTGTAAGCGCCATCGTGGCAGAGCTTAATTGACCTTTCCCACCGTCGACTACGATTAGCTTTGGCAACGGTAGATTGTCCTCTAAACACCGCCTGTAGCGGCGTGTAATAACTTCGTACATCGTGGCAAAGTCATTTGGACCTTCCACTGTTTTTACATTATAATGACGATAATCTTTTTTGGAAGGTTTCGCATTTTTGAAACAAACCATTGCAGACACAGCATCAGTACCCTGAAAGTTGGAGTTATCAAAACATTCGATATGATCTGGAAGCTCTTTCAAGGAGAGATCTTTTTGCAAAGTCTCCATCACCCTCTTACTGCTATCTTCAGCATTGATCTGATTTAATTTTTCTAATTCATGAACACTGTTCTTCATCGAAAGATCCAACAGCTTTTTACGATCGCCTTTTTGTGGCAGCGTGATTTGTATAGTGTCGGAAGGAAATTCTACTGGAGCATTTACGACAATTTCTTTTGATTCATCCTTGAGCGATTCGCGGATGTTTATGATTGCTTGTAGCAAGATCTCAGCATCTTCTTCGTCCAGCTTCTTCTTTACATCAATTGTTTTGGACTGGAGAATAGTACCGTTAATGATCTTGAGATAATTGACAGCCGCATATTTTTCATCACTGGCGACTGTGTATACGCTAAGTTCTTCAATGTTCGGATTCACTACCACAGAATTTTTGTGGAAGCGTTCCAATATTTCTAATTTGCTGCGAAAATATTCTGCCTTCTCGAACTGTAGCGCATCGGCCGTTTCCTGCATGTGTTCGCGAAAATAATTTTTTACAGGAGAAATATTCCCTTTCAAAATATTGATCGCCAGTTTTATTTTTTCCTGGTACTCTGTTTCATCGTCTAATCCTTCGCAAGCGCCTTTGCAATTGCCCAGATGAAATTCGAGACATACTTTGTATTTTCCTTCGACAATATTTTTTTCGCTAAGATTTAAGGAACATGTACGAAGCTGAAACGATTTGTTGACAAGGTCTACCACTGTATTCATGGCGCCTACGCTTGTATATGGACCGAAATAAGTACCTAAGGATTTATCTACCTTGCGCGTAGTGATCAGGCGTGGGAAACGCTCGTTGGTAAGAAGAATATAAGGGTAGGTCTTATCGTCGCGTAAAAGAATATTGTATTTCGGCTGGTATTCTTTGATCAGATTATTTTCAAGGATCAACGCATCGAATTCGGTATGAACGATCGTGTATTCTATATTTTCAATTAACGAAACGAGTCTGCGGGTTTTGACATCGAGTGAATCGAGCCTCGAGAAATAACTGCTGACACGTTTTTTAAGGTCTTTAGCTTTGCCCACATAGATGAGCTCTTTGTCTTTGTTGAAATAGCGGTACACACCCGGTTTTTCGGGCAGATTGCGAATGATTTCTTTAAGTGTATTTTCTTCTGCCATGATGAATACAAATATAATTAAAATAAGCTGCGGATGTTCTATCAACCATTGAGCCTTTCATCATTCACACGTGATGTTTGAATTGAAAGTAGGAAGAATATAATTTAACTATAAATGTTGAAAATAAATTCCTATAGATTCTATTATTCATCAAAGGCGTAACTTACATGATATTAAAATCTTTTTTCAATAAAGCTATTTTTATTCGTAGTAATACGCATGCCCTTGTTAATATTGAACTTCAGAAGAATTTATATTTGAAAGATTTTAGAACTAAATTCTTTTATAAAAGATTGAAATAGAAAAAACATTTTTAAAGAATACTTTTTAAATAATACTTTTATGAAACGTTTTATTACCGCGCTGTTTTTTCTCGCGTCAAGCATAAGTGCAACTGTAAATGCACAGGCAGCCCGTTATTGGGTTGCAAATCCGACCGACCATAACTGGAGTAATCCTGCAAACTGGTCTGCAACATCAGGAGGAGAAGGAGGAGCTTCGGTGCCTACGATTTTCGATGATGTTTATTTTGATGAAAATAGTACAGGCAATTGTATCCTGGATGAAAATGCCTCGGTAAATAGTTTTCAAATGCAACCTTCTTTTGCCTACACTTTTTTACAAAACAATAGTAATCTTACTGTAGGCATAGGAGGTACCCAACTGAAAGGAGGAACTTTCCAGGGAGGCTCAGGAATTATAGAATTTAATAATCTCCTTTTGTCGGGCGCCACGATGCAGGCTACAAGCGGCACAATGAATATCAAAGGAAATTTTAATTTTACCTCCGGTAATTTTTCCGACAATAATGGAACAATTGAATTTAACGATACAATTCCCCAGACACTGACTAATGCCACAGGAGTTTTTTTTCATAACCTGACTATCAACAACGATAGTGGAGTTTCGATGAGGGGTCAATTGTCATGCGATGGAGTTGTGATTTTAGAAAATGGTATACTGGATACCCATCAGGATACCCTTAACCTGGGCGCGAATGGCTCACTGGTTGAAATGCCTATTGTGGCAAGTAGCTATGTAAAAGGATACGTAAGTGTTTCACGGAATATAGGCAGTTCTGCAGGTAGTCAATCCTTTGGAGGAATAGGGATTACCATTACAGAACCCGTTTTTCTTTCCAATCCTACTATTGTAGTCAGGCAAACTGGTACAGCGATAATGGATGTGGGTATATCTCGTTATTTTGATGTTATACCGGCCATTAATATAGGTCTTCTGGCTACCGTGGAATTCAGTTATTTTGATGTAGAACTCCATGATCTGTATGAGCCTTCGCTTTCTCTTTATAAAGCATCCTTACCATACGATAGCGCAAGTCCAGGATGGCAAGAACAAGCAGCTAGTTTTGATCAAGCTACCAACACATTTACGCAATCGGGTGTGACAGATTTTTCTAGGTGGACAGTTGGTATCGCTGGTTCCCTTCCGTTGTCAGTTATTTCTTTTAGTGCAGAGCGAGCAGGCGGTAATGCACAATTGAGGTGGTTAACCAACGCTGAAGAGGTTACCTATTTTACGCTTTCAAAAAGTGCGGATGGAAAAAATTTTACCGAACTGGAAACAGTTTCCTCAGATGCTACGGGAAATCTAGCATCTTATACATATGTCGATCCAATACAGGAAGTTTCGATGTATTACAGGCTGATAGAGAAAGATAAGAAAGGAAGCATTCGGTATTCTAAAATTTTGTACCTGGAAGACGGCAATGAATTCTCATTCAATGCATACACCGATGTGTCGGGCGAATTAGTAATTAGACTTTCGGGCCAGAATCCGGAGGAAACTTCTACGCTCAAAATTGTAGATCTTTCAGGACGGACTCTTTATTCTGCTGTTCTTTTAGCGGGCGATTCTGAAGAATCAATTCGTTTTTCAGGAGAAACAGCTGTTTATATGGTAAGTATTAATAATGGCAATGATATTGCCCGGAAAAAAATAAAATTGAATTAATCTATAAGTTATTTTCTTTGCGCTCGTAACGTCATGCCGAAATACTTGCAAGGTGGACGCTATGGGCGCAAAGATTTAATACCCATCTGGAAGATCTTGTTTTACTTTATGTAAAAAAGTAGAATCCTGGCTATTGGTTTCTTTCTGATCGTACTTATTGCAATCGATCTCTATTGATAATCTCTTGGCAGGTCTGGGAAATCTTTCTTTCTTAAAATCCAGTTCCGGGTCTTCAAAAACAGCTTGCATAAAATAAGCCCAGATCGGCATCGCAGTACGCGCGCCTTGCGCGTATTCAAAACCTCTCAGGTGAATGCAGCGATCTTCACCGCCAACCCACACGCCGGTGGTAAGCTTGGATACCAATCCAATGAACCATCCATCGGAATAATTTTGTGTAGTACCTGTCTTTCCACCAATCTCCGCACCGATGCCAAGTAGCTTGAATTTGTTTAGTCCAAGGGCCGTGCCTCCTCGTTCTTCTGTAGCGCCGCGCAGCATGTGTACCATCAGGTAAGCGCTTTCTTCATTCAACGCTTCTCTTGTTTTGGGAATGATCTGTTCCAATATATTCCCATTTTTATCTTCAATGCGAGTAATAAAAGTAGGCTGGATCCAAACGCCTTCGTTTACAAACGTGCTATAGGCGCCCACCATTTCGTAGATCGTTACGTCGTTTACACCCAGGCACAAAGCAGGTACTGCCTCGAGTGGACTTTCAATGCCAAGTCGATGTGCCATGTCTACTACGTGCTGCGGCGTTACTTCTTTGATCATTCTTGCTGTTACAGAGTTAATGGAATTGGCCATGGCCTTGCGAAGCGTGAATGGTTTGTTGGTGAAAACTCCGTCGCTGTTTTTCGGACTCCAGGTTTTGTTGGTATCGCCGGTCTCAAAGGTCACAGGCGCGTCGATCACTTCGTAGCAAGGAGAGTAGCCATGATCGATGGCAGTGGCGTATACAATTGGTTTGAACGTAGAACCTGGTTGACGTGCGCCTTGTTTTACGTGGTCGTATTTAAAATATTTATGATTGATACCTCCTACCCATGCTTTGATATGCCCAGTCTGTGGCTCTACGGAAAGTAATCCTGCGTGTAGGAAACGTTTGTAATAACGCAAGGAATCAAGTGGAGAGAAGATGGTATCTTTTTCTCCTTTCCAGGTAAAGATGCGCATCTTGTAAGGAGTTCGCAGTACTTTCCAGATTGCTATGGAATCGTCGCCATAAGTACTTTTCAATACATGGTAGCGCTCAGTACGCTTGATGGAAGTTTCAATAAAATTCGGGATCTCTTTTAATTCCTCGTCGCGCCAGGGCGTCATGTTTTTCCATTGCCAGTTGAAGGTCTTTTGTTCATCCTTCATATGTTTTTCTACCGCCATCTCTGCGTGTTTTTGCATACGGGAATCGATGGTTGTATAAATGCGCAGGCCGTCGGTGTAAAGATCTACGTTGTGCTCCTCGCTCCACTTCATGAGGTAATCAGTGATCACACTGCGGAAATAAGTAGCCAATCCTGTATTATGATTTTCCACCACGTATTTCAGCTCAATCGGTTTGGCTTTGATAGAATCGGCTTGTTCGTCGGTGAGGAAAGAATATTTGTTCATCTGGTCGATCACTACGTTTCGGCGCTCCACAGAATTTTCCGGGTTGAGGATCGGGCTATACAATGTCGGTGCTTTCAGTAAACCCACCAGCACTGCGGCTTGAGGCACGGTGAGCGAATCGGGTGTAGTAGAAAAGAAGGTAGCGGCAGCAGTTTTAATGCCATAAGCATTGCTTCCGAAATCCACGGTATTGAGGTACATCGTGATGATTTCTTGCTTGGTATAGGAGCGCTCCAGGCGTACAGCGGTGATCCATTCCTTTGTTTTTACAAAAAGGACATTCAGCTTTTTATTTTCGATCGTGCCTTTAAAATTTTTGCCACGTGTGTTAAAAAGATTTTTAGCAAGCTGCTGAGAGATCGTACTTCCTCCACCGGAATGTTGCTGCAGGATGAGCGATTTGAAAGCCACGCGGATCAATCCCGTAAGGTCAATGCCTGAATGTTCGCTGAAGCGATAGTCTTCAGTAGCCTGAAGTGCATTGATCAGGTTGGGAGAAATGTTTTTATACTCTACAGGATTTCTGTTTTCGCGAAAATATTTTCCCAGCTCTACACCATCAGAAGTATATACGATGGAAGCCTGATCTTTCTTGGGATTTTCAAGCGCTTCCAGGCTTGGCATTGGACCAAAAAGATTTAAAAAATCGATCGATACCAGGTAGATGTATAGAACCAGAAAACCGATGCCTGCGAAAAAACAGATCCAGCAAAATTTAATTAGTTTGGACCAGATATTAGTATTGCTTTTGCTCATAAACTATAGTCTTCAAAGTTACCTAAAAAAGCATAGAAATAATAGGCTTTCTATGGAGGGATGCCAGATGCCGGATACCAGATAAGTTATGAGTTTTGAATTATGAGTTATGAATGATTTTGGGCCAAAAAAAGCATTTGCCGGTGGCTCCATTTTATCTGGTATCTGGTATCCGGCATCTGGTATCCCTTTTAACCAGTTCTGTCAGCCATTATGGAGTTTGTTTTTTCGTTTTTTAACAATTTAAATGTTATATTTAAAGCCTCAAATTAATTCATATTAACGACAAACATATTATGGCGGAACAATTGAAAAGTACAGCACAGAAAGGGGTATTGCACGGAGATGCAGTTCAGGAATTATTCGAATTAGCAAAAAAACATCAGTTTGCCCTTCCTGCGGTAAACGTTATCAACACTGACTCTGTCAATGCAGTAATGGAAGCAGCGAAAGAAGTAAACTCTCCTGTGATCATTCAGTTTTCAAACGGCGGTGCTCAATTCTACGCCGGAAAAGGCCTGCCAAACGGCAAACAAGAAGCTAGCATCGCTGGTGCTATCTCTGGCGCTCACCACGTACATCAATTGTGTGAACTATACGGCGTAGATGTGGTTCTTCACACTGACCACGCTGCCCTTAAACTTCTTCCCTGGATCGACGGTCTGTTGGATGCGGGAGAAAAATTCTACAAACAACATGGCAAACCATTGTTCTCTTCTCATATGCTAGACCTTTCAGAAGAGCCAATCCACGAAAATATTGAGATCTGCAAAAAGTATCTTGAAAGAATGAGCAAAATGGGCATGACCCTGGAGATCGAGCTGGGCGTGACTGGTGGTGAAGAAGACGGTGTAGACAACTCTGGCGTAGACAATTCAAAACTTTATACTCAACCGGAAGAAGTAGCTTATGCTTACGAAGAGCTAAGCAAAGTAAGCCACAGATTTACGATCGCAGCAGCTTTCGGAAATGTACACGGTGTATACAAATCTGGTAGCGTAAAACTTTCTCCGATCATCCTGAAAAACTCTCAGGATTATGTGAAGAAAAAATACAACCTGTCTGCAGAGAAACCTCTGAACTTCGTATTCCACGGTGGTTCTGGTTCTTCAAGAGCTGAGATCAGAGAAGCGCTTTCTTACGGTGCTATCAAAATGAACATCGATACTGACTTACAGTGGGCATTCTGGGAAGGTATTCTAAACTTCTACAAAGAGAAAGAAGGATACCTGCAAGGACAAATCGGAAACCCAACCGGTCCGGATGCTCCAAACAAGAAATTCTACGACCCGCGCGTATGGCTGAGAGAAGGCGAAAAGACATTCGTAAAACGTTTGAAACTTGCCTTCGAAGACCTGAACGCAGTAGGTGTGAACGAGAAAGAGTAGTTTTCTTTAGAAAATAAAAAAGAAGGCCTGTCAAAAACTGACAGGCCTTCTTTTTTGTCATTCAGGAGGAAAACAAGCATCCTGAAAATGCTCTAATCCTGTAAATCCTGGTTCAAAAATTAAACGATACAAACACATTTGGTGCAAACCCAATAGAATAGCGGGTTACAAGATGCAGATGATTATCCGGGCCTACCTGGATGTGTTGTTGTTCGATGATGTTTTTACGATTGTATAAATTGGAAACCGAAGCGCCGATCGTGCTGTTCCACTGTTTTTGTTTGGACGGAAACTGGTATACAATAGAAACATCCAACTGGTGAAAAGCAGGATAACGATCCTGGTAAAAAGGATTTCCATCGGAGTCTTTGTAGAAATCAGGATTTGTAGGTGGCGGACCAGGTGTGGTACTTCTTCCTCCCGAAGTCGTATTGGGTGGTGCGCCATGCAGTAAGCGTGTACGAATGCCGATGATCGAAGCCATGCCACTCCTGTATTTCCAGCCTGCCGAAAATTTCCATTTGCGCCATTTGTAGGTAGCGGCTACATCTACAATATGACGTTGGTCATTGAGTGCAGGAAAAGAGGTAGACTGAATACTGTCAATTTGCATCATGGAACGGCTCAGAGTGTAGCTGACCCAGGTGTCCAGCCTTTTCCAGCCTTTGCGTAGTAAGACATCAACGCCTTCGGTGTATGATTTTCCGTGGAAGAAAGAATTGGTTTGTGAAAAATCATTAATGTTGATCACTGTTACGTTGTCAATATTTTTGTAATATGCTTCTACGTCGATGATCCAATTATTTTTTTCATACATCGCACCACCCATCACCTGTTCGCTTTGAATAACGGGGACTTGTTTCCCGTCGCACAAAATCCAGAGCATGTTTTCCAGTCCACCGAGCGTTTGGATGCCAAGGCCTGCCACTTGTGTTACGAATTGCCGTTGAATGCCTGCAGATGATTTCAGTGTGATGGTTTGCGTGAGAAGATAATTCAGCGAGAGTCTTGGCTCAAGATTGTAGCCTTTGGTAAGCGTAAAATAATTTCCTCTTAGCCCTACGCTGGCTTTAAAACGTTTGAGCCCTATAAGATTGTAGCTTGTATAAAGAGAATGAATATAGCCCTGGTTGGCATTTGATAGAAGCGTCACACTGCTGGCGGGAGGCACGAGCATTGTATGGTTGTAGGAAAGGTTGTGGTAATGAAGATCGTATCCTAGTTTGAGAAAATTTTTTCTTCTTCCCGAAATATTGGTTTCAGTAGTTACATCAAAATCGTTGACCGTATTTTGAAAATCAGTTTTGCTATTGAGTGTATCGCGCTGTTGAGAATGAACATCTAAAATTTGTTCTTGTTTAAAATATGATTTCGTAACGCTTACCGAAGAATTCACTTTTTTACTCCATTGACTGCTCCACTGGCCGCTTACACCCCAATTGTTGAATCCGATGGAATCGTATTCCATTGTCCGGCTTGCTGAGTTGAGAATCTTGGCATCAAGCTGGTTGAAAATTTTCAGGAAGCTTACGCTGAATGTTTGCTTGTCGGTTGGCTTGGCTATAACCTTAGCGTTCCAGTCATAAAAGTTGTATCGAAAATCCTGCTCGTGAAAATTAGGATCTTGATGGGCTCTTTCAAGGTCGGTATTTTGAAATACAAAATTAGAAATGCTTTTCAATTTGGGCGACATCCAATTGTAAGGATAAGAAGTGCGGCCGGCTAATAGCACCGACAATTTTTTCTTGATCACCGGAAGATTGGTATAAGCCGATGCATCTACGGTGGAAAGCGCTACACCGGAAAGCGCGGTATCCGGGATCGATTGCCTGGTGCGGATATCGATCATTCCTCCGGCTCTTCCGCCTTTGTCAGCAGTGAAGGAACTACGCGATACATTTAGATCTTCCACTACTTTCGGATTGAAAGGAGAGAGCGTACCAAAATAATGTCCTTTGTGATAGATCGGAATATTATCGAATGTGATCAAGGTCTGATCGGAGCTGCTGCCACGGATATTGAGGTTTCCGGCCTTACCATCGGGAGAACTGATACCCGGCAGTGCATCCAGAGAGAGCAAAAGATCGGCATCCGTTTGCCCGGGAAGTAGCGCAAGATCTTTCGGTTTGATCTGAATACTATTATTAAGCCGGTTGAATTTTATTCCGTCCGACATATAAGCGGTTACCGTCACTTCATCTGATTCGATAATTTTTTCCTTTAAAGGAATCGCAGGCATGCCTTTGCTGGCAAAGCTTTCCATAGGTATAAGTGTAGAAGTATAGCCCATAGTAGTAAATACGAGGGTATCATTTTTATCGTATCGAATATACCGTTCAAATTCACCCTTTTCATCTGTAAGCGTAGCAAATGTTTTTTGTGTATTGCTTACATAGCAACCGGCAAGAGACTCTCCGGTTTCCTTATCAATGATCCTGCCTTGTAGTTTGTAATTAGCGCCTTCCTGCTTAGGCCGCACGATCAACATGGTATCGTTGATGTACTGAAGTTGAAAGGCAGATTTTTCTGCCATGTACTCGAGCAGTTTTTTCAAATCATATCCCGTAGTATCACGATCGAGTGGAAAGGGCACTCCTTCTAATAGGTCGCTATCATAAGAAAAAGAAATATGAAAACGATTTTCCAGCGACCGGATATATCTTTTAACGGAGGTGCCAGAAGGCTGTGCCAGTAAGGAAAGAGGCAGTAAAAGAAAAACGAAAATAACTAATGCTAGAAGTTTTAGTTTCATTGTGGGTTTACGCAGCAAAAGTTATTTTAGAACAACTGTTTTTCTTTTATCGCCTTCAATAGAATAAGGAATGCTCATAGGTGGGAATACCATACTCAGCGCTGTTTCCAGGTCGGTATGAATAAATTTTCCGCTAAACTTACGGCTCAATTCGCGTTCGTCAGTGATTTCAAACTGTGTGTTGAATTGTACAGACAATGCATTGATCACTTCGATCAGAGGAGCATCGGCGAAAGTGCTTTCGCCGCTCAGCCAGTCGGGCGTTTTGTCGGCAATCAAATATTTGGCAGAGGAAGAATCAGTGTATACTTTCACCGCTTGTCCGGCGGTGAGAATTTCTTTACTGTCAACAGAATTTTCTACCGATACTTTTCCTTCGTAACATTTCACGATTGCCAGGTCAGCGCCGGAGAAGACGTTAAATTTCGTGCCCAGTACATTCACTTCTCCTTGAGGGAAAAGCACGGCGAAAGGTCCTTTTTGGTATACTTCAAAATACGCTTCGCCTTCCAGCGCTACTTTACGTTCTTTGTTCCAGGAATTATTATCAAAAGAAATACTCGATTGTCCGTTCAACTTTACCAGCGTGCGGTCGGGAAGGAAGATCTCCATTTTTTGCCCGGCCTCGCATTGATAGGTCACCATATCGGCCGAGAAGAAAAGTTGATATACGGAGAAGATTCCTACCAGGAGCAAGACAGACGCGGCTATGCGGAGTACCAATTTGGATTGGTACAGTGGGATCACTTTTGCTTCTTTTTTGTGGTTTTCCAGTTTTTGTTGGAGCTGCGCATAGTTTTGCTTTAGCTCAGGCAAAGACCAGCGGCTTGTATTCCCTGCTATTTTTTCGAGCAAAGGAAGGTCACCGGAAGCTTCCAGGGCCTTTTTTTCTTCTTCACTAAGTTCGCCCGACAACCAGCGGGCAAGCAATGTATCGTCGTTTTCGTAGTGTTTTTCCATACTTTCTATACAACGTGTGGGCTAGGTCTTACCCTACCCATAGGGTAATTTTTTGAATGGATGTTTTAAGAGGATACCAGATAAAAATTTATCCGGCCTCTGGCATCCGGTATCCCTACAGTTAAAATTTATAGATTCCCAGCTCCTTAATTTTATCCTTCAAACTATGCAAAGCCAGGTGCATTCTTTTTTCTACAGCTTTCACAGAAATACCCAAGGTTTCGGCGATTTCTGCATAGGACATTTTATCGATGCGATTCATCAGAAAAGCTTCGCGTTGTCCTTCGGGTAGTTCGGCGATCGCTTTTTCCAGAATAGATTCAAATTCTTTTTCTCTCAGCGTAAAATCAGGGTCTTGGTTAGTGATAGGAGCGGGGCTTTCTTTTACAAATTCAAGCACTACTTTCTGATGTCTGAAATGATCGAGCATAAGACGATGGGCAATGGTGTAGAGATAACTTTTCGCTTTTTCAAAGATCACCTCTTTGCAATTCTCCCATAGCCTGATCAGCGCTTCCTGACTCAGGTCTTCCGCTTTTTCAAGATCTCCGGATTTATAATAAAGATAGTTGCGCAGCGGTTTTGCATGCGAACGATAAATTTCCTGAAAGTTCTGCTCTTCACAAACGGAACGCATAATAGAGGTTTTAGTATCAGTCAAATATAATAAAGATTATTAAATATTACGTTGTGATAAGTTATGAATGTTGAGTTATGAATTATGAATTATAATTTTAATTAGCTCATAATTGATAACTCAATATTTAAAATTAAAAAAAGCAAATAATAAGGTAGGGTACTTTCTTCGTTAGCCGTTTTATAGTCAAAACAGACACTATTAAACCTAACAAAAATGGAACGGATCATCTTCTCTATCGCATTGTGCTCTACTTTGATAGCAGGAACTACCTTGCTTTCCTGCACAGATAAAAAAGCAGACCAGGGCTATACGAAAGCCGATTTTGTAAAACAGCTTTTGATAAAAAAGAAATATAAATCACAGCATTCGTTCTGCCATGCTGGTATTCAACAATAATAACAGATCACTGATAATTACCTTAAACAAAAAACACAATGAAAAGAAATATGTATCTATTAGCCGGAAGCCTGCTATTGACGGGAACTTTGGCGCTCACAGGATGTAAAAAGGATAAAGACAGCGATACGACCAACAGTACCAGTACTTCATCGAGCACTGTACCGGATGTATACAAAAAAATATACGGCGCTACCGATATTTATATGGACGGCAATTATGTAGTGATCAAATGCAACGGTGTGCCGGATCATAAAAGTCCTTACTTCCAGGGTACATCCTGGTCGTCCACGAAATACGAGGCATACAACGGTAGCAACTCTTCGTGGAGTCAGAATCCAAACGTGATCGGATCACAAAGTTATGTTTTCAAAATTCCAGTGTCTCCCGCGAAAGCATCCAGCAGCCAGGCTACTCCTCTAGGACCTATTGGTGTAAGCTTAAATGGTGTTCCTTTCTATAATCAATACGCCGGGCCAAGCCAGCCGCTTACCAGTGAGATCAATAGTTTCGACCAATACCTCGGCCACCCGGATCAGGGATCGCGGTATCACTATCATGAGATTCCTTCTTATCTCACCACACAAAAAGGAAACAGCGCTTTCCTCGGATTTCTACTCGACGGGTATCCAGTGTACGGCCCAGAAGAAAACGGTGTAACCCTCACCAGCAGTGACCTCGACGCTTACCACGGACATACCGGCACGACAACGGAATTTCCTAACGGTATTTACCATTATCACACAACAGGCGATGCTCCTTATATAAACGGAAGCGGATTTTATGGCACACCAGGCACAGTTAGTAACTAGAACTCTCATAAGTTTAGGTTGGACCCTTTTGTGGCTGGCTGCCTGTGAACCTTACAGGCAGCCACACAAAGCGGTCGCAGAGATCCCTGGTATTTTCGTAAACCAGGGAATGGAAATACTTCAAACAAAAGAGGGAAAGCTGTATTACAATAATCAACCGTTCTCCGGTTGGAGGTACGAGCTTTATGCGAATAGAGATACTGCATTGCTCGTACCTTTTTTTCAAGGTAAAGAACAGGGCCTTGCCCGCCAATGGTACAGCAATGGCCAGCTACGCGAAGAGCGTTATTATGAGCAAGGCGAAAAAACAGGTGAGCATAGAGGCTGGTGGGAAAATGGAAAACAAAGATTTCTCTACCACTTTCAACACGATGCTTTTGAAGGAACACAACAGGAATGGAACGAAGCCGGTCTTTTATACAGAAGCACAAATTATAAAGCAGGAAAGGAAAATGGTCTGCAACAAATGTGGCGCAACGATGGATCGGTAGTCGCAAATTATGTAGTAAGAAATGGACGAAATTATGGACTTACAGGTGTTAAAAATTGTAAATCAGTTTGGGAAGATGAAGAGAAAAATTAACCTGCTTTTTTGCTTTGTGGTCTTTGGAATATTTATTTCCTGCAATAAAAAAAATGAAGCAGAAAAAATTCCTTACTACAATTCTCCCGACTTCATGCCGCACTGGCTGGATACCCGCGAAGAGGTAGAGAAAGAAATTACCCACCACATCGGAAATTTTTCTTTTACCGATCAGGAAAATAAAAGGATCACACAGGAAACGGTGAAAGGGAAAATACATGTGGCGAATTTCTTTTTCACTACCTGTCCTTCCATTTGTCCGAAGATGACCATTCAGTTTGAAAATATTCAGAAAGCATTTGCAAAAGATTCAAACCTGGTTTTACTTTCTTTCAGCGTCACGCCGTGGATTGATTCTACCGAGCGGTTAAAAACCTATGCTGATTTTTATCATATAGATCCAAAACAATGGCATTTACTTACAGGAGAAAAATCGAAGATCTATGAGTTGGCTAGAAAATCATATTTCGCAGAAGAAGAGATCGGCTTCACCAAAGATTCTACAGAATTTCTGCACACCGAACATTTCATCTTAGTAGATACTTCCGGAAGGATCAGAGGGATCTACAACGGCACGCTGGAGCTGGAGACAGAGCGGTTGATCGGAGATATCAAAAATTTGTTATCGGAATAATTGTCTGAATCTTGATAATCTTTTCATCCCGTAAATCAAGGTTCAGACAATTCAATCTTCCTCTTCCTCCAACGTCAACTCTTCCGCACGATAATTATACTTCACAAAAGTACACCACTGACAATCGTCCTTACCACAGCCTTTGCTGAATTCAAAGTTCATGATCTTTTTGTAAGTATCTTTGATCTGCTCCTTCACAATGGAAAGATCGTTGGGATCAATCTTTACTTTTGCCTTTATGAATTGTCCGTCTTTATTAGGTTCTACGAAATCCAGTTCACCGGAGATCATATTAAAATCTTTTCGCTTGTCACTATCGAGCAATATTTTGTAGAATAAAATTTGTCGCCAGTAATCGCCGCCATTCGGTTCTTTTTCGCTTGGAGGGTTTAGTTTTTTCTTTCCATTGTCAGCTTTGCCAGTTTTGTAATCAATCACATTTACCTCGTTCTTGCTTTCAAATTCTACCTTGTCGAGTTTTCCTGTGATCGGCACGCCCTCGTATTCTGCGCCATTGACGGCATATTCGGTGATTACGTTCTTATTCCAACCGGCTTTGTATTCGCTGTAAAGTTTTGGTAAAAATTCTTCGCCGTATTCTTTGCGACGCTCGTATTCTTTTTTGGTAAAATGCGAATGATACATCTTCATGCCAAAATGGAAAGAACTGAGGAAATATTCCAGTGGAGGAAATTCTTTTTCCTGCGATTCGTTCATCTTCTTGAACAGCTGATCCATGGCGTGGTGTACGGCATTCCCAAAGCCCATGCTTTCGCTACGCGCAGAAGGTACACGCACTACGTTTTCAAAATAAAAACGTAGCGGACAGTTGAGATATTTATTAAGATGCGTTACGCTCATCTTGTAATTTTTCAGCGCTTCTTTCAAAAACTCTTCGTCCATCAGCTTGATCTCCGGAGGTGCCTGGCTGAGCATGATATCGGATTGATATTGCACCACTTCATTGTCTGGCAGCGTGACGGTTGTTTTTTCGATCTGGTCACTCTCGAGTACTTCGGCTACAAATTGCGAAGCTTCGAGATTTTTTCCATTCTCATCGTTGCCGGGATAAGAAAGGTAGAGATATTGCTTGGCCCTGGTCATCGCTACATAAAAGAGGCGACGCTCTTCTTCCAGTTTATTTTCTTCCACCGATTCCACAAGAGTATCCGGAAATTTGAAATGATCCCCGCCTGCGCGCTTGCGCTCCCATTGGTTGCTGCTACAGCCGATAAGAAAAACATATTTAAACTCCAATCCTTTCGAAGAGTGCGCAGTGATAAAATTCACGCCATGCTCTGCAAACACCGATTGATTGATTTCCATCGGAATATCGTGGTACTGCATCTGGTCGAGTGTTTGAAGCAAATCGTTCAGATGATAGTAACCAACTTTTCTTGCAGATTCTTCTTTGATGAAATCGAAAAAAGTTGTGATGACCTGCATCATCCAGATACGGTCGGTAGAAGTCATGATCCAGCTGAGCAAACCGCCACGGGTAAGTATTTTTTCAAACAATCCCTGCACGGTCATGTTTACCGATTCTTTGATCCAATAGCTAAGATTTTGTTCGAAGGTAGAAATGGCTTTTGCATTTTGCAGTCCCAGCTTGAACATGCGTTCGTTGCTCTGCATTAGCAGCCGCCAGGATTTTCGCGTGCCTTCCGCATTCTCACGCACATCGCAGGCGCGCACGATGGCGTTGATGTCCTGGTGGTAAATACCAAAGAAATCTATGTGCATGATCTCATAGAGCAACGAATAACCGGCACTATCAGGATAGTTTACTTCTTCTTCAATATAGCGCAGTAGCTTGATCAGGTTTTGGATGATCGGGAGCAAAAGAATATTTACTTTTCTTTTTACGTTGAGCGGAATATTATTTTTCTGAAGAAGCTTTACAATATTATCAACCTGCTTATGACTCCGATAGATCACAGCGATCTCGCTTGGATCTTCGCCTGCGGCCTGTAGCTCCTGGATGCGTTTTACAATGGCCAGTTCTTCGTGCAGTGTATTGTAATATTCAATCACCTGCGGCACGGCTGATTTGCTGGTAAGTTCTTTATTCCCCGCCTGAAGATTTTTATCCAATCCAGGCAATTTTTTGATCAACCGCTCGTGGTTGTATTCAATAAGTGTTTTGGAAGCGTCGAGAATTGGTTGTGTGGAGCGATAATTTTCTTTGAGCAGCACAATCTTAATTGATTCGGCAAAGCGATCGTTGAAGTCGAGTATATTGCTCATATTCGCGCCCTGGAAGCGGTAGATCGATTGATCGTCGTCGCCTACTACAAAAATATTCGGGCTGTCCCAATAAGCGGCAAGGAGATTTACGATCTGGTTTTGCGCTCCGTTGGTATCCTGGTATTCGTCTACAAGGATGTAGAGAAAACGTTCCTGGTAACTGGCCAATAAATTTGGATTAGTACGAAACGCATCGAGTACCCAGATGATCATATCGTCGTAGTCGTAGCGTCCTGCCTTGCGCATGAGCGTTTCAAAATTATCAAACTCCTGCGCAGCGGCGCGGAGTTTTTCCATGCGTTCGGTTTCCTCTTCAATGGCTTTTACTTTCAGATCGCCGGCCTTGATGCCTGTTTTGGAATTTCCTTTTTTGTAAATGTATTCGTCGCGCGTAGAAAGCGACTGAGTATACTCGTTAATTTTTTTTGAAATAAAATCGGAAGACCAGCCTTCTCGTTTCATGGTAGAGAAAAGCGATTTTAATTTTCCGATCTCATAATATACATCGCCGGAATAGCGCTTGAGAATATGTTTAGAATTAAAACCGTCGATCAGTTTTTCAAACAATTCTGCTTTTTCTAGATCGGAGATAGGCTGCAAGCCACGAATGCCAAAGATATCCAGGTTTTCCTGGATCACCTGGTTGCAAAAAGCGTGGAAGGTATAAATATTGACACGATACGCATCCGGCCCGATGAATTTCAGCAAACGCTTGCGCATCGCTACTGTACCGGCGTCTGTGTAGGTGAGACAAAGAATATTATGAGGTTTGGTATCAGTGTCTGAAAGAATTTTACCAATGCGCGCAGAAAGGATCTGCGTCTTCCCTGTACCAGGTCCGGCGATAACAAGCACTGGCCCATCGATCTGCTCCACCGCAGACCGCTGATCAGGATTTAGCTTGTCGAGCTCGTCCAGGAAGGATAGGTCGTATTGGTTTTTCATAGTGTAGTCTAAAATAGATACCGGATACCGGATGCCAGATACCACATAATATTTTTATCCGGTATCTGGCATCCGGTATCCATTTTTAACTCATAATAATTTTCAACCAGTTTATTCCGCCGCATGTTTCACCGGCACGTCGATGCGTAGCAGGTTAGAATTTCCTTTGGCGAGCATTTTGTTGGTGGAAAGATTCCACAACTCTGCTTGCACGTGATGGATCTGTTTCCCTTTTTTAATTATGAATGCTTTTGCTGTCAGCAGATCGTTTTCTTTTCCAGGGTAAAAATAATCAACTGTTAAATTTACAGTAGTATAGAAATTAGGATCGCCCAATGATACTACTGTAGCGCCCATGATATCGTCCAGAATGCCTGCAATCACGCCACCGTGCAGCGTGCCGATGCCGTTGGTCATTTCTTTTCGGACGATAAATTCCGCCACCAGCATGCCTTCTTCGGCTTCTTTCAGAATACCTTTCAACCAGGCACCATAGCGCGAAGGATTGTTCTCAAACTCCTTCCCGATGTATGACTTAAATATTGGTAATACTTTATTTTCTTTCATAAGAGGTTTCATGTTGTTAATGGCCTTCAGGCCTTAACAATCGTTTGGATAAAGTTATGAATTATGAGTTATGAATGTTGAATTACGTTTTTTCATTCATAACTTATAATTCAACATTCATAATTAATAGCACGATTAATAAGGCCTGCGGCCATTGTTAATGTTACATCTTTTCTTTCAAAAAAGCTGCCGTGTAATTGTCTTTCAGCTTACACATATCTTCCGGCGTGCCTTCAAAGGTTACGTGTCCGCCTTTGTCACCGCCTTCCGGGCCCATGTCGATGATCCAGTCGGCGCTTTTGATCATTTCCATGTTGTGTTCAATAATGATCACACTGTTGCCTTGTTCTACCAATGCATTGATCGCGGTAAGCAATTTTTTGATATCATGAAAATGCAAACCTGTAGTAGGCTCGTCGAAGATAAAGAGGATTTGTTCTTTGGCAGACGAAGGTGTTTTGTTAAGAAAGGAAGCCAGCTTCACGCGCTGTGCTTCACCACCGGAGAGCGAGCTGGAAGATTGTCCCAGTCTTACATACCCAAGTCCCACATCTTGCAGCGGTTTTAATTTCTCTATGATCTTTGGTTTGTCTTTGAAGAAATCAATACTGTCTTCGATCGTCATATCGAGGATCTCATTGATCGAACGGTCTTTGTATTTTACTTCCAGTAATTCCTGTTTGAAACGTTTTCCATCGCAGGCTTCGCATTTAAGGCGAATGTCGGCCATGAACTGCATTTCCACGGTGATCTCGCCTTCGCCCTGGCATGTTTCGCAGCGGCCGCCGTCTACGTTGAAGGAGAAAAATCCGGGCTTATAGGCACGCGTTTTGGCAAGCGGCTGATCGGCGTATAGATCGCGGATCACGTCATAAGCCTTTACATAGGTTACGGGGTTTGAACGGGAAGATTTTCCAATCGGATTCTGATCCACGTATTCTACTTGTGTGATACGTTGGGTTGTTCCTTCGATGCCGTCAAATTTCCCGGTGAAATCTCCGACCATTCCCAATTGCTTCATCAGCGCGGGCGCCAGGATTTTCTTTACCAGCGTGGATTTCCCCGAACCGCTGACTCCTGTTACCACCGTCATCACACCGAGTGGAAATTTTACATCTACATTTTTCAAATTATTTTCACGGCAACCTTTCACTTCTACACATTCCGACCATTTCCGACGAACTTTCGGAATCGCAATGGTATCAATATGATTGAGGTAACGGAAGGTATGCGATTGCGCTAAGGCAGGGCTAACATTTTTCGGGTCTTTTGCCATGATCTCAGCAGCGTTGAGCTGGAAGATCAGCTCGCCGCCGTGGCTTCCTGCATCTGGCCCGATATCGATCACCTGGTCGGCGGCACGCATTACTTCTTCTTCATGTTCCACTACGATCACCGTGTTTCCCATGTCGCGCAGCAGCAGCAGCACGTCGATCAGTTTTTTAGTATCTCTCGGGTGAAGTCCGATGCTTGGTTCATCCAGAATATACATAGAACCAACCAGCGCGCTTCCCAATGAAGTAGCCAGCTTGATCCGTTGGTATTCCCCGCCGGAGAGCGTAGAGGTAAGGCGGTTCAGGGTAAGATAGCCTAAACCAACTTTGTCCATATAGCTCAAACGGTTGATGATCTCGGTAAGAATTCGCTGCGCTATTTTTTGTTCGTACTCGCTTAGTTCGATGGATTGAAAGAACTGTAAAGCATCGCTGATCGGTGAAAGCACGAGATCAGTGATAGAGCGGTCATTTATTTTTACATAAGAAGCATCTTTGCGTAAACGTGAGCCACGACAATCGGGGCAGGTGGTGCGTCCGCGGTAGCGTGAAAGCATCACGCGGTATTGAATTTTATGCGTTTGTGTTTCGAGGTATTTGAAGAAATCGTTGAGCCCTTCAAAATATTTATTTCCTGTCCAAAGCAGATCTTTCTCAGCCTGTGTCAATTCACTGTAAGACCGATGGATCGGGAAGTCAAACTTGATTCCGTTTTTAATCAATGGTTTTGCCCATTCCTGCATTTTTTCTCCGCGCCAGGGAGCAACGGCTCCTTCGAAGATAGAGAGGTTTTTATTTGGGATCACCAGGTCTTCGTCGATGCCCAGCACAGAGCCGAACCCTTCGCAACGTTTGCAGGCGCCGTATGGATTATTGAAGCTGAAAAAGTTGGCAGTAGGTTCTTCGAATAAAATGCCATCGAGTTCGAAGCGATCGGAGAAGGATTTTTTTTCTTTTCCTACAATTTCCACCATGCACTCACCTTCGCCTTCAAAGAAGGCAGTCTGGATCGAGTCGGCCAGGCGGAACTGGGATTCTTCTTCCGCTTTGTTCAATACGTTGCGGTCGATGAGGATGAATACTTCTTTGAATTTTTTGATCTCTGCAGGTCGTTCCAGGATTTCTTCTATGAAAACAGTGACACCATCTGCAATGATTCTTGTGAATCCCTTTTGCAGCAATACTTTCAGTTCTTCTTCTCTTTTTCTTCCCTCTTTTATTTTCAGCGGTGTGAAGACAATTACGCGATCGCCTTCGTCGAAGGTGTAGATATAATTTACTACATCCGTCACCGTATCCTTCTTCACCATCCTGCCCGATACAGGCGAATACGTATGTCCGATGCGTGCGAAAAGAAGTTTTAGATAATCGTAGATCTCAGTAGTGGTGCCTACGGTAGAGCGAGGGTTTTTAGAAGTAACTTTTTGCTCAATGGCGATAGCGGGCGAAACACCTTTGATATAGTCTACTTCCGGTTTCTGCATCCTGCCCAGGAATTGGCGGGCATAAGAGCTGAGGCTTTCCACATACATTCTTTGTCCTTCGGCAAAAAGAGTATCAAAAGCCAGGGAAGATTTTCCCGAGCCGGAAAGGCCGGTGATCACTACCAGCTTATTTCTTGGAATGGCTACACTGAGGTTTTTAAGATTGTTGACCCGTGCTCCTTTGATGACGATAAATTTCTTTGGGTCCAGGTCGTCGATCGCCTGTTTGTTTTCTACTTGTTCCTGAAGTAAGGACATATTAAAGGGTTGTTCTAACTAGTAAATTTACACAAAATTCACGGCTGCTCCATCTTGTAGCGGCTTTTAATAACAATGAGATGAAGAATAAGGTTCTCTGCGAGAGATACCGGATTCTGGATGCCAGATAAAATATCCGGTGTCTTCCCCTTTTTGCTGGCGGACCCAGCAAAACTTATATATTTCCTTTTTGGTAGCAGGTTCTTGCTGGCGTCCCCGCCAGCAATAGAGAGAAAGGCTCACACTCAATACGGACCTTCGGTTACCTTTTTTCTTAAAAAAAGATTAAGCTTTGAAACTTTATTCTGCTCGTTATAGTATAATAGCTATAAAATATATTACAAATTTTACCTGTTTTCTTATAGAAATATAAAATTTGGTAGTATATTTGATAGATAGTAATCAACCTTTTATATTTAGAAAAACCGATTTGCCTATGAGATAAAACTCTACGTTCACTAAAACTAGAGAATTTATGATGATTAACAAGATGAGCGATGCCGAGCTTGTATCGCTGTATGTTAAAGGCAAGGAGGAAGCTTTTGCGGTTCTTCTCAAAAGACACAAATCCAAAGTATTAACCACCATTTATCTGATCGTAAAAGACCGTGACCATGCGGAAGATCTTTTGCAGGATACCTTCTTTAAGGTAATTCGTAAGCTAAAAGCCGGCGAATACAATAATGAAGGCAAATTCGTGCAATGGGTATGCCGTATCGCGCGAAATATGGCGATCGATAGTTTCCGCAAGGACAAGCGTTATCCGCACCACGATATCGACGAAACTCCCGCTGTTTACAACTCGATGGATTTTTCTGAAGAATCTGTCGAAAACCTTAAAATAAAAGACGACACTCATGCGTTATTAAGAAAAACGATCCAGGCGCTCCCGGACGTTCAACGCGAAGTGGTGCTGATGAGGCATTACGGCGACATGAGTTTCCAGGAGATTGCCGAAGAAACGGGCGTTAGCATTAATACCGCTCTTGGTAGAATGCGTTATGCCCTGATCAATCTCAGGAAACAATTGCAAAAAGAGTCGATAGCCTATGATAAAAACTACTACCCAAAATGAGATCATCCTTAATGTATACAAAGAAAACAGCGAAAGCTCACAGGAAGATTTTCAGACAGAATGTGTAATGAATTCAACTCTTTCGGAAGAAAGAGACGAATTTGAAGACATCAAAATATCGCTGGAGGCCTTGTCATTTCAGCCAAGGCAAAAAAGCATCGATGCCATTTTAAATTATTCGGTATCGTTTATGAAAATTCAATAGTCCCAATAATTGTTATTTAGTTCCAACCGTGAATTTCTAGTTTTATTCACTGGTTGGAATTTTTTTGTCGATACCTGGAATAGGATACCGGATACCAGATGCCAGATGCCAGATAAATTCTGGTAAAAGGTATTATCTCGAAAATTCTTTAAGTCCAGTTTAGAGATTGGTCGGCGTTTAGAAAGAACAGTGAGTATTGACCTCATTTCATCCGGTATCTGGCATCTGGTATCCAGCATCTTTTTTCTTACTTTAGCAATCAAAGCTTATAATCCCATGCAGAAGAAAGAACGCTACGAGCGGTTTATCAATTATTTTAAAAATCATTCTCCTGATGCTCAAACAGAGCTACATTATTCCAACCCTTATGAACTGCTGGTGGCCGTGATCCTTAGCGCGCAGTGTACAGACAAAAGAGTAAATATGACCACACCTGCACTGTTTCAGCGATTTCCTAATGCGTACGAACTTTCAAAATCTTCCGAAGAAGAAATATTCGGATACATCAAAAGTATTTCTTTCGGAAATAACAAAGCCAAACATTTACTCGGCATGGCGAAAATGCTGATCAAAGATTTCAAAGGGGAAGTGCCGGACAATCTAGAAGACTTGCAAAAACTACCAGGTGTAGGAAGAAAAACTGCGAATGTGATTGTGTCGGTCATTTACCACCAACCCGCTATGGCCGTGGATACACATGTGTTCCGTGTTTCCAAAAGAATAGGATTGGTAACACAAACAGCCAATACGCCACTGGAAGTGGAAAAACAATTGGTTAAATATATTCCGAGTGAGTATGTGCATGTAGCACATCACTGGTTGATCCTGCACGGGCGCTATATCTGCGTAGCGCGCAATCCGAAATGCAATGAATGCCCGCTGACAGATTTTTGCTGGTATTATGGGAAGTATGTGAAAGAGACGCAGGAAGAGTAGTGTTCTGTGTGCCACAGAACACAGGAAGAAGTAATATTTTTTGAGTATATTTTTTAGTTCCCAATTTGGGAACATTGTTATTTTTTATTATTTTTACAAATCTAAAAGCAGTGAGAGTGATCGCTAAAAAGACCCTGAAACAATTTTGGGAAAAACACGAAGATTGTGAACAGCAATTGAAAAGCTGGTACGATGAAGCCGCAAAAGCTACCTGGAAAAAACCTGGAGATATTAAGAAAAATTATCCCGGTGCAAGCTTCCTGGCCGACAACCGGGTTGTCTTTAATATCAAAGGAAACCTATATCGGCTAATTGTTAAAATTAATTACCCCCACAAAATGGTTTGGGTTCGTTTTATAGGCACGCATGCTCAATACGACAAGATAGACGCCAATACAATCTGAAGATGAATATAACACCTGTTAGAACAGAAAAAGATTATAATAAGGCATTGAAACGCCTTGAAAAAATTTTTGACGCAAGTCCTGGTACAAAGGAAGGTGATGAGTTGTATATTTTATCAGTGTTGATCGAAAAATATGAAGACGAGCACTATAAGATCGAAGCTCCAGATCCTATTGAAGCGATCAAGTTTAGGATGGAACAAATGGGCTATAAACAAAAAGATCTTGCAGAGATCATTGGATATAAAGGAAGAGTGAGTGAGATCTTGAATCGGAAGCGCAAACTTACGTTAGAGATGATTCGCAGTTTGCATGAGAAATTAAATATTCCATTGGAATCGCTTATTCAGGCGTATTAAAAAGTATGATGCAGAACAGGGGAAGAGGCAGTCGGGAGTAATAGCGTTCTGTGTGCCACAGAACACGGAGTGAGGTTAAATTGAATTATTGTTTTTTATTTTTTCCAATTCTTCTATATCAATAAGATCTTTGTTACGATGAGTTGCCTTTTTGGCTTCGATCAAATGATTAAAATGGAGAAATTTTATTTCTGTGTTAAAAATAATGGCAGAACTTGAAAGTTGCATGCATTCATCAAAACGTTCTTGAGGAAAGCCCTTTAAAAAAGTCATAATATCAAGTTCTAATCCAGAGCTTAGTTTAAGAGAAGTCCACCCTGGAATAAATTCTAATCGTTCGATATTGTGAATTTCGCCATAGCCGAAATCTATTAGCGATTGGTTTAATTTTTTTCTATTTTCAATGGTGTCCTTAATCCATATATCCATATCTGCAGTGGTGCGCATATACCCATGAAGATTGGTCGCAAAGCCCCCTACCATGATATATTCCAGTTGGTTTTTATCAAACGCTTTCCATAGAGCCAAAACTTCTTCATCAAAAACATCCATTTTACTTATTCCATTTTTTATGAGTAATTTTCGCCCCCTTCAGCATCTTATCAATCTTGATCATTTTCATCATCAACAAAAAACGCTTCTCGTAGATATTCAGATTTTCAGGATTCTTTGTCTTGTCAGAAGTCATAAATCATGTTTTTGAACGTTATTAAAATTAGGAAAAAGAAAGCAAACCTCAAAACCTATTCCTTTCCGCAAAGTCTTTAAATATTCGTATCTTTATAGCATGAGTACTCCCAAAAAACTTTTCGTGCTGGACGCTATGGCCCTGATCTACCGGGCGCATTTCGCTTTCAGCAAAAATCCACGCGTTACTTCCGCCGGACTTAATACTTCTGCTGTGTTTGGTTTTACCAATACGCTCTGGGAAGTAATTTCAAAAGAAAAACCTACGCACATCGCCGTAGCATTCGACACACCCGAGGATACTTTCCGTCATGATAATTATTCAGAGTATAAAGCCAACCGCCAGGAACAGCCGGAAGATATCACGCTGGCAATTCCACTGGTGAAAAAGCTTTTGAAATGTTTTAACATCCCTGTACTGGAAATTCCTGGCTACGAAGCCGACGACGTGGCCGGTACACTTGCCAAATACGCTTCTGCCAATGGTTACAAAGTGTACCTGATGACGATGGATAAAGATTATTGTCAGCTTGTCAACGAAAATGTGTTTCTCTATAAACCTTCCTACATTGGTACAGGCTATGAAACCTACGATGTAGCAAGGGTATTGGAAAAATTTGGCGTAGAACGTGTAGAACAAGTAATCGATATCCTTGGATTGATGGGTGATAGCGTCGATAACATTCCGGGTATTCCAGGCATTGGTGAGAAAACAGCGCAGAAGTTGATCGCCGAATTTGGCTCGGTTGAGAATCTCATTGCCAATGCGGATAAACTAAAAGGGAAACAAAAAGAAAACGTGATCAATTTTGCGCAGCAAGGATTGATGTCCAAAGAACTCGCCACTATTCATTGCGAGGTTCCAATTGTTTTTACCGAAGAAGAATTATTTTACGATGGTCCGGATAAAGAAAAGCTTTCAGCACTTTTCGACGAACTGGAATTCCGTAATATGAAAAAACGGATCATCGGCGATGAATTTGCGGACGAAACACCAGCAGCCGCTACTCCAAAGGCTTCTACGAAGGCTTCTAAAAAAGGAGATCAATCGCAGATGTCCTTATTTGGCGGAGGCGAAACTACAGTAATCATCGAAGTAGAAGAGGAGGATGAAATCGTTGGAAAAAATTATGATACCGTGCAAACTGTATTGCACGATTACCATACCATTGATACTCCCGAGTTGAGACAAAGTTTGATTGGATATTTGAAGCAACAAAGCGAGTTTTGTTTTGATACTGAAACCACCAGTCTCGATGCTGTGGGAGCAGAGCTGGTAGGACTAGCTTTTTCTTATTATGAAAAAGAAGCGTACTATGTTCCGATCCCGGCCGATAGAGCGGAAGCGCAGAAGATCATAAACGAATTCAAAGGAGTACTGGAAGATGAATCGATCGTTAAGATCGGGCAAAACCTGAAGTACGATGTACTGGTGCTAAAAAACTATGGGATCGAAGTAAAAGGAAAAATTTTCGATACCATGCTGGCGCACTACCTGATAGAACCTGACAAACGGCATGGTATGGACATTCTCTCGGAAACCTATTTGAATTATTCTCCTATCTCTATTGAAAACCTGATCGGTAAGAAGAGCGGCATGCAAGGAAATATGCGGGATGTAGCGATCGAGAAAATTTCCGAATATGCAGCCGAAGATGCCGACGTTACGTACCAGTTAAAAAATATTTTTGAACCTATCCTGAAACAACATCAGCTCGAAAAACTTTTCACCCAGGTAGAAAACCCACTCATTGATGTACTCGCTGATATGGAATACGCAGGCGTGAAGATCGATCCTTCGGCGTTGAAAGATTTTTCGGGCGAACTAGCCAAAGAAGTATTGGTGATCGAAAAAAGTATTTATGACCAGGCTGGAGTACAGTTTAACATTGCTTCACCAAAACAATTGGGCGATGTGCTGTTTGAAAAATTAAAACTGGATCCGAAAGCAAAAAAAACCAGGACAGGACAATACGCTACCGGCGAAGAAATTTTGAGTCGTCTTGCGTACGAACATAAAATTGCTGCCGATATTCTTGATTACCGTGAGCTTCAGAAATTAAAATCTACGTATGTAGACACATTGCCTACGTTGATCAGCAAAGTAGACCAGCGTGTGCATACTTCGTACAACCAGGCTGTGGCCGCTACAGGCCGCCTGAGCTCTACAAATCCGAACTTGCAAAATATTCCGATCCGTACTGACCGGGGGAAAGAGATCAGAAAAGCGTTTGTGCGAAAAGACGAAAACCATCTGATCCTTTCAGCCGATTACTCACAGATTGAGCTTCGTATTATGGCAGCTTTCAGTAAGGAAGAGAATATGATCAATTCTTTTAAAAATGGAATCGACATTCACTCGACTACGGCCAGTAAAGTTTTCAAGGTAGAATTGGAGGCTGTTACTTCCGATATGCGGAGAAAATCAAAAATGGTAAACTTCGGGATCATCTATGGGATCTCTGCTTTCGGACTCGCGCAGCGACTCGATATTCCAAGAAAAGAAGCTGCTGAAATCATCGAATCGTATTTCGAACAATTCCCTGCCATCAAAGTATATATGGACGAGATCGTGAACAGCGCACGCGAAATGGGCTTTGTAGAAACGATCATGGGAAGAAGAAGATATCTTCCTGATATTACTTCCGGCAATGCTACGCTGAGAGGATATGCCGAGCGAAACGCCATCAATGCGCCAATCCAGGGAAGCGCCGCCGATATGATCAAAGTGGCGATGATCAATATTCATGACTGGATGAAAAAAGAAAAGCTCCAATCACAAATGGTTATGCAGGTACATGATGAATTGGTTTTCGATGTGCATCAAAGCGAATTAGAGATAATGAAACTGAAAATTGCAGAATACATGAAAACCGCCATCGATATTGGCGTGCCGATGGAAATTGGAGTTGGAGTAGGGGAGAACTGGTTGGAAGCGCACTAGAAATGTTGAATTATGAATGATTTTGTGCTTGCCGAAAGTGACCTTTCTTGGTCGAAACATGTTGTTGGAGAAAAGCTCCAACAACATGTTAATCATGGTTTAGACAAGTCTTCATATACCATCGCCAACTGCTTGCCTGTCTTTTCAATAGAAGTAATGCTCACTGTCTGCAGTCCATGTCGCTTCATTAGTATATCATTTGTTTCATTGCCTTCTCCAGCGGTGTGATGGAAAAGGACGATCGCGTTTTGCTGGTAAGAATAATTTTTTGTAAGCCATTCGGCAAACCATTTTTTTCTTTTAGAAATAATTTCATCCGGGTACAACGTTACGGACGACCAGATCTGCGGTACGTTCGGATTGCAGTTACGTACATGCAGTAGTTCTCCATCCCAGCGCAATTCGGAGAGTGATGCATTTTCCAACAATAATAAAGTAAATGGTTCAATACCGGTAAAGTCGTATTGCGAAGAGAATAGCCGGACATTTTCAAAGGCAAAATAATCAAGCACTACTAACCCGCGACTTTTTTTATAAGGTGGCGTAGGAATATGTTTGTGAAAGGCGCCATTGAGCAAACAAGCGGCGCGGCCTTCTGCATAAGCGATCCAGCTTCCTCCGGCAAGTGGATCTTTGGGGAAGGTAATATTTTTCCCATGAACAAGATATGTAGCAGGCGCTAAAGCGGCGGGTCTTGCGGTGCTTTCGTCGCGGTTGGAAGTGAGGATATAATCGCCGCCCGACTTAGGCAGATAGGTTACGGTGCACATGCTGTTGATGACGTATAGTGGAAGCGGCTACACCAAATTCGGCAGGCAGTGTAAGCGCAGCATTTACTTCTTTTATACCTATCTTGAGAAGCGCCATATGATGAATGGCATGTTCAATATTGTACACGAGCTCACGTTCAAAGGTAGTAGGTAATGCGGTGGTTTCTTCGTATGCTACTTCCAGTATAATTGTTTTGCTTTGCGCTACGATGGTAAGATCATACATGATTTTATGGATGCACTGAAGTGCAAATTCGCGGCTCTCTTCGATCATTTTATCCCGCACACGCAAGTCGTAGTTGATCACGCCGGTTTCGTAGCCTTTCAGCATACATTGGTAAAACTCGATCACATGCCTCACATGCTGTCCTAGTGTAGAACCGGAAAGAATGTCGAGTGGTTTTTTGTACTCCGCATGTTCGAGTAGATTGATCGCTTCGGAGAGTTGATTTAATACCGCACGTGTTTGCCCAATCAGTATTGAATTCATGAATTATGGTTTTAATGTTTTGATCGCTAATACAACAGTTGCCTCGTCTGACAAGATCCAGCTGGATTCACCCACGCCGAAGTCGAGACGGTTTATAGTAAAAGAGCCATTGAAAATTCCTTCGCCGTTATTTTCCGAAAAGGTGAAAGGAATTTTGATCTCTTTTGTTTTTCCTTTGATTGATAAAGTTCCTGTGGTGACAAAGCCAGAGCTAGTCATTTCAATTTTTTTGGAACGAAAATTAATTGTTGGGTAATTGACCGCGTTAAAATATTCTTCTTTCTTCAAATGTGTATCACGGGCCTCGATACCTGTATTGACAGTGGCTGATTTTATACTTACATCGAAAGAGCTTTGCGCCAGGTTTTTTGGATCAAAAACAATCGTGCCTTGTAATCCGCTAAAGCTGCCGTCTACCTTGATACCGGCGTTTTTTATTTTGAACGATACAATATTATCCGGCGTGATCTTTCTGGTTTGAGCAAAAGAAGAAAGCGCAAATACGTTAAGTAGTATAAAAATTAAGGATCTCATAATAGCAATAGTTTAAATTGAACTATACTGAAGATACAATTTTTTAACCACAAAATGTTTCTTAAACATAAGGCGGAAAATATTTATTGATATAAGGAATTGAACGCCGGTGCAAATAGATCACCAATAAGGATGACAACAATGTTATCATCGCAAGTATAAATAACCAGCCGTGATCGTTTTTTACGCTTACACCAAGAATGGTAAGATGCAAAACAATTGCACCTGTCATAAGTGCGCTGGCCATACAGGCACCAGTCCAGCAGTATGCAGGTACCAATAGTAACGTAGAGGCGATCAATTCCGCTATGCCTGTGAGATAACGGCCCCAAGGCTCTATGCCTATTTTGGAAAATATATAAACGGATTCATCGGCGCCGGAAAATTTGTATACTAATGTTTGCAGCATAATCGCTGCTGCAGTGAGCTGGGCTATCCAGCTTAAGATGTTTTGTTTGGTTGTGGGTTGTAATACCATTGCATTATGGTTTGGTGAAAGAGGTCCAGTGTTGATCAGCTTTCTTTTTTAAATTCGCTTCGTCTTTGTTCCAATCGTGAAGCGTATTATTAAAGAAAGCGTTATAGAATAGGTAAATTTTTCCATTGATGATCTTGAAGGTTGCAGGGTCTACTTCTACTTTCTCTCCTCGCTCCCCCATAGCATATGCGCACCAGCCGCCGTATGCTGGCTCGTAGCGACCTGGATCGGTTTTGAATTTATCGAGATTAGCTTGTGAAGCAAAACGATAAGTAACCGATTTGTATTTCAATATAAATGTTTTCAATCCTTTTTCAGGCTTACCCGAAAAATAACTTACAGGATCGTAACCGCTCATGGCTACGCCGTCTTCGAGGTTGAATTGTTTCATACGTATGGCCTCAGTTTCCTGTGCTTTTACAGAGACAAAGAAAACGAAGAGAAAACTTATCGATAGAAAGAATGATGAAGTGCTCATGGTAAATTTATATCAGGAACCCAATGAAGATATGGTATCACATAATTATGTGCGATGTAATACATGCCCAGGTTTGCCGGGAATTGATACAGGTATGAAGTAACCACTGCGATCACCGCGCGGTAGATATTGCTAAGATTGGTACCATAGAATTGCACATAAGCAATTATATTGTAGACCACCATTGCTACAGTGTATACAGGAATTAGAATATGTTTGATGCCTGGAATAAATTCTATAAAAGGCACCAGCAATACAAGGAATAGCAATTGCTGAGCAGTGATAAAGGTATTCAGAATAAGATTTTCGGCGAAGTTGTATCCGTATTCTTTGAAGAATAGAAATGAGAAAAAAGAAAATATAGGAATCGCCACGAGATTGAGTAGGGTCGCATAATCTTCTGCAAAGCGGAAAAATCCATCGAAGAATAATTTGTGATCCATCAGCACACTGAACTGATAGGTATCGGCATCTGCAGAAGTAAGTTCATCGCTATGAAAAAAACCATAACGTAAGGATAACACAACGACAAATGCTCCAACAAGCACAAGGTATTTGAAAGGAGGATATAAGCTTAGACGTTGTCCTTCGAGCACATGGCGAATGGCAATACCAGGACGGATCGTCAGTTCTTTTACCGTATAAGGAAGCCCTTTTTTCTCAAGATGAAAAGCAGAAAAGATCAATTCGGAAGCTAGCGCTTTGATCGTGTACCGCCCATGAACGGTCTTCTGTCCACATTCCGGGCAGTAATTTCCTTCGTATACCGTTTCGCAGTTTGGACAGACCATGATAGCTTTTAACAATCTTTACGAAACAAAGATAATAGGGGTTACAGGAAATATTTGTCATCTCGCTGACAAAAAGAAATTAATTATAAATTAGGAGTAAAAAAAGCTTTGAATATTCATAGCTCAGCATTCATAATTTCTTTTGCACAAGCCGTACGCTGATGAGTTCTTCCCATGTTTCCGGTTTTTTGTTTTTGTTGCGGAGATTATATTGCTCACGGCTTTCATTTACTTTGGCGCGAAATTTTCCGCAGGTATTGCGCCGGATCTGTAGCATTTCCGAGAGGTCTGAGAGATTGCGCCTGTTTGCTTTTTTGTAGAAAAGGTAAGTGAGATAAAATGCCTTGTTGAGCGGGAAACGAACGCCATGATATAAAGTATAGGCGGTAGCTGATTCTACAAACCCGCATACTGTACACTTACGTTTAGTACCATCAGGCGATTCGCTGTATTTTAAATTGCCACATTTCCGGCAACGGTAAAAATGCTGCCACTTCTGTTCGGCCAGGTATCTCAGGCAAGACAGATCATCGGGAAAAACCTTTATAAATTCTTCATAAGGAACTTCCGCTTCCAAAATTCTCGATTGAATATCCTGCTTAAGATCTTTTTTCAAATACCAATTATCGTAGTCAAGCTTCGCGTTCATTTCGTTTACGGCATTGTTGAGCGTGTGGAGTTTATCGTTGACTTCTTCGAGTTCAAGGTTCTTATCGCTCAGCTCACGTGTACGTGCAGCTACCTTTTCTTCTAGTTCGCGGTTTACTTTTTCCTGGAGTTCGCGGTTCACTTTCAGGCTTTCAATAATGGCTTGTTGCGCCAGCGCTTTTTCTTTTTTGATCAGACGAATTCTATCAGAAAGTGCAAAAGAGAAGATCACTACTTCCAGCATCAGTCCTATGTTGAGGCTATAGACAGTAAAGAAATTCCCTTCGATCATATGCTCGGCACGCAGTTGAATGATCATAATGCTTATAAGAATAAAAGTATAACCAAGAATAAAAAAGCGCGAAGCCTCATAGCCTTTCACATAGCAGAGCCAGGCGATCCCATAGGTGATAAGGAATGGAATGGTATAGAGAATAGGCAAGGCTTTTCCTGTAAAGGCTAACGAAATTGTAAAATAAAAAAGATAAAAAGCAGTAGTAAATAATAATACTCTCCAAAGTTTAGGGAAACGAATTTTCAAATCCAGGAAAGAGGAAGCATATAGTACAAACATCAACATCAATGCCAGCGGGGCCAGTGTGTACCCGATCGGCCTGCTGAGCGAAGGCAGGGAAGGCCAGAGGTACTGAAAGCCCAGGCCATCGTCGGTCATGGTTAGTATGGCGCTACCAAATACATAGAATACGTAATAGAGATAAACATTTTCTTTAACTGTAAAATACACCAACAGGTTATACACCGCCATGATCAATAAAATGCCGTAGTAGAGACCGAGGAAATAATATTCGTTCGTGATGTAGTAAAGAAAATAATTGATTGTTTTTATGCGAAAATCAAAAGCGCTGTAATTGCGCGAGTCGATGCGCACATAGAAAGTGGTGACCTCTTGATGAGCATCCAGCGGCAGATCGAATACAAGATTTTTGGTAACGTAGATCCGCTGATCAAATTTAAAATCTTCACCGCCCTGCTGCACCTCAAAGCGGCCGTTGCTTGTAGGAAGATAGACTTGAATACGATTTGAGTGGGGAGAATAACTTTCCAATAAAAAACGTTTCAGCTCATGCGTATGATTGCGTACGCGAAACCGAAGCCAATAAGTAGCCTGCGGGATCCGGTTGAAGCCTGCTTTTCCATTTTCCTCAAAACCTTTAAAAGCAGGAGCACTAATTTGAAGAATATTATATTGATGCGCTGGATCTTCGAACACTGCGATATATGCCCCATTTAGAACATAATCATCCTGCTGGTCGTGAAGCTCCACTATTTTTTCTCCTAATGCATGATTGGAGAAAAATAGCAGCCACAACGCAGCAAAAATCAATCTGGCAATGCCAGAAATAATCGTTCTCCGGCCTTTCTGTATATCAGCGATTCTCATGTAGAAGAAAATAATCATTTGCTTCTACAGCTACCAGCAATGAAGCTGAAAAGAGGGCTTTTAGGAAAGGCCAGAAATTAAAAAAATATTTTTAAATATAACTTGCTGAATGCCTGATAGGAGAAGGGTATTATAGCGATCAAATTATCTGAACCTTGGTGTTCAGGATTAGAAGATTTACGTGATTTGATTTTACGATTGGCAATTTGAAGAAGGTACATCCAGTAGGACGAAGTATTCTGTTGACCCTGAAATTCTTTAATCTGGTTTAAGCTGGAATATTATATGTTCTCAATTTCTTAAAACTAGGGATTGTCACCAGTTTCCGGTCGAATAGAAGCATGCGGTCTTCTTCCATTTTATTGATGAGTGTGGTCACCGTTTGTCGTGTAGAGCCAATGAGGCTGGCTATATCGGCATGGGTGAGATAGTTTTGAATGATGAGCTCGTCGGTTTTTTCGGGATTATTATTTTCGGCAAAATTTATAAAAAAATCTACCAGACGCTGACGTACGTCTTTGAAAACAATATTGGAAAGACGGTTCTGTAATTTTTTAAATTTTAAGCCTACTAATTTTGTAAACGAGATGGCAAGGTCAGGGCGCTTTTTAAGGATCTCTTCAAAATCGGTAATAGTGAAACTGCAGATGGAAGCATTGCCTTTAATGGCTTGTGCAAACTCGCCTTCATGGTCGTAGCGCTCCAATCCGATCTGGCCGAAGATATCGCCGGCTTTCAGGATCTCGCGCACTACTTCGTTGCCTTGCTCATCATAGAAACCAATTTTGACGTATCCTTTTTTTAGGAAATAAAGCCGGTCGTGACTGAATTTATCAAAGTAAACGTATTCATTTTTTTTCGGTTCAAGATAGCCATTAACAATATTGAGCTGCCTGCATTCCTTATAGGTAAGCTGGTTGAACAATACGTGGTTGCGTAATAATATGAAGTGAGCTTCTGGGTTCATATTACTTATCAGATCGTATTCGTCTACGTTTATTTTCTATTTCTTCGAACTCATTAGCGAGCTGGTTGTTTTTTTTCGGATCATTATTCAAGTGATCTCTGATTTCTATTTCTTTTAATAAAAGAGCTCTATAGTCCTGTGCCAATAGCTGTAGTTGAAGCGCATATTCATTCGATTTTTGTTCGGATTGCCTTGCCCGGAGAACGTAATCCTTTGCTTTCTCAGCATCTATTTGCGCTGCAACGGCCTGTTCTTTTTGTTTTTCGGCCTCTACTTTTTGCGTGATCGCCCATACAGCTATCGATAAGATCAATACAGACTGAACAATTGTAATGATTAACCAGGAAGAGCGTTTTGTAGTTTTTCCTTGAGCTTGCATTTCTTGTTGGTGAAGAACGAGTATACTATAAAAATACAAATAAAATACGAACCAGGGAAAACATTCTACAACTAACGATCTAAAGCTTCTGCCAGGGGCAAGCAGGAAAGCGGTGAAGAAAAGAAAATAAAAAAATAGCTTCAGCCGGTCGATAACCAGGTTGTTGTATTTCTCTGCAAATTTTAAGCTATAGCAAATAAGAAAAGCTGTAGCAAAAAGAAGATGCCATGCTTCGTAATATTTTCCAATAAAAAAATTTGTCCAGGGAATCGAAATATCCAGAAACAGCAAAAGAAAAAGAATACAAGGCACTGCATACTTCCAACTCTGTTGCTTAAAAAATCTAATTAAGATCATGGATTGTTGAATTAATAGGCTGCGAGCAAGAGCAACAGCAAGAGTATACAGAAGAATTCTCTACTCTTGCTCTTGCTGGTTCTACCAGCCGCCCCAGCTGCCGCCTGCGCCTCCACCAAAGCTTGTCACGCTTGCGCCTCTCACCGAGAATGACCCGGTTCCTTTTTTGAAATCGTCGAATGTGCTGTGTGATGGTTTTAAATGGTTCATCAGCATAAAAGCGGAAACGAACCCGATTTTCTTCGTGCCAAAATGTTGTTTCTTAAATTGATAATATTGATAAAGTGGAAAGAAGATCAGGAAGAAAAAGAAGATCCCAAGTGTGATAAGATAAAGATCATACTCGTCGTCAGTTTTCAGTTCTGTATCGGTGAGTTTTCCAGTGATATGATTGGCGATCGCATCGGCAGCAAGGTTGAAGCCTTCGTAAAATTGTTTCTTTTTAAAGTGAGGCTTCAGATAATGCGCCTCAATTTTTTTAACAATTATATCATGAAATTTTTCGCGAAACTTAGTTCCTGGAATAATTGCATAACCACGGTCTTCGTAGTCGAAGAGAATAAAAATTCCGTTCTCTTTATCATTTGCATCTTCCCATACGCTGGCAAGTTCGCGTGCATAATTGCCCACTTCAATATTGCGCAGGGATTCTACGGTAACGATAAAAATCTCTACGCCGAGAGAATCGTTCAGCTTATTGAGTTTATATTCCAGGGCTTCGGTTCTTTTAGGTTCGGTCAGCAGGCCTGCCATATCGTTTACAAGCCTTTTAGGTTCTGGCCTTGCAGGGATCGCAATAGATTTATCCGCCAGCGCTGCACTGGTCAGGAAAACGGAAAAGATCAGTAAAAAGAAATATCTCAGCATTTATCTTTAACTATTAGTTTGTACAAATATTGATTACCAATCGCCGCTGGCACCACCTCCGCCAAAGCTTCCACCGCCGAAGCCACCAAAACTGCTGCCTCCGGAGCTTCCACCGCTAAAACCTCCTCCGCCATAATATCCGCCGGAAGAATAGCGAGTAAAACCGCCACCGGAATTTCTGCGCAGGAATACATAAATTACGATCATAATAATGATCAGCCAAGCCAGCCAGCCGCCGCCTTTTTTAGAAGCAAGTTTATCGGTCTCCTTGCCATCGCGTTTGTATGCTCCGGCGCTTCTATCGATGATCTGATCAACTGCACTGTCGATTCCCGCTGCATAGTTACCTTGCTTGAAAGCGGGTTTCATTATGTTGTCTTCGATCCATTTGGCTTTCGCATCGGGTACTACTGCTTCCAATCCGTAGCCAACTTCGATCCGCATCTTGCGTTCATTCGGCGCTATCAGGATCAGTAACCCATTGTTTTTTCCTTTCTGGCCAATGCCCCAGCTTGCGGCGAGTTTGTAGGAGAAACTTTCAATATCATACCCGTTCAGGCTACTGACCGTGACTACTACAATTTGTGTAGAGGTAGAATCGTTGTAGGCTCTCAGTTTCGCTTCGATATAGTCGGCATCACCTGGATTAAGAACTCCGGCCAGGTCATTCACCATTCTTGGCGAATCAGGCTTAGCGGGAATATTTTTATCCTCAGCCATTATTCCTGCGGTTGCGTACAGGAATAGGAAAACCAGTAAAACTGTTTTTTTTAACACGATCAAATCAGATAAAATCAAAAAGAGGGGAAAGAAAATCCGTCCCCTTGCTTTAGTATTGTTTTAATTATTAGAGAACGAAATATCGTCTGGCAACTCGTTCACATCGTCCGATTGATAAGGGAAATGGCTTTTTAATTGTTCCCCTGCCATACGGATGCCTTCGCAAAGGCCTTCGGTAAAATTTCCTTTACGGAATTCTTCCTGCATATAATTTTTGATTTTCTCCCAGAAATCGCCGGGTACTGCAGCATTAATGCCGGCGTCTCCTAGGATCGCAAATTTTTTATCCTTGATAGCGAGATAAAACAATACTCCGTTGCGAAGTTTTGTCTTATGCATATTGAGCGATGCAAATACTTCTGTTGCTCTGTCCATCACTTCTTTTTTGCAAGTGTTTTCAATATGCACCTGTACTTCTCCCGAAGTATTCAGCTCTGCCTTTTTGATGGAATCTACGATGGCTTTCTGTTGTGCCTCGTTGAATAAATGTTGTGCCATGCGTTTAGAATTTAACGGTAGGAGCTTTATCGGCACCGGCCGAGGCTTCGAAATAACCTTTCTTTTCAAATCCGAACATTCCGGCCGTCATGTTGTTGGGGAATTTGCGGATGTAAGTGTTGTATTCCTGTACCGCTTCGTTGAATTTCATTCTTTCTACAGAGATCCTGTTTTCAGTGCCTTCCAGCTGTGCTTGCAGCTCGCTGAAATTTTGATTTGCTTTCAGATCAGGATAGTTTTCTACGATGCTCATAAATTTAGAAAGCGCTCCGGTCAGTCCTTCCTGTGCTTTTTGGAATTGAGCTACTTTATCAGGAGTAAGATCGTTTGCATTGATCGTAGTTTTGGTAGCTTCTGCTCTGGCCTGTACTACTGCTTCCAGTGTACCTTTTTCAAAATTAGCTACCCCTTTTACTGTTTCCACCAGGTTAGGAATAAGGTCCATTCTTCTCTGGTATACGTTCTGAACCTGTGCCCATTGGCTTTCTACAGCTTCCTGCTTTTCTACCATGCTGTTATACCCACAGGAACTCAACGAAACAGCTGATGCCAGAATCATCAGGTTCAACCATAATCTTTTCATAATCTCTTGGAATTTAAGTTTTAAGTAGAACAAAAATACATAAATATGTTAAAACTGAAAGGGTTTGAAGAAAGAATATTAGCGATGGTGTACCAAAAACTCAATACTGTTGCTGTTGCTCTTGCTATCCCGTCAGCAAGAGCAACAGCAACAGTATTGAGTAAACTTTGCTCTATTCGCTCAAACAAACTGAATCTTATCCTACATCTGGCATCCGGTATCCTTTTTCTGTATCTTGCACTTCACAAAACCATACTCCCATGATCGACGCCAACGACCCGCTGCCTATTGATAAGCCAGAGCCTATGAAACCTGGTGATAAGATCCTGCTTGGGTTCCTGATCTTGATGTTGCTTCTTACATTCCCATTTTTATGGTGGATCTATAGACCCCTGCTGTGGCTGCTTTTCAGAGTGGCATTGCCAATAGGGTTGATCATATTCCTGGGTTATTTTGCCCTGCGTGCCTTGCAATTGGGAGAAAGATCCTCTATGGAGGGAAATGGCTTTGGCCAGAATCTTCAAAAAAGCTGGACGGAGTTTGTCAATTTGCTGCGCAAATATTTCCGGAAGGTGGCACTGACAATTGTAGCGGTAACAATTCTCTTTGTAGGTTCTGTACTTGTTTACACAAGTTATTCCAAGACAAGCGTAACCGAAAAACAACTTTCCCGCACTGCGCAGGCGCTTGTGAAGTATAAAAATCATTTTGGAAATTATCCTCAAAACCTATCCGAGCTCATTGGCAACGATCCTCTCAAGCGTGAGTGGTACCAGGATGCCTGGGGAAACCAGGTAGAATATACAGTGTCTGCTAATAGCTTTACACTAACTTCCTATGGGAAGGATGGTATAAAGGGAAATGAGGATGATGTAGTGAAAAAGTCTGAACTGTGATTAGGCTGATTGAATGATGCACATGTTAAAAGTTGTCATTCAGGAGGAAACCCGTGCAGACATAGCACTATCGTTTACCAGGTAACTTATTCTGCTTTTCTATAAATTGTGATGGTGGAAATGAGTTGCAGGAATTTCTAATCACAAGTTTCCTACTGAATGACAAAAAATTCTTAAATTCTGTTAATCCTGATCCTACTCCGTATAAAACACGCGCTTTACGCGCTCCCCAATGCCTGTAAGCAATTCATAAGGAATCGTGCCGATCTCTTTGGACAATTCAAGAATGGAAGGATTTTTTCCAAACACAATTACTTCATCGCCTTCTGCTACTTCTACTCCTGTGATGTCCACCATACACATGTCCATACACACGTTGCCGATGATCGGACAAAGCGTACCGTTGATCATTACTTTTCCTTTTCCATTGCTAAATCCGCGATCATAGCCGTCGGCGTAGCCGATTGCAATCGTGGCGATGGTGGTAGGTTTTTCCGCCATTCCTTTGCGGCTGTAACCCACGCTTTCGCCTGCGGATACTTTTTTGATCTGCGAAACAATTGTCTTCAACGTACCCACCGTCTGTAGCTCGCTCTGGCGTTGGCCACTGGCTTCTACGCCATAGAGTCCTACGCCCAGGCGCACCATGTTCATCTGCGCTTGCGGGAATCGTAGAATCCCTGCCGAGTTTACAGCATGACGAATCGTTGTATAGCCAAGCGCGGCTTCCAGCCGGTCAGCCATATGTGTGAATTTTTCGAGCTGTGCTTCTGTAAAATGATTATGTACCGCTTCATCCGCCGCTGCAAGGTGAGTGAAGATACTTGCTACATGTAGTCTTGCGCTGTTCTTCATTTTTTCGATCAGCAGATCGAGATCTTTTTCTTCAAAACCCAGACGATGCATACCTGTGTCCAGCTTCAGGTGAATGGTGGCGTTACTATTATTTTCCTGGAGGTATTGAAGAAATTCTTCCAGTATTTTAAAACTATAGATCTCGGGCTCTAATTGGTATTGAATGATCTTATCAAAGGTCTGGTAAGAAGGATTCATCACCATCACAGGCATAGTGATGCCATGCTCCCGCAGCGCTACACCCTCGTCTGCATAAGCCACGGCAAGATAATCTACGCGGTGAAATTGCAACAGGTTAGCTACTTCAAAACTGCCGCTACCATAAGCAAAAGCTTTCACCATTACCATGATCTTTGTGCCGGACTTCAATTGTGAGCGATAGAAATTCAAATTATGGGCCAAGGCATCCAGGTTGATCTCCAGGATGGTTCCATGCATTTTCTGTTGCAGCCTACGTACGATCTGCTCGAAAGCAAAGACCCGTGCGCCTTTCAGGAGAATGATCTCGTTGGAAAAAGTATCCGGCTTCAGCGAGGATAAAAAATCCCTAGTGCTTTCGTAAAAAGAAGTCTGGAAGTTTTGAAATACATTTTGATAACGACTGATATTTTTCCCAATCCCAATGAGGCGGGAAATATTTTTTTCTCTGAGTAGTTCGGAAATTTGTGCGTACAATTTTTCTTCGTTCACGCCCGATTCAAGCAGGTCGGAGAGGATCACTGTTTTTTTTGCGCGCTGTTTTTGCTGGTCAAGAAAATTGATCGCCATCGTCAAACCCGCGAAATCATTGTTATACGTATCGTCGATAAGGTAGCTTCCATTGAGTCCCTCTTTTAATTCCAGTCGCATCGCCACTGGTAGTAAGGTGTTGATCCTTTCCTGGATTTCCTCTACGGAAATTTTTAGCCAAAACAATACGCAAACACAATGAAGAATATTTTCGAGAGAGGCCTCGTCGGTAAAGGGAATATGAAGTACAAGATTTTTGTCTTGATACAATAAAGTGAGCAAAACACCCTTGCTGTTTTTTTCTTTTTTTAAAACCTGCACATCCGCCGCCTGCTGATCCGACCAGCAAAAGCGTTTGGCAGAAAGCGCTGCCATTTCTTTTTCTATAGCAGGATAATCTTTGCGGTAGAAGGCCACTTCCGCATGCGCGAATAATTTTAATTTTTCCCTGATCTTTTCTTCCCGGGTTTCAAATCCTTCGTCGTGCGCTGGACCAATATTGGTGAATAGACCGATAGAAGGTTGAATTACTTTTTCAAGATTTTCCATTTCGCCAGGCAGAGAAATGCCGGCTTCAAAAATTCCGAGCGTGTGGTATTCATCCATCCCCCACACAGAGAGGGGCACACCCACCTGCGAGTTGTAGCTTTTAGGATTTTTTATTATGCGAAAATCTTTGTTGAGCAGTTGCGACAGCCATTCTTTTACGATCGTTTTGCCGTTGCTTCCTGTAATGCCTACTACAGGAATATGAAATTGCGCCCGATGCCAGGCCACTATTTGCTGAAGCGCCGTCACCGCGCTGGAGACCAGCCAGAAGGAGGCTTCCGGGAAATCTTTTAAACGAAAAGAAGATACATCCTCTATTATAAAACAGCGAATTCCTTTTTGATATAAAGAAGAAATATATTGATGACCATCGTGGCGTACGCCTTTGATAGCAAAGAAGACAGCATCAGCGGCAGAAACTACTTTGCGACTGTCGAGGAGCAAATGATGGATCGGAAGATCGGCATGGAACGAAAGAGTTTGTGCCTCCGTGATCTCCGCTATCTTTCCGGTTCGAATCATAACTATAATTAGTGATGGGCCTGTTCCGCATCGGAAAGGCCTTCCGTAAGCGCCAAAAGTCTTTTGTACAACACAATCAGTACAATACCTGCTGAAAGCGTGAAGAAGCCTAACGTAGCATAGGCAAGTGTGATATTAGATTCTCTTGAGAAGAAAGGTAAGCTGAACAAAAGAATAAAAGTCAGACGAAATACCGTGGTGATCACATTGAACATACTGTTTACGCGGCCTGTAAGTTCATTAGGCACCAACATAAACAAGTAAGAAATTCTGAAGATCCGTGAGCCTGCATTGGCGATGCCGAACATAAACGATACTACGTAAAAGATAATACTTTCATCAATCACCGTGCTGATGAAGAAACCAACAGAAGTAAAGCAGATAAAAATAATAATTGATTTCGGAATAGGCATTTTGGTAAGGAAACCTCCCACCATAAAGCCCGCCAGCAGCGAGCCGGAGGCGTACATCACTTCGGAAAAGCTGAGTACGTCACCACCTTCTTGCAGGTTATTTTTTACATAGATCGGAAGCAAACCGAATCGTTCTACCAAAAGCACAATAAAGATCGAGTAGGAGCAAACGCCGAAAACGGTAACCAGTCTATTGTTGGCAAGAAAATCGTAGCCTGATTTCAGGCGGTCTTTCAGATCACCTTCGTCAAACTGCGCCAGGTTTTTCACTGGTTTGTATTTGATAAAAATGATCATGATGAAGGAAAGAATGTAGGTAATACCGTCGAGCAGGAAGATCTCGTGCAGTTCCCATTTTTCGATCTTGAGCGGAAGCGCGCCAATAAAAGGAATGGTCTCAATCGTATCAACGCCTTCGAGGAGAAATACACCCAACGCAGCAGAAGCAATTGCAGTGGATTGTCCTACGATCTCGATGTATGAAGTTACTTTTGTATAATCTTTCGGATCGGAAATTTCCTGAGCAAAAGCATACAAGTTAGGATAATGAATAATGTAGCCAAAAAAGGTAGTGGCAAATACCATCACGATAAGCGCAGTAGGAAGCGCATGATCTTTCAGTTCGGGAGAAGCAAATTCTTTGAAGCCAAGCGAGGCGATGGAAAGCACGATCAACCCTTCGATGAAGTTGGTGCCAAGAAACACATCCTTACGGTTGAAGCCGTCTACAAGCGCGCCTGCGTAAAGGCCCCAGAAGAGAGAGCCAAGGGTAACCAAAGCATAAAAAATATTAAATAACGAAGATTGATTCTGACCGGCAAAATACCAGGGAATACTTAGCATGGTAATGCCCTGCGCAAAACCCGATATACCATTGGCAAGAAAAAGAATCAGTAATGCCTTTTTATTTCTCAATTAAATTATACTTTAGTTGTGTAAATGTAATAAAATGAACTTACCTAAAAAAGAAAAATCTTATACTGATAAAGAGATACTTATGAAAATAAGTGCCTTTTGTGCTTATCAGGAAAGGACTCAGCAGGAAGTTCGTGATAAATTATACGGGTACGGATTAGATAAAGATTCGGTAGAAAATACAATTGTAAAGTTGATCCAGGAAAATTTTCTCAATGAAGAAAGATTTGCCAAGGCATATGCAGGAGGAAAATTCAGGATCAAACACTGGGGAAGAAAAAAAATAATCGAAGGACTTAAACAAAAAAACATTTCTGAATATTGCATCCGGCAAGCCATGAAAGAAATTTCAGATGAATCCTATCGCAAAACGTTGACACAATTACTGGCAAAAAGGGATGAAAAGGAGAAAGAAAAAGACCCTTTCAAACGAAAACATAAACTGGCGCAATACCTTATCGGGAAAGGCTTTGAGGCAGAGTTGGTTTGGGAAATTTTAAAATCTGAACCTTGATTCTCTGGATTAGAAGATTTACTTGATTTTGATTTGCAAAATTTGGTTGTCAAAAATTTAAACAAGATTCATCTAATCACCGGTTTTATTTTCTTTCTGGAATTGATATGTTTACATTCATTTTAAATCGTGAAAATCAAAATCAAGTAAATCTTCTAATCCAGCAAATCAAGGTTCAAAAAATGATCAATATATACACAGACGGCGCTTCAAGAGGGAACCCGGGACCAGGTGGGTACGGCGTTATTCTGACTTTTAAACAATTTCGCAAAGAGCTCAGCGAAGGGTTTCGTCATACTACCAATAACCGCATGGAACTGCTCGCAGCGATCGTAGGACTGGAAGCCTTGAAGAACGAGGGAAGCGAAGTAACCATTTATTCCGATTCAAAATACGTAGTAGATGCCGTAGAAAAAGGTTGGATCTGGGATTGGGAAAAGAAAAATTTTAAAGAGAAAAAAAACGAAGACCTATGGAGACGTTTTATTTATATATACAAAAAACATAAAGTACGTTTCAACTGGATCCGTGGCCACGCAGGGCATCCCGAAAACGAAAGATGCGACCAAATGGCAGTAGCCGCTGCTCTGGGCAAAGATTTAAAAGCAGATTTTGGATATGAAAGCGAAGAGAGGAATTGACAGCGAGGTGACTGTCTCTGGGGACACAAGCAAGGACGAAATAAAAAATACAAAAATCATGTTCATCCTCTAATCTCGTAGATCCTGGTTCAGACAATCCCCGGGATCCGAGCAGCAAGGTCCTTGGTGTACCTTCTCAATCCATTCCTGCAATTCTTTTTCCTTTTTCTCTTTTTCAGATTCAGTCATTTCCCCTTTATTCATAGGTTTGACAGTGCACCAATCGCACTCGGAGCCATCTTCTTTAAAACCTCTCCCTTCACATATAGGACATAAATAACCGCAAGTAGCCATTTTTTGTATAATAAGATGAAACATGTATATGTTAAGCTTATTATACAAATTTAATATTTCAAAAGTGCAACAAAAAGGGTATATCTATGCGTATACGCCTTACCACCGAATAGTAACCGGGATAAAGAAAAAATCTATGCGTACTGTAATAACCTATTAAATATAAAATTGTACTATGGATAGATTGCTTACTTTTAAAAAAGAACTTGTTGTATTATTCTAAGTTTAGCTTTGCTGCTGAAAATGAATATGTTAAATTTGATAACAGTAGTTTACAAAAAGAAAGAAGCCACCGGTAGTTTTATTAAAATTTCTAACTAAGTCTAACGAACTGACTAACCATTATGAAATATTTAAGTTTGAACAATGATGAACTAAGAGAGCTAATTAACCTTAAAAAAGGGAGCTTTATCGGTTATTTGATCTTCTTCGGAATCATAGCCATTGCATCATTTCTGATCTCAGATCATATTTTACCTGCCAATACAGAATTAGGACCTTATGCTGTTGCAACCTTATTTGCGCTTTCTTATCTCTGTTTTTTCTTCTATTCCAACAGAAGCTATTTCGAAGACCTGTTGAAAAAAGAGAAAAAGGTGTACAAAGGTGTGCTTTCCCGCAAAAGCTATAAAAGCAGAGAAGATAAATACCAACTCCATATGGACGGGAATGTTTTTATTGTAGACAAAGAAAGCTACAATGCCTTCTCAGAAGGAGATATCGTAGAATTTCATATTTCTGCTCGCACAAAGCATTTATTTAAAGTGGAAAAAGTGTCTGAAACACTTTAATGCAACTAAATTTCTAATTACTTTTGGCAATCTTTAGGGGTGTCTGGCTTATTTGGCCGGGACTGAGATTATACCCTCTGAACCTGATCAGTGTAATGGCTGCGAAGGGAAAAGGCTCTATTCTTTGAGCAGATGATCTATTCTAATTGATCACTTGTCTGTATTCACTTCACCTATTGATATTTTGATGAAAGAGGAAAAGCTTTTTCCTCTTATCGCTTTGTATTAAAAATTTGACTGTCCGCGTCACTAAACCTATAAGGTTTTATGAAAGTATTTCGCGTTATTAAATATAGGGTTAACAAAACCTTATAGGTCTTATCGTAGAAAGGCTCAAAGAGGTGGATAGGTCATATAACAAAATCAATAAGGCAATGCTAAATTTACTTTTGCTGGTGACCCAGCTGTTGAATTTTTCTCTTAAAGGAACACTCACCGATTCCAAAAACAACGAACCGATCGAAGGCGCCAGCATCATCCTGGTCCAACAAAATAAAAATCAAATCACTGATGCCGGAGGAAATTTTGAATTCTCCGACCTCGCTCCCGGAATATACACGCTTAGGATAGAAGCTTTGGGCTACGCTGCTGCAGAACAGCAAGTGGAGATCAAAGACCAGGACGCAATTTTTAATTTCTCACTCGTACCGGTTGAAAAAGTAAGCGAAGAAATTGTAGTCACAGCCATCCGCGCTAATAGCCAGACTCCCGTAACGCAGTATAATATGTCGCAGCAGGAGATCAAAGCAAAATATTATGGTCACGATATTCCAACACTCATCAACAATGCACCATCCGTTACCTCGTACTCCGAAACCGGAAATGGGATCGGTTATTCCTATTTTCGCTTACGCGGAATTGATCAGACAAGAATTAACATGACCATCAATGGAATTCCGATCAATGATCCGGAAACACAAGGATATTATTTCAATAATTTCGCTGACCTCTCTACTAGCTTAAAGAGCATTCAGATCCAGCGTGGCGTGGGGACTTCCACAAACGGTGCCGCTTCCTTCGGGGGCGCGGTAAACATGATCACTACAGATCTGGCCGCCAAACCTTCGTTTGCGCTGTCTACCGGCTATGGCTCTTTTGTGTCAAGAAGAGTTGCCGGAGAATTTCAATCCGGATTACTGAAAGATAAATTCGCCTTTTACGGAAGGTTCTCCAACGTAGGCACCGATGGCTACCGCGATCACTCTTCTGCCAACATCAGCAGCTTCCTGGTGAGCGGCGCATATTATGGAAAAAAATCTTTGTTAAAATTTAATGCCTTCGGCGGAAATGCACATTCTACGCTGGCTTACGTAGCTACCGACAAATCTATTCTCGATACAAATCGCACCTACAATCCTCTGACAAGCGAAAACAAAGACCGCTTCCGGCAAAATTTTTTCCAGGTGCAATACACGTATGAGTTCAACAAAAAAATTAACCTGGCAAGCTCAGCTTATTTTGTAAAAGGCGATGGTTATTTTGATCTGCTGTTTTCCGATTATCCATACGCTTATCTCAATATGCCCGATCGCGATTCTGCAAATACCAGTACTACCGTACTAGGCAGCTATAAGCTCAATCAATATTTTTATGGAGCAATGGCTTACCTCAATTATACTGGCAACCGGTTGAAATTAAATTTCGGAATACACGGAAATATGTTCCAGTCGGACCACTACATGCAGGTAAAATGGGCGCAGGATCTTCCGGCAGGTGTGGGTACGAATCATGAAGTATATTTCAATACTGGTTACAAACAAGAGTTGAGTTCATTCCTAAAACTGCAATACGACCTTACGGAAAAGATCATGTTATTTGCCGACGGTCAAGTACGCTATGCTGCTTTTCAATACAAAGGAAAAGACGAACCTATTTTCCGCGATACGTTTCACGTGCAGAATATGCAATGGCTCTTCTTCAATCCCAAGCTGGGAGTGCGTTATAATGTAACCGATAAAAACAGTTTTTACCTCAGCGGCGGCAAGACTACACGTGAGCCTACGCGCATTGATTATCTTGGAGACGATCGCGCCAATTTTGATGTGAAACAAAGCGATGTGAAACCGGAAACAGTTTACAACCTTGAAGTAGGAAATGAGATCCATACCAAAAAAGTAAGATTCAATACCAACATCTTCCTGATGGAATTCCGCAACGAGATCGCGGCTACCGGAGCGTTGAATTATTTCGGCTATTCCATTCGCAAAAATGTGCCGCGCAGCTACCGCCGCGGTCTTGAGCTCGACTGGACCTGGCAGGTACACAGAATGATCGCCTTAATGAATACTTCTGCCTTTACTGTCAACCGCATCAAATCCTATACACAAGATCTTCCGGTGTACGATAGCACCGGTGCGAACACGTATACCACAGAATCGGTCACTACTAAAAACGCGATCCCCGTATTGACCCCAGCCGTCACCGTAAATCAAGGCATCCGCTTCACACCACTATCCTGGCTGTCGCTGGATGTGATCGGGAAATATGTAAGTAAAATGTATCTCGACAATACCAACAACGCTGCGCTTACTACACCCGCTTACTTCTTTGCCGACCTGCGACTGGCATTGAAGCTGAATAAGTTTATCAAAACAGGAGAGCATTCACTTAGTTTCCAGCTCAATAATTTTACAAATACAAAATATTATAATTCCGGTACACCCAACAACTACATGATGCAGAGCGGTGGTGGCACGCTTTCGCAGGTGGCTTATCCTTCGTACTATCCAGCAGCGACGCGCAACTTTTTCGTGACGTTGAATATGAAATTCTGATAACTGGCGGTTTTTATTTATATTAGAATAATGAAAATAAAAGTCGCACTAGACTGGACTCCGAATGCTGTGCATGCAGGACTTTACCTGGCGCAGTTCAACGGTTGGTACAAAGAAGCCGGATTGGATGTACAGCTCATTTCTCCCGAAAAAGATCAGTATGAAGTTCCGCCAATTGAAAAACTTTTCAGAAAACAAGTAGCCTTCGCCATCGCTCCAAGCGAAATGGTGATCCGCTCACATCAATATGGATATAAGGAATTGGTAGCGCTGGCGGCATTGCTGCAAGGGAATCCCAGCGCTTTTGGCACTTTGAAAAAATCAGGAATTGATTCGCTCAAAAAACTGAAAGGAAAAACCTATGCTGCGATGGAACTGCCTTTTGAAAAAGAGATCATCAACCAGGCCGCAGCAAATGTTAATTTTGTAACGCCCAATAAACTGGACATCTATAAACTGCTTTTCGAAAAAGAAGCAGACTTTGTATGGCTGTTTAAAAATATTGAAGTGGTAGAAGCAAAGTTGAATGGAATCGAGTTCAATCTTTTTACTCCCCAAGAAGCCGGTGTTCCTTATGGCCCCTGCACACTACTGGTTTCGCGACAGGAATTTATTGCCGATTATTCTTTTTTGGTAAAAAGTTTTTTCGATATTACTTCCCGCGCCTACCTTGAAATAGCTGCCGATCCCGACAAAACCGCTGCTTTCCTGCATCAGCGCGGTGCAGAAATTTTTCCCGACAAAGAATTATTAATTCAAACTATGCGTTCTTCCTGCGAATATTATCTCACCAAAAAAGGAAAGTGGGGTTTGATGGAAGAACAACAATGGGATGATTTTCTGGATTGGCTGGAGGAAAAAGGCCAAATCAAGAAAAGTTATTTCAATACTAATCTTTTATTTAGCAACCGCTTTTTAATATAGGTTGTGATCGCATAGGAAATGTTTTTTATAAACGAAGACGATTCATGAAAAAAGTTATTTCCATATACGTTGCTTTTTTTCTTTCTGTTATGCTCGCGTTTTTATTAGGCGTATGGATTTCAGAATGGTTTAAAAGACCAATCGCCCCTGACCCTGCAGGCCCGCACGTAAGCTCAAGCCAGGCAATGCTGTTGGGATTTATGATCTATGCTCTGTTTACCATATTACTGACCTTGATGTTTTCTTTTTTCTTTGAAGAATTCTCTCGCGGGATTGTGAAGCTGGGAATTGTGTTAGGAATTATTTTTTCGTTGGTTTATTTTACCTGAATTTGTTTGCGCCTTGATTTATGGGAGTAAATTAAAAGTGGTGCCACGACTTTGAGCCGTGGCACCACTGTGCAAAGAATCAAGATCACAATTAAGCCAGGGTAGAATCCAGCGTAATGTTTGTATTCAACAATTTTGAGATAGGGCAATTGGCTTTAGCGTCCGCTACCAGCTCGTCAAATTTTTGTTTGCTGATGCCAGGCACCTTTGCTGTCAGCGTCAGGTGTGATGAAGTGATGGCACCTTTCTCCGGATCGAGTGTGATCTCGCATTTGGTGTCGATGCTGTCCGGTACAAAACCTGCGCCGCTTAAGTTGAAGCTTAGTTTCATAGAGAAACATCCAGCATGCGCTGCAGCGATAAGCTCTTCAGGATTCGTACCTACGCCGTCGGCAAAACGGGAGTTGAATGAATATTGAGTGTTATTTAAAACTGTGCTTTGGGAAGACAAAGTACCTTTTCCTTCCTTCCCGCTTCCTTGCCAGTGGGCATTTGCAAATCTTTTCATGATTGTGTTTTAGTTTAATTTTTAAAAAATTGAATTGTTAAATAATAGCAATAGGTGCTTTTTAAAGATAAGACGGTCTGTTTCAAAAAGCAAATTAATAATCCTTAACAGATTATCCCCCCGCAACTATTTATATTAAAAATTTTGCTTTTGCTGGCGCAGGTCTCCAGACCTGTGCCCACTATGCTATAGCCCTCCGGGCGGAAAATGAAACGCAAAATTATTTAAGGAGTATTAATGAGACTGGGCTGAGGAGTGTGAGCGCGAGTATTGAGTTAGAAAACAAAAGGCTCCGATAAATCGAAGCCTTAGTGGAGAATACCGGAGTCGAACCGGTGACCTCTTGCATGCCATGCAAGCGCTCTAGCCAGCTGAGCTAATCCCCCGTTTTAGAGAATGCAAATATAATGGATTCACAGTAATTTCAAAAACCAACCTTGCGAATCCTTTAATCCTGAAAACCCTGGTTTAGACAAATTTCAACTCAATCGCCCCGTACGACAAGCCTGCGGCGGTGCCAATCAGAAGAAGATTTTTATTTTTCAACGAAGTGTTTTCTTTCACAATTTCCTCCAATCCCAGAGGAATAGAAGCAGAAATGCAATTACCATATTTGGGCAGATTGAAAATTACTTTTGAAGGATCCAGCTCAAATTGTTTTACAAAAAGATCATTACCAAATTTGCTTGGTTGATGCGGCACTATGAAATCGTATTCCTTCAATTTTCTTCCCGCAGCTTTCTCATAATTTTCTATAAATCCATCGATCGTACGCTGTGTAAATTTGATCAGCTTCTTTCCATCCATTTGAAAATAATACGATTCTTTTACAGTGGAAGCGTCCATACCGCTGTTTACAAGGCCTCCTGTAGGGATTATAGCAAGTTTCGCACCGTCAGAGTAATTTATAAATTGTGCAGCTCCTGGCGTGTATCCCTCGTTTGCCGAAGCTTCCAAGATCACCGCTACAGCGGCATCGCCAAAAAGCGAATAGGTTTTCGGATCTTTTGGATTGAGCGAACGCGAAGACAATTCCGCCGAAACAATCGCAATTCGCTTGCAACGTCCGGATTGAAGATAAAGGTGTGCAATATCTAATGCATGTAAAAAACTTAAGCATGTAGCGTCTACATCAAAGCAGGCAAGCGGTTCATGTTGCTTACTTACTTCATGTTTGATTAAACAGGCATTATAAGGGATCGGATGATCGTATGAACCTCCGGCGTATATCAACAGGTCAAGTTCTGAAAGCTTACAGGCTGCGCTGTTCAATGTTTTAGTCAAAGCATGCGCACCCATTGTAGCAATGGTTTCATTGACGCCGGCACGGTGACGTGTCTCCACGCCTGTATTTTTTACAGTCCATCCTTCTTTCCATCCCAATTCTTTTTCCATTGACAGCGAATCAACCGGACTGCCGGGTAAGTATTTTTCAATCGCTCTTATGTTAATTTTCATCGGTAAATGCTCGTTCAAATTTTCTAAGTTTCGATCCTGCAATATGTGGGATCTTGTTTTCAAAACGAATCTTGATATTTTCTAAATTCCGTTCTCTCAGAAATAGATCAAGCGCTTCATTTAGTTGTGTACAAACTTCTGCGTAGCGCACAGCATCTGTGTCCAGGCCTACTTCCAATTCAGTGTAGGAAAGTTGGCGCACTTTATAAGCACGAAAATCATCCGTTTTCTGGGCAATCCTACGCGCTAACAGATCGGGATATATTTTTACTATTTCCCCGTCATTGGTTTTAAAAAGAAAGATATCATTCGTTCTTCCTTCAATACGTTCCAGCGCAGTAAAGCAGGAGCCGCAAAGACAAGGTGTTCTGGATTCCACCAAAATATCGTCCAGCTCATACCGAACAATAGGTTGCGTACTTCTGGTGAAGTCGGTGAGAATTGGGTGAAATCTTTTTTCGTCTAACCATTTTTTCTCCAGCAAAAACAGGTCCTCATTCAAATGCATTGTACCATGCTCGCAAGTGATGCCCAGAAAGCCTTCTGTGCATTGGTATACTTCTTTGAAATTGTTTTTGAATACCGAACAAATAAAAGTTTTGTCTTCCGGATAAAGTACTTCGGCAAAAGATACAACCGTTACGGGATTTACATCGATAAAATTTTTCTGTTGAAATTCTGCCAGGTGACAAAGGATAGAAGGCTGTGCTGCGAGTACATGAGGCTGAAAGTCGTTTAGGCCCTTTGCTAATTGTTCAATGGGTTGAAAAATATCAAAGTACCGAAATTCAAACAAAGCAGATTGTACAGAAGAATAAAGGTTGCTGTTGGCACGGAGGAAAAAAGCAACCTTCTGTTTTTTCCAGAGTTTTGGTTTAATTACTCTTGTCATCACCATCGCCGCCCACTGAGCGCGCTCGTTTTCGGATACCAGAAATATTCCACGCTTCCCGCTCGTGCCAGTAGAAAGCCCTACCGTAACCTTATTGATCTGTGGGCTGAAGTTCCTTTCGTTTTCAGCTCTCAGCGCAGTCTCCAACGCTTTGGATTTGGAAATATTTTGGGTGTTAAGTAATTCAAAATTTTCCATAAACAGATTTTTATTCATCAATGGAAAATCCTGGAGCTTTATGTTGCTTTTTATAAGATCAGTGTAAAAAGGAGCTTTGGGTAAAATATTTTTATAAAATTGTTTGAGGTGCTTCTCCTGGAATTTCACAAGAGTAGCCCGGTCACGAAATATCCCGCGTAAGTTGAAGCGTATCCAGTAAAATATGATCTTCAGCTTAAACATGATTGGCACAATAAAGAAGCGTGTCGGGACAATGGGTAAACAAAATTTTCACTTCAGGATTATTTTGGTGATAGAGAAATAATTTTTTGAAAGTTGAACAATAATCGTTCCAACTATCAAAAAATAAATTGCTCCACTTAGAAGGTAAAACCTGTCTTGCAAAAGTATCATCGCTCCAGGAAGTATCGGAGGCCAACAATATTTTTTCTTTTTGCGTTTGAAGAAGCGCTCCTATCATTCCACATGCATGACCTGGAAGGTCGATAAGTTGAATACTGCCGTCCTGGAACAGATCGTAAAATTTTAATCCTGATGTTGTTTCAATAAAATTATTGGTAAGCATTTCGGGAAAAATAATTCTTTCTTCAAGATCTTTCGGAAGAAGGGATTTTAAAATTCCTTTTCGCACGGCGGAAATTCCTTGTTTAGTTTTTGCTTCCTGTAATGCTTTTGCACTGCATACCAGTTTGGCTTTTGGGAAATCGAGCAAACCGCCAATATGATCGGCGTGGAAATGTGAAAGGATCAGGTAATTAATTTCAGAAGCTTTTATACCAATCGATTGTAGCCGCTCCACAGCAGATTCGCTTTGCTCAATGAATACAGGCGTAGCCCAGGCATAGAATTTACCCGGAAATTTTTTAGTAGCCTCGTAAAAGCGCGGATGATAACCAGTATCAAAAAGAATATAGCCATGCGCTGCATGTTTGATCAACGCCCATACCGCATAGAATCTACTCTTCCCGCGCCCTAGCTCAGGATCTACGATCGCTGCATGCGCCGTACAGTAGCCGGAATGAAAAAGCGTTAGTTCGACGTTTGATACCATGCTATAAATTCTTCTAATCCTTCTTCTGTAGTCTGCACCGGATGATAACCGAGTTGTGCATTGGCTTTTGAAATATCCATTGTAAGCGAATAAGCCAATACACCTATGCCGTAACGCGTAAGGGTAGGTTCTTTGTCGGGATGAAAAAGTTTTGCTTTCCATTCCATTAGTGTTGCTACAGTCATCACCAGTGCCGCAGGAATTTTTTTCTTCAAAGGAGCTAGTTGTAATACTTGCAACAGAAGATTTATTTTTTCCCAAAGCAAAACAGGATCGCCATTCGTAATATTGTAAGCTTGCCCCAAGGCTTGGTCTCCTGCGCGAATACTGCAAAGTACGGCTTCGATCACATTGCGTACGCACGTAAGGTCGGCAATATTTTTTCCGGTGCCGATTATTTTTAATTTCCCTTCTTTGTACGCTTTGATCAATCTTGGAAAAATGACCGTGTCCTCTGCCCCGATAATCGCTCTGGGCCGGAGTGCCAGCGTTTCGATTTTGTTTCCGTTTGCAGCGAGTACTATTTTTTCTGCTTCCAGTTTGGTAGCGGCATAATGGTTGACCATATGCCTAGGAAGCGGATCGCTTTCCTTGACATTAAAGCGATCCTTGTATTCGAAATAAATGCTAGGCGTAGAAATAAATATAAAACGCTTCACTTTATTGTCGATCGAGGCTTCCAGCAAATTTTGTGTGCTGACAATATTTGCGTTTTCAAATTCCTGCAGAGCTCCCCAAGGGGAAGATAAAGCCGCGCAATGGATTATGAGATCAGTTTGTTGTGTAATGTTTTGGCAAAATTCTTTATCTGATAAATCTCCCGCAATAAATTGGATCCCCAGAATTTCAAACTCCGCTTTACGGTCAGATTTTCTGGAGGTACCGATAATGCTGGCTTGTGGAAATACTTGGATAAGATGTTTCACCAGCCTTCCTCCAAGAAAACCCGCTGCTCCGGTGACTAGTATTTTTGTAGGGAAAACCATTAATGATAATTAATTGACTCGGTATGGGTGCAAAATATTTTTTTGAATATCTGTAATATCTGAATCCTGTTAATTTTCTAATTCTAAAATGCTGCTCACAATTTATATTTTTTCAAAATAGGAACGCCAATTTTATTAGTAATGAATTTCAAGATCCTGAAAAGTCGTTGCCGGTCTTTTGGCAAATGCTTACAGTAAATCGCAGAATATTCAATATGTGGCTGGCCTCCGCGTAAGCGTTTAAAAGAAGCAGCCCCGGAACTCAGGTTCAACACCTGGTCGGTTTCCAACATTTGTTTGAATACAAGCTGTGAAGCATGAATATAAAGCTCTTCCTTCTGTGGTGCAGACGTATCATAGCCTACAAGAGGAGAGGTGATCGTAGTTTCAGATTCAAAGATACCCGAAAATGCTTTTAATGTTTGTTGCTTGTCAATATATCCATAAAAGCGAATCATTCCACTTTGATATGCTTCCTGGAAAAAGAGCAGATTGTATTGTGGATTCAGGGGACTGTATTTTTCCAGGTATAATTTATTATAAAGCAATCGTGCCTGCTCGAGGTATCCGCCCATTGCCTCCGGCCCAATCCATTGCAGGCCATTCTGGCGAACCTTTCGGCGGTCCAGCTTCACATTGCGATGCCTGGAAAATGTTTGTGCACGACGATGAAAAAGATAGACTTGCCGGCTTGCAGAAAGCAGGTAGCCTGCTTGTTCAAATTCTTTCATGAGCATCGTATGCTGGCCTTCGTTGAGCGAGCGAAATACAATGGCGTGATCGGGATATTGTGCGGTAAGAAAATCAGTAAGATGCGGAAGATGTGTACCCATCCAATCGGGGTAAGGGTTGGTGGAGAAAAGAAAATTATTTACATGGATCACTTTGTTCAATTGCTTACGCTTAAACCATCCCGCACAGAAATATAGAAGTGCATGAATTAATTTTCGAAGCAGCAAATTTTTTACATTTCTATCCAGCTCTTCGCGTGAGTAAGTAATGAAGGCCGTGTAGGGCGAGCAGACATAAGAATTTTCCCACTCTGTATTATTGATCGTGACCGGGAGAAACCATTTATCTGCAATCGAAACGATCTTGACTTCTGTTTGTACATTGGCAATAAGTGTTTCCGTAGGACGGTCGCTAACCATGTTGTAAAATGCCCTGGCTTTCGGCTCCGTGATTTCGGTATGAGTTGCCCAGCGGATCATTGGCCATTCCATTCTATGTCTTCAGTAGTAGCCTGAAGCAAGGTGATCTTATATTTTAATTTTTTATAAAAAAGCTCCACAAGGCTGGCAGGCTGGAGGAGTGCTGGTTTCCAATCGTTGTAATGAAAAATTACGTCCTTGCTACTGTAAAATTTTTTATTGAAAACCGCCAAAGGATTGGTAAGTAAAACCGGCACACGAAGGAGAAAAGTGCGAGCTGGTTTAGTAAGAATAAATTTCGTATCCATAAAAGCCTCTCCCAGACTGGCGTTCAGAAGATGTGCGCCACTAGTGGCTCTGGGATTGCATTCCAACACATAAGGCTGATCATTTTTTATAATAATATCAAAACTAAGTTGCCCGGTATATTGGATGGCTTCGCCTATTTTTTTTACTGCCTTGAAAGCCGGCTCGTGTTCATAAGGTTCGAAGAGAATACCTGCCCCTTTTCCTGCCCTGTACGGGGAATGATAACAAGAGTAAGCTTTCAACACACCATGATCCCAGATAGAATAAACGCAGATCTCTTTCCCTGCAATATATTCCTGCGCGATCCATTTTGCAGGAGCAGCTTTCGGAGCATTGCAATATTTTTCTTTTTTTCGAATAATGGTAGAAGAAGCAAAACGTGAATACACAGGTTTGAAAACATATTCTTCCGCATTTTTCCAATCCTGAAAATGCTCGCAAGAAGTTGTTTTGGGAACAACAAAATGATCCGCTGCCAGTTGAATGAATTTATATTTATGATGCAGTATTTCTAATAGTGAAATGCCGGAAGTCCATACTTTACAGTGTTTGGGGAAATTTTCGTAACTGGAAATATAAAAAGTTTCTTCGCAGGTGGGGATGAGATGATCTATTTTCTCTTTTAAAATAATTGAATTTAAAGCAGCGTAAAATCCATGCAGATCATGGACAGGAGAAGGGATGCGGTGATAATGTTCAATTGAATTACTCCAGCGCGCCAGCGGCCAGTGCAAGGAGTCGGCCATGAAAACGCGGTGTCCCAGTGCCCGAAAACTTCGGGCGATCTCAAGCGCTACGGGAGCGCGGGCACCGGTTAGTAATACAGTAGCCACAAAATCAGGTTTATACTCAATACTGTTGTTCTTGCTTACAGGACAGCAACAGTATTGAATTATTTTGCAATCAATTTCATCAGATCAAAGCCAATATCCTTACGATAATAGCGATCTTTCCAAGTCACCAATTCGGCAGCTGCTTTTGATTTGTTCAACGCTTCTTCAATCGTATCGCCAATCGCAGTAAGCGCGATCACACGTCCTCCGTTGGAAAGTACAGCGCCGTCGTTGCCCGGCTTTGTGCCTGCGTGGAATGCCAGTACATCTTTTACTTTATCAAGTCCGCTGATCGGATTTCCTTTTTCATATTCTTCTGGATAACCGCCAGCTACAAGCATTACAGTAGTAGCTGCTTTCTTTGAAATTTTTAATGTTACCTGGTCAAGTTCCTTCTTAGCTGCAGCCAGCAAGAGCTCTACGAGATCGCTTTCAATTCTTGGGATCACCACTTCAGTTTCCGGATCGCCCATGCGTGCGTTGTATTCGATCACATATGGTTCGTTTTTTACATTGATCAATCCAAAGAAAATAAATCCTACGTAGTCGATGCCTTCTTGTTGCAAACCATTGATCGTAGGTTTAATGATGCGTTCTTCTACTTTCTGCATGAATTCTGCATTTGCAAAAGACACAGGAGACACAGCGCCCATACCACCAGTATTAGGGCCAGTATCGCCTTCTCCGATGCGTTTGTAATCTTTAGCTTCAGGAAGGATATGGTAATTTTTTCCATCGGTGATCGCAAATACCGAAACTTCTATACCATCAAGAAATTGTTCGATCACCACTTTCGTACTTGCATCGCCGAATTTTTTATCGGTGATCATTTCTTTCAATACTTCTTTAGACTCTTCTTTTGAATTGGAAATAATCACGCCTTTACCCGCTGCCAATCCATCTGCTTTCAGCACGATTGGAAGGCTGTGGTTGTCGAGGTAAGCAAGGCCTTCGGTAAGGTTTTCGGGGGTAAATGTTTTGGATGCAGCAGTAGGAATACCATGGCGCTCCATAAATTTTTTAGAAAAATCTTTGCTGCCTTCCAACTGTGCCCCTACTTTGTCAGGACCAACGATCAGTATATGACGAAGCTCGGCGATGGAGCGGAAATAATTTACAATGCCTTCTACCAACGGTACTTCAGGGCCAACAACGATGAGTTGAATATCATGTTCGAGAGAAAATTCTCCCAGTTTTTTAAACTCGGTTACTCCGATGTCCACGTTAGTGGCCAATAGCGCAGTGCCTGCATTGCCGGGAGCTACGAAAAGGTGGCGTGTTTTAATACTCTGTCTGATCTTCCAGGCGATCGCATGTTCCCTGCCGCCGGATCCGATGATTAGAATGTTCATGGTAGTGTATTTTTAAAAGCAAATGACCAGAAACAAAACTCTGTTCTGGTCACAAATGTAGTTAAAAGTTATGAGTTATGAATGTTGAGTTATTAGTTACTTAGTAATTCATAACTCAACATTCATAACTCATAACTTAAATTAATTTCCTAATTCCGAGATGAACTTAATCCGCATCAACCGGATATCTTCTTCTGAATAATCGGCGTCTCCGAGCTCCTGGCGGGCTACTTTGATGTTATCGGATTCGGCATTCATAAAATAATCGTAGATCTCATCCTGGCGATCCTGATCAATCATTTGATTAATGTAGTAATCAAGGTTCAGTTTTGTACCGGAGTAGCAGATATGCTCAACTTCTTCAAGAATTTCCTGCAGAGAAAGACTTTTCGCTTGAGCAATATCGTCCAGGTCTACCTTCTTATCGATTTGTTGGATCACATAAATTTTGATCTTGGATTTATCTACCGAAGATTTTACCACCACATCCGAAGATGTTTCGATATCGTTTTCTTCTACATACTTAGCGATCAACTCTAAAAATGGTCTTCCAAACTTGGATACTTTGCCCATTCCCACGCCATTGATATGGCCAAGCTGTTCTTTCGTGGTAGGATAAACGGTTGCCATTTCTTCCAGCGAAGGATCGTGGAAGATCACATAAGGAGGTAGATTTTTTTCTTTGGCTACTTTTTTGCGCAATGATTTCAACTGCTCAAACAACACCGGATCGTAGGATTTTACCGGCAGAGAATCTTCTTCAGCTTCCTGGTCGAGCGCTTCCTGTGAGTAGTCGTGGTCTTTGCTCAGCGTGATGGAATGTGGATTGGCGAGAAATGCTGTTCCTTTTTCCGTGATCTTCATCACACCATAATCGTCCATATCTTTGTAGATGTATTCGGAGATCATGATCTGGCGCAGCACAGAGCTCCAGTGGTCGGTATGTTTGTCTTTGCCTTTGGCAAATATTTTCAGTTGATCGTGTTTGTAGCTCCTGGTGTAATCGTTTTCGATTCCCGACAACACCGCCGACAAATGTCCGATGCCAAAGCGTTGTTCTGTTTGAAGCACGGCTTCCAACGCAAGCACTACATCTTCCTGTCCTTCGAATTTTTCTTTCGGATGTTTACAGTTGTCGCAATAGCCGCAGTCCTGCGAAAGATGTTCGCCGAAATAGAACAACAATTGTTTTCTTCTACAAACCGCTGATTCCGCGAAAGCGACCATTTCTTGCAAGAGTTGGCGCGCATTTTCGCGTTCGGTTACATTTTTATCTTTGTTGAATTTTTCAAGTTTAAGAATGTCCTTGTACGCATAGAACATGATGCAATTGCCCTCCAGCCCGTCGCGGCCGGCGCGGCCTGTCTCCTGGTAGTATCCTTCCAGTGATTTAGGAGCATCGTAGTGGATCACATAACGTACATCAGGCTTGTCGATGCCCATTCCAAAAGCAATGGTAGCAACGATCACATCGGCTTCTTCGCTCAGGAAAGCATCCTGGTTTTTCATACGCACTTCTGCGTCCAGGCCAGCGTGGTAAGGAAGCGCTTTGACATCGTTGACACGAAGCAGTTCGGCGATCTCTTCCACTTTTTTGCGGCTGAGGCAATAGATGATCCCTGATTTACCTTTGTTCTGCTTGATGTATTTGATGAGTTGTTTTTTGGTATCGGACTTTGGCCTTACTTCGTAATAAAGATTTTTGCGGTTGAAAGAAGATTTGAAAACATTGGCTTCTTCCATCTGCAGGTTCTTCTGGATATCCACCTGCACTTTTGGAGTAGCAGTAGCAGTAAGGGCAATGATTGGCAGGTTGCCGAGTTGTTCGATGATATTTTTGATGCGGCGATATTCCGGGCGGAAGTCATGGCCCCATTCGGAGATACAGTGCGCCTCGTCGATTGCGACGAAAGATATTTTTGCTTTTTTTAGGAAAGCGACGTTTTCTTCTTTGGTAAGGGATTCGGGAGCTACGTAGAGAAGTTTTACATCACCGTTGAGCACTTCTTTTTTTACGCGTGTCATTTCTGCTTTGGTAAGCGTAGAGTTGAGCACTTGTGCATTGACCCCAATCGCATTAAGCTGGTCTACCTGATTTTTCATCAGTGCGATCAGTGGAGAGATCACAATTGCAATTCCTTCAATGGTAAGGGCAGGAAGTTGATAGCACATAGATTTTCCCGCGCCGGTAGGCATGATCACAAAAGTATTTTTTCCGGCCAGCAGGTTGTTAATGATTGCTTCTTGAGTTCCGCGGAAAGTTGAGTATCCAAATACTTCTTTTAATTTTATTAACAGCTCGGTTTCGTTCTCGACTAACATTATTAAGGCCTTTTATCTTTATATCCTGAATCCTTATTATATTTGCTCTTAAGTAAAGCTAAAAAGTTTCTTAACTTGAAGTTAACAAAAAATATAATACCTATTGCAAAAAATGTTCTTCAAAATGAAGCAGATGCAATAAAAAACTTACTTAATCATATTAATGATGAGTTTGAGGCATGTGTCCTTGCTCTTTCGGCTGTAAAAGGCCGCATAATTGTAACAGGGATCGGGAAAAGCGCGATTATAGCCAGCAAGATCGTTGCTACAATGAATTCGACTGGAACTCCCTCCATTTTCATGCACGCTGCCGATGCGATCCACGGCGATCTTGGAATGATCCAGCAAGACGACGCTGTGATCTGTCTTTCCAAAAGCGGCAACACTCCTGAAATAAAAGTATTGGTTCCTCTTATCAAACGCACAGGCGCCAAGCTGATAGGGCTTGTGGGCAATATGAATTCATATTTGGCCGAGCAATCGGATTTTGTACTCAACGCTACCGTAGAAAAAGAAGCCTGCCCGCTGAACCTTGCACCTACCACCAGTACAACTGCAGCGCTCGCCATGGGCGATGCATTGGCAATGAGCCTACTTGAGATCCGCGATTTTACCAAAGAAGACTTTGCACGTTATCATCCGGGCGGCGCGCTTGGAAAGCAACTGTATTTGAAAGTGAGTGATATTTACCCGCATCACACCATTCCATTGGTGAAAGAAAACGCCACGCTAAAAGAAGTGATCGTGGAAATTTCTTCCAAGCGACTGGGCGCTACAGCTGTGCTCAACAGCGCAGAAGAGCTGATTGGGATCATCACAGACGGCGATCTCAGAAGAATGTTAAATAAATATGAAAATATTACAGGCCTCCACGCCGTTGATATCATGACGCCTTCTCCTAAAACCATTGAAAAGGACGAATACGCGATGGAAGCGATGAAAATAATGCAGGAAAAAAATATTACCCAACTAGTAGTCACCGAAGGAAAAACAGTATGCGGATTCATTCACCTGCACGATCTGCTGAAAGAAGGTATTGTTTAAGAAATTTTTTCGGTACAATTAATCAAAAGAACTTATGAATAAAAATAATTATGTAGTGATCATGGCAGGCGGCATCGGAAGCAGGTTCTGGCCTTTCAGCAGAACAAGCTTTCCAAAGCAGTTTCACGATGTGCTTGGTACCGGCAAAACTATGATCCAACAGACTAGCGAACGCTTTCAGAATATTTGTCCTCCCGAAAATATTTTTGTGGTCACCAATTTTTTCTACAAAGACCTGGTGAAAACACAATTGCCTTTCCTTACCGACGATCAGATCCTTTGTGAGCCTGTGGGCCGCAACACGGCTCCCTGCGCGGCGTATGCATGTTATAAGATCTACCGCAAAAACCCGGATGCCAATGTAGTGATCGCTCCTTCTGATCACGTGATCCTGAAAGAACAGGAATTTGAAAGAAGGATCAACATGGCGCTCGACATTACCTCGCAAGCAGAAGTGCTGATCACACTCGGCATCAAGCCTAGCAGGCCTGATACGGGATATGGCTATATTCAATTTCTCGAAGACCTCGAAGAAATGAAAAAAGTAAAAACCTTTACGGAGAAACCGGTTTTAGAACTTGCGCAGAAATTTGTAGAAAGTGGCGATTTCCTCTGGAACGCTGGAATCTTTGTCTGGAGCTGCAACACGGTGATCAAGGCATTTGAAAAATATCTTCCCGATATGGCAGAAATTTTCGCCGAAGGCAATCACAAATACTGGACTCCGGAAGAAACTACGTTTATCGAGACAGCCTATTCGCAGTGTAAAAATATTTCGATCGATTATGGCATCATGGAAAAGGCAGACAATGTGTATGTACTGCCTGCGGATTTCGGCTGGTCGGATGTGGGAACCTGGAAGTCTCTTTACGATGTTTCTGAAAAAGCAAAAGATGGAAATGTGGTTTCCGGAAATGTTATGCTTTACGACACGAAAAATTGTATCATCAAAACGCCTTACGATAAGCTGGTAGTTATTGAAGGGCTGGAAGACTATATTGTAGCGGAGTTTGACGGTGTGCTGATGATCTGCAATAAAAATAACGAACAAAAGGTAAAAGATTTTGTAGCCGACGTGAAAGCGCAAAAAGGGGATCGGTATGTTTAAAGAAATATAATAGTGGTGCCACGGCTCAAAGTCGTGGCACCACTTCTAACTATAGTTGTTTTAATTTTAAACCAAATCCAAATATGAAAAAGGTTAAATTTTTATCTGCGATGTTTTTTAGTTTGTTGATCGCCGCGAATGTTTCGCATGCACAGAAAAAAGCAATTGAAAAAAACGGTATTAAGCTTACTCCGGTAACCGATTCTCCGAAATTCCCGGATGCAGGGCTTAAGATGATCAGCCCCGTGGCTGGTTCTACAGTGGATACAGGCAAAGTACATTTTCAGTACGAATTGACTAATTACAAGCTGACCGATCAAACGATGGATGCGCAAGACAAGCATTGCAGCAACTCTGCGCAAGGCCAGCATATTCATTTGATCTTAAACAACGCGCCTTACCTGGCAAAATATGAAACGGATTTTTATGAGAAATTGAAGGAAGGAAATTATGTAGCGCTTTCTTTTCTTTCCAGGTCTTATCATGAAAGCTTGAAACATAAATCTGCCTATGTGCTTACACAATTCACCGTAGGTAAGCCGACTGGTGAAAACAAGCCGGTAGACTTGACAAAACCACTGATGTTCTATAGCCGTCCGAAAGGTGAATACGTTGGAGCTGATGCGAAAAAAGTATTGCTCGATTTTTACTTAGTGAATTGCACGCTTTCAGAAAAAAGTTACAAAGTAAGAGCAACCATCAACAGCACAGAATTTACCCTTACCCGCTGGGAAGCCTTTGCTATGGAAGGATTGCCGATGGGAGAGAATACGATCAAGCTTGAATTGTTGGATAAGGATAATAAGCTGGTAGAAAATCCTTACAATCCGGTAGTGCGAAAAATTACGCTGAAGCCTTAAGGAATTTTAAATTCTAAATTTTGAATTAAGGATGTGGTGAAAGCTACATCTTTTTTTTGTTGAAATAACTCGTCATTGCGAGGAATGACGCCATAGGCGAAATGACGAAGCAATCTGTTTGCTACGAAGCGTGCAATTTTGAAACACAATGATGAAACAAACGGGCTCAGGCTTCGTAGCAAACAGATTGCTTCGTCACGTTGCTTCGCAACATTCCTCGCAATGACGGTTATTCAACTCTCACACCGTGTTCTGTCACAGACAGAACACTCTCATTCCCGTGTTCTGTGGCACACAGAACACTATCCAAATATCTCCTGCAATACTGCCAGCGAATTCATCGCGCCAAAATTTTCTACATGGATCATGTAATAGCGGAGCAGGCAGTCGAGCAGATGCCGGCGACTCTGGTTATTGATGCGCACGTATTGATCCGGGTTGGAAGTCATGAGATCGGAAAGATTTTTTTTCTCTTCTTCGGTAAGACTCAGTCGTATTTCATGCAGGATATCTTCTACCGTGCCAGGAGCAAAGCCCAGAAAGGCCGCCAGCTGGATCATGAATTGAAGGTGAAGATTTTCGTAATGCTCTTCGATTACGTCGAGATAAGAAATAGTATGAAGGATCAGTTCGAAAAGTTCTTGATTAGGAGATTGCTCTTTTAATGTTTTTGTTAAAAGCTCAGAAAGAAAAATAACCATCCCGATCTTTTTCTGTTCGAATGGAATGGAATGAAATACCATGTTACATTTCATTTCCGAGATCCGGTTGATGTCGCGGTTTTCTTTATGGTAGACTACCATATCGAGCAACGTGAGCGGTTGGAAAAGAGCGATCTTATTTTTGGATGATTTGCTCCGCACGCCGTTCACAATGTAGGTCTGCAATCCGAATTCTTCCGTATAGATCTTACAAATGATCGAAGTGTCGCCGTATTTGATATGGCCAAGTACGATGCCTCTCGTTTTGTGTAGCATTATTCTACCACCGCTATTTTGGAAACAAATTTGGAAGTGCCGTCAGTAGATGCGCAGAAGATCAGGTATACGCCGGTAGCAGCTCTTCTGCCGTTGTAGTCGCGTACATTCCAGACCGCAGTGCCGCCTTTTGCGATGGTCTCGTAGACGAGATTTCCTGCTACGTCAGTGATCTTCACCGATACATCCGACGCGAGACCAGAGATGCCTACAAGGCCGGAGAAATCAGGTTTTACAGGATTAGGAAAAACTTTTACATTGGAAAAATTATCATCGCCGACTGTAGCGGTACCCCGATAGGACATAATGCCTTCAGGCGTAGCGAAAAAAACTTCTCCTGATATAGGATTGATCTGGATATCGAGTACATAGTCGGATAGCAACGGACTGTTGTCGGTATCGAAGTAGAGAAGCACCTGCGTAAGGTCTTCGTTCATTAGCCAGATCCCATCGTTGGTGCCTACCCATTTCCGGTTTCCGCCGTCCACAGCGATCGCCAGCACATTGCGCTCGAAGAAAATTGGGAAGCCATCGAAGATTGGCGTGGTAAGGTCTACGCCTGTTTTATAAATGATGGAAGGATCGTAGCAGATGGCAAGACCTACGTTGGTTCCCACATACATTGTTCCTTTCAGATCTTTGGTTACGCAGTTGACATTTGCATCCGGAAGCCCGCCAAGGCCGGGAGTATTGGTTAAAGAGCGGATCTGGTTTTTCTTTTCATTGAATACGATCACACCTGTTTGACCAGCGCCTACAGTGCTGATCCATTTATTGTCAAGGTCATCAATGGTCACGCGTACTACGTTGCTGGCAAGAGCGCTGGAAAGAACATAACTGCTCCAAATACCTTTGGGAGAAAGTTTGTGAATGTTGTACAAGCCAGTATTTACGCCACGATTGGGAACCCACAGATATCCGTCTTTATCCACCGCCGTTTCGCCGATCAGGAGATCTCCCGTTTGCGTAGCGCCACTTCTTTTGAGAGGACTGTTTGTATTGGTATAGATAGTAGCGTTCTGATTGGCATCAATAGCGATCAATCCGTTTTCATAACTGGAAAGATATAATGTAGAATTGTTTGGGTTGTAGGTAGCTCCTATAAAGTTGCGGAAGCTACTGGGAGTGGCGCTGTAAAATAACCTGTTCCAGGAAGTGTTGTTTTCAAAAATGCTGTTCCAGTTACCAAAATAAGTTTGCGCGCCGTAGCTACTGTAACCACCGGTAAGAGAGACGATACTATTATTATAATAATCTAAACGGAATACATTGTTTACGAAAGGGCCATTGGGATAAATAGTATTCGAAGTATTATTCGAATATCGTATCAATCCCGCAGAACTGGTGGCCACCCAAAGAGTGTTGTCTGAATCATAATAAGCCTGAGAAGGAGCAATGTTGGTGTCAACGTTCATCTGTATAGTCCAAGAAGTAGGACTCTTAATCAGGAATATAGCAGTGTCAATGCATGCAAGGATCCCATTTGGAGAATTTGTGAGGGAACGAAGTTCACTGCCATTGGTTACAGGAACAGTAGTTTTTCTCCATTTATTTCCGTTGTAATAATAAATTCCTTTATTCTGCACGGCTGCATAAATAATTCCACTATAGGTAGCAACGGAAACCACGTTGGCAGTGTCAATGCTGTCGGGTGCATGGAACGTATACCAACTAGAATAATCGAGCAGGTTGATCGCCTGTGAAACTTTAGCCGTCATCACACCGAGCGAAGTGGCCAGGAAGATACTATCTTTGTTTGCCGTAAACGTAGAAGCATACACCGCATTCACAAAACCACCCGGACCTAGCGTGAGATACGACTCTTTGACTTCTCTTTTTTTTAGGTTATAGACTGTGACACCATAATCTCCAGAGATATAGACAAATTCATCGTCCATAAAAAAATGATTGATCTTCTTGGAGCCCACGAAAGACGCACGGGAAATGTCGTTGTACAATATAATATCATTGCCTTGGACCAGATCGATGTTGCCTGTTTCGTATCCAATGATCACCGTATTTTGAGAAGCATTGTATCCCAGTTGGCTTACATGCACATCGTGCAGACCATCGTATTTGGAAAGTACATTTGCAGATTGATCTCCCTTATCAAAATAAAAAATACTGCTGCCATTCGCCGCATACACCTTATCGCTGGTTACCGCTACGGTTTTCATATTGTAATAAGGAAGATGTATCCTCCAGGTCCCTATAGGGATGTTGTTATCCTGTGCGCAGCAAATGTTGGCAAGGAATAAAAAAAGACATAAAACGTATGGTCGGTATAGCATTCTATGAGGCCCGGTGGCCAAGGTATGGTGTCAAAACGAAGAATCTGAAATTTAGTATACAAATCTAATTAAAAAAACGGCTCCAGACCTTGAAGGTTTTTAAAAAACCTTTAAGGTCTGGGAACGCAATAAATGCTTGGGATGTTCGTAAGTTTTTGGAGGGAAAGGACTATCCAAGGCTAAAAATTAAGTATTTTTAAGTGTTTTAATACTATAAGACTCAGAGAGAAATGCAGACGAAAGTAGATCTACCGAAACTGGAATCATACAGCATCGCGTTGTCCGAAAAACTGTGCAACGATTATTATCAAGGTAGCACAGCGGTGATCACAGGAGCAGAGATCCTCAAGTTTACCGGGATCGATCAGCTCAATTTATTTATCGTAAAAAATCTTTTTGATCGCTGGAAAGAAGAATCCTACAAACTTCGCAGTCCTTATTTCGATTACGAACAGGAAGAAGTGAAAGAAGCGCTGACGACCTTTCTCAATAAGCTTTCCAAGCATATTACCATCCGGAAAGAATTTTTCAAACCACTTGTTCGCAAAGCGGTAGCAGATACTCTTGCCTATTCAATCGATCCGTATCAGTTTTTGAAAGCGGAATTTCTAAACAAGCCAATTATTTCCATCGCTGAGTTGATGGAGCGTGAAAAATATATCAAGATCAATAAATTCCTTATTCAAAGCCTGATCAAAAAATTGCAGTTGCAAAACAAGTCAGGTTTTTCCGAACAGGAAGTGCTGAATTATTTTGAAGAGATCTATAAAAATTACGAATCCTCTCTGGAGCCGCCTACGCGCTATATCGAAGCATTCTCAGCAACCTTGAAAATAAGCCTGGAAGATCTTACTGCGGGTGAAAAGAATGCCGGCGAAGTGAAAGAAACTAAAAAAGAGCAGTCTTCGGAAAAAGAAAAGGAATCGGAGTTCGTAGCATTTAAGCAGCCATTAAAAGATCTTCCAAAAGAAAAAACCACTACCACCATCAACGATTTTTTTGCACGCAACAAACAACTTTCTCTAAATGATGTGATGATGAAAGAGGAAGAAGCAAATCTCCTCACCAAGCATCGGAAAAGCAAGATCCACGATCTGAAAGCTGCAGTACCCATTAACCTTCGTTTTATTTTTATCAATGAATTATTCAAAGGCAACGCCGATGACTATAACCTGGCAATCGTACAAGTAGAGCGCTGCGAAGATTATGAATCTGCCAAAAATATCCTCGAACAACTCTACGGCCGCAAGTATGAATGGAATAAAGATAAGACAGAAGTAAAAGAGTTTTATGAATTGGTAGAACGGAGGTTTTATTAGTCTGAACTATGATTACGCTGATTAAAATTTTATACACAGGAGTGTAATTTTGTCATTCAGGAGGAACCTTATGCAGATTCTGCACAAGGTTCCTCCTGAATGACAAATGCTTATTTCATGCCTTTCATTTTAATCAGCGTAATCATAGTTTAGACAATTTTATAATCCATAATCTCCCCATACAAAGCGCCACTCACACTATTACTTTTCGCTCCTGTAACAGAGTGCAATACATTGGCTTCTCCCAGTACACGTTTCAATCCCAGGAAGGCAAATACCAATGCTTCTTTGTAGGAAACAATCTGCGCATCAGGAACTACTATGTTAATCTTTTCGCCGCAGGCTTCTTTAATTTTTTCGACTAAGAACGTATTAAATGCTCCGCCACCTGTGGCCAGCAGGTCTGCCTCTTTATCGAAAGGAAGCGCTTCTGCAATTTGAAAAGCGATGTGCGCACACATCGTCGCCAATCTATCTTCTATAGGAAGTTTACTTTTTATGATCAAAGGAAGAAATTCTTTGTCTACCCATTCGCGGCCCAGCGATTTTGGGAATTTCTTTTTGTAGAAAGAAAGTTGGTCTAACTTTTTCAGCAAAGCAGTATTCACTTTGCCTTTGGCAGCAAGTTTCCCGTCTTTGTCAAAAGCTTTTCCTTTTTGCGCAGCGAGTAAATTCAGCACAATATTGACCGGGCAGATATCACCGGCAATGCGTTTGTCGGCATGGTCGTAAGAAATATTGGCGATCCCACCGAGGTTGAGACAATAATTGTAATGCGAAAACAAAAGTTTATCGCCCACCGGCACCAGCGGTGCACCTTGTCCGCCGAGGGCTACATCCATACTGCGAAAATCAGAAACCACCGGAAGTCCTGTAGCCGCGGAAAGATAAGCCCCATTGCCTATCTGTGTAGTGAAGCCTTTTCCAGGTTGGTGAAAAATAGTATGCCCGTGCGAAGCGATCAGATCTGTCAGATGAGATTGATTGGAAATAAATTTTTTCACTTGTTCTCCGGAATATTTTCCGAAGAAAGCATCCATTTCAGCAAGCTCTTGGGCAGAGGCTTTCATAAGGCCCGCTAGTTTTTTTTTCAAAGAGGCAGGATAGCTGATCGTAGTAGCATCAAGGATTTCATAAGACCAATTTTCGTTCTCTTGTCGAAACCTACAGAGTGCAATATCCAACCCATCCAGTGAAGTGCCCGACATAAGTCCGGCTACGATCCATTCTTTTTTTGCGGAAAACATAGAATAAAAGTTTAGAGGTAAGATACGAAATAAATTATGAATGTTGAGTTATGAATTATGAGTTTAACATAAGTGCTATTAATAAACGAGGGACAGAAGAAGCAGAGCTTATCAGTGAGGTCTTCGTTTTTATTTTTCCGCTATCGGGCATTCGGCATCTGGTATCATTCATAACTCATAATTCATAATTAATAACTATTTTTACCCCATGAATCTATTGATAGACTCCGGCAATACCTTTACCAAGGCGGCCTTGTGTGATGAACATAAGATCCTCCAGATCGTGCATACTAACCAGCCGGAAGATTTTATAGAAATAGAAAAAAAATATAAACCAGCCGCAGTGATCATTTCTTCGGTGAATAAAGCTGCTGCAGAGATCTTGCGTATGTTTCCAAATGCCCGCACGATCCAATTGAATGCAGACACCCCTGTGCCAATCCAAAATCTCTACAAGACACCAGCCACACTGGGCATGGATCGGCTGGCAGGAGTGATTGGCGCGAGTACATTATTTCCGCAAAAAAATTGTTTGTGCATCGATGCCGGCACTTGCATCACTTACGATCTGCTTGATGCGCAAGGCCGTTATCTGGGAGGCAGCATTGGACCTGGGTTGGAGATGCGTTTCAAAGCCCTGCATACTTTTACAGCCCGGCTTCCGTTGATACATCAGCAGGAAAAAGCAAACCTTACTGGTAATACTACCGAAACCTCTATACTGAGCGGAGTGCAAATAGGCATCGTAAAAGAGATGGAAGGCATTGTGGCAGAATACAAAACATTCTATCCTGATCTTCAAATAATAATTACAGGAGGGGATGCCGGTTTTTTTGAAAGTAGAATAAAAGACACCATCTTTGTAGCGCCGGATCTCCTGTTTCTGGGCCTAAAAAGAATATTAGAATATAATGTATCATAATCTCAAAGTACTGGTTATTTGTCTCTTACTTTCGCTTCCATTAGCGGTGACAGGCCAGGGTACCGGCGATAGTCCTTTTTCACAATTCGGCATAGGCGATATCAGCGCTGGTGGCAACGTTCGCAATATGGGCATGGGCAATGCAGGAATCAGCGCGGGCCATCATTATTTTGTCAACTTTGCCAACCCGGCTTTGCTTCCCAATAAAAAAACTCGCCGCACACCAAGAGAAAATCATACTTACAAATATTGGGATTACTACCGCAACAAAACCATCGACTCTACTGTAAAGCTCGATTTTGCGATCACCTACCAAAATAGAAGTATTCAGGCTGCCAACGGTTATGAAAAATCTTCAGGGATGAATATTTCTTACCTTACATTTGCACTTCCTTTGACAAAAACATGGGCTACTGCCCTCGGGATCCAACCGTATTCTGTAGTCAATTATAACCTCACATATACTTCTCCCGTCATCGGTGATTCTACGATTAGCAGCGTCAATTCAAATTCAGGAAGAGGTGGTTTGTATAAAGTATTCTGGTCGCACGGAGTAGGACTTACAGAAAATCTTTCAGTAGGATTGGAATCGGCAGTAGTGTTTGGGAACGTAAAAACGGAAGACAATTCTAACATCGCAGATTTCAACGTGCGCTATTATGGATTTCAATACCAGACTGCTTACAATGCTATAAGCTTCAAGCCTGGCGCACATTTCAGGAGAGAGATCATCAAAGCGTATTATGATACGATCCCTGTAAAAGATTCGCTCGGCAACATAGCACGCTATGATCATATCCGCAAAACAAAAAGCACCGGTGTATTCTACAACATAGGATTTACCTGCGATCTGAATAGCAGTATGAGCATCCGTCGCGATCTTCATCTATATATTATGGACAACGCGAATAGGATTGTAATGGATACTTCGCTTGGAGTGACAAAATACAGAACTACACTGCCTCCTACCTTCAAGCTGGGTTTCAGCCTGGATGTACCATTGAAATGGACTGTAGCTGCCGACGTCTTTTATGCCGACTGGTCGGTATACCATTCAGGATTTGTTGCCGATGCATTAGGCAAAAGTTATGGGATCAATGTAGGAGGAGAATTTGCTCCCGGACAATTGAAACTGAAAAGCAGAACGTATCGTTTAGGATTTTCCTATGTAAAAACACCGGTGATCTACAGAGGTTACCAACTAGACGATATCTCCATAAGCATTGGCGGTACAATTCCTTTCGGAAGAAGAAGTCTTACTTCACCGATCCTTCCGCGGATCAACGTGGCGCTTATCGGCGGTCAGCGCGGAAATGTCAATCAATTCGGCATCCGCGAACAGTATTTCAAAGTTCAATTTGGAATACTCATCAACGAAAAATGGTTTAGCAAAAGCAAGATCTATTAATCCCTTCGATACCATGCAAGTCTTCGAAAGAAATTTCACTATTGCTTTGTTGTCACTTTTTTTATTCCTACTCAGTAGCTGCCTGAAGACTGATAAAACCATGGAAGAAATGAAGCCCTACGAAGGACCATTGATGGAGCTTGATAATATGGAGACTACCTACAGCGATTCCGCTGATGTGAGGGTACGATTGAAAGCAAAAAAACAAGTAGCGCTTCAAAACGGCAACCGCGAATTTCCGGAAGGAGTATTGGTAGAGTTTTACAACGATAAAAAAGTCACCTCTACACTTACCTCCAACTTTGCGCGGTATTACAAGGAGACCAATAAATACATGGTGTCTGGAAATGTGATCATCAAAAACCTCGAAGAAGGAAAAACCATGAACACCGAAGAACTGTTCTGGCTTCCGCTTGAAGAACGGATCTACGTAGAAAAGGACAAGCAAGTGATCATTACTACCCAAACCGATGTGCTTTACGGAAAAGGACTGGAAGCCAAAGAAGATTTTTCAAGTTATAAGATCTTGCATCCAACAGGTACATCTACTTTAAAATAATAACATGAAAATCTTAGATACTTTTCTCTTTTGCTTTTCCATTCTGATGCTGATGATTGGACTGCACCAGTCAATGATGCATGGATTTGCAAACAGTTATTGGATGTTCATGCTTTCCTTTGGTGCACTGATGTGGTACACTAGCCGTAAAAAAACACCTTCCAAAAACAACAAAGAGAAAGAAGCTTCCAGCGAGAATAAACTGGCAGGATCGGGTTCTAAAAAACGAAAATACAAGATGTAATAATTTGATTTTCAGACAAAAAACCCTTTGGTTCCGGGCTTTTTGTTTTTCATCTTTAATATAATTATTTTGCGGACCTTTTAATACAGAAAAAATGGCTTTAATCAATAAAATTAACGAAAAATCAGGGCTCATCGCCGGAGTGATCGCCGTAGCGCTGATCCTGTTTATGCTCGGTGGAGATATCATGAGCAACAACTCTATTTTCAGATTTGGAAAAGATAGAGTAGGAACCATCAATGGTCAGAATATTTCTTTTCCGGAATATCAATATATACTGAGCCAGCAAGAAAGAGAGTTCGAGATCATGCGCGACCAGTCTGTAGGCGAGAACGAGCGCCCTGGTATCGAATACCAAGCCTGGAACAAGCTGATCAATAAATTTGCTTACAAACCTGAATTTGAAAAATTAGGAATTGCCGTAACACCGGAAGAATTGATCGACATGGTGCAAGGTAAATTCATCCACCCGCAAATTATGAGCGCCTTTGGCGGGGAGCAAGGATTTGATAAACAAAACGTGATCAACTTCCTTCAAAACTTTAACCAGCTTCAGCCAAACATCCAGGAGCGCTGGAAAATGATCGAGCAGCAATTGCCTGAAATGAGAGAAAGAGAAAAGTATGTAAACCTGTTGAAGAAAACAGAATACATCACTAAAGAAGAAGCCAAAAGAATTTATACCGATCAAAACAACAAAGCAGAAGTGAAATTTGTATTCGTTCCTTATACTACGATCAACGATTCCACTATCAAAGTGACCGATGATCAACTGGAAGATTACATCAATAAAAACAAAGACAAATACAAAGTAGAAGCAGGAAGATCAATCGATTTTGTAACCTTCAACTTTACTCCATCCGGAGAAGACAGCGCTACAGTGAAAAAAGAAGTAGCAGAACTGGCGATCAACTTTAAGCAGGCAGAAAATGATAGCGCATTCGCAGCAAGCAATTCTGATGCTCCTTCCGAGCCAAGATACATGAATATGGGTGAGCTTCCGCAAGACCTGAAATATGTAGGCAATATTCAAACAGATTCCGTTTATGGTCCTTTCCTGAACAATGGCAAATATGCATTGTTCAAGATCCTGGCTGCTAAAAACGATTCTATCTATTCTTTAAGAGCTAGCCATATTCTTTTCAGAATTGATGCTGATAAAGAAGCTGCAAAAAAACAAGCCAACGAAGTACTCGCAAAAATCAAAGGCGGTGCTTCATTTGAAGAAATGGCTCGTCAATATGGTACCGACGGAACCAAAGACAGAGGCGGCGACCTTGGCTGGTTTAGCAATAACGGCCAAATGGTAAAACCATTTCAGGATGCCTGCTTCAAATTTAATGGCAAAGGATTGATCCCTCAACTAGTGGAAACCCAATTCGGCTACCACATCATCAAGATCACCGAGCCGAAGACGAATAAAAAATATTTGGTAGCTACGGTAGAAAAAGACATCATTGCTCTCGACGCTACAAAAGAAATGTTGTACAACAAGGCTACTGCATTTGCAGCAGCAGTGAAAGACACACAAACATTCAGAGAAGAATTGAAAAAAGATCCAACGCTTCAACGTTATACTTCTCCTAACACGGATAAAAATGCAAGATCTCTTCCAACCTTGAGCAATGCACGCGAAATTGTGAAATGGGCTTACAACGATGCAAGTGTAGGGAAAGTTTCTCCTGTGTTCACGTTGGATAACCAATATGTAATTGCTATTCTAACCGGTGAAAGAGAAGAAGGAACAGCTTCTGTAGACGATGTGAGAAATGAGGTAACCATGCGTGTGAAAAATGAGCTGAAGGGAGATCAGATCATTGAAAAACTAAAAGGCATCAGCGGCGACTTTGATAAGATCGCTTCTACTTACGGACCACAAGCACTTACAGGAACTTCTCCAGAGGTTAATTTTGCGTCTTCTTCCATCAACTCTGTAGGCTACGACCCTGTTGCCTGCGGTAAAGTATTCGGACTGAAGCCTGGTAAAAAAACAGCGCCGTTCAAAGGCGAAACAGGTGTAGTAATGCTGGAGCTTGTGAAAATCACACAGGCGCCTGAAGTAGCAGATTACAACCAATATAAAACACAGAAAGAAACACAACGCTCCAACAACGATGATTCAAGCATCGATGAAGCAATCAAGAAAATGGCGGATATTAAAGATACCCGTTACAAATTCTATTAATAGAACAGAAGGAACTTTCAAAGGCGTACGATTGTATAACAGTCGTACGCCTTTCATTTTAAAAATGAAACTACTCGCTTAAACCTATAAGGTTTAGGAACATATTTAAATCATTAAAATATACATCAGCTAAAAACCTTATAGGTTTTAGAAGTAAACGGGTAGTCAAATTAAAGAAATCATGGAATTAACATTTTACAAATACCAGGGAACCGGCAACGACTTTATTATTCTCGACAACCGCAAAGGCGTTTTTGATATTAATAATACAAAACTGATCGCAGCCCTTTGCCACCGCCGCTTCGGTATTGGCGCGGACGGATTTATGTTGCTTGAAAACGAACCTGGGTATGATTTTAAAATGGTTTATTTTAATTCCGATGGGAACCAAAGTTCTATGTGTGGCAACGGAGGCCGCTGTCTCGTACAATTTGCCCACGATATAGGCGTGATCGGTGATCATACTACCTTCCTCGCCATCGACGGGCCGCACGTAGCTCATTTGAAAGACGGATTAGTTTATTTGAAAATGATCGATGTTGAACAAATTGAAAACAACCAGGATCATTTTTTCCTTAATACCGGCTCGCCGCACTATGTAAAGGCGGTAGAAGGAATCGAAAATTATAAAGTATTTGATGAAGGCCGCAAGATCCGTTACAACGAACGGTTCAAAGAAAAAGGTACGAATGTAAATTTCATCGAGAAAAAAGATGATACACTTTATGTACGCACTTACGAACGTGGTGTGGAAGACGAGACCTACTCATGTGGAACAGGCGTCACCGCAGCCGCTATTGCGGCATCATTTTCCGGTATGACAAGTCCGGTAAAAATCCATACACTGGGCGGCGAACTAAGCATTTCCTTTAAAAAAATGCCACAAGGATATACAGACGTCTATTTAATAGGCCCGGCGCTGAAAGTCTTTACAGGAAATGTGAAAGTTTAAAAGGAGAGGTTAATGTTTTATAAATGAAAACGAGTCGACCTTTACGTTGAGCCTTTAATTTTAACGCTAAACAATAGTGCGATGAATCTTTTGATCAAGCTGTTTTTTTTGTTCCTGCTTTTTGCTCCATTACTTTTTATACTTTCCAAAAAATATAAAATCATCACGAGTTATGCCATTCATCTGATACTATCGCTTACCTCGATCGGTATGGTGATACTTTATTGTCAGCAGGGTAAAATAGAATATTACCTAGCCGATCTTTTCCTCCTGGGGTCAATTCATTTAAGAGTCGATGAGTTATCGGCAATATTTATTGTAATCATCAATCTTGTAATGTTGTCTGGTGTTTTTTATTCCATTCGTTTTTTCCAAACAAAAGATAATACAGAGTTGCTCATTAGACAGCTCTGCACCCTTGCAACAATGCATGCAGTATTGTTATCAGCTTGTCTTATACAGGAGATCCTCGTTTTTATAATGCTGGGTGAAATAGCCGGATTATGTTTTTTTGTACAATTCTTTTTTACGGAAAATACTCTAAAAACAATGCTGAATTATCTTGTACAATTATACCTAAGTCTGCTGTTATCAATAATCGCTTTGATATGGTTGAACAACAGAACAGGCATGGAAAATTTTGAATCCTTTTCTTTTTATTTTGCCAATTATACGAATGCTCCTCTGGTGGCTTTATTTTTAGTCGCATTTGTTTTGAAAATGATAGATGCTCCAAAACTAATTGGCGTTCCTTCTCTTTTGTCTATAGGTATCACAACTGCGCTGAGTCTTTATGGAATGTTAAGAATACTTTTGTACACAGAAAAAAACTGGATGGTGATCCTGTTTTTATTGTTGCTGCCAGTATTATTAAGTGTGCTCCGTTGGGTTAAAATAAAAACTACGGAAAAAATATTTCAATCATTTACAACAAGGCAATACGAAGAAAAACAAATTCCTCCCTTGCGTACTTTTCTTTTTTTATCAGTCCTGCTCTTGCTTAGTGTATTTGGAATTGTAAAAACATATCTGTTATAGAATCGCAGCAAAATAATTCGAGCATACATGATCAAAATAAAATCAGGATAAATTTATTTTCAGTGTTGTGAAAAACTATTTTTAAATATTTTTCTGAATTTTTTTGGAAACAAAATTTCAATTATTACTTTTGGCCCGTCAAAGATTTTTAATTTTTTGGATGAATTTTTAAAAACAATAATGTTTAATTTTTTCGGCATGAATATGCAAACACCTAGTATGCTCCTTTAAGAACGCTAAACAGAAACTGGCAATAATTCCCCCGATTTTTGATTTCCAGTTTAAGCAACTCCAACAAGTATATTCCTGAGGTGCCTATTGATGGTAGATTTTTACTCAAAAAAATCTGCCATCAATTTAAAAACAAGATTTGAAGGGCTAGAGAATTTACAGAATGGTTGGATAGGAGCTTTGGTTAATTTAGAAATGACAGATGCAATTTTATCTTATTATATAGTTAGTACATTGAGGTATATTCTTATGCGAGCTGTTTATAACTTTATTCGGCGTTGCACACTAAAAAGCGAAGTTATTCAACTAATTTATAGTTAATTAAGATTTAGTTAGCACAATTTGGCACAATGCAGATATGCTGCATTGTGGGATAGTAAAATTGCATATATAAAAATTATATACTAAAATAATTAGCATATAATTTGCTAATTATTTTAGTATTACATATATTTGAACCGTTATTAAAATACAACTATGAGCAAAAGCGAAAAACTAAAAGCCCTGCAACTTACACTTGATAAGTTAGATAAAACCTACGGAAAAGGTACCGTAATGAGATTAAGCGATGAGAAAGTCGAAGACGTACCGGCTGTCTCTACCGGTTCGCTTGGTCTGGACCTGGCCCTCGGTATCGGCGGGCTTCCTAGAGGTAGGGTCATAGAAATATATGGTCCGGAATCTTCTGGTAAAACTACCCTTACGCTTCACTGCATTGCAGAAGTACAAAAAACCGGCGGACTGGCTGCTTTCATAGATGCAGAACACGCCTTTGATAAATCATACGCCGAGAAACTCGGCATCGACACAGAAAATTTATTGATCTCTCAGCCCGACAACGGTGAACAAGCGCTTGAAATCGCCGAACATCTGATCCGTTCCGGTGCAATCGACATCATCGTGATCGACTCAGTAGCGGCATTGGTACCAAAAGCAGAGATCGAAGGTGAAATGGGAGAAAGTAAAATGGGACTTCAAGCCCGTCTTATGTCACAAGCACTGCGTAAACTAACCGGCGCGATCAGCAAAACAAGCTGCTGCTGTATTTTCATCAATCAGCTCAGAGAGAAAATAGGCGTTATGTTTGGTAATCCTGAAACAACTACTGGTGGTAATGCTCTAAAATTCTACGCTTCGGTACGTCTTGATATCAGAAGAGTGGGTCAGATCAAAGAAGGAGCAGATAACATTATCGGAAACCGCACCCGCGTGAAAGTGGTGAAAAATAAAATGGCTCCTCCCTTTAAAACCGTTGAATTCGATATCAATTACGGACAGGGAATTTCTAAAATAGGCGAAATCATCGACCTTGGAGTAGAACTGGAGATCATTCAAAAATCAGGTTCATGGTTTGCTTACCAAGGCAGTAAACTTGGACAAGGTAGAGACGCCGTAAAAGATATCCTGAACGACAACGAAGAACTTACCAACGAGATCGAAGGAAAGATCAGAGCCAAGATCATGGGTACAAAAGAACAAGAAGGAGGAGAAGATAAAGAGCCAAAAAAAGAGGTGAAGCCTGAAGCGGAAGAAACCGTGCCTAAGGCTAAAACAAAACCTGCAAAGGCCGAGGCTTTATAAGAATTCAGTTTTTGTTTATATAATTTTAGTATATCGTTGTGTATCAAATACACAACGATATTTTTTTTCAGATAACTCCAAACTATTTCAAATCATTTACCGTATCTAACATCAACCACCAATCTTACTTTGTAAATCTGCAAAGCGCAGATCATTTTGTATTGTTTGATTTTGTTTTAGAATTATTTAATTAAAAGATGGTGCCATGGATAAAGATATAGCAGCTAGTGATCTCATCTTAAATGCAGATACACTTATTAAAATTATCGACAAACTTCCTCATGTAGTGTATCTGAAAGATTCCCAACATAGGTTTCTGCTTGCTAATAAAGCATGCCTTACAATGCTAAACGCAGAAGCAGAAGATGTATTGGGCGAAACCGATCAGTCTTTCTATGTCAATAGCTATGTGGAATATGTACACGAAATAGAAAAAAATATCCTTCGCAACGGAGAAAAGAAAATAGTGCCGGAAGAACGTTTCCTAGATCCAAACGGAAACCAGCAGATCATGAAAACGATTCGCCTGCCTTTTTATATTCCTGAAATGAACGAAATAGGAGTACTGGGAATTGCTGTTAATATGGCGAAAGAAAAAGAGATGGAAGAATCCATCCGCTCCCAAAATGAAACACTCCAAATTCAAAAAGCAGAGATCGACAACCGGAGAAAAACAGCCGAAGATCTTTACAACAAAGTAAAGACCGGGCTAAAAGTTTCTAAATTTATACAAGAAGCAATTCTTCCAAACGAGTCTTCTGTAAAAAGATATCTGCCGGATTCTTTCGTACTATACAAACCCAAAGAACTTACCAATGGAGATTTTTATTGGGTGCAAGCAAAAGATGGATACATCTATATCGCCACCATCGATTGCACAGAGTTCGACGCAGGTGGTACATTCCTGGCGATGCTCTGCTATGATCTGCTTAGTCAAATTCTGAAACAGAAATTCAAACCCTCTCCCTCCGATATTCTTTACGAACTCAACGACGGCTTGAAAGACAATCTCGAACAATGCGTAGACCTGAGCAGGATGACCGAACGCCTGCACATTAACATTTGTGTTGTAGATAAAGAAAATCTTTACATAGAACAAAGCGGAAGTGGAACACCGATGATCGTAGTAAATAAATACAGCAATCAGGTACTCGAACCTCAAACTGAAAAAATAGGCCTTCCTTTCGACGAAGATGAAGTGAAATTTATCGACAATAGAATTCGTGTAAAAAAAGGAGATATTTTTTACATGATGACTGACGGGATCTCCCAACAACAAACTTCGCTGCGACGTGATAAAGAAAAATTCGGGTATGGTAGATTGAAAGACCTGCTGCTGGAAATAAGCGACTACACGATGGACAAGCAAGCACAGCTCCTCAAAGAAATCGTAGACGAATTCACCGGCGACGAACCACAAAGCGATGATATGATCGTGATAGGGGTAAAGATGTAAAAAATGAATACCGGATAATACCGTATCTGAACCCCTGCGTTCCTTGCGTTTACACGCAGAAACTTTTAATAAAAGAAAATGCATAATGGACAACCGCCATAATGTTCATGTTTTTTTCGTATTTTCATTTTATGAAAAAGAAAATACTCTACGCCATCCTATTTTTAGTTGTTATTTTTTGTGTGTGGAACTATCGTTTATTAGCCTACGGCATTTCACAAGCGTATGGTCAGCTCTCAATTGTTTGGAACACACGTCCTGTAAGCGAAGTCCAGAGCGATCCGACAGTGGCAGATTCTATTAAACAAAAACTTTCACTTATCAATGAGATCAAGCAATACGCGTTCGACTCTCTTGGGATCAAGCGTAATGAAAATTATTCTACCTTCTACGACCAGCAAGGCAAGCCAATTCTGTGGACCGTCACCGCTTGCGCGCCTTTTGAAATGAAAGCTTATGAATGGGAATTTCCAATCCTTGGAAGATTTTCCTACAAAGGTTATTTCAAACAGGGAAAAGCATTGGCAGAAGAAAAAGAATTACAAAAACAAGGCTACGACACCGATGTAGGAGAAGTCTCTGCGTGGTCTACACTCGGCTGGTTGAAAGACCCCGTGCTGAGCAGTATGTTACGCCGTAAGCCTGGAAGCCTTTCCAATCTTATCATCCACGAGCTTACACACGGTACGTTGTATGTGAAAAACAATGTAGACTTCAATGAAAATCTTGCCAGTTTTGTGGGCGATCAAGGAGCAAGAAAATTTTTAAATTACAAATATGGTGCACAATCGAAAGAACTCCTGGAATACGAAAAAGGATTGCGCTTCCAAAAAGAATATTCCGAACGCGCCTTGTATTGGTCGAAGCAGCTGGACAGCTTGTACAAAACTTTTGATGCCAAAGCTACTGTGGAATATAAGCAACAGCAAAAAATGCTCATGATGAAACGGGCCAGGCAAGCGCTTGCTGCTTATTTGAAAGAGAATAATTTTTATAATAAAAACTACGAAGCTATGTTGCAGCAGATCAACAATGCTTATTTCATTGATTATATTCAATACCGTTCACAGCAAAATATTTTTGAGGAAGAATTCCGAACAAAATTTAATTCTGATTTCCCTGCTTATATGAAATACCTGAAGGAAACTTATCCTTCGCTTTAATAGTTTAGTGTATGCGTTGTTAACAGTGGCAGAAATTGACAATCGCTATACAATCTCGCTGCACACCTCCTGCAATGAGATACAATCTTATAGAGAGTCAATACCAATCAAAAAATATTGGTTCCTTATAATTAGTTCTTATATTCCATTAAGAAAATCGAATGTTTTTTTAATAAATTGATATAGATAAACTTTTTAATAATTCGACACATGCAAATACATATACCCGATACGGGACAAAAACGCGTAGTGATCATAGGAGCCGGATTCGGCGGTTTGGCCCTGGCAAGAAAACTATCCAATAAGAAAGAAGTACAGGTAGTACTGATAGATAAAAATAATTACCACCAATTTCAACCTTTGTTCTATCAGGTAGCCACCGCAGGCCTGGAGCCAAGCGCGATCTCTTTTCCTTTGAGAAAAATTTTTCATACGAAAAAAAATGTACACATCCGTGTTACGGAAGTAACTGCCGTCAATACTGCTGCCAACGAACTCATCACAGGGCTAGGTGCGTTGAAGTACGACTACCTCGTGTTGGCGATGGGAGCGGACACTAATTTTTTCGGGATGAAAAATATTATTGAAAAATCAATTCCAATGAAATCAGTAACGGAAGCGCTCGCTTTGCGCAATCGGATGCTGCAAAATTTTGAAGACGCGCTCTCGACCGCTACAGAAGAGGAACGCGAAGCGTTGATGAATATCGTGGTGGTAGGAGGTGGTCCTACAGGTGTGGAAGTTTCGGGTACTTTGTCGGAAATGAAAAAGACCGTGCTACCAAAAGATTACCCGGAATTGGATTTCAATAAAATGAATATTTACCTCATTGAAAATTCGCCTAAAGTGCTGGGGCCTATGTCGCCACAGGCCTCGGAGAAGGCGAAGATTTATCTTGAACGATTGGGGGTGAAAGTGAAATTGGGGATGGCTGTAAAAGATTTTGACGGCAAACAAGTATTCCTGGGCGATGGAAGTACGATCCTCACCAATACGCTGATCTGGGCCGCTGGTGTGAAGGCCAACACGATTCAAGGGCTTCTGCCCGAAGCATACGGACGTGCCGGAAGAATGAAGGTAGACCGTTTCAATAAAGTAGAAGGCTACGACAATATTTACGCCCTCGGCGATCTTGCACTGATGACGGAAGAAAAATATCCCAATGGTCACCCACAAGTAGCACAGCCGGCGATCCAACAAGGAGAACTGTTGGGTAAAAATTTTATCCGCCTGATCAATAAAGAAACTTTGAAACCATTTTCCTATAGCGACCTGGGCTCCATGGCTACGATAGGAAGAAACCTGGCCGTAGTAGATTTGCCGTTCTTAAGGTTCCAGGGATTTTTCGCGTGGTTGGTATGGATGCTCGTGCACTTGATGGCCATCCTAGGAGTGAAGAATAGACTGATGGTATTTATCAACTGGTTCTGGAACTACGTTACCTACGATCAATCGCTGCGTTTGATCATCAAGCAAAAACCGTTGAAAGAAAACAGGTAACCCTGTTAGTCAGAAATGAGTATGGAGCGCGAGTATGGAGTGAAATTCTCCATTCTCGCGCTCCATACTCATTTCTGTTTTTAGGTGGACTTAAAGTGTACTGTATTAATTTAAGTCTGCTCAGAGTCTCCCGCTCCCGAAAGCTTTTAGTTCAAGAGTAACCTTAGCAGGGGACTCTGAGTGTACTGTATTAATTCTCCACTTTCATTACTCACGTTCCATACTGATTCAGTTTTGTCTTTTCTCTTTTTATGCTGATATTTAACCTATGGACCTAAGAATATTTTTCGACCCTATCGGCGAAGAGCTACACAAAGACAAAAACGATGCCTCGTTGTTTGGCAACAACATTCGCATCTTCCAAACAGAATTTCCAAATCTTGACAAAATTACGGTAGCTATTTTTAGCGTAGCGGAAGACCGTGGCAGCAAAACCAATACCGGCGCGGCGAAGGGAGCAGATGTCATTCGAAAAAAATTATATGCGCTCAAAAAAGGTTCTGTAAAATCCAACACTGCTGATCTGGGAATTCTTCGCAGCGGCGAAACTGTAGAGGATACTTATCTTCGCATCAAAGAAGTTTGCGAAATGCTTATGCAGCTTAGCATTCTCCCTATCATCATCGGCGGTACGCACGATCTTAGCTACGGACAGTTTCTCTCTTATGAAAACACCGGCAAACTGATCAGCATGCTCAATGTAGATGCCTTCATCGATATGTCGAGCAGCAAGGAGGATCAGAGCAAACATCATATTCACCGTATCCTGGTGCATCAGCCTAATATTATTTTCAATTATAGTCACCTCGCTTACCAAACATACCTGAACGATCAGGAGGTGATCAACGTATTGGAGAAACTTCATTTCGAAGCATACCGCGTAGGAAAGATCCGCGATAACATGGAAGACATGGAGCCTGTAGTGCGCGATGCAGATATGTTTAGCTTCGACGTAAGCGCAATTCGCCAAACGGATGCGCCCGGCAATAAGAACAGCCAGTCTTTCGGGCTCAGCGGCGAAGAAGCTTGTATGCTCTGCTGGTATGCAGGACTAAGCACCAAACTTACTTCGATCGGTTTTTATGAATACAACCCGGAAGAAGATGTGAAAGAACAAACAGCAGGCGTAGTAGCTACGATGATCTGGTATTTCATGGAAGGCTACAATGCACGCAAAGAAGACAGCGATGTATCCGGTCCGCAGTATACAAAATATCTGGTGTCGATCGATTCGGGATTAGGGAAGTTGATATTTTTCAAAAACACTCATACCGAAAAATGGTGGATGGAAGTACCCTATCCGGAAGAGAAAGCCAAGCTCGCGCGCAACTCCATTGTGCCTTGCAGCTACAACGATTACCTCATGGCCAACAAAGGCGAAGTACCTGACCGTTGGATCCTGACACATGCGAAATTGATCTAATATACTTTGAACTCTTTGCGGAGAATAGCAAACGTTTAATTCGAAGAAGTAAGTTCGCAAAGAACACAGGAAGAAACATAATCAAAATTTCAATCTTAACTAAATATTCTCCCCTATGACAAAAGAAGAACTATACGCAATCGCCGAAAGACCAATTTCTTTTAATCTTGGAAAGTATATGGACGAAGGATTCCAGGTATATAAAAAATTTGCTGGCGGATTCATTGGAATTTTATTGTTGAGTATTTTAATCTGGTTTGGTTTGGCCATCATTCCGTTTATAGGAGCGATCGCTTTGCCCTTTGTAGCATTGATACTTCATGCAGGTGCGATCATTACGATCCATAAGATCAGGAACAACGAGCATTTTGAATTCAGCGATTTTTTTTCAGGCTTTAAAAAAGCGGGACCAATAATCTTGTGGGCGCTCTTCATTTATCTGTTGTTCATGATCTGCATGTCGCCGATCATAATCGTATTCATCAATGAAAATCTTGCAGCGCTGGGCCAAGGAGGTTCGATTCCTAATCCTGAAAAATGGATTTGGTTGATGCTACTGCTTTTCATCCCAATCATGCTGATCTTCGTGTTTTATGTATTCTCCCTCCAGGTATTGGTATTGCTGAACGACAACGTATGGGTAGCGATGGAAGCCAGCCGTAGAGTGGTATTCAAAAAATTCTTCCCGATCCTGGGGATGTTGATCTTGCTTTATATCATTTATATGATCGGTACGGTAATTACTCTGGGCCTTGGTTTGTTTGTGCTCCTCCCATGGACCAACGCAACCATCACGATGGCCTTCGAAGACATCTTCAAACCTTCCGTCAATCAATTCGAACAGCAAATAGATTCCTTCGGCACTCATCAGCGAGACATCAATACTGAAGCGGAAGAAGGGAAATTTTAAGTTGTGAATGTTGAGTTATGAGTTATGAATTATGAATTGGAAAAATCATGTTAATCCTTAAATCACTTATAATTCATAACTCAACATTCATAACTGAATAATATATTTTTCGATAAAAATCAGCTATTTTTACAGGTTACGTTACTATCAAACAAACTCACCTGTAAGAATGATTGCATATATAGAAGGGGAACTTACGCATAAGGAACCTACCCACGCTATTCTGGAAACAGCCGGAGTAGGCTATCACATCCGAATTTCACTCAACACTTTTTCGGCCATCAAAGATCTTTCAGGTAAATGCAAGCTGCATACACATCTCCAGATCAAAGAAGACGCCCATACACTTTTCGGATTTTATGAGATCACGGAGAAAAAAGTTTTTCAGGAACTGATCTCCGTTTCTGGCATTGGTCCGGGTACTGCTATGGTCATGCTTTCCTCCATGGATGCAGCCGGCGTACAGCAGGCAATTGCTTCCGAAGATATCCGCACCATACAAGGGATCAAAGGGATAGGAGCCAAAACAGCTCAGCGAGTGATTCTGGAGCTTAAGGATAAGATGAAAAAGGATGTTTTATTATCTGAAAATCAACCTTCTACATACGTACACAATACGAAGCGGAACGAAGCGTTATCAGCATTGGTAACGCTTGGAATAGCCAGAAACACAGCAGAAAAAAACCTCGATTCAATCCTAAAGAAAGAGGGCGATGCTATTTCACTCGAACAACTAATAAAACTTGCGCTAAAAATGTCGTGATTTTTTACGAAATGAAATTAATAAACATCTTGGCAGTACGAATAACAGAGAAGACCGGCTAATATTTAATCTAAAGTAGTTGCGAAATCTTAGACCAAATATATTAGCTCTTCTGGGAGTCTGTTTCTTTTGCTATGGCTTGCTATCTCTGGCAGGACCGAAGGATGATACTTTTTATTTTATCGACGATACCGACACTCCGGAAGACAGTACCAAGAAGAAAAGTACCAAACCTACCTACCATGAAAAAGATCGGGAAGGTGATCAGTTTTCCAATCCTGAATCGGAATCACCGATGATGCTCGATAAACCTTCCAACGTGCAGACAGATGTAGAGCTGGATACCTCGGGAAGATATTTTACCATCGAAGAAAAAGTAGGAGACGAAGAATACCGCCCGCCTACTTACATGAGCTACGAAGAGTACATGAAGTACCAGCAGAAAAAAATGATCCGGAATTACTGGCAAAATAAATCCGGCGACTCTTCCGGATTGCGCGCAAGGAAAGATCCTAAAGCTGGTCCGCTTTCACTGAAAATTCCAGTGAAAGGATTGGAAGGGCCATTTGGTAGCGACTTCGTGGACATCAAACCAAACGGACTTGTAACGCTGGACTTCGGCTACAAACACCAGCACACCTACAACCCGCAAGTACCAAAGCGTCAGCAGAAGCAGGGAAGTTTTGATTTCGACAATACTATTCAGATGAACATTGTCGGTAAGATCGGAGAGAAACTAAAACTTACCGTAAACTGGGATACCAAAGCTACTTTTGAATTTCAAAATAATTTTAAGATCGACTACCAGGGATATGAACACGACATCCTGCAGAAGATCGAGGTAGGACAGGTGACAATGCCTGTCAACAGTTCACTGATCTCGGGTGCGCAAAACCTCTTTGGAGTAAAAACTAAAATGCAGTTCGGAAGAATGACCATGACCTCGGTACTCGCTACGCAAAGAGGGAAGACAGAATCCGTCACCGCGCAGGGTGGTTCAACCAGCCGTACCTTTGAGATCAAAGGCGATCAGTACGATGACTACCGACACTTTTTCTTAGGCCATTTTTTCCGCGAGAATTATGAGAAAAGTTTGAAAAACCTACCGATCGTAACTTCAGGCGTGAAAGTAACTGCCGTAGATGTTTACATCACCAACAGCAACAACACTACTACGAACACCCGTGACATCGCGGCGTTCCTCGATCTTGCGGAAACAGAGCCTAATGCGTATAACAAAACGCTTACATTCAACCCTACACTAAACACCAACGACAACCGTACCAACAACATTTACGATGCATATAAAGACGTTGTAAAAAATCCAATCTCCATGTCGGATGTGATTTCGGCGGATAAACAGAAAGGAACGGAGTTTGAAGTGCTGAACAATGCACGTAAGCTGAAGCCGGAAGAATTTGTCTTCAACCCTGATCTCGGTTATATCTCTCTGGTGACGCCGCTTCGTTCGTACGAAGTACTCGCCGTAGCATACCAATATTCTTACCAGGGCCAAACCCACACTGTCGGTGATGCATCCGGTACAATTCAAAACCTTGATAGCACCACGGCGTTGATCTTAAAACTCCTGAAACCTTCCAGCATCAAAACCCGCCTGAACAGCTGGCCCCTGATGATGAAAAACATTTATGCATTGGGGTCTACTCAAATTTCGAAAGACAATTTTCAACTGCGTGTTATCTACCGCGACGATATTTCCGGCGCAGATATTCCAAACTTGCAGGAAGGGCAAAACACGAAGAACGTTCCGATCATCCGTCTCTCCGGCGCTGACCAGCTTAACCTCAACGGAGACCCTTACCCCGATGGGAACATGGACTTTGTAGAAGGTGTGACCGTCGACTCTAAAAACGGGCGGATCATTTTTCCTGTCTTGGAACCTTTCGGAAATAATCTTCAAAAACAATTCAACCCCACCAGCGAAGCCGACCTGATCAATAAATATGTTTTCTTCGAATTGTACGACTCCACCAAAAGTGATGCAAGCCAGATTGCGGCGAAGAGTAAATATTATATCAAAGGTAGATTCCAGTCAAGCTCTTCCAATGAGATCCCGCTGCAAGGTGCGATCAACCTGGCGCCCGGCTCGGTGAAGGTGACAGCAGGAAGTAGAACGCTGGTGGAAGGAACAGACTATACCGTAGATTACAGTCAGGGTAAAGTAAAAATTCTTAATGATGGAATTCTCGCTTCAGGCCAGGAGATCAAGATCAGTTATGAAAAGCAGGATTTGTTTAACGTAAGACAAAAATCTTTTTATGGTACACGACTTGACTATCGTATAAACAAAGACATCAACATCGGTGGTACGTTGTTGCACCAAAACGAAAGACCAACACTCACAAGGGTAAACATCGGAGACGAACCAAGTAGCAACACCATCTGGGGACTGGATGCGAATGTCACTAAAGAATCCAGGTTTCTAACGAAAGTGATCGACAAACTTCCGTTGCTGCAAACAAAGGTACCTTCCGTAATTACAAGCCAGGCCGAAGTGGCGCAGCTGATCCCGGGGCACAACAAAGCCCTGAATAAAAACGGAGCCAATGGTGCGGCTTTCCTCGATGACTTTGAAGCAGCTGAAACGCCTTACGATTTTGTGCGAAGCCCCACAAAGTGGCGCCTTTCTTCTGTGCCGGTAGGCATGACAGGCTACAACGCCAGCGACCTTTCGCATGGCTACAACAGAGCGTTGATCTCATGGTACAACATCGACAATATTATGTATCCGGGAAGCGGCTCCGAGCGACCGAAAGGATTGCCGGACGATATCCAAAACCATTTTGAAAGACAGATCTCTCCCCAAGAAGTTTTTCCGAACTTACAACGTTCACAAGTACAGCTCAACCAAACTACACTCGATCTTGCCTACTATCCTGATCATCGTGGTCCGTACAACTACAACCCGTCCACAACTTTCAACGGAGACAAAGAGATCATTCCAAATCCTGCACAGAACTGGGGAGGTATCATGCGCGAGATCCGTAACGACGTAGACTTCGATAACGCCAACATTCAATACATCGAATTCTGGATGCTCAACCCTTACGTAAACAAAGGCGGTACAAGCAAGAACACAGATATCGAAGGAGTACCTTTTGATCCGACCAATACGGGACAATTATTTTTTAACCTGGGAAGTATTTCGGAAGATGTACTCAAAGACAGCAGGCTTGAATACGAAAACGGATTGCCTGTAGCCAACGAAACTACCGTGAGTAATACCGAGTGGGGAAGGGTAAGTAACCAGCAACCTTTGACCAATGCTTTCAGCAGCGAGACCGCCGCACGCGCCGTGCAAGATGTGGGACTTGATGGAGTGGACAATACCGGGGAAAAAAATCTTCCTAATGTACCGCCTTCTCTTCAAGGACGGCCCGATCCGGCGGCTGATGACTTTAGATATTATCTTGACGGAGAATCACCTTCGATCATCGAGCGTTATAAATTTTTCAACGGGATTGATAAAAACTCTCCGGTGAATAGCTCAAATTCCAACTACACTACTCCGGATAACGAAGACTTAAACCAGGATAATACACTCAGCACACTCGATGAGTATTATGAATACCAAGTGAACGTAAACAACACAATGAAGATCGGTCAGAATTATTGTGTAGGAAAAGTAGATACCACGATCAACGGAGACCAGGTAGAATGGCTCCAGTTTCGCGTGCCGATCCGTACGCCGGATAAAACGATCGGCGCGATCAGTGGATTCAAGACCATTCGTTTCATTCGTATGTACATGACAGGATTTGCAAAACCTGTAGTACTTCGTTTTGCACAACTTCAACTCGTAGCCAACCAATGGAGAATTTATCAGCCCGATGACATCAATCAAAAAGGCTTCGGTACGGTGGCTGAGCCGGATGATGCGCAGATTGTGGTCTCTACAGTGAACATCGAAGAAAATTCCAAATCCGGTAGCGCGCAAACCTCGCCTTACACACTGCCTCCGGGAATGTCGCGTGACCAGGATCCGGTGTCTGCCACACAGAGAGCGGTAAACGAACAGTCGCTCCGCCTTACGGTCACAGACCTCGACAACCTCAATGCACGTGCGGCTTACAAAAACGTTTCGTACAATTTGCTCAACTACAAACAACTCAATATGTTCATCCACGCAGAAACGCCACAAAGCAATCCGGCTGCGAATGGTGACATGAACGCATTCCTTCGTTTGGGTACTGACTTCACAGAAAATTATTACGAGATCGAAGTACCGCTCTACTTTAGTGCGCCCAATGATCCCGATCCTTTTGAAGTGTGGCGACCCGAGAACACAATTCAAATGCAGATCGATGATATCATCAATGTAAAACTTGCCCGCGACCGGGCTACCTCGAATAAGACTACGCCTTATTCCAAAACCATTAATGGAAAAATAATCAACGTCGTCGGTAACCCCGATCTTAGTACCACTGTGGTGGCGATGATCGGTTTGCGAAACCCCGCGGTGAATAGTCTTACCGGTAGTTCTGCCGATGTCAGCCAGAAGTCGGCCACTATCTGGGCAGATGAATTGAGGGTAACGGATTTCATAACTCAATCCTCCTGGGCTGCTACAGCAAAAGTGAATGCAAAACTCGCCGATCTCGGAAACGTAACCGGATCGTTTAAATATACCACCGTCGGTTTCGGCGGACTCGACCAGCGGATCTCGCAGCGACAGCTCGCCAACACGCTCGACTACGGAGCTTCAGGGAATTTCCTTATGCAGAAATTTATTCCCGAAAAAGTAGGGATCGTACTGCCTATGTACTTAAGCTTCGATCGAACGATCATCTCTCCGCAATACAACCCGCTCGACCCCGATGTGAAAATGAATAAGTATACCAAGCAAGAACAGGACTCTCTGAAAAAACTTGTACGCGACATCACCACCAGGCGGGCCATCAACTTTACAAACTTTAAAAAAGTAAAAACAAAAAAAGACGCGAAGAATCATTTTTATGATATCACCAACCTCACGTTTACAGTAGGCTATAATGAGATCCATCGTACTTCTTTTGAGATCCACGATTATACGGCAAAATTTTATAAAGCAGCCGTGGAATACACACATCCTTTCAAGCCCTTGAATATAGAGCCTTTCAAGAAGTCGAAGTTTACGAAGTCCAAATATATGCGGCTCGTCAAGGATATCAATTTTAATCCTATTCCTTCTTCGTTCACCTTCCGGAATGATTTGGATCGGAAAATTATAAAAACAGAATACTACGAGTCGGGCCCGTTCTCTCCGGCGCAAACACCGTTGTATGAAAAATCATTCATGCTTACGCGTACCTATGCCTTGCCTTGGAATATTACGAAAAGTATTAACCTCAACTATACTGCCACCGCCAATGCCATTGTAGACGAGCCTTACAGAGCGCCCGGCGACCAGGCCTACAAAGATACCATATGGAAAAATTTCTCTGACTTCGGGCGTTTGAAAGCATTTAACCAGGGTGTGAACGCTACCTATAAACTTCCACTGGATAAATTTCCAATGTTGAACTGGCTCAATTCCGATGTAGGATACACCGGAGGTTATAGCTGGACGGCAGGGCCTGTGAATCTGAGAGACTCACTAGGCAACCCACTCCATTTGGGTAACCTTGTCAGCAATAAAGGTGATGTGAATTTCAATGGTAAGATCAACCTGGAAACGCTCTACAACAAAGTCAAATTCCTTAAAGAGATCAACAACCCAAAGACCGAGCCGAAGCCACCCCCGGGTAAAAAGATGAACCCCGCAGCCAAGCCAGGAACTGCCGATACTACCAACGTAAAAAAGAAACCGGAGATGAAAGCGCTGAAAGCCTCGCTACGCGCGATCATGCTCGTGCGTAGTGTCAACTTTACTTATGGCATCACAAGGTCTACTACCTTGCCTGGCTACATGCCTACGCCTACCTACGTGGGGATAGATGCGCGCGGAGATTACGATCAGACTTCACATATGGGAGATATTCTTCCCTTTGTATTAGGCTCACAAGATCCACAGTTCCGCAAGACCGCAGCCAGTAGGGGATGGATGACAAGAGAAAGCTCGCTTACGGCTCCGTACATGCAGGTACACAACAATAACTTCACAGCGAAAACAACGGTAGAACCTTTCCGTGATTTTAAGCTACAGCTCGATATCAAAAAAACAAAAGGATCTACGTATCAGGAAGTGTTCAGGGTAGACCAGGATACGAATATGGCCACGCAGCAGTATCATTCCTACAGCCCTTCGCGAACGGGTAATTACAGCATTTCCTACATCACGATTCTCACGGCGTTTATCAAAACTTCCGGGCCGGATAATTTTAATAAAACATTCGATGAGTTTTCAAAAAACAGGGATATCATTCTAGGCAGGATCAATCGTACCGGCTATATCCGAAATTCACAGGATGTGCTGGTGCCCGCATTCCTGGCGGCATACTCAGGGCGCGATGCACATAAACAAGCGCTTACCAGTTTCCCGAAAATACCATTGCCGAACTGGAACCTTACGTATTCCGGGCTTTCCAGGGTTAAATTTTTTCAGTCGAAATTTTCTTCCGTCATGCTTACACACGGCTATACTTCTGCTTATGCAGTAGGAGCTTATCAATCTTCGCTGATCTATGGAGAAGGGTTTATTCTTCCTACTTTCCAGCCTGAGCGGAATGGTATTGCGGGAGACTCAGTAAATAAAGACGGAGTGATCGTACCGCTGTACACCTTTGCAGACGTGAGTATCCGGGAGCAGTTCGGACCTTTGATCGGGATCAATTTAAAATCTAAAGGAAAAGTAACATACAAAATTGAATACAAACGCGGACGAAATCTAGCGCTCTCGCTTTCCAACGCACAGCTGCGTGAAGACATCAACCAAGATATTGTGTTTGGGATAAGCTATATCAAATCCGGCGTGAAACTTCCGAAATTCCAGGGAAGATCAACCGTATTGAAAAACGAGCTAAACATGCAGCTCAACGTAACGGTGCGAGATACCAGATCCTACCAGCGCAAGCTTGATCAAGGTTCTACGATCACTGCAGGTAACCTGAACTTCCAGGCCAAGCCAACCATCTCCTATGCCGTATCACAGCGTGTGACGATGATGTTCTACGTAGAGCATACCCGGGCAGTGCCACGATTGTCGAGTTCATTCAAGCGGAACACAACCTCTGTCGGTTTGCAAATCCGGTTCACACTCTCTTAATTTGATGATGGACAAATACATCCTTTCATTTTTTTTAATATACTAAAATTATTTTTCAATCAATGCTATTGGCAAAATTTTACTTATAAGTGAAATTTATATTGAATTATGGGGCTTTTTTCTTATTTTTGCTTTAAGTATTTCACTTATAAGTGAATCATTTACACTCATTTTTTCGTTTAGTTGTTTAAAGATAGTGAATTATAAAATTGTAAAAATAAATGAACTTTCAGGAAGGAAGACCACTATATATTCCGTTTTAATAGAAGGGGACAATAAAACATTATTTGAAAAATTTATTCAAGAAAATCTTGAATTATATAGGAATGAAATAGAAGATATTCTTTTAAGGACAAAAGCAATAGGAGAAAAATTTGGTGCACGTGAGCAATTTTTTAAGCATAATGAAGGAAAGCCAGGAGATCTTGTATGTGCTTTATATGACAATCCTGAAAAAAAATTGAGATGTTATTGCATTAGGTATAGTCAGTTAATTTTAATTATGGGAGCTGGTGGCCTCAAAACAACAAGAACATGGCAAGAAGATTCTAGATTGTCGCACGAAGTAAAACGCATAATCCAAATTTCTCAAGATATTTATAAAAAACAGCTATCTGGAGATATACAAATTTCGGAAGATGGTTTATTTATGATAGGAAATTTGGACTTTGAGGGAAACGAACAATAAACATGGAAAAATACGAAAGCTCTTTAATAAACAATTTGTTGGGAAAAATTCCTGAACAACAATATGATCTTGTTAAATTTAAAATGAAAGTGGCGTTGCAAATGGAAAAAATATTGACAAGGAAGAATATGACAAAAAAAGAATTTGCAATTCAAATTGGGAAAAATCCATCAGAAATTACAAAATGGTTAAGTGGTACACATAACTTTACTATAGAAACATTGTGGGAAATTTCTAATGTACTTAAAGTCTCAATAAGTGAATTAATAGGAGAAGAACAGAATAATAAGCCAAAAGTTATATATAGTTTTACATTGGAATCACAATCTCCGATCTCAATTAATTCTAATCCGTCTTTCATGTCTTTAAAAGCAGAAAAACTTGGCAATAATTTAAAGATAGAAGTTCCAATAAATTAATTATGGAAAACGAAAAAAATAAGTTTCAATTTCAAATAGTAGGAATAGAACTCTTAAGTGGAGAAATATTACCGTTAACAATGGAGCTAAAAGAAGTTATGGACTTTACTTTTCAGGTTAATATCGAGCATAGGTTGGAAGAAAACTTAAAACTATTTTTTGTAGTTGTAAAAGTAGAAGTTGGAGACAAGGAAAATAAAAGATATGGAAGTATAACTGTAAGTTGCATTTTTAAATTGAATAATATTGAAGAAATAATAGAGGTAAAGGAAAATAGTCGTAGCGTTCCTCCAAATATTAGTACTTTGTTAAATTCAATATCTATTTCGACTACAAGAGGAGTGATGTTTTCAACCTTTAAAGGGACGTATTTACATAATGTTGTATTGCCTATTGTTGATCCTAATGCATTTATTTCGCTGAGTAAATAGCAATTAAATATCTTTACTGGCACATAGATCATGCCAGAATGATAATCTTTTATCAGGTATCGATTCGAAGTAATCATTTTTATTCTTTTGCTGGCGCAAGCGTCCACGCTTGTGTCTACTATATTGTAGCCCTCCGGGCGGAATATCGTGGAGAGTGAATGAAACTTCCTTTCTTGTATTTTGCTGGCATTAGAGATCTGGTATCCGGCATCTGGCATCCCACCGCAGCAACCATTCACAATTCATACCCAACATTCATAATTTTTCGTTATATTTGATCTTCAAAGCATAAGACTTTGAATAATAGAGGGTTTAATCATTAAATAGAAATAAAATGGCTTGCAGTTCTTGCGGTACAGGTGGGGGATGCAGTACATCGGCGAATAGTGGTGGTTGCGGTAAAAGCGGCGGATGCAGTTCAGGAGGGTGCAACAAACTAAACTCATACGACTGGCTGGGCAATATGGAGATGGATAGCTCCAACCAATTCGATCTAGTGGAAGTAAAATTCAAAGGTGGAAGAAAAGAATATTTCCGCAACTCCAATAAATTAGAATTATACACTGGCGATGCAGTGATCACGGACGTTCCGAATGGTCACCACCTAGGACATGTTTCCTTACAAGGCGAATTGGTAAGGTTACAGATGAAAAAAAAGGAAATCGTACAAGACGAAAATCTCCGTACGATCTATCGAAAGGCTACTCAGAAAGATCTTGAAAAATACGAACAGGCGCGCGCCCGCGAGGAATCTACACTTTACAGAACCCGCCAGCTCGCCCGCGATCTAAAACTGGAAATGAAACTTTCCGACGTAGAATTTCAGGCAGACAATATCAAAGCAACGTTTTACTACTCCGCTGACGAGCGCGTAGACTTCCGTGAGCTGATCAAAATGCTTGCCGCAGAGTTTAAGATCCGGATCGAAATGAAACAGATCAGCCTGCGCCAGGAAGCCAGTCGCCTCGGAGGAATAGGTTCCTGTGGCCGTGAGCTTTGTTGCTCTACCTGGCTTACGGATTTTAAAAACGTGAACACTTCTGCCGCCCGTTATCAAAACCTAGCGCTCAATCCTACCAAACTTTCCGGCCAGTGCGGCCGTCTGAAATGTTGCCTCAACTATGAGCTGGATACCTACATGGATGCACTCAAAGGAATTCCTGAGATCCAGCAACCGATCAGTACGCTTCACGGAGATGCAGTATTGCAAAAAACAGATATCTTCAAAAAGATCATGTGGTTTGCCTACAAAGACGATATCACTACCTGGCAGCCTATTTCGGTGGAAAGGGTAAATCATATTCTCGAACAAAATAAAAAAGGCAGAAAACCTGCAACACTCGATTCCGATGAAGAAGTAGAAAAGGGAATCAGCCACGAAGAGAAAAAAGAGAAAGAAGAGCTTTCCCGTTTCGATGATAAATTCGGCAAGAAGAAAAAAAGAAAGAAAAAGAAAAACAAAAGCGGAGGTCAGGGAAATAACGAAAATAGAAACCCACAAAACGAAGAAAATAGAAATAAGCCTCAGCAGGAAAACCGTAACCAGCAAGGCGGAGGACAAAATAAAAATAAACCGCAGCATAATAATAATAAGAGCCAACAAGGGGGCGAGCAGAAACATAACAAGCCTCAGCACCAGCACCGCAACCAGCAGGGTGGAGAAAATAAAAACAAACCGCAAAACCAAAACAGGAACCCACAAGGACCTACGAATAAAGACAATGTGGAATAAACTTATTATGGCAATCCGTTTTTTTAATCCTATGGTTGAAATTCTAAATTCTAAATTCCAAATTCCAATTAAAGCAACCCTTTGGAATTTGGCTTTTGTTTTTGGGTGCTTATTGATCACAACTGTTCTTTCTTCCTGCGATAGCAAGCGTGTATACGATACCATGAAAGACCTTGACAGCAGTGCCTGGAATGAACGCAAGGAATTGGCGTTTGAAGTCAATATTCCTGACGCATCAGTACCTTACACACTTTACTATTCCTTGCGCTATGATAATACCTATCCGTATTATAATTTATACATCAACCGCCTGCTGGAGGATTCTACAGGAAAGATGTTGAACAAAAAACTTCAGGCAATGGATCTTTTCAAAAACGATACTGGCATGCCGATGGGCAAAGGTATGGGAGCAAAAAAAGATTACCTGATCATTTCAGAAACCAATTATAAATTTCCTTACGCAGGAAAATATACATTCAAACTGAAACAATACATGCGCCAGGAAAATCTTCCGGGCATTAGTGCCGTTGGGTTCAGGATTGAAAAACAAAACTAATCACAACACAACTCGTAGGATCGGATGTTCCAGCTTTCTTCCATTTACGAAAATTCTCTTGCCAAGGAAAACACCAGGCTTACGAGCATCGACGTGCTGAGAGGAATTGTAATGGCGCTTATGGCGCTGGACCACTGCCGGGATTATTTTCACCAATACGCTTTTGAATTCGCTCCGGAAGACCTGGAGTTCACTACACCGATCGTGTTCTACACACGCTGGATCACACATTTCTGCGCCCCGGTATTTGTCTTCCTCACAGGAATTTCTGCCTATCTCTACCAGCAAAAAAATAATGCAAGTAATAAGGATATGGTCCGCTACCTCGTTATCCGCGGGTTGATCCTGATCTTGCTAGAAATTACCATCGTACGTTTTGCCTGGAGATTTTACATCGACTACTCTTCCATTGGAGGCCTTGTACTATGGGGTATTGGCTGGAGCATGATTGCCTTGGCAGGAATTCTTTACTTGCCGAGAAAAGTAATTTTGGGACTAAGTCTTGTGATCTTATTCACGCACAATTTTCTTGACCCGATTGAAGTGAGTGGAAATAAATTTTTGGAACTGATCTGGGCTTTCCTCCACAAATGCACATTTGTGCCGCTGACTGAAAATTTTGGTATCAATATTTTATATCCTGTACTCCCAATGATCGGCCTGATCAGTTTGGGTTATTATATTGGGAAATGGTTTACCGGCGAGTACAACAGCGAGATCCGCGCAGGCTATTTATTTTATACAGGGATGATCATGGTTTTCCTTTTTCTTGGATTACGTGTGATGCAACTGGTGACAGAACAATATGCTTACCTGTTTTATCTCAACGTAGGAGATCTTGAAAACAAATGGACTGTATTTTTTAAAACGATCTTAGGCTACATTGTAGAAAACTACGGCGACGCTTCACCCTGGCAAGTACAGGAAAATTTTACATACACACTTATTTCCTTTTTCAATACCACGAAATATCCGATGTCACTTCTCTATATCCTGATGACGCTGGGGCCTGCACTGATGGCGCTTTCTGTGTTGGAGAACAAAAATAATATTTTCACGAAAGTGATGACTGTCTACGGAAAAGTACCACTGTTTTATTATGTGCTTCATCTTTTTCTCATTCATACATTGGCCATACTGATTGCAGTGCTTTCACATTTAGATAGAATGCAGGAGATCCTGAAAGGAGATTGGAAATCGCTTTCTGAAAATTATGGATTCTCCATGCCTGTGGTCTATCTCATCTGGCTCTGTGTACTGGCGCTCTTATATCCTGCCTGTAACGCCTATAATAGATTAAAAGCTAAAAATAAAAAGCACGGACTATTGTCTTATTTATAAGTATATTCGTGTTGATTGAGTTCACTTAGTCAAAAATTATCTCGAAAGGACATCAGATTCCGGATGCCAGATACCAGATAAAAATTCATGGATTCGCTAATCCATGTCTGTACAATTTTTTATCCGGCATCTGGCATCCGGGAGCTGACATCCTTTTAGAATCAGTTCATCACTTCAAACCCACAACAACCCACACATGAAGAAGATTTATTATTTGAATCTCAGTTTACTGATATTCGCCACCGCCATTCTTTTCCATTCTTGTAAAAGCAAAACCGAAAAACCTGTACGCTACATCGCCTATGTAGGAAGGTACACCGACAAAAATGCCGAAAAACAACCTGACAATCGCTTCGATCGCATGCATGAATACATGTTGCGCCAATACGTGGCGGATCTGAACACTCAAAATCATCCTGTCAATTTTGAGATCAAGACCTTCGACTGCCAACGAGATCCAAAGCAAGCGGCAGAAGTATACAAACAGATCGGTGCCGACAGTTCGATCGTGAGCGTGGTCGATAATACCTGGGGCGCACACCTGGCGGGCGCACAAGAGATCATTCGCCTCAACCGTATCCCTGTGATCGCCATCAACGCCGACCATAATTTTGCCGACTTCGGCAAACAAGCAGTATTTACAGGCAACAACGATTACCTACCTGCAGAAATAAATTCTTTCATCACTAAAGTGCTACAGAAAAAAGAAGTACTGTTTGTATCGGAAGAAGATTATTCGCTACACAAAAGTTTTCTAAGCGATTTTGAAAAAAATGGAGTGAACGTAAAGAAAATGTTTACGATCAAAAACAGCGCTTCCGACAAACAACTAGCCTTCGATTCGCTGGCAGCCTTGTTTGATGAGGCGATCAAAGCAGATCCTTCCTTAAAAAAATATTGGGTGGTGGTAAACTTGCACAATGAATACGGACAACGTTTGCTCAACCATATAGATGCCAAGCACACAGATCTTCATTTGATCGGTCATGCGTACATTACACAAACGGTAGGAACTTTTAAATTCGGAGAGCGCAACAGCAATGAGCTTATCCTCATCAACAACCCTACCGACGCTGTGTCCAGGAAGATCGCACTGGATATGGAACAGTTTAGAAAAAATGACCCAGAGCTTTTTCTGAAAAGTGTTTCTCCAATGTTCCCAAAACGCTGCAACGATGCGATCGCAATTATTGGCAACTTTTTTAGTTTGCACAAAGATTCTATTCCCAACAGAAATTCCTTTATAGAATATTTCAGCGGACTGCGCGGCACGTCTCAGCGTACGCCGGAAGATCTGTATTTTTTCAATGAGAAAAATGAATTGATCCCTGATCTGTATTATGTGCAATACAAGGACGGAAAACTTTATTCCTTCCGCGAGCAGCTCAACAAGCGGGGAGAAGTGATCCCAAACATGATCGCAGGAATGGAAATTCTTGACATCTACAATCTTGATGTAGCTACCAATACCTTCCAGGCAGATTTTAATTATTGGATCAAAGTAGACAGCATCAATGCGGATGCTGAGCGTTTTATTATTTTCCCAAATATGAAAGAGTCGGGAAGCGCGAAATCATTGGTACGCGAAGAGACCATCAATGGTATGATCTACAAATTATATAAAGTGTCCGGACTTTTTCACCAGGATTACGATCTGAAAGAATACCCGTTTGACGAGCAAGAGATCAGTATCAGCATGGAAGTGATGAACTCTACCGAAAAATTAAAGATCGCTTTTGACCAATCGGCATTCCAGGAAGATTCAAATTTTCTTGGCAAGTTTAAAGTGCGCGCCTGGAACAAAGAAAAATATTTATTGACGGTCGACAACCGAATTTCATCCACCATGCGCGGAGACCTGAACAGTGTACCTGGTGAGTTGAAAAAATACCAGGTATTCTCTTTCCGTCTGTTCGTAAAACGCACACTGGCCGGGCCATTCCTGGAGATCATCATGCCACTAATGTTGATCGGTCTGGTAGCGATCGCTTTGTTGTTCATACGCGATCTTTCATTTGGAAATATCGGAGAAGTGAGTGCCGGAACATTCCTCGGTATCATTACCTTCTCCATCGCCATGGCCTCACTTTCGCCGAGTACGGATTCGATTACCAGAAGTGATATCCTGTTTTGGGTTACGTTTGCCGTAGTGCTTTCCTGTTTTCTTACCATCATCATCTGCAATTCCCTTTACAGCACCGGGCATGAGATCCGCGAGTTGAAATTTGTAAAAAGGCTACGTCTCTTCCTGATTGTAGCGTATGCGCTGGCTTGTGTGTTAGTATTGACTTTATAGTCATAAAGGAAGATACGGACGGGATGCCGGATTCCAGATAAAAAGATTAAAATGTAGAAAGAAGTTTTTAGTATGGCTTCATAGATTACTATGTTGTTAGAGAAAAAGCTCCACGAATAACGATTTTATCTGGTATCTGGCATCCGGCATCTGGTATCTTTTTAACGCTATTCCCTGTAACTCAATCATTAAAAAATTGCTTCTGAAACTTCTAAAATCCTGAGAATATTCTTAATTTTGAAGTCTTGATAGAGTACAATTGGAAATCATTACTGCAGAACTAATCACTAAATTTATTCGCTACGCGTTGGTAGGGTTTACCGGCTTGGTAGTGGATTTTAGCGTTACTTATTGCTTTAAAGAATTTGCAAAAGTGAGTAAGTACATTGCCAACAGCATCGGCTTCTGCACTGCTGTGGTGACCAATTACCTGCTCAACCGCTACTGGACCTTTGGAGCGGGAAATCAAGATGTCTTTATTCAGTTTGGTACTTTCGTAGCAGTTTCCCTCATAGGATTGCTGATCAACAATATGATCATTTACCTGCTGAACGAAAAACTGAAGATCAATTTCTATATCTCCAAGTTAGCAGCGATCTTCGTAGTCATCTTCTGGAATTTCTTCGTGAATTATTATTATACTTTCCGCGTAGCGGCCTAAACAATCTACAATTATGGCATTAGAGATAACAGGAAGACTTTACAAAGTACTTTCCGAACAAACAGGTTCCGGTAAAAATGGCAACTGGGTAAAACAGGAATTTGTGATCGAGACCACCGAACAATATCCGAAAAAAGTATGCTGCTCTGCCTGGGGCGATAAAGTAGCGGCGCTGAAAGGCCTTCAGCCTGGCGACCAGATCAAAGTATCGTTCAACATCGAATCAAGGGAATACAATGAGCGTTGGTACACCGATGTGCGTGCATGGAAGATCGAGCCTATTGCTAGTGGCGGCACTACTTCTGATACAAGCAGCAACCGTAAAGAAGATTTCCCTGGCGACGTGACAACATTCACGGCTGATGGCGGGGAGAGCGATGACCTACCGTTTTAAGTTATGAATTATGAGTTATGAATGTTGAGTTTGATCATTCATAACTCATAATTCAACATTCATAATTTTTTCTTAGTCTTTTTCCCCGTTTCCAATTTCACCATCAATTCCCTCACTGCAATTTTAGGCAGAGAATCTTTATGTTCTGCCAGGTATTCTTCCGTTTTAAGTTATGAATTATGAGTTATGAATGTTGAATTTGATCATTCATAACTCATAATTCAACATTCATAATTTTTTTCTTTGTCT
>Ga0310813_10000011_pt1 | contig 160935 bp, 141 predicted proteins | sample YN3metagenome_FD_203086 | JGI IMG/M metagenome (GOLD analysis project Ga0310813, IMG submission 203086) | Soil microbial communities from experimental microcosm in Duke University, North Carolina, United States - YN3 | ecosystem: Engineered > Artificial ecosystem > Soil microcosm >... | reverse complement strand
AAAAACTAAAGATATTAATAGAACAGGAAAAAATAAGCGGTTATGAATTAACTCCTTTGCCCGAATACAAAGAAACATGATAGCTTTATATAAGTTAATTTCAATAAAATAAAAAAGGAAAGGTTAAATACAAAAATCTTTCCTTTTTTATGTCAAATGGATTTTATGATTGATAGCATGCTTCACAAGACCGCCCAGAGGGCTACAATATAGTTGGCACAAGTCACAGACTTGCCAGCAGGGGGCACAGACGAAGAAGTTTAGAGTAGCGGAAGGAGTGGAAGCAGATGATTTAATGGCAGCTCAAAAGAAAATATCAGGTAAGAAACCTAATGTGGGAGAAAAATTTGATATTGGAAATAAAGGGTCGACGGGAACAATATTAGATGAGTCAGGTAATGAATTCACAAGGAATTTAGATCAAATAAAAAAACACAACCCGAAGGAGTTGGATGAAATTTATGAAAATTTAGATAACTTAGACAAAGAAGCTCTGGAGAAAAAAATCTTATCAGGAAATCCCAAAACAGCTTCAAGAGATGATTGGTTTGAACATCAGACTAAAACAAGTGATTACATTAGCAATAAATATCCTGGAGATAAAGTAGTACAACAGGTTACAATGGATATATACGATTTAAAAGGAAATAAAATAACTACAATACCTGATAACCTTAGACTTGATGGTAGTGGTAAATTTCATATTGGGGATGCTAAACATCAGATAAATGCTAATATTGCAAATAGTGGAACTGTTCCTGTGAGCTCATTTACTGACAATCAAAAAGAGGCTTGGAAGCTTATTCAGAATGGTAATTTTGATAGAATAGAGATGAGAGGTGAAGGTGTTACAAAATTTGGACTTAAAAACAATATCCTAAAACCAAATCAAATGGGTAATCAAATTACTACTTATACAAACGATGTAAATGGAAACATCGTTGAGATAATTGCTAAGTTGTAAAATAAATATGGAAAAAAAGGAAATAATTAAAAAGCAGGAAGTATTTAATATAATATTTAAAGAGCTTGAAAAGTACATGAATGAGTATGGTTTTCAAGGAATAAAAAAAGAATATAAATTTTTTAAAAAAACTTCTAAATATTACTATGAAGTTTATGTTTCAACCGCATCTTATGGACCTTTAGGTCATCATTTGGATTTTCATTTTCAATCTAAGAGTTTGGATTTGATAGAATATGGAGAAAAGTTTGAAGAGTTTTTTGGTAATGCAATATTAATGAATAATGGCGCAGGTTATAGTCAAAATAAATATAATAAGCAGTTCGATAAATATATTATTAAATCTGATGATGATCTATCAAGCGCATTAGAGGATTTTAAGCCAATATTTATTACTATTGGGTTACCTTTTTTTGAACAATTTTCTACTCTTGAAGCATTAGAAAAAGAATGTAATAAAGATTTTAAATTAACAGGACTTCATTTTACTGAATGTAAAAATACAGGAGTAATGTTGTCAAAAATGACTGGAGGAAATGCAAAGGCTGTAGCTGAAGGATATAAAAATACCCTAAGAGAAATGAATCTCATTGAATCTGAACTTTTGGATAGTTTTAAAGTACTAGATGCCTTGGTAGCTTATCAGAAATAATATTTAAATGTATGAGCTATATTCTTTCCATTACAAAAAATAATATTCCTATCTTAGATAAAGATGCCTGGAAATTTCTTGACGAACTTTCAGCTTCAAATACTAAAGAGCCGGCAAAAGAATTTATTAATCTACTTAATACTATAACACAAGAATATCCGGATATAACAACTCTATCTGAAGATAAAGCAGATGAAGGAGTATGGTCCGATGGCCCACTTATTAATAATGCTCGTAGCAATGTGATGACTCTAGGTATATTGCCACATTATGCAGGTGAGGTGGCTGATTTTATAATTAAAGCAGCTAACAAACAAGGGTTAATTGTTTTTGATTTTCAATTGGGACAAATATATCGTCCATAATAAAAAACTTCAGATTAAAATATAAAAAGGAAAGATCAATCACATCTTTCCTTTTTTATGTCAAATGAGTTTAAGAGGTAAAAAATTGTTTGTGTTTTAACAGGAGTCTTCGCAAGGCCGGCCAGAGGGCTACAAAATATTGGTCACTCGCAAGACGCGAGTGAGATTATCAAGAAAAACAAGTCGTTTTAGCTGCAGTCTAGTCATGCTGGAAGCCACACTTGGACTGTATTTCTGGAAAGGTACTTCAAAAAATATTTTATACTAATACACAAAAAAGCGCCAGCAAACAAAGTCTGCCAGCGCTGAAAATAAATAGTCAACAAAAAAATTAGTAGGCTCCGCCGTAGTTAGCGTTTACTGGATCAAAGTTGGTCCAGCCGGAAGTCCAAGTATCGCCTGACGTGAATGCACCCACATATCTTACTTGTGTTGCACCAGTCAATTTAGAATCAGAGAAAGAAGGCACAAATCCAGGAGCGTTGAAGTTCGCAAATTTGTTGGTTGTGTCTGTATTAATTGCTTTCGTAGGATCGAAAGGCCACTTCTTACCGTTGCTGAATGGATCGCCTGTCATATATGCAGGAAGGTTGTTGTTGTTATATACAACATAAGAAGTACTGGATGGAAGGAAGCTTGGGTTCGTTCCGTTGAATGCATTCAACAATCTTGAAGAAATACCTTCAGAAGCTCCTACGCTGTTTGCACTAGACATAAACCATTTGTATGGAGTTTTTGGAGTTGTAGTCCATGCAGAAGTATCCTGCGTAAGCGCGTTTACAGAGTTAGGAGAAGAGTGTGGATCGTTCAATCTTGCAATTGCTGATGCAAATACAACAGGGCCTGGAGGGCTTGTTACACTTGGGCATCCGATCACAGCGTTGTTTGCGAATGACAAAGTACCGCCAGTGATGTTTGCATAAGTAGAACCGTAAGTAGGATCTTCGTCGATGATCAATCCAAGTGGATAACCGATCAGCAAGCTGTTGAAGATCGACATAGAGCTTGATCTTCTTGCGATAGCAGCACAAACAAAGTTTGGATTGTATCCGTTGAAGTTAGGGTTTGACAAAGGACCTACTGCAGTGATGTTAGAGAAAACTACTTTCGTCAATGGAAGAGCAGTTGAGTTCTCATTTCTACTGTCAGACTCGAAGCTGTGTGAACCTGATTGGTCAGCAGAATATGGATCACGGTAGATCATACCAAACTGAACCATTCCAGAAAAACCGTTGTCAGTGTCGAAGTCATCATCCCATCCTTTGTGGCAAACAAGGTGATTACAGTTTACATTACCGCCGAACCACTCGTAAGAGTCGTCACCGCTGTAAGAAACCTGGATGTGGTCAATTTGTGTACCGCTTCCAACAGAACACAAAGTCAATCCATTGATCTCGTTGTTTGGAGAAAATGCTACACCACCGAATTCAATACGTACGTAAGAAAGCGTACCTGAATTGTCAGTAGCGTCGCTACCACCATATAGGGATCTTGGACCACCTTCTACCTGGCCGGTTCCTAGTGGCAGGTTTCCAGTAGTACCGTCTGTCTTAGGAGCAGCGATCCAGTTGTTAGGAGCTTTACCGCAAAGGATCACTCCACCCCAGTCACCATATGTTCTGGTTCCTGCAGGTTGGTTAGAAGTAAAGATAATTGGGTTTGTAGAAGTACCAATAGCGATCAGCTTAGCGCCACGCTCAACGATCAGAGACCCTTTGGAAGATTTGTCTCCTTTAATAATAGTACCTGGATCAATAGTCAGTGTAACGCCATCAGTTACGTAGACATATCCTTGCAACAAAATATGTTGATCGGCAGTCCAGTGTTGGTTAGAAGTGATTTCCCCTGACACTACGGTTGTACCTGCATTACTGCTTGTACCGGCATCATCATGATGTTTCTTTTTACATGAAAATAAACCTGTAGTTGCTAGCACAGCAAACACAGTTGTTCTCATCAAATACTGTTTGAACATTCTAGACATAGAAATTGTGGTTTTAATTTAATTGTTACTTATTTAGTTTATTAAAGATTTATTTTTACTCCCAGCGTGAAATAGCTTCCGCGTTTGTACTTGGAAATAATTCTATCCGCACCCTGGTCTTCTTGCGAAGCTTTTGCCGAAGGCCGTTCATACTTGCCATCGCCATTCGTATCCTGGATGATCAGCGCTGCCTGGTTCAACAGGTCTTGCACTCCACCGTTTACAGAAACTCTTTTGGAAATTCTTTTGCCTACAGTTAAGTCTAAACTGTTCTTCGGCATTTCGATATAGCTTGGATAATTTTTTGTTCCGAAAATAAAGATGCGTGGTCCGAACACATTGTACAGCAACGATCCCTGCCATCCTGCTTCTTCGTTTTGGTAGTACAGTCCGGCATTGATCACATAAGGAGATTGACCTTGTAGTGGTGTGCTTACATTTTGATTGATTACATTGGTATTCGTCACCTTGCTCTTGATGAGCGATGCATTCGATACGAGGTTCAGGTCTTTCAGCAATTTTGAATTGCCCAGGAAGCCAAGGTTTTTTCTCAGATCGAGTTCTACTCCTGCGATGTATGCCCATTGCGCGTTGGCAAAGGAGAAGTTTCTACTGTCGTCCGTTCCATTCAATACCACTTGTTGGATCGGGTTTTCCAGGTGTTTGTAGAATACTCCAATGTTGATCAATTCATCGGCGCTTGGATAAAATTCGTAACGCAGATCAAAGTTGTTGATCTTACATACTTGCAATACTTGTCCTCTCGGGCTTAATACTGTTGGGAACAACGAACCATAAGTACCGGCACTGTATTCGAAGTTGTAGAAATAGAATGGTGACCATTCGCGGAACTCAGGTCTGTTGAGTGTTCGGCCATACGCTACGCGGAGCAAAGATTTTTTGGTGAAATTATAGCTCAGGTTTACAGAAGGTAAAAAGAAGTTGGTCGTTACACTTGTATCGAGCTTGCTTGAGTTCAGATAGCTTTGCAGCGATTGTTTGTTGTGCTCAAAACGAACTCCTGTCAAAATATTTACTTTCTCTATGATACGTGAACTGAAGGAAATATATGGAGCGATCAACCCGTTTTGTGCAGTGTAGGCATCGGAGAGACTGGTGATCTCGTCTACTCTGAATCCATTTGGCACACCTACATACTGAGAAGAAAAGATCTGATCGATCGGCAGCCTGGTAAGCGCGCCGGATGTAGCGCTTGGCGTGATCACATAACCGAAGGTACGCGCAGAGAACGATCTGGATTTGTATTCCAGGTAAGCGCCATAGTTCATATTGATAGTAAGATCTTCTCTCTTACTGATCATATGCTTCAGATTTTGATTCAGTGAGAACACATTTTCATTGAGTGTTGAGTAGAATCTACCACCACCATTCACAGGGTCTGCTGTACCCGGAGGTACTTGCGCCGTATAAGCAGAGTCAGGACTTCCGTATGGTTTGGTATATTTAATACGTCTTAAATCAGGAGTACTTCTGTTGATATGAGAGAAACCACCGGACCAATCGTATTTCACTTTGCCACTCTTGGATTCTACATCGCCCGTCAACTGTGAGGAGTAGACCGAACGGCTTTGATAGCTCAGTGCATAAGCACGTTGCTCTTGTTGATTCGAAAGATTGCTGGTACGAAGTGTATTTTGCTGTACACCGATCTGATTGAAAAGTTGTCGCACTTCTATTTTAAAGCGATCGTTGAAGCGGAAATACATATTTTCAACAATCCCCAAACGGGCTGTATTAGTACTTTGCACGTCAGAATAGTCTTTGGTCTTCGAGGTTGAATCCCAGTCTTCACGATGGATCTTGAAAATGGTGTGAAGGTTTGCGTAGTTAATATTCAACGTATTTCCCACTTCTGTACGTCCCATTTTAAAACGGTCGGTATAGAAAATATTAAGACGCCCGTCTGGTGCGGCTTTGTTGCTTTTTACATTCCAGGCAGAGGCATCAAAACTTTGTGAAATAGAATTTCTTTGATCCAGCGAGCTTACGGTATTTAAATTACCGGGTACATCTGTAGGGATCTGTCTGTAATGTGAGCCAAATCCCAACAAGTCCAGAGGGCCGCCGCCGCCGGTAGAACTGAAGTTGCCAAACGTAGAACCTGGTCTGAATGAGCCTTGCAGCGTTACCTGTAGGTTTTTTTCGGAAGCAGAAGCACGCGTATATACTTTTACCATTCCTCCCGCAAAGTCTCCCGGAAGATCCGGAGCAGAAGTTTTATATACTTGTATCTTATCAATCAACTGGCTTGGAATAATGTCAAATGAAAAAGCTTTGGAATCTGTTTCAGAGCTGGGAGCTCCTGCATCGTTGAGCCAAACGGAGTTGTAGCGTTCTGCCAATCCACGGATCATAATAAAACGTGAATCAACTAACGTAACTCCCGGAATTCTTCGGATCGCTTCTGCCGCATCGCGGTCTTGCCCTTTCTGGATCTGCTCGGTAGAGAGTACGGAAATGATCTTTTCGCTTTTCTTCGTATCCTGCACAGCAGTCATTTCAGAGCCTTCGTTCTTTTTACCAACTACAATGATCTCTTGGTGTTCTGTAGTTACTTCAGTGAGGATAACAGAACCTACCTTAGTAGATTTACCTGCTTCTACTTTTATGTCCTTAATAGTATAGGGTGTATAACCGAAATAGGTAACGATGATATTATAATTGCCAGGAGGAACATTTTTTAGTACAAAGTTACCTTCGATATCAGTGATCCCACTCAATTTATTGTTTCCTTCTACTACTACCACTGCTCCTGCAAGTGCTTCCGTGGAGTCGACAATGACTCCTTCGATACCCCCTGTATCCTGCGCCGATAGGCGTTGTGAGACGAATAACAAGAACAGACACATCAAACAAAATAGCTTGGCAACAGACTTAGAGGTAATCACTTTCTTCTTCAGTATTAATTCGGCACAAAAGTAATTCTGCCTCATTAGCTACTGATTATGTAAAAATTAAACGCTTATGATGATAGGTTTAAAATAGAATTAAAAAAAAATTAAAAATTACTTAAAAGCTATTTTGTGATGCGTAAAAGAGGATGTTAATTAAAACTATTTAATAGGGAAATTAAAATGAACAGAAGTACCGTATCCCGGAACTGATTTTATATCCACAAAGGCGTTGTGAATATTCATGATCTGCTTCACCAGGGAGAGCCCAATGCCATGGCCCAGGATATGTTTTACGCTCTCTGCTCTGAAAAAAGGTTGTCCTATATTAGAAAGATCTTCCTGTTTCATGCCTACACCATGATCGTTGATCTCAATGGTATTTCCTTTGTTTTTGTTCAAACGTAGAATAACTTCTATCAATGCATTGGATGAAGAATACTTAGCCGCATTGTCCAACACATTGCCAATTGCGACTAGCAACAATTCCTTATTGCCGTGTATAACGTAAAAAGAATCGGGAATGTTGTGATCTTCTACTTGAATATCCACCGAAACTTCCCTACCTGGAATTCTTTTTTTCATTTCAGCCACCGCGAGCCATACCAGTTCGTCCAATCGTAAGGGGATAAGTGAGATTCTCGAGACGTCAAAATTTAATTCCATTAGTTTCAGAATATCATTGGACATTCGGTTGAACGATTGAAGTCGTTCCTGGAACGATACCAACATTTGTTTGTATTCCTGCGGACTGTGATCTTTCAATAGTGCCTGTTCTACTTCGCTCATCAATCCTGTGAGCGGCCCTTTCAATTCATGCGTTACATTAGCGGCAAATGTTTTCTGCAAACGAATCGATTCTTCCAGGTTGCCCAGCATTTTATTGAGCGCAGCACTCAGTTGATAAATTTCATCGTTCTTTTTTCCGGCCTTAATTCTCTTGTGCAGATTGCCTACGTTGATCTCGCCGAGTTGATAAGTAATATAGGATAGAGGAGACAGTGCCTGTTTCAAAAAAATAACACTAATAATAGCTACCAGCAGAACAGCACTAAAGTAAAGACTTGTCAGAACCTTTTGTATAAAAAAAATTTCATTGATCCCTGTTTTACCGTTTATGAAATATTCATAAGCAATCACGCAACAGGTTAAAAAAAGAAAAGCAAATACCGAGAAAATCTGAAAAACGGATCGATCTCTAATTTTCATCGTTCAATGGTGCTCTTAAGATATAACCCATACCAACAATGGTGTGGATCAATCTTTGTCCAGATTCCTGTTCTAGTTTCTTTCTTAAAAAATTAATGTATACGTCGATGACGTTAGTATTTTTTACATTTCCGTCCCACACATGCTCTGCAATCTCTGCCCTGGTGACGATCCGTTCTTTGTTGATCAAAAGAAATTCAAGTAACGAAAATTCTTTAGAGGTCATTTCCTTTACTACATTGTTGGATTTTACAACACGTGTATTTACGTTCATTTCGAGCGTACCTATTTTCAGCACTACGGCGGTTTGTTCGTTGGTAGAAGAGCTGCGTCTGCTTAAAGCATTTACTTTGGCTACAAGTTCACGAAATTCAAATGGTTTTACAAGGTAATCATCGCCTCCTGCATCAAGCCCGTAGACCCTGTCTTCCGTGCTTGCCAGCGCAGAGAGCAATAGGATAGGAGATTTGATATTCTCTCCGCGAATTTGGGTGCAGAGATCAAATCCATTAATCACCGGTAAAACTATATCGAGAATGATCAGATCATACAAATTAGAAATGGCAAGTCTCTTGCCTATAAATCCATCGTATGCGATCGTTACTTTTGAACCGTACTCTTCTAATCCCTTCTTTATATACGAGCTGATCTTTACATCATCTTCAATCAACAGGATATTCATGGCCTACGTATTAATGTGGGTTTATTATTATCTGTGGCAATATTAAATTTTAATTCTGAATGAAATCTAAACTGTTTCTGAAGGATCACAGCGTAGCACAATATCTATTCTGAAATTGCGCTGAAAAAAAGCATAGTATTATAACTGAAAAAAAATCACAGGGAATAAAATTGTTCGATGAATGAATAATTATGTTCGAATACCGCGTGGAAAGCAGGAATTACACAGTGTATGCGTTTTAATTTAATGATTAAAAAATTTTAATATCAGTAATGAAATAAAAAACAATGCATGGTAAAAATTAAAAGCGTACAATTTTATAGTCATTAAAAAATTATTAAAAATAAGTTCGATGTAAAAAGAGAAATAAAATTTTTTAATGTCATATAATTTTATTTTCGAATATGAAATAAAATTTGTTTGGAGTATCCAGTATACGTTTACTTAAGAATTTTTATTGAATACAAAATGCGAAAATGATTAGAGTAAGAAATTTCTAACAGTTTCCTATACAAATACAAAAGTTATAAAAGATTATAAACAATAATGGTTAATGCATTTTATTTGTAATAAGATGCATGTCAAATGATTATAAATTTTATATTAATTTTTGTTAAATTTAATTATATTTTTAGTAAGTTTAATTGTTTTAAGCAAGTAAAATTGTTTTAGCACAAAACCAGCTTTTAGATTGTCCCAGCCGCCTATGATTACTGTTGCTTGTGTATTCAACGCTACTGTTCCGGGAGGAACTACGGCTGCGTGCTACGATCCAAGCTGGGTGCAGAAACTGAAAAAAAATGTAGCAAAGTATTTATCAGCACCACATCGTTTTGTTTGTCTTACTAATAGTACGGTACCAGGAGTAGATTGTATTCCGCTCCAGGAGCCAGGCTGGAAAGGGTGGTGGTGCAAGATCGAGCTACTGAATCCTCAACATTTCAAGGGCCCCGTTTTATACCTCGATCTGGATGTATTTGCAACCGGCCCTTTAGACGAATTTGCAAAGCCTCGTCTTAATCCGGTGATGTTGCGCGATCATTTCCCGCATCTTAAAAATAACAGCATAATGTACTGGGATGGTAACGATGAGCGGATGCATGCGATCTATCATGCTTTTAAAGCCAATACAGAAGAAGCAATGATGCGACACCAAGGAATCAATTCACTCGGTGATCAGGGGTATATGATTGCAATCTTGCAAAGAAATGGACATACCATTGATGTCTGGCAAGACCTAATGGGAGAGAAAGGATTTGTGCCTTTTTCTTTTTCCAGTAAGCTCAATCCGGCGTTGAGCGAAGGAGTATTGCCGGAAGCTACACGTATGGTGTATTGTTTGGGTTATCCGAAATTTCATCAGTACCGGGAGCTGTCCTTTGTAAAACAATATTGGCCGGATCTTTAGAAGTATCTAAAAAGAAATTCTCAAATCAATCTTATAAAGTTTTATGAAAAATTTCATCATCAAATATATAATCAGCAAGATCCAAATAAACGGATAGACAAATACTCAAAAATAATTACTAATAATTCATTCACTTTTAAAACAAGAAAAACAATGGCAGATTTCAGCATTTATTACCCAAAGTTATTAAGATATGAAGGCGGATACGCCAGTCCGGCCTATGCAGCAAAGATGGGCGATACAGGAGGAGAGACGTACTGTGGCATTGCGCGCAACTACAACAAAGATTGGGCGGGATGGAAAATTATTGATGACTACAAAAAACAAAAAGGAGAACCTGCCTACAATTCAAGGATCAACGACCCACAGTTGTATGAACTAGCTTTAGAACTTACTAAAAAACAATATTGGGATAAGATCAGAATGGATGAAGTGAATAGCCAATCGCTTGCTGAAATGATCATGGATTTTGGATTCAATTCTGGTATTGGTACTTCTATCAAGGCCGTACAGAATATTCTGAAAATGCCGATCACTGCTGTTGTAAACAATGGCGACATCATCGCCATCAATAAAGCAGACGCACACACGCTGTTTACTCAACTGCAAAACTATCGCATTACAATGATCCAGAACAGCGGTAAGATCAATCCTAAATTTAAAGATGGACTGATTGCACGCGCTAAAAGTTTTACGTTTCAATCGTAAAACGGATACCAGATACCGGATGCCAGATAAAAGAAGATTATAGATCATTTTTATCCGGTATCCGGTATCCGGCATCAATTAAAAGTTTCAAACTATTTCCAACAAACAGCAATGTCCCAGCAACATGTCATCAAAAAATTAGTAATGGATCTTTTTGTACAAAAACAAAAAGAGGCTATGAAAATACAAGACAATATGATCTCTGTAGCTCAACATGAGCTGGTAGACATAGTAGAAAAAGTGTTTTCTCATTATTCCATTCCAGACAGGATGATCGAGATCGACCGGTTGGAGCTTAACCTGGGAGAGATCCGTGCCGACAATCTGATCAAAGAGCTATCGGAAAAGCTTTCCGAAAAATTGGCTAATGAATTTTATAAAAAGGGATTTTTTACGGATAATTTTTCTGAAAACGTTGTGCCGGAGAAACTTTTCAGAAGTGAGCAAACACTGTTTGTTTATTTCCTGAAGAATGGAATTCTTCCCTGGTGGAATGAAGAAAAAGTTTCCATGGTAGCTCTTTTTGACAAACTCATGGAAGAGCGAAGAAAAGAATTTGTGAAAGCAATCCTAACCGAACTTCTCCATGAGAAAAGTCTTGTACGATTTATTTTACAATTTTCTGACGATAAAATTATTTTATTTTTCGCAAGCGCAGTATCCTACCGCTTTCAATCCATCCGCAATTTTCTGACAGCACAAATTCCTCCTGCTGTTCATAAATTAAGCCAGGAAAAGCCCGTCCAGGCAAGACTGATCATTTGGAAAAGCGTGGTCGGGTATTTGAAAGCGAATAATTTTTCCGGCTTCATTGAAGAAGAGCTGGAATCAGTAATTCATCAAACGATTGAATCGAAAGCACCGGTGAATGATTTTTCTGCTGAGGCTATAAAACTAAAAAGACAAGCACAGGAAAAAAGATCCAGGGAAGAAAAAAATAAAGAACAAAAAGATAACCATACAGGAGAGGATTATCGGACAAACAACACAGATGAACAAGGAACTCCGGAAGATGATTTTTCTATCGTTCGCAAAAAAAACGAAGAAAAAAATGCAGCTCAGGAAAAAGAATTTGATAATGCATACTATTCAAAAGAATCTTCGGAAGCGCCTTCATACATGGATGAAGAGATTTATATCGGAAATGCAGGATTGGTTTTGTATTGGCCTTACCTGACTGCATTCTTCAGAGCCTTGGATCTGTTAGAACAAAATGATTTTAAAGATCTTCTTTGCCGCAATAAAGCAATTTGTGTGTTGCATTACCTCGCCAATTCACAAGAGCCTGCGGAAGAACATCTATTGTTTTTTAATAAAGTTCTCTGCGGCTGGCAACCGGAAGAGTCGCTGCAGCTATTAGAACTGACTGCAACAGAAAAAGAAGAAGCCGATCACCTGACTGCTGCGGTGATCGAACACTGGAAGGCATTGAAAAATACTTCTCCGGATGGATTGAAGGAAACATTCATACAACGCCCGGGAATACTTATTTTTAAGGAAGGATCCGGATGGAAACTCAGAGTGGAGAAAAAAGGTGTAGATGTATTGATGGGAGCGCTGCCCTGGGGATTTTCGATGGTAAAGCTACCCTGGATGGAGCATACCCTTCACGTGGAATGGTAAGCTCCATCAGGGCTTGCCTTTTATGCAGTCATTCGTTTTCTGTGTTCGAAATTTTTATATACTTCTCCTTGTCCAATAGGATTTTTATTTACTGCGATTGCTTTTGAATGAGCATTTTTCTTCAACTTATGCAGGTTCATTATTTTTGACAGTCCGAGAATAAAATTTTCTACAAAGATCTCATGTGTAATGTGCACGAATTTCTTCGATTTCTTTTCAGAAGAGAAAAAGGGAAGATTAATTTTAGAAGAAGAAACTTCAGTACTATACGACACTTCATCTTGTAAATTTTGGAAAATAAGTTTTTCTGTTTTCCCATTTGAATGCGTAAGAACAATATCCTGTCCTTCATTGCGCCATTGCCCGGTACTGGAAGAGGAATCGTCGAGCGTGGCAATAGTATGGAAGAAGCTTGGTTTGGTAGGCATCTTGATATTGATGATCTCAAAGTTGAAATCTTTGTTTAGCATCAATACTTCTGTTTTATTTTTATCGATGTACCAGATCAGAAATTTTTCAAGGCGTCTTAGCAAAGGTTCATTACTATTTCGTTCTTTATTCCCATGGCGAATATAATTCAAGAATAGTTCGTCGATTGCTACTTTTTTTCTGCCAAGCAATTCTAGCCTGTTGCATAGATCAACATCTTCGTAGCCATAATTTTCCATACTTTCATCGTATCCGGTCACTTTTATAAAATCTTCTCTCCAGGCGCAAATCCTGCCGTGAGCCTGCGAATGGTGTGCCTGCTTAGTCACATGCAGGCCCATGATGATATAAGGATTCTGATGAAAATGTTGGTTGATATAGGAAGCAAAAAATTTCTCCAGATAATTGTCAGCGTCCACGTTACAGATAATATCACCCGTAGCTTTTTGCATGATCATATTTCTTGAATGGCTTCGGTGGAAGTATTCAGGCTCGGTAGTTTTATAATAATGAAGAATTCCTTTGTCAATGTATTCTTTCATTTCTGTTTCTATCCATTCTTCCAGGCCATCGGTAGAATTGTAATCCAGAACAAGAAATTCCAGATTTCCATAGTGAAGATTTTCACGGATATTTCTCGGAAGAGTGAGTTTCAGATGTTCTGTACGGTTCATACAAACCGTACAGAAAGAAATCTTATATTTTTTTAAAGTAGGATCAAATTGTTTGATCGGTTCTGTCAGGAATTGGTTGTAGGAAAGCTCAAGGCTTTCTGGTGTCATAGTCATGGTTGTGAGAATTTGTCAGAAGTAAAGATATATAAAAAATAGTTTTTCGTACATAATTGCAAAGTAATATTTTAATTATTTTTGCTTGTTTTTAAGTAATTAAACAATAACATAAGAAATGTTGTAAAAATAATTTGAAATATATTTGACAGAATGAAAAAATATTCTAAATTTACTCTTGTTATCTGATTTAACAGCGCAGATACGATTCTTGAACCAGTAATAATAATTGTAAGTTAACTTGTGTATTAAAAGAGCTTATGGCCACTTTTAGGTGTTTTAACCACTTTTTAAAGGTTTTAAGCTATGCACAACCAGCGTTAATGAAAGAAATATTTAAGCTTGTTTATACGAAAAATTAAAGTGCAGGACTTGTAGTAAAATACTCTAAAAGCAGTATTTCCAATACGAATTTCAACTATGATAAAAGACGTTCTTGATACTCTAAAAGATCAGTTAGATAACTATCTGAAATCAATGCTTGGTTCGACTAGCAGCTATGTACAGGTAGCACATTTAGTAGACGCTGACGGAGGTATTACTCATTTTACAGATAAAGTGATCATCACCTTGTTTGCAGTAGACGAAGAAAAAGTGATGAAATCACAAACATTCACCAAGCAGGTAAATGGAGTGACTACGATTGTGAATCCGGAGTTGAGATTGAATTTAAATATTTTGGTCTCAGCAATTTTTTCAGAATACGAATCGGGATTGAATGCGCTTTCTCAGACCATTACATTCTTCCAGGGAAAAAATGTTTTTAATCATCAGAATACTCCTGAACTGCCCGATGGCATTGAGGCTGTGTATCTGGATTTTATTAACCAAAGCGAAAGCGAGCAATACGATGTATGGACGAAAATAGGAGCGAAGTACCAGCCTTCTGTGATTTACAGAGTAAGAATGCTGACAATCCAGGCAGATTTTGCACAGGAAAGCAGAGTAGATATAGAGTCCACCAATGTTGATCTTCATCAGAATTAATAACGCATGAGCCAGTTTAAAAAAGTATTCAGCATTCAGCTTAAGCATTTGTACTATGGCATCGATCAGACGAAGTTTATCAATGATTTCGATATCGTGCCTACGGAAGATACAGAAATAGCTCTGAAGAATCAGGGAATGATTTGGAAGCAAACCACGGATAGCCTGGTGGTACTGGGCAATAGCGTTCCTGATGGCGACGACTTCCAATTGTTCAAACCTGTAGGCGCAAATACTAGATTCCGTTTTTACTTAAAGCTCAAGACCAAGACCTTTCATAATTTCACCGATATTCCTTTCTCAGGGAATGAAGGTACTATCTATTATTTCAATAATCGTTCAACATTCATCCCTGATTCGGGAGACCTTGCTGATAATCTTTTGTTATTTGACGATGGTCATGATGGCAATTATGTAAATGGAAACGAAAGAATGGCAGTACTTCCAGAACTGTTTACTATAACACTTCCCACTAGCGCACCGCATGTGAAGCTTGAAGATGTATACGATTCTTCCAATGTGCCTTTTGATTCCGGTACTACTTCTCTTTCCGGCAGCATCCAGTTTGATCTGAGAGGAAAAGTAAAAGCAGGAAGATATCAGCTCACACAGGACGGAACACCTGTAGGAGATAATTTTTACATTGATCCACAGACCAGAGATGTTTTTGGCGTGATCGAACTCTTTGAAGTAAGCACCGAAAATGAAGATTATGAATATGTAGACGTCGATGGTGTGATCAAAAATCCGGTGTATGTGATTCCTTTTAAAAACAGGTCTACCACCTGGAAGTATTACCTTCATATCAACGATACTACACTGATCCCAACTCCACCCGATCCGTCTTTGTTGAGGATCGACGCCACTGATGTAGGTTCTCCGATCGTCTTTACTGGCGCACCTTCAGGTAGTGGAGCAGACGTAGTGTTCACATCCGATGATCCAATTCCTCTACAGTATAATACTTACAAAAATATAGTGCTTTACAAACTGGTTTCTACCGACGATGGAACCTACACTTCAGGCACGGATATTCCGGTACTTCTCAACATGCCGAATCCTTCTATAGAAATAGTAAAGCCTATAGGCAGCGATGTATTTTCTGAAATATTTGTATATGTATAAACTTTAAACTTTAAATAATATTCTATGGCACAATTAATGAAAACGCCCGGTGTATCTGTTGAAGAAATAACCAGTTTCGGTTCTTCGGTAGCACCTGTTGCAACAGCGATCCCGGCATTCCTGGGGTTTACGAACAATCATAGCAATCTGACTTCTGGCAGTGCCGGAGGTACAGCAAAACTTCCGGTAAGAATTACTTCGTTCAAGGAGTACGAGGATACTTTTGGAAAAGTAAGCAATGCAAATGTAAGCGAAACAATTACTGTTACTGCTGCCGATATAGTTACCTCGGGTGCTTTGACTTCAAGAACAGTGACTACCTCTACGCCTCCTTCCAAGATAAATCTTTTGTCTTACAACCTTCAGCTTTATTTTGCCAACGGTGGAGGACCTTGCTACATTGTTTCGATCGGTCTGCCAAGTGATTTTGACCATACGAGTAATACTCGCTTTGTCGCAGGTCTTAATGAAATTAAATTGGTAGACGAACCTACATTATTGGTTTTTCCTGAAGCTTATAATCTTGATCACGATAAGCACGGAAATCTTATACAGCTCGCTACGGCGCAGGCTGCAACCCTGCAAGATCGTTTTGTGATCGCTGATGTGAATTCTGGAAAACAAGCTATTGGTGATGTCGCTGGTTTTCGCGCTGATGTAAATTCTCTAAATAATAAATACGGTGCGTTGTATTATCCTGCACTGGATACTACTATTCCGAGCTATTTTGAAGACGACCATATTACTGTAACTCAAACAGTAGATATAGATGGCGCTGGCGCTGCTCCTGGACCTTATACCGGTAGAAGTTTAAAGGAAATCTTACAAGGTTTTACTACAACTGGTCCTTCACCTGTTACTTTTCCACCTAACACTGGTCTATACAGCGCGGTATTAGGCTATGTAAACAGCCTTACACTTACACTTCCTGCGAGTGCAGCGATTGCAGGTGTATACGCTCAAGTAGACGATCAGAGAGGTGTATGGAAAGCGCCGGCAAACGTGCCACTTATCTTGGTAACCAATCCATCTGTTAAGATCACGGATGCACAACAGGGAGATCTAAACATTGACGCAACTGCAGGCGTTTCTATCAACGCGATCAGAGCCTTTACCGGTAAAGGAACGATCATCTGGGGCGCAAGAACAATGGATGGCAACAGCGCTGAATGGAAATACATCAACGTAAGAAGATTGTTCATCTTCATCGAAGAGTCTATACAGAAAGCAATGCAGAGCTATGTATTCGAGCCAAACACCGCTCAGACCTGGCTTAGACTAAAAGGTACGATTGATAACTTCCTCACAGGACTTTGGAGACAAGGTGCATTGGCAGGTGCAAAACCAGACGATGCATTCTTTGTAAAAGTCGGGATCGGTACTACAATGACTGCCGACGATATCCTGAACGGGATCCTGAACATTGAGATCGGCCTGGCTGCCGCAAGACCAGCAGAGTTTATCTCCTTGAAGTTCTCTCAACTGCAACAGGTAAGCTAATTCTAATAAGTATTATTTCTAAAAACATTTATAAAACGATCTAAAGAAAAACAAATATGCCACAGCAATATCCATTAGTAAAGTTCCATTTCCAGGTTGAATGGGGCGGTACCAAACTCGGGTTCACAGAAGTAACCGGACTGGAAGTAGAAACACAAGCCATTGAATACAGAGAAGGCAGCATGCTTGAATACAATACTATCAAAATGCCAGGTATGCAGAAGTATGGAAACCTCACGCTGAAGAGAGGACATTTCCGCGGCGACAACGAATACTTTGCATGGTGGAATACTGTAAAGCTTAACACTATTGAGCGCAGAGATATTACCATCAGTCTTCTCAACGAGGAGCACAGCCCGGTAATGGTTTGGAAAATAAAAAATGCCTGGCCTTCTAAAGTCCAGTCTACAGACCTGAAAGGCGATGGCAACGAAGTAGCGATCGAAAGCATCGAGATCGTTCACGAAGGCATCGTAATGGAAGCATTAAGTTAATAGTAAAAGATCTAAAACATTTAAAATAAAAAAATATGGCTAATCTAACAGTCCCTGGAGTAAAGATACAGGAGATCTCTACCTTACCACCTTCGGTAGCTCCTGTAGATACAGCAGTTCCGGTATTTGTAGGGTATACAGAAATTGCACCTACACCTGCGATCAGGAAAATATCATCCATGCTGGAATACCAACAATATTTTGGCGGTCCTGATCTGATTTCGGTAAATGTTGCTTTGTCAATATCTAATCAACTTACTGCTTCAAGTGTAACAATCAGTGCTCCTGCTCCGAATTACCTGATGTATTACAGCGTAAAATCTTTTTACGACAACGGAGGAGGAGAGTGTTATATCGCTTCCGCCGGTACTTATCAGTCAAGTGCTCCATTTGCAGACGACAGTGACATGACTACTGCATTGGATAATCTTGTAAGCATAGAAGATGAACCTACCCTGATTGTACTACCAGACGCGATCAATCTTTCTGATACGCTCTATGGTGCAGTGTACGAACACGCACTTCTGCAATGTGGAACGTTGAAAGATCGTTTTACAATTATTGATGCATATCCTTCAGGAGAAAAAGAAACCACGGTGATAGTTTTCAATACTTCCGATTTTGGAACTGCTTTAGCATCACATAACGGAGAGTTTGCAGTATTTCAGAATACGGCAGGAACAAAATTCGCTATCTGGCTACAAGTAGGTTCTGGCGCTCAACCAACAAGTACAATATACACAGCCGTGCCCTCGGCTAACAGAATGGCAGTTGCTATCGGAGCAACAGACACCAATGCTACGATCAGAGATTATATAATCGCTAATATTGGAACGCTGACGGATTGGTCTACTTCTGGAATGACTTTCTCCTCAAACGGTACTAATCTCGTACTGAAACAAAGTAATTTTGGTACAGCCGTAGATATGGCAGCTTACAAAGAGGATGGTACTTCAGGAAGTATTATTGCCCCAACTGTCAGCCACCAAGGTATAGATGGAGACGATATTACAGCTATTCGCAATGTACTGGGGGATAATAACCTTAAGTACGGAGCTGCTTATTATCCAAGACTTCAAACAGTTTACAGCCCGTCTACTTCCAATACTAAAATCACGGTTACAGGGGGAGATAGTAGTTTTACATCTGGTGCTACTCTTGCAGCACTGATTGTAAGCAACGATGATATTTTCAAAGATACTTTTGTAAGTCAAATTTTAGCTGCGGTATCGCTTGCTACTGCAGATGTCCCAGTTGTAGTAGGTCCTGCAGGCGCAGTGGCGGGTATTTATGCCAGCGTAGATTTCAACACAGGAGTATGGAAAGCTCCAGCGAACGTAAGCATTAATTCAATCTCTGGTACTACACTCAATGTAGGCGATGATTTGCAAAGCTTGCTTAACGTGGATCCTGTAAGCGGCAAATCGATCAACGCGATCCGTTTCTTCTCTGGCAAAGGAAACCTTGTATGGGGAGCCCGCACACTTGCTGGTAATGATAATGACTGGAGATATATCAATGTAAGAAGATTGTTGATCTTCATCGAAGAGTCATGCAGCAAAGCCAGCGGACAATTTGTGTTCGAACCAAACACTGCTCAGACCTGGCAGCGTATGAAAGGCATGCTCGACAACTTCCTGACCAATCTTTGGAGACAAGGAGCGCTTGCAGGAGCAAAGCCGGATGACGCTTTCTTCGTACGCGTAGGGCTTGGTACTACTATGAGTGCAGACGATATTCTGAACGGTGTGATGAACGTGGAAATCGGCGTTTGTCCATCCAGACCAGCGGAATTCATTGTGCTGAAATTTAGCCACAAACTACAAGTCTCTTAATCCATCGTAATGCGGGTTGCAATTGCAACATTGTAACCCGCTTATAAAAATAAAACTGTATCGATGTAGTCGAACGGGTTTTATACAAAGAAGAAAAAATTAACCATTAATTCACTTTAATTATGCCACAGCAATATCCATTAGTAAAGTTTCATTTCCAGGTACAATGGGGAGGAACAAAAATAGGGTTTACCGAAGCAACTGGTCTTATGGTGGAAACACAAGCGATCGAATACCGCGAGGGAAACATGCTTGAATACAACACCGTCAAAATGCCAGGAATGCAAAAGTATGGCAACATCACGCTGAAGAGAGGACATTTCCGCGGCGACAACGAATTCTTTGCATGGTGGAATACCGTGAAGCTAAATACGATCGAAAGAAGAGACATCACAATCTCTCTTTTGAACGAAGAACACAATCCGGTAATGACCTGGAAAATAAAAAATGCCTGGCCAGCCAAAGTGCAGTCTACTGATCTTAAATCAGACGGCAACGAAGTGGCGATCGAAACACTGGAGATCGTGCACGAAGGAATCACAATGGAAGCAAACGGATAATTTTTCAACTACAATAGCTCATGGCACAATACAAATATCCACCCGTAGGATTTCACTTCAAGGTACAGTTTGAAGGGCTCTCCGGACTTACCGACAACGATACACGTTTCATGGAAGTCGGCGGACTGAATGTGAGTATCAAAACAGATCCTTATCAGGAAGGGGGAGAAAATCGTTTTTCCTGGGCATTGCCTACAGGGGTACAATATGAAACGCTCAAGTTGAGACGTGGACTAATCGTCGATTCGGGTATTAACAATTGGGTACGCGATGCTGTTTCTAATTTCTCTTTCAAACCAGTAAATCTGATGGTCACTCTTTTGAACCCCGATCATCAGCCTTTGCAAAGCTGGCATGTGGTAGGAGCATATCCAGTTAACTGGAAAACTTCAGAGTTTAAAGCAATGGCCAGCGAGATCGTAACGGAAGAATTGGAACTGTATTATCAATATTTTAAAAATATTTAAACAATGCCAGTTACAGTAAAAGAATTAATCGTGCGTGCCACGGTGGTAGATACTACTACGCTCGGCGGTAAGATTGAAGGCCCGGCCAGAGAGATCAGGCAGGAAGAAAGAGATCAATTGATCACTGATTGTGTAGATCAGGTATTACAAATATTAAAAGATCAAAAAGAAAGATAGTTATGGCAATTCCAATTCTTGGCAACCTGGAAAAAATTAAGATCCTCTCTTTTCTGGATAATACTTATAAGGTTCCTACTTCAGTTTATGTGGCAATGTTTAATCCTACTAATTTTAAGGAGTCATTACAATTGATCTATAGCGAAAAATCAGCTTCAGGGCCATCACAAACAGCTATTAAGTTTGATAAAATTAAAGCAGATGATTTTACTGTCACTTTGAAAGTTGATGGTACCGGTGCCACCAAAGTAGGAGGTGTTCTCTCTCCAGAATTGCTTGTACAAAAGAACATCAGCTTATTTAAAAATACTGTAACAGGAGGCTTGGTAGAAGCAGCTTCCTCCGCATTAAAAATTTTCTCGAAAGCTAGCCATGAGGCACCTTACCTTATTCTTCAATGGGGAAAGTTTGTAATCAAATGTAGATGTACAAACTATACGATTACCTATACGCTTTTCGATTCTATGGGACTTCCCATACGTGCAGATATTGAAGCAGGCTTCGTACGTCAGGCAGCTGAAGGTAAGCTTAGTGCATTGTCTATATTGCAATCGCCAGATCTTACAAAAACGATTGTCTTTAAAGAAGGTGATACACTGCCCTTGCTGGCAAATCAGGAATACGGTGATCCAAGCTTGTACCTGGAAGTAGCGAGAGCTAATAACCTTACCAATTTCAGAGATATTAAACCGGGAACTGTATTAGCATTCCCACCGATCGATAAGAGTCAACAATAAAATCAAAATGGGATTGTCATTAGTCATACCGGGTACAGATAAAGGAGGAGTGGTAACATATACGATTCTTTCAGACGGGAAAACCATGCCTGCCACAATCAGCGTGTCGAGCATTGTGACTGGCAAGGAGGCCAATAAAATTCCTTATGCAAGACTTGTACTGTTTGATGGAGAGGTTGCCCATGCAAGCTCAAAACCAAATTTTGAACTTTCAAGCGGTAATGATTTTAAACCCGGCAAAAAGATTACCATTAAAGCAGGGTACAGCTCTAAGGAGAAAACCATCTTCGAAGGCGTTGTAGTAAAGCAATCGGTGAAACACCGCAGTGGTAAAACTTCTCTATTGGAAGTAGAGATCCGCGACGAAGCAGTAAAGCTTACTGTAGGAAGAAAAAATAAATTCTTCAACAACAAACTGGACAGCGCGATCATTAGCTCCTTACTTTCCGGCGTGAAAGGTGTGATTGAACCTACTTTGTTACTTCATAAACAAGTGATCCAATATTTCTCTACCGATTGGGATTTCATTCTCTCCAGAGCTGAAATGAACAGCAAGGTTGTATTGGTCAATGATGGAAAGGTTTCGGTAAAAAGTCCTTCGCTACTAGGTCTGCCTGTATTATCACTTCAATACGGAGTCAACGTACTGGAGTTCGATGCCGAAATGGATGCCAGAACTCAATTCAAATCTATCGTAGCGCAAGCATACGATGGTGCAAAGAATGATTCTGTAAAAGACAAAGGAAAAGTAATTCCTCCTTTAGTTGGAGGTCAAGGAAATATCAGCAGTGACGAACTTTCCAAAGTGATCGGACTGGATCAATATCTTATCCAGCACGGTGGAAACCGCACCAAACCAGAGCTTAAAGCGGCGGCAGATGGTAAAGCAATAAAAGCAGCTTTCTCCAAAGTGAGAGGTTCTGTGAAAATAGAAGGTACTGCTTCTGTAAAACCGGGTGATATTGTATCATTCACCGGCATTGGTACCCGCTTCAGCGGAAACGCTTATGTTTCCGGTGTAATGCATGATATCTCCAGAGGATACTGGAGTACAACGATCCAATTTGGTTTGTCATTCGATTGGTTTGGCGAAGAAAATAAGATCAACGACGTGCCGGCAGCCGCGATGGTACCAGCTGTAAGAGGTTTATTGATTGGTATTGTAGCGCCGTTTGAACAAGATCCTGAAAGCAATCAAAGAATAAAAGTAACGATTCCTGTAGTAGATAGGAATGAAACGGTATGGGCCAGGGTAGGCGTGTTTGAAGCAGGTACTGACCACGGATTTGTCTTCAATCCTTACGAAGGCGACGAAGTCATCATCGGATTCCTCAACGACGATCCGCGCGACCCGATCATTCTTGGATCTTTATACAGCAAAAAAAATAAACCTTTTATTCCTGCTTCCAGCACTAATACTAAGAAGGGAATTACCACCAAAAAGAAATTGCAACTCACTTTCGACGATGAAAAGAAAGTGATCGAAATAAAAACTCCAGGTGGAAACATGATCACGATCAGTGACGATAAAAAAGGAATAACGATTGTAGACCAAAATAAAAATACAATTGCGACCAGCGACAAAGGCATCACCATCGATTGTGCCAAAGATATCAAGATCTCAGCCAAAGGAGATATCAGTCTGGAAGGAAAGAATGTTTCGCTCAAAGCACAATCTTCTTTCTCTGCAGATGGACAATCGGAAGCCAAGGTCAATTCAGGTTCGCAAACAGTTATCAAAGGTGGAATTGTAAAAATAAATTAAGATATGCCAGCAGCAGCAGTAGTAGGAGATACCACCAATCATGGTGGAACCATTGTAGGGCCGGGAGTTGCCACCGTGATGATCGGAGGTAAACCGGCAGCAGTAGCGGGCGATAACCATGTTTGTTCTTTGCCACCCAATTCACATCAGCCTACCAGTAGTCCATTTCCAAAAGGGAGCGGTACCGTAATGATAGGAGGTAAGCCAGCAGTGCGCGTAGGAGACAGCTGTGCCTGCGGAGCTTCATCAGCAGTGGGGATTGTTACAGTAATGATCGGCGGATAATTTTAACGAATTTAAAAAACTAACTATGAGTGACGGAAAAGAATTTTTGGGAACCGGATGGAGTTTCCCACCCACTTTTGAGAAAGGAGGGACCGGTTCCGTAACAATGATCTCGGGAGAAGAAGATATACGTCAAAGCCTGCAGATCATTGCAACCACAAGTGTAGGCGAGCGTGTTATGCAACCTGATTTCGGAGCACAACTCTCAGACCTCCTGTTTGAATCTATTACACAATCAACGGCAAGTTTGATTGAAGACAGGATCCGGACAGCTATTTTCCAATTCGAGCCAAGAGTAGAGCTCAACAACGTGGACGTCAATATTGACGATCAAACGGATGGGTTGATCTTAATAGATGTAGACTATACTGTCTCTTCTACTAACACCCGCAAGAACATTGTATTTCCATTTTATTTGAACGAAGGAACTGATATATAACCGTGAGCACTAACTGCACTACCGACGATCTGGGATGCAAGGTAAGAAATCCCTTGTTTCATACAGGCACAAGCCAGCGTGAACGCTTCCTAGCAGCGCTGGATCCTGGCTATATAAAGGCGGACGAACATACGCTGGAAGATTTTTTGATCTTCGCTTCTCAGTATGCCGCACAATTAAATTATTATTCTACTGACAATACGATCAGCGGCGACTGGCAGGATCTTATTAATTCGGATCCTACCATCATCCTGGCACGTATGACGGTAACGCAGACAACCCAGATAAAAAATTCCTTTGAAGATAAGGTTAAAAATCTACTGGATAATTATGGATCGTTTCTGAACGGAAATAATGATGCTGCTGATTTCGGTTTAGTAATTAAAGAGATCGTTAACGCAGCATCGCTGATCGATTATTGGTATACTGTACAATTCGGCACGAATCCTACGCGTCAGGCTATTGAAGAGTTTATCACAAAAAGACTCTCGGCCCAGATCGTCAAATTGATCAGTTATGACAAAGGCGCATCCGGCCCTGATGGAGGAATAAATTTACCCAGAACATATGTCTCCGATCCATCCATCTATGCTTCTCTGAGCAGTGTTTGGAATATTGATTATTTATCGATCAATCCGGATTCTTCTATTTATACAGGAGTGAACGACAAAAACAAGATCAGCAATGGTATTGATGAAATTCGTTTGATCTTTAATGTCATTTACCAAGCCATCGTACAGCTGGTTTCGGTTGCGGAATCTTTACTGACGGATTCCTTGTCAAGCCCTGAACACAAGCCACACATAGCGCTTTTCATTTCCTTCCTGCGCTTGTTCCGCTACGCACAGGATGATCTCAATAAGTTTACACAAAAACATATTGATTACTATTACGAGGAAGTATTGAGACTTTCCGAAACGCAAGCTCAGCCCGATCGTGTTTTCTTGATCTTTGAACTGGCGCAAAATGTATCACAACATTTGCTTACTACCGGTACACAATTCGAAGCGGGTACCGATTCACAAGGCAACGATGTAACGTTTGCTGCTGTTCGCGATGTAGTATTGAACAAAGGTTCAATCGGGGCCTTGAATACTGTCTTCACAGAAATATCAGGAGACGATGTGATCAATGTCTACGCTGCAACCGGAGCCAATACTAAGAATGGTCTTGGACAGGAACCACTGGCGGAAGGCAAGTACTGGCCATTGTTGGGTGAAAACCAGGATGGCAAAGCAGATGCAGACAAAACTATGCAAAATGCTGTCATCGGATTTGCGATGTCTTCGCCTGTATTCTTTTTGAGTAGCGGTACACGTACGATCAGCATTCAGATCTATCCGTCCAATGATGTTGAATTTCCAGTAGATGATATCTCTGCCATCGAAGCAGATATTCTGAATAGCCTTAGAATTTCTTTAAGCGCTGGTGAAAGTTATCTTGTAAAGAAACCTAGTCATGTGATGTTGGTTACAGGTACTGGTTCGGAATTAGCAAAGGTAAGTCTTTCTTATATGCGCATTGATGTGGTCCTTGATACACCAGATCCTGCGATCACTGCATATGATGCTACCGTACTAGGTGATACCTTCGATACTATCTGGCCACTGTTGAAAGGCGTATTCGACAGTCAGGAGCTTTCTGTAGTTTCTTACAAGTTGCAGGAATACCAAGATACAACTCCCTATTCTAATTTTTACAGTGTAGGAGATCCAAAACCAAACAATCGATACGTACTATTAAATGGTGTGATCTACAAACTGATCGCCAGTGTTGAAACCACCGGACAAAATCCGGAACTACATCCTGAATCCTGGGAGCGTATTGAAAATGTGCAGGACCTTGTGGCAGACCTCGACGCTACTGCTCTTCCATTCAGTGTTGGCAGGCGTTATGAGATGGGAGATTTTGCCAAGATCAATGGTCAGTATAATGTAGTTATTGAAAAAAAGCATGATGGTACAGTAACCTGGGAACCTGTTAGTGCAGAAAATTCTTATGCCTACAAATATTTCAAAAACATCCGCATCAAAACACTGGCGGCGGGTGTGAATGTACAAGGAGTAACAGACCTTATCCTGCATAGCGAAGACGCTGCGTTGGATCATAACAAACCTTTTACACCTTTTGGAAGCAGCCCGGATGCTGGAGCAGTTTTCTATCTCGGAAATACAGAGATCTTCCAAAAGCAGATTACTTATCTTAACATCAATATTGTTTGGGATAAATTGCCCGACATTAATTTTGGAACTTACTACACCAGTTACGAACCAGGTGTAAGTGGTTCGCTGACCACCGGCGCTAACCCAACCTCTTCTGCGGTAACAAACGATAGTTTCCGTATGCATATGGACGTGCTTGATAAAGGAAAATGGGTTTCAATCACCGGCAATGATCCACTGCATTTGTTTGATACACAGTTTGGACTTCCAGGTAATCCTAATCCTCCGATGGAAAACCGTACGATCTTGATTGACGGTGCCAACCTTAACCGATTATCGAATATCAAACGGGATCCTTACATGAAGTCGTTCACCAGCTTTGATCATGGACTGGCAAAAGGATTCGCGCGTTTTACACTACAAAGAACAACAGGAACGAGTGCATTCAAAGCATTCGGACATAAAGAAAGACCGCTTCTTTTTACAGAGCGAGTGATCAACAAGAGTACAGGCAATTTGCCAAACCTCTTGCCCAACGAGGCTTACACGCCGCTAATGAAAGAGCTTACGGTGGATTACCAATCCTTCGCTATTTTCAACGTAGCAGCTACTAATCCACTAGATTTTAAAAACCGTGTAGATCAATTGTTCCACATAGAGGCATTCGGACAAAATGAAGTACATCGCCAATTGCTTGGAGCAACCGATGAATTGTTCGTGGTACCTCAGTACAACGATGAGGGAACACTCTACATTGGCTTGAACAATATTGCACCTTTGGAAAACATTACGCTGTTATTCCAATTCAAAGAAGGAACGGAAGATACAAGTGTTAATGCGGCAGATATTGTCTGGAGCTACATGAGCAAAGACCGTTGGTTCGAATTGCCTAGCGGAAATATTGTATACGATACTACCAATAAATTTGTCCAGTCCGGAATTATGGAAATTGCATTACCAGAGGAAATGACAAATAACAACACAGTACTTCCTACAGGTATGTTATGGCTGAAAGCAAGCGCGCAGATAAATACTACTGCTTTGAACAAAGTACTTTTGGTAGCGGCACAATCTGCCGAAGTTGATTTTGTAAACAACAACAATGACCTCAATCGCCTGCGTACAGGGCTTCCTGCCAATATTATACAGGATCTTGTTTCCAGGGATGTGGAGGTAGATAAAATTATTCAACCGTTTGCTTCCTTCGATGGAAAAGTACAGGAAGAGTCAGGCGATTTTTACAACAGGGTTAGTGAAAGGCTTCGTCATAAATCCCGGGCTATTGAGATCTGGGATTATGAACGCCTTGTACTGGAAAATTTCCCGAGTGTGTACAGAACAAAATGTCTGAACCATACTTCCACGATCAAGAATATTACGGATTTCAACCTGGAGCAAATTCTTGCTACCGAAACCAATCCAGGTTTCGTGACCATGGTAGTAATTCCGCAGTTGAGAGATTTTGTGACACAGGAAATATTCGAACCAAAAGTAGGAATTGCTACCATGGAGAATATCAAAACATACTTGTCGCAGTACATCAGTCCTTTCGTACAGTTGGAAGTAGAGAATCCTCTTTATGAAAGAGTGCAGGCACAATTTGAAGTAGTCTTCATGCCGGGTTTAAACAAAGCTTTCTACACTGCGAAGCTCAACGAGGATATCAATCAATTCCTTGCTCCATGGGCTTTTGATTCTTCCAGGGATATAACATTCGGTGGAAGATTGCAAAGAAGCGTATTGATCAATTTTATTGAAGAAAGACCTTATGTAGATTTTGTACTGCACTTCCATTTGCTGCAGCAATCCTGCATAGGTTCCGAAACTTACAAAGAAGTAGATGAGGCGAGAGCAAGAACATCGAGATCCGTGTTGAGCTCAGGAGGTATACACCTGATCACAGCGCTCGACAAAGATGAAGTAATATGCGATGATGGTATCGGATACATGATTGAGCAAAGAAGCTTCATCGTAAGATAAAAGACATTACAAACAGAAACTGTTTAAAATATTAAAAGAACATGGCAGAGGTATTGCTTATATCAAATGCAAAGCCAGATCAGCAAAGTCTGGATTTCGATTCCTTAAGGGAACAAGGGATAACTAATATTCAGAATCTAGCCAGCAAAGTATGGACGGATTATAATGCGCACGATCCCGGTGTTACCATTCTGGAACAACTTATCTATGCTATTACAGAGCTTGGATATAAGACTAACTTTGACATAAAAGACATTCTAGCGCAAAATCCCGACGATCCTAAGCAACTCAACACAGGACTTTTCACAGCACCGGAAATTCTAAGCAATACTCCTGTTCACATCGATGATTTCAGAAAATTACTAATCGATGTAGAAGGCGTGAGAAATGCTTTCCTGAAACTTGCCAACCGCACAGAGATCCCTGTATTCATTGATCACAAACAGAATATTGCCGCATACTCAGGAGATGAACCTGTAAATATCCGCGGGCTATATTCCGTGATCCTGGAGCTTGACCGCAACGATGAATTCGGCGATCTCAACAGCAATATCATGGACTGGAGTTTCACTACCATACAAGGATCACAACCTATCTTACTGGATGTAGAAGTAAGTTTCCCGGATTGGATGACTGCGGCACATGTGATGAAATCAACGATCTATAGACACGATGATCTTCTTCATCTTCCAAGGATCGTTTACATCGAAATGGTTAGCCATAGCTTTGTCACTGTAGACAGAAGAACCTATGCGGCAACGCTGGAAGTACACGTGGCAGAAGTGGATTCCGATCCAACACCAAAAGTTGTTTTCCTTCCGATTACAATCATTATTCTCGACGATATTTCCAAATACGATAGCAACAAACTTGAGAGCGATCTGCAACATTCGTTTCATCTGGTAACTACTGGCGGCGATCCTTATATCGAGCTTGCCAGCACTGTTGAAGCGCTTATCCTGAACTATAACAGGAAAATGATCACTACCTGGGAAATTGCCGACACTGCGCAAGGACGATTAAATTCTTACCGCAACCTGTGCGAAGACTTTATCGAGATGCGTAATATGCAAGTAGAGGAAGTAGGCCTTTGCCTCCAGATCGAAGTAGGACCAGGGGCAGACGTGGAAATGATCGAAGCGGAAATTTATTTCAGAGTAAGTAATTTTCTTTCTCCAAGAATTCCGTTCCACACCGCTACAGAGCTTTTAGATAGAGGTATGACCATAGATCAGATCTTTGAAGGGCCTGTACTTGACCATGGTTTCCTGGACTTAAAAGAAGCGCTTACGATTGACGAGCGAAAAGTATTATATGTTTCAGATCTTATCCAGATTATCATGGATATTCCAGGAGTAATCAGTGTAGCCGATATTCACCTATCGAGCTATATTGACAATATCCTGATGAACGACGAGGTAGACGACTGTCTGGCTCCAACACTTGAAGAAACACACCGCTTACGCCTGAGCGTAGACAAATCATCCACCATCTTTTTCAGAGACGATGATCCAACTGATTTGGAAAAAGTATTCCTGATCGCAAGTAGAAAAAGAGTAAAAGAAAAACTTAGAGAATTGGAGATCCTTGAAAATGATCTTCTCCTTGGAAACGATCCGAATGAATTCGATGCGCCGCAAGGTACTTACCGTCCGCTTGGAGAATATTATTCTATACAGAATGGTTTTCCTGTAAATTACGGAATAGGGGCTGCAGGCTTGGCTGCCAATGCTACGCCGCTTCGCAATGCACAGGCAAAACAATTGAAATCATTCCTGTTGTTCAGCGAACAATTGCTGGCAAACCTCCTTGGCCAACTCACACATATCAAAGAATTGTTCTCGATCGATCCTGCATTGAAGCAAACATATTTCGCTCAACTGATCGATATTCCAAACCCATTCCCGGAGAGCAATCCATACAATCCTTATACGGATCCTACAAAGTTCCAGTATTACCTGCAAGATATTATCGAAGGAAAAGAACTTTACATCGATCGTAGAAACAGAGTGCTGGATCACTTGCTGGCAAGATTTGCAGAGGACTTTACCAATTACTCACTAAAACTTTACGAAGTATTTGGTTCCGGAATTGAACAAAGATTGATCAAGGATAAATTAAATTTCCTGAACAACCTACCGGTAGTAAGTGGTGAAAGACTTCGATCATACAATTATAAAGCTTTTGGGAATACATGGAATACAGACAATGTACCAGGTTATCAAAAACGAGTATCCCTAAAACTTGGAATAGAAAACTTTAAAAGAAAAAGTCTTTCGTTTGCATACGATGAAAGAATAGACGATGTAAACAGAGCATTCAGACTGTATGAAGAGTTGGATGGAAATGCTCCGGCTCCGGCTGGTGCGGCAACCAATGGAGGTGCTGGCGGCATAGTTTGGACAAACTTGTCAGGGATCGCTCAGGAAGGAGAGTCTGATACGCCGAATGAAGTCCATACAGGACTTTTAAATGAAGGACAGATCTCGGATTACCTTGTAGTTACTGGTTTTGACTTCTCTTTCATTCCTTCAGGAGCTACTATCCAGGGCGTGAAGGCAGAGATTGTAAAACGAATTGATTCTGCGGTGGGCGTAAATATTGACGGAGATATCCAGGATTATGAAATTAAATTAGTAAAAGGCGGTGTTGTGAGTGGCAGCAACCACGCAAACACTGATGATGTATGGCCTGCAGCACGCATCTATACGTCTTATGGCGGTCCGTTGGATCTATGGGACGTTTCGCTTACAGATACTGATGTTAAAGATGCCAACTTTGGTGTAGCGATCCGTGTGATCAAATCAGGGCCGCGTCAGCGCCAGGCCAATGTGGATCATGTGAAGATGACGGTCTATTATTCAGGTGGAGTGGTAACGTATTTTTTCGAAACCCAGCCGGAATATAGAAGCTTTGGGATCTCCAGTATTCCTGGTGGCTACAGCACGGAACAAATAAGAAAAGATATTATAACAGAAGTAGTAGAATACGGTTATAACTTCTGCAACTACTGCAAAGGATTGGGCGATTACAGTATTAAAAAATCACTGACGACGGAAGACCGCGATGATATGTGTACTCCGATCGAGCTTATAATTGACAGCTTCGATATTCCTACGAATAAGGTTGTGATCCTGAATACAGATCTGCGTATCCCCTTGCATGCAGGTAAAAAGGTAGTACTGGTCGATAATACCTCAACTAATTATAATCATGTAGTGCAAAGCGTAACCTTTGTACCGGCCGCTACACCAACGCCTGCTTATTCAGAGGTGTTCCTGGCAGAAACGATCCAAGACAATCTGACCAAGTTGGAATATGATAAGATCGACAGCATCGATGTAGTGTTCAGTGGTCTTTCTTCTGTAGGAGGAGCACAGGCAGCAGCCGACTTCTCCGATCTGATCTTTGATATCTTCTGGGATTTTGAAGGGATGCACGTGATCGAACATTTGCTGCTTCGTCCGAAAGTGAACGAAAGTCTTTTCGATACAATTCCTTCTAATAAGATTAAAGCTCCGGATACAGGGAAAGTAAGTTACACTATTAAAAATGCATTGGTCGTACTCGATTATGGTAACAATAAGATCATTTTACCAAACGATATGCGCGCTGCGTTCCCTATCTTCTCTACGATCCAGCTGATCGATAAATACGATAACTATACTCCTTACACGGTGCAGACAGTGACGTATCTATCCGGTACCAACCAGACTATCATTCAACCTCAGGAGACACTGGAACAAGACGATGAGATTGCGCTGTTGGCTTATACAAGAACATTTCCGATAGGAGAGTTTAACAATAGCAACAATTCGATCCTGATCAAAAACCAAAACCTGCACGACGAGATCACAAATTATCTGGCAAGTGATGCGGGACTGGCCGAGGGATTTGTATTCGAAATTTCTAACAGTGTTTATAATAATGCAATCTACCAGATCGTAGATGCAAGTAATGTGGTAGTGGAAAGTCCGCATACACGATTGATCATTCAGAAAATTAAGAAAACGTTCGCAGATAAGCTGCTTCCGATCGTACTAAGCGAAGACGATTGTACTTGTCCTGAATTAAAAGATAATTATTCGTTCCGCGTTTCTGTGATAATGCCTGAATGGCCGACACGCTTCACTAATAGCAATTTCCGTAAGCTTGCTGAGAGAATTCTTCGCTACGAAGCGCCCGGACATGTGTATGTACGACTGATTTGGGCAGACCGGGCACAGATGAAAACTTTTGAACAAGCATACAAAACATGGCTCAATCAAACAGCCTCTACATTGACAGATCCTGACGATCCGGCATCCGTTACTACTTACAAAGAAACACTGAATATTGCACACGATGCACTGGTTACTGAGCTCTTCTCGCTCAGAAACAGATTTACAGGCTCTGTAATCTCAGACATCACCGACGACAGCGGTTCTACAGGAGAACTTTCATTACTAGGTCAGATTTATTTAGGATAACAAAAAAAGAACAACAAGATATAAAGTATAATACTATGGTAGAAAACATAATCAACGCATATCCCGTTTTCGAGTCAGGCCAGCTACTGACGAGTTCTCAACTAAACGATACACGGACTTATCTAGACGAAAACCTACGGGTAAACCGCACTCTCAATGGGATAGGAGTGGTATCAGGGTTGGAAGTAAGTTTTACCGGAAGCAGCATCACTATCACAAAAGGGATCGGGATCACTACCGATGGTTACCTTATTCCTTTTCCGAAAGATGTGACCTATACAAGAGCGGATACTTATAGCGAAATAGACGGAGATCCTACGATGCCTATTTACCCGGATTGGTTTCGCCCGGTAGATAGCACACCTTTCGATATGCTGGAACTTTTCGAAACATCGGGTTCCATTACACTTTCTCCAGATGCTATTCCAGACATCAATACCCGCGTGGTAGTGCTGTTCCTGAAAGAGATCGTAGACGAACAATCTACATTCTGCGTGAGCACGGATACCGATTCTTCAGGAAGTGTAAGACGTTATGATCTGAAAGTATTGCTGCTTACACAAAGCGATTTCGATACACTTACACCATACAACAACGAAGCACAGGTAGCAAGCAATGATCCGGTGACTGTAATAAGAATGAAACGTTTCGTAGCTGCTTCCGCAGTTGCATTGAACACTTATACCGATCCTACCCCGATCACCGATACTTACACTACGTTGATCGAAGATTATAAAGTACAGGTAGGAACCAAGATTAAATCTGCCTACGAAACGTACAAAGCATACTTCGGATTGAACTTCCACGAATTCACCTTCGATACCTTTGAAGATTTCGTAGACGCATCACTCAATGAAAACGATGCCCTGGTGCCTAGTAACCTTGATTATATTCAATACGTGTATGCCTATCTGAAAGACCTCAACGATGCTTGCGATGAGTTTTCCGAAGCTGCTTACAATACCTTTAAAGATACGTTACCTGTCAATTATTATACATCGCAGCCGTCTTACAAAGAACCTGTTTTCTCAAGACATATCGCTCTTGGTATTCTGACCGACGTAGACTCAGGCACTTCGCTCACCTACAAAGAAAAATACCGCTACTATTTCACCGAGCAATTCCGTATGGACGCGAAGGAAAATGAAATTGTAAAAACGCAATTGCTATTTGAAAAACTGGTGTTGATGATCCGTACATTCACAATTCCTTCTGCAGGCCTGTCGTTCCCTGTATTGGTGACGCCGTCGATGAAGGAAGAAGCGCCGTTGAGCAAGAGAGCTATTCCATATTACTATTCGCTTACATTGGACGGAGTAGACACAAGGATCTACGATATCTGGGATCCGGAAGTATATCTGCGCAGCAAAGCGGGTGGATATGTATATTCTGCTACAGTACAAACTGCCAACACATCCAGCACCAATCCACATATGTCGGTAGCCGATCATATCTTGGCGCCGCTGGATTACAATATCAACAGTAATAATTTCTACCGTGTTGAAGGCCATATCAAACGCAGCCTAAGCGATGTGGTGACTGCTTTGACCACGATCCGTCAAACGAACAATATCGACTTCAACGTTGTCACCTTGGAGCTCACTACTGATTCACCGTTGCCGATACCGGCCACTGATAATTACGACATGAGCCTGTTCCACCACTTCGTAAATGTCAATTTCGGAATGGAACCTAAAGAAGGCGTGGAAGCAGGAGGAACCTTCATCCTGGTGCATTCTGGAGGAGAAGTGATCGCAGATTTCTCACTGCCGTCTCAATCGCCTTACAATGCGCTGTTATATTAATTTGTCTAAAAAATTTACCAAATAAATCGTTACCAAAATGAGAGATTTTAAAAGCTTTTTTCTTAAACGTGTACCTCAGAAAGACCGCTTCTTACAAGGCGACAAGCCCACGCAAGATGTATTCACCAGGCTTTTTGACAGTGTAGGTTTTATCAGCGAAAAAACAGATGCCGCAAAAACAACCGAGCAAGGTTTTGTAAAACTTGCCGACAACAATAGTGCAAAATATTTTACAACTCCTGGAGACGGCTTCAGCTATGCCGTACAGCCAGACCAGCTTCCGGAAACAAAAGAGCTTCTCCTTGGAGGTACAGTAGGCGATCCATACATGCCGCTTTCTACCATTGAGGTGTTGAGAGATTTCAGTAACCCTAGAAGAGTTACGTTCTTTCTTCGTCTCAAAAAAGAATTTGTACAATGGTTGGTATCCCGCCTGTTGCCAGGAGGAGGTACACCTTCGCAGATCCTGAGAAGAGGTACAGGTGCCAACTTCACTGCTATCTGGGACGATAAAGATAAGCTGCTCTACAAAGTGATCACCGGTATGGGGATTGACTATGCCTACTATACAGCGCCTTATTACGCTGGTGGAAGAAAAACACTGGTAAGCGGAGCAGGTATCCTGACGCTGGATGTAAATGTGAACGCTTATTTGCTTCAAGGAAATCCGGATCCATACTTGAGTCACTTCAATGCTTATGGAGAATATAACCGTATTGAAATGGCGGGTGTGACACAAGGTTACCGACTAAGACTTAAATACACCGGAGGTGGTAGCGATAACTTCCCGATGGCTTTCTTCGAAGCAGGTGTGTTTGCCGGAAATATTGATCTTGGAACGCATGCGAGTATTATCGGTGGAAGAAGAGGTATCCTGGTAAACAAAGGAGATGCTCTTACCTTCATCTATGGCCCTGCAGGCAAGTGGATCCTATGGGAAATAAATACGCCTACACTACAGGATACCACAGCGCTTCCAACGTCTTTTTCTTATGATTTCTTAACTCACAATGTAACTGGTATTTCGGAAGAGTCCGGAACTTTCAGATATATCAAAGAAGGTAGAAATATGACTATCTATTTTGATCTAAGGGGAAAAACCACAAATGTGACGGGAACCAATCATTGGGTAGACATGCTACTAGTAATCCCTGTTGGGTATAAACCGCAACCAAGCTCTATTGTAGCCGGTTCTTACCAGGCCAGAATGAATGAAACAGATGCATATACTCCTATGGTAGCAGCTACGGTAGATGCTAATGGAAATATTAATCAAGCTTTTGATGGTACGGTGATGCACGCTATCGTAGGGCAGAAATTCAACTTCGTAGGATTTATTAGTTATAAGATCTATTAGTCTCTCAGTTTAAAAATCTTATATTTCTATCATAACAATATTTGCCATTCTTCGGGATGGCAATATTGTTATAAGACGATGTCGTCATTCAATCAATTTATTTTTAATACCAATATAAATACATTGTTGAGCTCCGAATCGTACTATGAAAATATACTTTTAAATAAGATAAGTATTTGTTTATTAGTTTACGTGAAATAAAACATGCTTAAAATCAGCATGTTTTATTTTTTTATAAAATAAATTCAAGTTTAATTATTTTATAACACGTTTGCTTGCTATCTTAGAGAACTGAATTCAGCTCTATGGAAAAAGCTAAAAAACGTGAAAAACTCTCTCTAGACCTTCAACACAATGGAATCCGCTTATCGGAAGAGATGCAGTGGTTGGAAAACGTGATTAATACCCGCCTACAACACAGATCCGCCAGTTTTGAAGAAATCGTACAAAGTTGTCCCTGCCCGATAGGCAAGGAAGAAACCTTCTACGAAAATTTTGTCAACGCCAACCTGCTCAATCCTGAAGAACGTCTTCTTCTTATTCTCTCACTTATGCCTTCTCATAGGCCTGAAATGCTGGATGCTTTTATCAAAAAGGAAGGCGCCGGAATAACGCTGCAAGGTTCAGGTATAGGCGGCGAAATCGATAAAAAACTTGGCTATTTTACACCTTCGGTAAAAACTTATATGTTCCTGGTAGCAGGTGATAACGAAGGAAACTATATTGAGCAATGGTATAAACTTACTGAAGAAAATATCTTGCTCAAAAGACATATCGTTTACTTCACTGAAATAGGTAGCGGGGAAGATCGGTTGCTCACCTCGAGATTAAAACTGAGTTCTGAGTTTCAAAATCATATCGTATTCGGCAAAGAGCCGTTGCTGGAATTCAGCACCGATTTTCCTGTAAAACTTCTTCGCACAGACCAGGAATGGAAAGAGCTGGTGGTAGAGCCACACGTACTTGATCAGCTCGAAGATTTCGTGGACTGGCACCAACAAAAATTAATTATCAACGACCTGGATTCTTCTGTGAAACAAGGATACCTAGCCTTGTTCTACGGCCCTCCAGGCACCGGTAAAACAATGGCAGCTTCCTTATTAGGCAAACGCTGCAACCTGCCTGTTTACCGGATTGATGTCTCTATGATCGTCAGCAAGTGGGTAGGGGAAACCGGAAAAAATATCAAAAGACTTTTCGACAAAGTAAAACAGCGCGATTGTATCTTGTTCTTCGACGAAGCCGACTCTCTTTTCGGCGCGCGTACGGGAGTAGAAGATGCGCAGGACAAATATTCCAATCAGGAGATCGCTACCTTACTCATGGAGATAGAGGAATATAAAGGCATGTCGATCCTTGCTACTAACCTGGATCGCAATATTGATAGGGCTTTCCGCCGTCGTCTGCAAAGCCAGGTATTATTCGAACGTCCCGGAGCAGCCTTGCGTCGTAAACTTTGGGAGCAGTACCTTCCTGAAGGGTTTTCCTTGCATGAAAATATTGATCTTGAAAAAGTGGCCAGACGTATGGATGTCACCGGAGCCAATATTCGCAATATCTATAAGATGTGCGCTGCCAAAGCAGTCAAGAGAAGAGACTTTGTTATCAATGGCAACAGGGATCTTGTGCATTATACGAGGTTAGAATTGTGGAAAGAGGGAAGGTTGTTGTAACGATGCCAGATAAAAATATTTTACTAAGTACCAGCTATTATTCACTAAAAACGCACTGTTCAAAATGCTTACCGTCGCTTGTGTATACCAGGTTGCACACCAATCTGATCAAATGGGAAATTATTATGATATTTCATGGGTCGCTAAACTGAAGCGCAATGTTGCGCGGCATCTTAACGAACCGCATAAGTTTGTATGCCTTACCAATACACTTATTCCGGATGTAGATTGCATTCCGCTCAAACATCCTAGTTGGACAGGATGGTGGTCTAAGATCGAGCTCTTTGAACCGGGGCTTTTCGATGGTCCTGTATTATATCTCGATCTTGATGTGTTTGCTACCCGCTCCCTCGAAGATTTTATACAGCCTCGCGAAAACCTGGTAATGCTGCGCGATTATATCAAGTATGTAAACAATTCCACGATCATGTACTGGAATGGCAGCGATGAGCGTTTGCATTCGATCTATACCGATTTTGTAGCCGATGAAGAAGAGATCAAAGCCCGTCACTGGCATACCTGCTCGCTGGGCGACCAGGGATATATTACCGATGTACTGGAACGCAAAAATTACCACATCGATCTATGGCAAGATCTTTTAGGAACGGAAGGTTTTATTCCATTCTCCTGGTCAATGAAGCTGAATCCAAAATTGCATAGCGGAATATTACCGGAGGATACTCGATTGGTTTATTGCCTGGGCCGTCCTAAGTTTCATCAGTTCCGTCAATTGAAATTTGTGCAGGAGCACTGGTTGTGAGATTGTCTAAACCTTGATTTACAGGATTAGAAGATTTACTTGATTTTTATTTTCATGATGTCATTCAGAAGGAAACTTGTGCGGAGTCTGCACTGTTGTTTATATTTTTCTTCTGAATTTCTACTAGCAACATTGCAAAGTCAATGTTTGGATTTCTAATCATCCTGAATGACAACCAAAAATAAATTCCAGCTAATCAAAATCAAGGTTCAGGTATTTTTATGAAAATGCTCTGATCAATAAAATTGTAAATCCTGTAATTGCTATCAATCCGTGTCCTACGGCGAACCATTTTGGAAGTGGTTTATCCATAAAATCTCTTATCAGGAATGTAACTCCTCCAAAGGCAGCTACACAGAAAATGATCACTACATCTGTCCAGCCCGGCGTATCTGCTGCATAGCAGAAGAGAAGGATAAGCCCTGTGCCTACAAAAGCTCCATGAATATAGGCCACGTATTTAGGAGTCTCTTCATTTTTCATTATAATAGAAAGCAAGTACATCCCGATAAGTGCGCCAATTCCAAAAATAGCGGCGATAAAATAGATCGTATTAAAAAATTCCATGTGTATGTTTTTAGGTTTTATATGTAGACCGCATTGTTTGCAGTTGTATAAAAATGAAAAATTAATATTGCTAAACCTTTACACTTTTTAAGCTTACTCTTATATCTTATCAAGAGTAAGTTTTAGTTTTTAGTAATGAGTATACTCATTACTAAAAACTATCTACTAAATAGTTTCCCTGTCACCCAGCTCCCTTGTGAGTTTGGTGAAACCGATCACTTGTCCATTGTCATCGTGAAGTGCCGTGATGTGGATACTACCCCAGAAAGTAGTGCCGTCTTTGCGTACGCGCTTGCCAATATGACGCGCGCGACCCTCTTTAATTGCCTGGTTAATGAGCTGCTCCGGAAGCATCGCCTGCCGGTCCTGCGGAAGGTAAAAGATCCTGAAATTTTGTCCAATGATCTCATGTTCTTTATATCCTTTTATTTTTTCTACACCTATATTCCAGGATAAAATTGTACCATCAAAGTCAAGTAGGATAATGGCATAATCCTGAATTTCGGAGATCATTTTTTTGTGTAGCTGCGATAATTTATCTATTTTATCCACTTGCACTATTTTTTCTGTTTCCATCTTAAGATATTTTATCAATTATAAGCTCATAAAACTGCATAGTCGTAACTATCATCAAATTCTGAATTTGACCCTGCAAAATAATACAGTATAAACTCAACTCTCTTATATAAAAGGCGAAAAAGCTTACAATATTTACTATCTGTGGATAAAAATATAAAAAGCAGGGTCCGATATTTAAACTTTTTTAAACTGCTGCCATTCGCTGCAAAATTCTTTGCGTCCGCATGCGCGGCAGTTTTCACCGATCCAAAGTGTATCAAATTGTGTCATGAGTTTCTGTATGAAAACAGGATCAGTAGTAAGAATGCCGGCTTCGAAATTTCGGTTGTTCTTACTTTTCGCACCCACACCCGCACCTGTAAGGTTGGCGCTCCCGGTAAATGCTTTCTTGCCGTCGCTGATGATCGTTTTAAAATGAACACGCGGACAGTGCATCTGCTCCAGTCCCTGGATTAGATTAGGATATTTATCAAAATCTTTTCTGAAGGCCGGCCCGGGTTCCTTGGCATATACCAGGCGAATCTCCACACCTTTGCGAAGCAGGTCTGACAAGACTTCCAGGAAGGGTACCATTTTTTTCCCTTTCCCCACATAAAGGTCTTTGATATCTGCTGTACCGATCCAGAGAAAATGTTTGGTAGCTGGTACCATTTCCTGGATCACCTTTTGGTATATCTCTTCGTCTACAATCAGTTCTGTACTCATTGGAGCTACTAAGATAACGAAAAATGGTGATTTGATAATTTGGTGATTTGAAGATTTGATGAGGTTAGGCTGTAGCTGCAGTGCGTTTTACCATATTCCACCGGTGTACGCTCCAATAGCAATGGATACGATCAGCAGGCCAAATAGAACCCAGGTGAGCATGCTTTCGGCTATCATGGTTGCGGTTTCCTGGTCTGCTTCGTCGGCTCTTTTTTTCCGGGCAGGAAGAGAAGCCAGCGCTGCTACTACCAGCACAGTGATCAGCATAGCAAGCCAAGCGACACCATAGTAGCTCGGTCCGAAAGGCAGCCAGAGCTGGGAAGAAACGGCAGCCATAAACAAAAGAATAAAAAACACGATCAGAGAAGAAACCGATCCTTGGCGATAGGGAAGAAATACCAGGGAGATCACAAATGCTACCAGGAATGCTGCCAGAAGTGCCATGTTATTTTTGCGTTTAATAATTTGAAAAAATAATTGTTTCTTCAGATAAGAACAGACAAAGGATTGATGTCCAATCTCAGTTCCAGTGATTATAGGGCGAAGCCCATTCATAGCAACGCACGATCTTGTTACTTTTGTAATCCTGGATCAAAATATCAGGATTGAAATTGAGCAGATCGAAGGCTGAATCTGATTTTGAAAAAAAACTAATAGTGTAATTTTTCTCTTTCAGTTCTTCGGCGATTTTTTGTTGCATACCTTTATCATCTTCCTGGATAAAAACTTTATAGGGTGATTTTCTCATGACGGTTAGATTAAAGATTAAAAATTTCTTTTCACAAAGATGTGCAAAGCATTCCTTAATTAATTACATCTATTTATATAAGACTTATATGATTCACATTTTCAAATAAAACAATGAAGTAGGAATTGCACAAACCTCTGTAGGCATTGGACTTCCTTAGCAATCGGGTATGAATAATATAATTTTTTTTAAAATCAGTGTAATAAAAAAACAGTAAATTCAGACCAGTTTTGTTCCCTCATGTTTTTTAAATTGGAGAGTAGTCCAAGAGTAGAATAAAGTGAGAATTTTTAATTTTTTAAATTATGAAACATCAGGATCAACAAATCAATTTTTTTGTGGGGACCCACAAAAAATCCTTCTATATAGTAGAATGCTACAATGATCATTATAATCTCAGAGAAAATGACCTTGATGAGGAAGAAGATGAAGAGGACGAACACGATGAGGAGGATGATCTATAAATATGTCGTGTTTGGCCTTCCAGTTTGTCGTTTTTGGCACGTATAAGTACAGAATTCATTCTTCATCTTTGTATTGTAAAAACTAAAAAATATATGTCTATGAAATCATCAATCATTCCTTGTCTCTGGTTCGACCATCAGGCCGAAGAGGCCGCTAAGTTTTATACTTCCATTTTTAAAAATTCTTCGATCGAGCAGATCAGCCGTTATGGAAAAGAAGGACATGATGTCCATGGCCAGGAAGCAGGCACTGTGCTTACCGTGGAGTTTAAACTCGACGGACAAACTTTTACTGCGCTCAACGGTGGTCCAATATTCAAATTCAACGAAGCCGTTTCTTTCCAGATTATGTGTGAAAATCAACAAGAGATAGATTACTATTGGAATAATCTTACAAAAGATGGAGGAAGCGAAAGTCAATGCGGATGGTTGAAAGATAAATACGGTGTATCCTGGCAAGTAGTACCTACAGAGCTTGCAGCGCTTATGAAAGATCCATCCAGGTCAGAAAGAGTGATGAAGGTTTTAATGAAAATGAAAAAGCTGGATATTGAGCAATTGAAGAAAGCTTAAAAATAGTTAAAGGATACGATACCGGATAGAAGATAAAGGCATTTCATTTTATCATCTGGCATCTTGCATCCTGGATCTTTTTATAAGTTAACTTAACCCTAAATCCAAACAACATGAAACGAACCAAAATCATTTTCTGGATCTCTACTTCGCTTATTGCTGCTATGATGCTGTTTTCCGGCGCAAGCAATGCACTGGTTACAGAATCTTCTATTGAAGTGATTCACAAAGGCCTTGGATATCCACTCTATTTCATTGCTTTCATTGGGGTAGCCAAAGTATTGGGCGCTATTGCACTGCTGATTCCTGGCGTATACCAAATTAAGGAATGGGCTTATGCAGGCATCTGTTTTGATCTGATCGGAGCAGCTTATTCGATTATTTCTATCGGCGGTTCATTTCCCGAATGGGCTTTCATTGCATTGCCGCTGCTCTTGTTATTCCTGTCGTATGGCAGCTATCATAAAATGGCAAAAGAAAAAGTTACACCATAGATTAACCAATTTCTAATCTGCGTGTATACAGAAAATTTCTGTATACACGCTTTTTTAATTTCTATATTTTTATTAATTTAGTAATGTTCTATGCAGAACATTTTTATATAGAATTTTGTAATTATAAAATTTTTTAGCGCATGCAGAATTCATTTGAGAAAATAGTGGTAGCGGTCTTGCTTGTGTTGATGGGCTTTGCCTTCCTGGCATTCAAGCAATCGCAAAAAAGATCGACGGCTGGAAATTATATCATGATCAAAGTGATCGAGGCCAACAACATGACCGGTTTTAAAAGCAGGATCGTAGTTTCGGATCATACTGGAATTTTGAAAACGGTACCACTCGAAGATTTTACTTCTAAATCGATGGATGCTAATATGCCAAAGGTCACTACCGTGCTGGAAGAATGGAAGGCACAGGGATACAAAATGGTGGGATGCAGCGCAACCGGTGAAACAGTAAATATTACTACATATATTTTTGATAAATAAGAATTATAAATTTTAGTTTAGGAATTTTTTAGAAGATGAAGAAGTATCCGAATAGATCAGGAGTATCGGGAGTCAGAGGATATGAGACCGGGAAAGATTATATCCGCGTATGGTTTCAGTATGCGTTAAAACCTTACGTATACAACTATGAAAAGCCAGGAAAAGAAAAAGTAGAAAGAATGAAAAAGCTAGCTGCCTCTGGCGAAGGGCTAAGTACTTTTATCAGCAGGTATGTGAAGGATGAGTACTATGAATAAAATTATGGAGTTATAAATGTGAAATTATTAACTGATAATTCATAACTCATGATTAAATAAGGCGAACAATTCCTCTGATCAAAACAGGCTGCCTGTTTTCGGTCAGGATAAATCCTTTTGACCAGATTTTCTTTTCTTCGCTTTTCTTATAGCGATAAGTTACCTCGTATTTTCCTCCGTTCATATAAGCATTGTTAATACTGGCAACCAGCAACGACCTGTCTTCCGGATGTACATTGTTCATAAAATCATCGAAGTCTGCATGTCCTTCGATCTCCAGGATTTTTTGATATTCAGGAGTAAAAACGCTTTTGGAATGATCTTTAAAATTGAGTACAAAAGAACCAATGCCTCCTAATTCCTGGGCTTCGAGCAGGAGCTCTTTGTGAAAATTAAGATCTTTGTTGGCCAGCGCCAGTTTTTCCTGTTGAGTTTTAATGTAAATATTATACGCAATTAGTTCTTCTTGTGTGGTGTAAATATCAATCTCATTGATGATAAATTTTTGTTCTACCACATTTTTAGTGTAACTGTCGAGGAAATAGGCAAATATTTTTCGGCGAAGAAAAAATCCCAGTGTAAGGTCTTCGGCTACTACGTCTTCTTTATCAATGGCCGTAATAGTGTTGGATTCCCATTTGTGGATATTGTCTTCAATAAGTTGTGATACCTGGTTTTTGGAAATTGCCAAAAGCAATTCACGGTTCGAACCAAGACTAATTGCTACTAGTTCTTCTTCTGAAAAACGACTAAGAGGTTTTAGCAAAGGAAGATCGACTTCGCGACAAAAACGTATGCCTATGGTTACAAATTCTGTAAGCTTGTTTTTAAGAATATAATCAGCATAGTCCGGCAAATATTTGAACTTAAAAACATCCTTATTTACCAACAACTTTATCATTATAAAAAATACAATTAGTTATTCCAAATGTATTGAATTTGCCAGAATATAAAAAGAAATATTCAAAAACTGAATGTTGTTATAACGCTTAAATTGTAATGATCTAGAGGAATTTGTAAAGATACCGGATGCCCGGATACCAGATGCCAGTTAAAAAATAATTAATGGACTGTAATCACAAAATTATCCGGGATCTGGTATCCGGGCATCCGGTATCTCATATCGGCATCTGAATAATTTTATATATCTTCGGCTCAAATCTTTCTCATTCCGAATGCCTGAATTAAAAACCTACGATCTCTTTATTTCTCACGCCTGGAGTTATAACGACGACTATAACCGTTTGGAAGGAATGCTAAAAGAAGTTCCTTATTTTAAATGGAGAAATTACAGTCTTACCGAAGACAATGCCCCGGTAGATGATACCGAGCACAACCGTACACAACTAAAGGAGTTGCTGAACAATCAAATCAAACCAGTGAACATAGTACTTATCCTCGGTGGGATGTATGCCGCTTACAGCGAATGGATCATGGAAGAAATTAAAATTGCCCAACAATTTCGAAAACCGATCATTGGGATCTATCCCTGGGGGCATGAAAAAATGCCGCTGGTCATACAGGAATCAGCAGCAGAACTTGTTGGCTGGAACAGCAGCTCAATTATAGGGGCTATCCGCAAGTATGCTATTTGATAGTGGAGCAACAGTGAATTTTGAATAGAAAAAATATGTTGAAAGTTCAGGGTCTCGAATGTTAGAGGTACATGGTGACAATTATAATGACGGTTTCAGTTTTTGAAATTTTATAATAAAATATTTCAATGAAAATATGTTTAGTGCTGATAGGATACGGTAGAAAAACAGATCCTTCTACCGGCAATAGTTTTGACCTTGATAATACTTACCACCATATTATTCTTCCAGCGGTAGAGCAAGCAGACTATTGCTGTGTACGGTCAGGTGAACTACAGCAGGCTGAGACGATTTTCCCTCTGCTCATGCAGGCTGATCTATTGATTGTAGATGTCTCCACCGGTGAGCTGGATATTTTGTATAAATTGGGCGTTCGCAATGCAGTCCGTCCTTTTTCTACAATAGTGATCAAAGAAAAGGGCATCGGCAGGATGCCTTTTGAATTGGATCATATGGGGATGTTTACTTATACCCACGTAGGAGAGAAGCCCGATAAAGAAATACTCCAACGATCGATCAACGGTCTCTGTGGTATGATCCGTAAGACCGCACAAAAACAACTTCCCGATGATTCGTTACATCGTTTTTTTAACCATGAGTCAGAATTGTTTTCAGAAGAAGCTTACCGGCAACTTTTGGAAAATAGTATAAAAAAAGAAAAACATATAGCAACGGCAACCCATGAAGCATTGCGCTCTATGCAGAATGATAATTTCGGATTAGCAGCGCAATGGTGGGAAGAAGCAAGACAGGAAGCGCCGCAGGAATCTTATTTTATTCAACAGATGGCGTTGGCAAAATATAAATCCGGTGGTCCGGACGCTTTTTCTTTTGCGCTTAAAATTCTTGAACCGCTTCGTCCTACAAATGACCCGGAAACACTAGGCATTGCAGGAGCCATTTATAAAAATAACTACCTTGTTAGCAATGATCCTAACGATCTTCAGGAAGCCATAGAACATTATGGAAAAGCGTATCGACTAAGCAATAGTTATTACAACGGAGAAAATTATGCGCTCTGCTTGGATCTGAAAGCAAAAGGAGAGCAGGATGAAACTGAAAAAAATAATTGCTTTGCGGAAGCTCAGCGGGTACGAAAAAGATTGACAGAAAAATTGGAAATGATGCTCCGCTCAGAAGGATTTGATCAGCGGATCGACAGAAGCTGGATGTATGCTACGCTGGCGCACTTTTATTTTTTATCAAACCAGGATCAGGCTACTTATTTTGAAAATAAATTCCTCACTTCCGCACCTCCATGGCAGCAAGAGAGCTATCGAAGGAATAAGAAACTGATGTTGAAGTTATGAATTATGAGTTATGAATTTGTAGTTTGCGGAGTAAGTAACCAATAACCAATAATTGATAAACGAATCGTTATCCTTTCATTCATAACTCATAATTCATAACTTCATAGCTTCAACATGGACAAGGCATAACAGATTCAAAAACTTATGTAATGCGATAATTCTATAAACTCTTCATTTTAGAGAAAAAATAAAAACGAATACGAAATGAAGAGAATTTATAAAATCCTGATCGGCATTGTGGTGCTGCTGATTGTGATCCGGCTTATTTTACCTTATGTTGTATTGCGTATCGCCAACGATCGCCTCACTAAAGTGAAAGGTTACTACGGGCATATCGAAGACATCGATATCGCATTGATTCGTGGAGCTTATGTCATCAACAATTTTTATCTCAATAAATTAGATTCGACAAATGGCAGGCAAACAGATTTTATGAAAGCCAAAGACATCGATCTCTCCGTAGAATGGAGCGCCCTGTTTCATGGAAGGATCACCGGCGAGCTTGTTTTCGATTCGCCTGTACTGATCTTCACAAAAGACAAGGCAGAGATCGGACAAGTGGCAAAGGATACCACAGACTTCAGAAAATTGCTGAAAGATTTTATGCCGCTTAAAATAAACCGTTTTGAGATCAACAACGGCGAAATTCACTATATCGATCATACTTCCAATCCTAAGATAGATGTGTCGATGAAAGATACGTACATCCTTGCCCTGAACTTATCAAACGTGATCAAAAAAGGAGAGTTGCTTCCTTCTACGGTCAATGCTTCTGCCTCGGTATATGATGGGCATCTTACGTTCGATATGAAATTAAACGCGCTTGCCGAACAACCAACCTTCGATCTCAATGCAGAGCTCAAAAATACCAATCTTGTGTTGCTCAATGATTTTTTGAAAGCCTACGGAAATTTTGATGTAAATAAAGGCAACTTCGGTTTGTATACCGAAATGAGCGCGAAAGATGGAAAGTTTAAAGGCTACGTAAAGCCAATTATTAAAGACCTGGATGTAGTAGGAGTTGAAGACGCACACGATAGTTTCCTGCATAAACTATGGGAAGATTTAGTAGGCACTGCTGCCGCCATTTTCAAAAACCACCGGAAAGACCAGCTTGCAACCAAAGTACCATTGGAAGGAAATTTCAAAGACCCAAAGATCGGTACGATCGAAGCGATCTGGCAAGTGATTCGCAATGCCTTTATCCAGGCGCTTATCCCAAGCATAGACAATGAGATCAACATCAATTCGGTAACAGTAAAAGACCCGGACGACAAGCGAAACCTGCTGCAAAAAGTTTTCTCAGAAAATAAACCCAAAAAGGAAGACAAGAAAGAAGAACGAAAAGAACGGAGAGAGGAGCGTAAGGAGAAGAGGAAACATAAAGAATAATTTTGAATTATGAGTTATGAATTATGAATGATTTATTGTTTTAATTCATAACTCATAACTCAACAATCATAACTTACTAACTTACTTTCCCGACTTCAACCCTATATACACCAGGATCACCGGCAGCGTAACGGATACAAAGGTGATCACTTTTTCAAAATCAACCCGGCTGGTAGTTACGAGATTGTCGTTACAATCTCCACAGGATTCTATGTTGATCACTTTGTTTGTTTTTTTAGAATAAGCTACATAAAGCTGTACGTATCTACCAATAGCTTTTCTACCGTTTTTCTTTTTGGTATAAAATGAAAGTGTGCGACGGTCTATGGTCCGGTACACATAAATAAAAACATCGCTGCTATCGGTATAAGCTTTCACATCATAGGGCGCGAGGTCGAGTGTTTTTTCTACTTGTTCTTTCGTCATTCCAACATGCAAAGACATTACTTGTTCCAGCGAAGTGTATTGAGGAGATTGTACAATGCAGGAAGTAAAAAAGAAAAAAACAATAATAAAATACTTTCTGAACATGCGTCTGTCGGTTTATCCGATAAATTTCCAAACCTTTTGTCAGTCACTCGTTATATGTTTTTTTTGAAAACTTGCAACTATCCCATAAGAGGATAGTCTGAACCTTGATTCACAGGATTTAAAGATTCACAGGATTTTTATTTTCATGACAACAAGATTTGATAATGATTAAAAAATGAAATGATACATATACTTCAAAAGAATAATTATTAACCGGATAAGACAAAATCTTGCTAATCAAAATCAAGTAAATCTTTAAATCCTGTGAATCAAGGTTCAGAAAAAAAAATAATCAGCATACAATATTTTTGGTAGCTTTACGACTCTACGGATACATACCTTTTATTTATTATGGCCGATAAACAAGATCTTACTAAGAAACACAAAGTCTCCCTATCACAAGTTTTCAAAACCATCATTTGGCCCCGCCGCAAGCTGGTTGGCATCGGGTTGGTACTCATTGTTATCAGCAGGTTGGCAGGCCTGGTATTGCCCTGGGCCAGTAAAAGCCTGGTCGACGATGTGATCGTGAACAAAGACCTTATAAAGCTTTACGATCTACTCTGGAAAGTAGGACTTTCTATCCTTATCAATGCAGTTACTTCTTTCTTGCTTACAAAGATCCTCAGCGTAGAGGCGCAACACCTCATTTCTAAATTGAGAGTACAGGTACAGAAAAAAATCCTTTCATTACCAATCCGTTTTTATGATAATAATAAATCAGGTGCTCTGGTATCCCGCATTATGACCGACGTAGAAGGCGTGCGAAACCTGATCGGCACAGGATTGGTCCAGTTGATCGGAGGAGCGCTTACCTCAATCATTGCACTTGTTTTAATGATCAAAATAAGTTTCTGGCTTACTATATACGTACTCGTACCAGTCACTATTTTCGCAGCAATCGCGCTGAGGGCTTTCGGATATATTCGCCCGATTTTTAAAACAAGAGGAATGATCAATGCGGATGTTACCGGCAGGCTAACCGAAACGCTTAATGGAATTCGCATCGTAAAAGCATTCAATGCAGAAGAACAGGAAACCAAAACATTTGAAAATGGAGTAGATCGTTTGTTTAAAAACATCAAACAAAGTCTTACTTCCACTGCATTGGTCACCAGCTCGGCTACCTTTCTTCTGGGAATGGCTTCACTAGGCATCATGGGCATCGGCGGTTATATGATTATCAATGGACAATTGACACCAGGTAATTTTCTTTCATTCACGTTATTCTTAGGCTTTATGATCGCGCCGATCATCCAGATGAGCAATATCGGAAGCCAGCTTACAGAGGCCTTTGCAGGACTTGATCGCACGGAAGAGATCATGAATATGCCTGCAGAAGAAGATACTGCGATTCGTACTATTGAATTGAAAGAATTGAAAGGCAATATCCGTTTTGAAAATGTTTCATTTGCCTATGAAGAAGGAAAAGAAGTATTAAATGAAATCAGCTTCCATGCACCGGCAGGCTCGGTGACTGCGTTGGTAGGAACTTCCGGCTCTGGAAAAACTACGATCTCCGGATTGGTTGCTACTTTTCTCAATCCTGATTCCGGAAAAGTTACGATTGATGGTACTGATCTTTCTAAGGTAACATTGGGAAGTTACCGTAAACATTTAGGAGTAGTGCTGCAAGATGATTTTTTGTTTGAAGGTACGATCCGTGAGAATATTTTATTCCCAAGACCAGACGCCACTGAAGCCGAAGTGATCAGCGCAGCGAAGGCAGCTTATGTAACAGAATTCACCGACCGCTTTGAAGCCGGTCTGGATACTACGATTGGAGAACGTGGCGTAAAATTATCGGGAGGACAAAAACAACGGATAGCCATAGCCCGTGCCATTCTTGCCAATCCGAAGATCATTATCTTAGATGAAGCTACCTCGAACCTTGATACACAAAGTGAATCTATGATCCAGGAAAGTTTGGCAGAGCTTATGAAAGGCCGTACTACCTTTGTGATCGCTCACCGTCTAAGCACAATCCGCAAAGCTAACCAGATCCTTGTAGTAGAAAACGGCCAAATAGCCGAACAAGGCACACACGAGGAATTGCTCGAAAAGAAAGGAAGATATTTTGAATTGCATACTTACCAAGCCAGGATTTAATCTGAGTTTGATGTGATAATTGATAAAAAATGAAATAGTAAGTTGTCAACCTTGAGACGCAAAGGGTTTAAAAAGATAAAACTAACCAGAGAGCATATATTAGTCCGCTCAGAGTCTCCCACACCCGGAACGTTGTTTTAACACAGGTGTTGAATGGGGACTCTGAGCTGCTACCAGCAGAGCAGGATCATCAAACAGCTCAGAGTCCCCTTGCAAAGGGCCGTATAAACTTTACTCTCCGGATTCGGGAGACTCTGAGCGGACTAAAAATATGTAAATCTTCTAATCCAGAAAATCAAGGTTCAGACAAAATTTTTCCACTGCAGATACACTGCATTCTCCTTCCATAATTTAGTACAAACAAAAAAATTATGGAAAACCTTTCTCCGCAGCCCGCACGCATTCAGAAGTATTATACCAGCCAGTTGGCAAAATTGTACGATGTGGATCCCGAAACCATGTACAAAAGGCTTCGCAAGCTTGTACCGATATTAGGCGAAAAACATAAAGGAAAACCCTGGTTTGCAAAAGAAGTTAGATACATCTTTTATAAATTAGGAACACCATTGTCGAAGCCCCTTTCGAGAAGAGGAAGAAAATAAATGTTAGACAATTATTCCCATCCTCCACCCAGCGCCCGGTAAATATTGATCACAGAATTGTATTGTCTTTTCTTGATCTCAATCAGTTCAAGTCTTGATTGCAGAGCATTCTTACGCGTTACCACAATTTCCAGGTATGTGGCGCGGCCGGTGAGGTAGAGTTCGGAGGCAGTTTCAATAGAGTTATTCAAAACCGCCACTTCATTGTTTTTTAACGTGTAGATCCTTTCGAGGTTATTGATGTTCGTCATTTGGTTATACACTTCCACATAACCATTCAGAATTGTTTTTTGATAAGTATAAAGCGCTTCCAATTGTGAAGCTTTTGCAGTACGAAAATTTGCTTTCACTGCACTTTGATTGATCAGGGGGGCCGCTAAACTTCCCATTACACCATAAGCCAGCGATTGAGGATTAAGCAGGTATTGCATCTGAAATGCCTGCAACCCGACTCCTGCGGTAATGTTGAGCGAAGGATAGAATGCTGCGCGTGCCGCTTGTACATTGGCCTTGGAAGCAATCAGCTCGTATTCGGCTTTCCGTATATCCGGCCGGTGACTCAGGAGATCCGACGGCATGCCGATGAATACTTGTACAGGAATTGATTGGCTAAAGGTCAGTTTATCACGCGGGATTGGCTGAGGATAACGGCCGAGAAGAAAATTGAGTTTGTTTTCCGTCTCTGTGATCTGTTGCAAAATTTCTATTTCCAAACTTTGGGAATTGTACAGCTGTCCTTCAAATTGTTTTACCGCCAATTCATTCGCTCGTCCAGCTTCTTTTTCCACGCGTATGATCGAGAGCTGATTGTTTTGTAGTACGATCGTTTCCTGGATAATTTCCAATTCAATATCCAAAGCAAGTAATTCATAATACGTAGTAGCAACTTCTGCAATAAGATTTGTGATCACCCAGTTTTTCCCTTCTACGCTAGCCAGGTAATGAGCGATGGCTGCTTTCTTTTTATTTCTCAGTTTGCCCCATATGTCTACTTCCCAGGAAGATTGCAATCCATAATAATGATCGGGAAGATTGGTAGGCACGATCTGCCCGGGCGTGATATAGGTAGAACTGTTCCCGGCTCCATCCATTGTGTATCTCCCGTACCTGCGCTGTGCCAGGGAAATATTGCCTGTCACGTAAGGGAGCAAAACTCCTTTCGTAAATTTCACATGCGCTCTTGCCGCTTCAATTCGTTGAAATGCTACCAGCAGATCCAAATTGTTTTTCATCGCTGTATCGAGTAGCTCTACTAAGGTAGTATTGGTAAAATATTTTTTCCAATTTAGATTGGAAGAGTTTACAGAATCTATTCTACTGTTATATGCATTTGGTACAGGATGCATAGGCTTCTGCGTGCCGAGCTGTGGTGGCTTGCAGTTGGCCAGTAGGAGTGTTATGGTGAGGAAAATAATGGCGGTGTAAAATTTCATTTTCTGTTAAGGTTAGTGTATTGGAAGAGCAACAGTACTGAGTTATTAAACTTCATCCTCCATTTCAGAAGTAAACCGTTGCGACAACGAAGCAAAGATCACGTACAACCCGGGAATGATCATCAATCCGAAGATTGTACCGAATAGCATTCCGCCTGCTGCTGCAGTACCGATCGTGCGGTTTCCAATTGCACCCGCGCCGGAAGCGATCATCAGCGGGATCAATCCTGCTACAAAAGCAAAAGAGGTCATCAAGATCGGTCGAAGTCTCGATACGGCTCCTGCGATGGCGGCTTGTACAGGATTGCGCCCTTCTTTCTGTTTAAGGATCGCAAATTCAATGATCAGGATCGCATTTTTTCCAAGCAGCCCGATCAGCATGACTAGTGCTACTTGCGCGTAAATATTATTTTGTAAACCTAAAACAAGAAGCAGGAAATAAGCGCCAAATACGCCCGTAGGCAGCGAAAGGATCACGGGAAGCGGAAGGAGAAAACTTTCATATTGCGCAGCGAGCAATAAGTATACAAAGAGTAAACAAACCAGGAAAATAATGATCACTTGGTTTCCCGAGATCACCTCATCGCGCGTCATGCCTGACCATTCGAAACTATAGCCTCTTGGCAAATTCTCTGCGGCCACTTCCTGGATCGCTTGTATAGCGCTGCCGCTGCTATAGCCATGAGCAGGCTCACCGTTGATCATGGCGGAAGTATACATGTTGTAGCGGGTAAGCTGTTCTGGTCCGTATACTCTTGTTACAGTAATAAAAGCAGAATACGGAACCATTTCACCATCTTCATTTTTTACATAAAGATTTAAAATATCTTCCGGCTGGGCGCGGTACTTGGGCAATGCTTGTACCATCACTTTGTACATTAGTCCAAAGCGAATAAAGTTAGTAGCATAATAACTGCCGATCAGCGCTTGCAGATTGCTCATCGCATTTTCTACCGAAACGCCTTTCTGCGCGGCCTTGTCGTTGTCTACTTTGATCAGGTATTGCGGATAGCTGGCGTCAAAGCTGGTAAAGGCTTCCTTGATCTCTTTACGTTTGTTGAGTGCAGTAAGAAAATTGTTGGTTACCGTTTGCAGTTTCTGGAAATCTCCACTTCCGCTTTTATCTTGTATTCTTAGTTCGAAGCCACTCGCGTTTCCATACCCAGGCACCGCAGGAGGAGGGAAGAACTGGATATTGGCATCCTTGATATGTTTTGTTTTTTCGGTCAATAGTTCGATCACTTTATCAGCCGATTCTTTTCGTTGGTCCCATGGTTTAAGATTGATCATGCCCATTCCGAAAGAAGCGCCGGCGCCCTCGGTCATAAGGCTGTAGCCCGCGAGAGTAGAAACAGATTCTATGGCAGGAATGTCTTTGGTAGCTTTCTGTATTTCATCCATTACATTTTCAGTACGCTCAAGCGTAGCGCTTGCCGGCGTAGTGATATTGGCGTATACGGTCCCCTGGTCTTCGCTGGGAATAAAACCGGAGGGCAGAAAAAAGCCGGTACCAAAGGTCGCTAAGATGAAAAAGCCAAGCATGAGGTAAGTGACCATGCTTCTGTTGGCAATTGCGCGAATCAAAATTTTGTAGCGATTGGAGATCCGGTTGTACCACTCGTTGAATTGATGAAAGAAGTTGTTGACCCAATTTTTCTTTTTTACCATACCATGCGTATTGCGCAGCATCATCGCGCACAAAGCCGGTGTAAGCGTAAGCGCGTTGATGCCGGAAATAATAATGGAAATGGCCATTGTAATGGAAAACTGCCGGTAGAAAACACCCACTGGTCCGGTCATAAAAGCCACAGGTATAAACACGGCCGACATCACCAGTGTGATCGCAACGATCGCTCCGCTGATCTCATTCATAGAAGCCATGGTAGCGGCTCGTGGACTTAAATGAAATTCTTCCATTTTGGCGTGTACGGCTTCTACTACTACGATGGCATTGTCTACCACAATTCCGATCGAAAGCACCAGCGCAAACAGTGTTAGCAGGTTGATCGAAAATCCAAAAAGCTGCATGAAGAAGAATGTACCTATCAGTGAAACCGGCACAGCCAGTACTGGTATGAGCGTAGAACGAAAGTCCTGTAAGAAAATAAAAACAACCAAAGCCACCAGGATGAACGCTTCGATCAAGGTCTTCAGCACTTCGTGAATGGATGCATCGAGAAACTTAGAGACATCGTAGCTGATCGTATAGTTCATTCCCGGAGGGAAACCAGTAGTTTTCAATTCTGCCATCCGCTCTTTTACATGTTCGATCACTTCGCTTGCATTGGAGCCAGGACGCTGCTTCATGATGATAGCCGCGGAAGGGCGACCGTTTTCTTTTGATAAAATATCAAACCCTTGCGAACCGAATTCTATCTCGGCTATATCTTTCAGACGGAGCATTTTCCCGTTCACATTGGCCTTGATCACTACGTTTTCATATTGTTCTTTAGAAGTGTATTTTCCCGTATACTTCAATACATATTGCAACGATTGCGCTTTTCTGCCGGAGCTTTCGCCCACTTTGCCTGGCGCGGCTTCTACGTTTTGTCCGCGCAAAGCTTCGATCACATCCTGCGCTGAAATTTTGTAAATGGCCATTCGATCCGGGCGCAGCCATACGCGCATGGAATATTTTCGCTGTCCCATGATTTCCGCGAATCCTACCCCGTCGATCCTTTTCAGTTCGGAGATCACGTTGATGTCGGCAAAGTTGTAAATGAATTTTTCATCGGTCGAAGAATCTTCGCTCGTGATGTTGAGATACATGAGCATGCTGTTCACTTCTTTCTCCGTCTGCACGCCTGCTTTGAGTACTTCCTGCGGTAGTTCGTCAAGTGCAGTAGACACCCGGTTCTGCACGTTCACCGCTGCGATGTCGGGATCAATTCCTACCTGGAAATATATTTGGATAATACTGGTGCCGTCGTTGCTCGACATAGACGTCATGTAGGTCATGCCCGGTACACCATTGATAGCGCGCTCCAGCGGAGTTACTACCGATTTGGAACATACCTCGGCGTTGGCGCCTGTATATTTGGTTGTCACCAAAACAGAAGGAGGAGCAATATTGGGAAATTGTGTCACCGGCAACTGTACCATCGCCAGCAAACCCAGCAGCGTGATGAACAGCGAAATGACAATAGAGAGAACAGGTCTTTTGATGAAAATGCTAAACATGATCTTGGCTCTTTAAAAGCGTGAAAGAAGATTGTACAATGGAAAACGAATACTTTCTATTCGTTGGCCAGCTCAACAATAATGTCTTTCATCGGAACCACTTCAGCGTTTACGATCATACCATCTTTTACATCCTGGATACCTTCGTAGATGATCTTATCAGTAGTGCTAAGACCTGATTCCAGAATATATAAATGAGGGATCCTCATTTTCGGAACGAAGTTTTTCATCTTCACTTTCCCCTGGTTGTCTACCACGAATACATATACCTTGTCTTGGATTTCCAAGGTAGATTTTTGAGGAATCACGATGGCATTGTGCAAGGTATGTCTCAGGCGGATCTTACCACTGGAGCCGTGTTTTAAAATTTTATCGGGATTAGGAAAACGTGCGCGGAAGGCGATGCTTCCGGTCTCATTGTCAATTTCGCCTTCTACTGTTTCTACATTTCCTTTGTAGGCATGCTCTTTGTTGTTGGCTAAGATGAGCGATACTTCATCGTGGCTGGACGAGGCACGTTTATTTTCATCGTGTTGAAATTCCAGATACTCTTTTTCTGATACGTTGAAGTAGGCATACACTTCGTGGTTGTCGGAAAGCGTGGTGAGCAGTGTGCCTTCGTCCACAAGGCTTCCCACTTTATTCGGAATTCGGTCGATCACGCCGTCGAAAGGAGCGCGGATCTCGGTGAAGGAAAGTTTAAGTTGTGCGCTCACGGCGTGCGATTTGGCCTCTTCGATCTTGGCATTGAATGCATCGAGCCTGGCCTGGGCCATTTCCATTTCGGTTTTGGAAACTACATTTTTGGCTACCAGGAGTTTTACGTTTTGTAATTCAAGTTCAGCCGCTTTGGCTTCGGCGATGGCGTTCTTAAGATTGGCATTGGCCTTCAGCACTTCCTCCTGGTATTCCTGCTTGCTGATGGAAAAGATTACCTGACCTTTTTTTACCGGTTTCCCTTCGTCTACATGAATGGCTTCAATGTAGCCTTTCACACGGGCCCTGATCTCAATATTTTTTATTGAATGGATATCGGATACATAGTCGATGTTGTAAGAAGTATCGACTGTAATAGGATAGGTGACCTGGTATTTGTCACGCACCTTGGTTTCATTTTTATTGGAGAAAGAACAACCGGTGATCAAAACCGAGAAGATTACTCCAATATAAGTCAACATCAACTTCTTCCTGCATCCTCCTGCTTTGTTGATTAATCCATAAATACTCATAATTTTTTTCCCCCTTCTAATTTTTATTTCTTCTTTGATCTATTCAAAGAAGATGATTATTTTACTTAAATTATTGATATACATATTAATTTCATTTGTTTTTGTGGGTTATTACTAGCCATGAACGACTGCTGATTCCTAAATATAGTGCAATTTTATAAAAATGCAAAATTTGGATCGTTAAAATTATCTATTTTTTAAAAATCAGTCTATTTTTTGACATAAAAATTCAATTTTATGTAATTTTATCTAAAATATAATTACAATTTCTGCCAAATAGTTTAAAATATATGCCATATTTATAATATATGATGTTTATTTAAAGTTATCAAAACAGTATAATCTTTAAAAATTTATTTTCTGAAAATTTTCTGAAATACAGCGCTAATCTACGTTAAAATCCAACTCAATAGATTAATCCCTAATTAGAAATTTTGATTAGTAAAACGTCACTAAACCTCCGATGATTTCTTTTCATAATGAGGCGAGTTAATAGTAGCTGCAGGTTTAACAACCAAATCGGACTGGAGTTATTATAGTCAGTAATTTAATTAAGAAAAATGGGAGAGGAGGGAAAGGATTTTATCTTTTGACCAGAAGTGTTCGGAAGCTTTCGGGTTTAAATTTGTCGGCTCAGAGTCTCCCGCTACCTGAAGAAGTAAGCTTGCATTGACTTTGGCAGGGGACTCTGAGCTGTTTGAGTCAACAAGTTATTAGAGAAAAGCTCCAACAACGCTACAGTGCAGGGCTGATTAAAAAAATCTCACTGAGATCAACAACACCTCAACAATTGTACTCACCAATACATAAGTAAGGATCTTCTTTTCTGAAAGATTGTATTTGTCCCAAAGGTTTTCGTTATACATCACTGTACCCAGCACAAAGGCCAAGGCAAACTGGTCTACCATTAAGTAATCAAAATTGTCGGGGAAATAAAAGAATTGGATGATCGGAAAGATCAGACCGAGGGTGAGTAAAGTACCGAACAGCTCCAGGTCTTTATTTTGAATACTTTCCCGGATGGTTTTATATCCCAGGAATATTCCAAGCAAAAATAAATTGACTAATCCTGCAATGATCAATACATCGCTGAAAGGCTGGCCAAGGATAAGATAGCCAACGTTGAGCACGATGAAACCTGCCAGGAATAAAGAATATACATTTCTTACGAGGTATATATAATAAGCCGCCAGCGCTATTTCCAGCACCAGCACGCAGGTATAGCCTGCTGTTTTTTTCAATTCAGAATTTCCGGTAAGAAAGTAGAATACTACAAGAGAAAAGATGATCAGGGTAATCAATATTCTTTCTACATAGCCCGATAGATTTCGTGTTGCCATAGGTTAATTAGCTTCGAGGATGCTTGCCAGTTTTTTTTCAAGATCTGCGCCACGGAGATCTTTTGCTATTATGACTCCTTTTTTGTCGAGTAAAAAAGTCATCGGGATGGAGTTGATATTATAGACAGGTGCTACCGCCGATTCCCATTTCTTCAGATCTGATACATGGGTCCACTCCATTCCGTCGGCTTCAATAGCGCGCATCCAGGATTTTTTATTTTGATCGAGTGAAACACTGAATACTTCAAATCCTTTTGCATGATACTTCTGATAAAGTCTCACCACATTTGGATTTTCATATCTACATGGTCCGCACCAGGAAGCCCAGAAATCTACCAGCACGTAGTTGCCACGAAGGGAAGAAAGTGTTTTAACATTTCCTGAAGTATCCGGCAGGCTGATATCAGGAGCCTGCTGACCGATCTTAAGGCCAACTCCATCTTCCTGGCTTACCATTACTACAGGAGTATCGGTAGCTTGTGAATTGCCTTGATTGCCGTTACAATTTGTGAGCAGTACAAGAAGGAGTAAAAAATTAACTAAGTGAATGAAACGCATGTAGGGGAATGAATAATTTTGACTATCCGTTTGCCAGTAAAACTTGTGAGGTTTCTGCTAACAATTATTGAAAATGTATTGAACAATTTTAAAGGTAAAGTAGTGCAGTTTATTTTGCCTGCCATACTACTTCTCTTTTACCATCTACCTGGAGCATAAAACGGAGTGGATTTGGGATCAACACCAGGCGTTTTACTTTTCCGGCATATTTATCGGTATCAATATGAATTCCTTCGGTAGGACGAACATCGTAGGTATTGGTACCATCTGGTGATTGTCCTTTTAGAATATACTGGGAAGCAAGGTAAGCAATAGGAAGTAGTACATCACTATCAGCTTCCAGGTCATCATGGATGTCTTCCAGGATCTCTGAAAAGTCATCACCGTATTTATCTATAAACTCATCTTCCAGATCGTGCAGCTCATCTTCGATTTTGTCGTATCCTTTGTCATCGTAAGTAAGTGCATTGAGCTCTGCTTTTTTTTCAATGATCTCGATCAGAGATTTGTCAATTGCTTTAGAATCCATTTTATTATGTATAGTTGCTTTAAACAGAGATAAAAATAAGGCAAATATTAGAATAAAAAAAATTATGAATTATGAGTAATGAATTATGAGTTGGAAAAGGTAGTTTATGATAATCACTATCAATAACTTTTTCATTCAACATTCATTACTCATAATTCATAATTTAGTTTTACTTTTCCAGAAAATATAGTAACATTAGGAGTTTTATCGCCTAACCAAAACTTTATTATTAAAGTAGTACAAATTTATGAACGCAACTATTCAGCAATCTACAAGGCTAGACGCCTCTGCGAAAGAAAGAATCCAAAAATGGCTTGATGGAGCCTACGATGAAGATACTAAAAATACGATACGCCAATGGATCCAGGACAATAAAGAAGACGAGCTGGTAGACGCTTTCTACAAAGAGCTTGAATTCGGTACCGGCGGTCTGCGTGGCACGATGGGGGTGGGGTCCAACAGGATGAATAAATACACTATAGGAATGGCTACACAAGGTCTTTGCAATTACCTGAAAGTAAACTTTCCTAACCAACAGATCAAAGTAGCGATCGCACATGACAGCCGAAACAACAGCCCTTACTTTGCGCAGGTAACCGCAGATGTATTTTCTGCCAACGGCATCAAAGTATATCTTTTCAAAGCGCTTCGTCCTACGCCTGAACTATCTTTCACTATCCGCCATTTCGGATGCCAGTCGGGAGTAGTGGTAACGGCTTCCCACAATCCTAAAGAATACAACGGTTACAAAGCTTATTGGAACGACGGCGCACAGGTGACCCCACCGCACGATAAAAACATTATCAAAGAAGTACAGAAGATCTCCGATATCAGTGAAGTGAAATTCACTCGCAACGAAAGCCTGATCGAAATGATCGGCGAAGAGATCGATGAATTGTATATGCATAAAATCCTTTCGCTATCTCTTTCCAAAGAAGCGATCCAACGCCAGAAGGATATGAAGATCGTCTATACCTCGATCCACGGAACAGGCATCGTACTGGTGCCGGAACTGCTGAAACGATTTGGTTTCCAGAATGTAACTGTCGTACAGGAACAAGCAGAACCAAACGGAAATTTTCCAACCGTAGTGTATCCTAACCCTGAAGAGACAGAGGCAATGACGCTTGCGCTCAACAAAGCGAAAGAAATAGATGCTGATCTGATCCTTGCTACCGACCCTGACGCCGACCGTGTAGGAATCGGTGTCAAAAATAATAAAGGAGAATTCCAGCTTCTAAACGGAAATCAGACAGGAAGCTTGCTCATTAACTATATGCTTGAAGCATGGAAAGCAAAAGGAAAACTTACTGGTAAAGAATTCATCGTAAAAACGATCGTAACCTCCGATATCATCGAGAAGATCGCAGCTTCTTATGGAGTGAAATATTACAACACACTCACCGGGTTCAAATACATTGCAAGCCTGATAAGACAATTGGAAGGCAAAGAACAATTCATAGTAGGAGGAGAGGAAAGCTACGGCTATCTCGTAGGCGATGAAGTACGTGATAAAGATGCGATCGCGTCCTGCGCGTTTATTGCAGAAATGGTGGCGTATTACAAAGACAAAGGTGTAAGTCCTTTCGACATGATGCTGGATATGTATGTGAAAAATGGTTTCTATAAAGAAAAACTTATTTCACTTACGAAAAAAGGACAATCAGGCGCCGCAGAAATTCAGCAGATGATGAAAGACATGCGCGACAATGCTCCGAAAACGCTTGCCGGTTCTAAGCTGCTTTATGTAAAAGATTACGATGCATCTGTGCAGACGGAAATAGCTACAGGCAAACAAACCAAGCTCGATTTCCCAAGAGAAAATGCGCTTCAGTTGCTTACCGAAGACGGTTCGCTGATCTCTGCACGTCCTTCCGGCACAGAGCCGAAGATCAAATTTTATTTCAGCGTAAACGAGCCACTGGCTTCCCGCGCCGATTACGAGAAAGTAAGCGCCAAGCTGGATGAGAAGATCAATACGATCATTAAAGAATTAAAATTAGCCTGATATGCTACAGGAAGAATTTGATATTAATCCAGGTTTTAAAACCATAAATATTATATATATGGCGTTAGGTATTGGAATGATCCTTACGTTGAGCGTATTTTATTTCCTGGTGGAAAGCGGTAATGGTCCAGGACAAGATGCAACACTTTCATCGGTGTTTTCCATCGTTGTGCCTGTATTAGGTGTGATGAGTTTTGTAGTAGGAAAATACCTATACAAACAAGGAGGTACAAAGTCTAAAGCAGTAGAAGATATTTCTAAGAAATTTGTCTTGTACCAAACCCATTGCCTCATTGTATGGGCATTGTTGGAAGGGGCAGCGCTGTTTGCGGCAATAGTATACCTGATCACCGCCGATCCGCTGTTCTTGGTCTTCTTCGCCATGATCTTTGCCGGCTATGTGCTGAGCAAACCTTCGGTGGCTAAATTTCAACAGGATTTTTAATTTCGAATGACAAAAGAACAACAAAAGAGAGCGCTAGGATTTATTGGATTTGGAGGGTTTGGACGATTCATTATACCACATTTAAAACCGTATTTTGATATCACAGTTTACGATCGCAACGATCTGTCGGCGCAAGCCAAAAAAATCGGCGTGCGCTGGGGTACATTAGAAGAAGCGGCTTCGCAGGATATGGTAGCGCTGGCTGTGCCGGTGCAGTTTCTCGAAGAGTTGCTGATCGATATCAAAGATTTTCTAAAACCAAAGACGCTCGTTTTTGACCTTTCTTCAGTAAAAATAAAACCGGTAGCGCTGATGTTAAAACACCTGCCGGAAAATGTAGACATCATCGGAACCCACCCGTTGTTTGGTCCGCAAAGCGGTAAAGATGGAATTGAAGGATTGAATATTGTTGTATGCCCGGTGCGTACGAAAAAAAATCACAACCTGATCCGTTTTTTTTCTAAAGAGTTAAAGCTAAACGTGCTGGAGCGTACACCAATCGTGCACGACAAGCAAATGGCCTATGTACAGGCGCTCACACACTTTGTGGGAAGAGCTGTAAACGCCATGGATATCCCCGACGTAGAGCAAAAAACCCCTGCTTATCAATATCTTCTCTACATCAAACGAAACCTCGGACAAGATTCACTAGATCTTTTCCTAACTATTGAAAAAGAAAATCCGTATGCAAAAGAAGTACGCGATCAGTTTATCGAAGAATTGAAGGTGTTGAACAAATTATTGGAAGAGTAACAGGTCTTCTTGAATGGGAAAAAAAATCAGAATACTAAGTATTGACGGAGGGGGCATCAGAGGAGTAATTCCCGGAGTGATCCTGATGCAAGTGGAAAAAACTATCCAGCAAAAAACCGGCAACAGTCAGGCAAAACTCGCCGACTATTTCGACTTCTTTGCCGGCACCAGCACAGGCGGGATCTTGGCAGGGATCTATCTTTGTCCGGATGATCAGCATCCCGATAAACCAAGATTTACGGCCGAGCAAGCAGTAGAGCTCTACCTACGCCGTGGTCCGCTTATCTTTAACAGCACCGCCTGGAAACGCTTCACTTCTTTCGGCGGATTGAACGAAGAAAAATATTCAGAGATCGTACTCGAAAAATACCTGCGCGCTTATTTCAGAGATATCAAACTCAGCGAACTTGTAAAACCTTGTCTGATCGCAGCCTATGAAATTGAAAGACGGCATGCTTTCTTCTTCTCACGCGACGATGCGAGAGAATTCACTGACAAAGATTTCTTCATTCGCGACGTAGCCCGCGCTACCTCGGCCGCTCCAATTTATTTCAAAGCCTCGCAGATCGCAGCCATGTCGGGTAGCCTGTTCTCCTTTGTAGATGGAGGCCTGGTAGCCAATAATCCTGCCATGTGTGCACTTACAGAAGTATTGAAGTGCGATGGCAAACAAAAAAATCCCTTCCCGGTAGAAGATGTAGTACTGCTCTCGATGGGAACAGGGATCAAGAAAAATCCAATCGAATATAAAACTGCACGCGAGTTTGGCGCGCTGGGATGGATCAAACCAATCTTGCATATTGTTTCTTCCGGCAACAACGAAATTGTAGATTACCAGGCGGCACATATTTTCAGGAATGCAGGGGTGGAAGATCAATACTTACGGCTTTCCCCGCAACTGCTCACCGCAAGCATCGATATGGACGATGCTTCTCCGGAAAACATGAAAGCCTTGCAGGAAGCAGGCATCCATTGCGCCGAAGAAAACATGGCCAAGATCGAGGCACTCGTGGATAAGCTTTTGATGGAAGAATAGTGTTAACAAGGGCGAAGTTCTTATTAATCGTCTACTAACAACATTACTAATGCAGTTTTTAAATATTGGATCTAATCCTTATTTTAACCAAGCCATTTAACCTAAACAAGTAACTAAACTATGGAATTGAATATTCCCCTTTTATCTAAGATCTGTGAAACCCCTGGCACTTCAGGCTTCGAGCAATTGATCCGCAGTCTGGTGATCGAGCAGGTACGTCCGTTGGTGGATTCTGTTGAGATTGATAATATGGGCAACGTGATCACGTTGAAAAAAGCAAAAAATAATCCTTCCGGAAAAAAAGTGATGATCGCCGCACACATGGACGAGATCGGTTTTATCATCACACATATCGATGAGCAAGGCTTCCTTCGTTTTCACACCATCGGTGGCTTTGATCCGAAGACCCTTACAGCGCAGCGTGTGATCGTGCATGGGAAAAAAGATCTGATCGGAGTGATGGGTAGCAAACCTATTCATGTGATGAGTTCGGAAGAGAAAAATAGACCAGCCAAGACCGAAGAATTTTTCATCGACCTTGGTATGAATAAAGAAGAAGTAGAAAAATATGTATATATAGGAGCGCCGGTCACCCGTGAACGCTCGCTGATCGAGATGGGTGATTGCATTAACTGCAAATCAATCGACAACAGGATCTCTGTATTTATTCTTTTGGAAACGTTGAAATTGCTTTCCGATTTTCCATACGATGTGTACGGCGTATTTACCGTGCAGGAAGAAGTAGGCCTGCGGGGCGCGAATGTAGCGGCACACAGATTGAATCCTGATTTCGGTTTCGGACTTGATACTACCATTGCTTATGATGTGCCAGGAGCAAGGGGATATGAAAAGATCACTGAGCTAGGCAAAGGTACAGCTATCAAGATCATGGATTCGTCTGCCATCTCGGATTATAGGATGGTAGCATATTTAAAAAAGACCGCCGACGATCACCAGATCAAATGGCAGCCTGAGATCCTTACGGCAGGAGGTACTGATACAGCCTCGGTGCAGCGCAACGGTAAAAATGGTTCGATAGCCGGGGCAATTTCCATTCCTACCAGACATATTCATCAGGTTATAGAAATGGCGCATAAAGAAGATATCAAAGCGAGCATTCAATTGTTGAAAGCCGCTATTGAGAATCTTGATAAATATGATTGGGCATTTTAGTTTAAAGTTGAAAGTTCAAAACACAAGGTTAATGCTTTGAACTTTCAACTTTTATACCTCCTTAATTTAAAAAAAAAGAAACCTGATTTCTTTTTTCCTGTTGTCCGGTTAAATTTTTTTACTTTAAATTTTCGACTTTAAACCTCCCACTAAATCCGTATTAATACAGGTAATTAAACTAGTATTAATACGTATTTTCAAAACTATTCGACGAGATTTTTCGGGGATATTTTTTTATTTTTTATCTTTTAAGGTAAACCATATTATAAGAATGAAATTTTCTCCTGAGAGAAAAAGATTCATCGGTTTTTCGCTGATTATTCCGTTTTACAAAGCACCGGAAATTTTTTCTTTCCGGAATCATCAGCGGCCTGCCGATACCTTTAAAACAATTTTAAATACCACAAAAAACCTGGATCCTTCCAGGTATGTAGGTAGGAGGAGTGGTATAAAAAATCTGGCGAAACCTTTTTTTAATTCAGAGCTACTCTGGGGTGAAAAACCTATGTTCCTTCGTTAGAGCAGCATTGATAAGTACAATTAAAACTAAAAATGAAACCAAATTCGATCCATAACACGTAATATACTTCATGAAAACAGGAAAAGGAATCCTTAAAAATGTAGTAATCTTACGCAGATCCTATGCGATGTTAAAGAGAAAATGATGAATAGTAGCAATATAGTAGAGATCCTGTTGGTAGAAGATAATCCCAATGATGCTGAACTAACCATACGTGCGTTGAAAAAAAATAATATGGCAAATAACCTGCTACATCTTAAAGATGGCCAGGAAGCACTTGATTATTTGTATGCGCCCGAAACAAAGAGAATGCCTCGCCTTATTTTACTTGATCTGAAAATGCCAAAAGTAGATGGCATTGAAGTTTTGCTAAAATTAAAAAGCGACGAACATAAAAAAACTATACCAGTAGTAATTCTGACTTCTTCTAAAGAAGAACAGGATATCATGCGGTCGTATCAATATGGAGTCAATGCCTTTGTGGTAAAGCCCGTGGAATTCGACCAGTTTATGAAAACAGTATCAGAACTGGCACTGTTCTGGATGCTACTCAATCAAGGGCCTGGGTCGCCTTCGATTTAAAAAACTATTATTTAACTACAGAAAAATGGAAGATAACTTTCTTAAAATATTGCTTCTGGAAGATTCCGTACACGACGCAGAATTGATATTAAGGGTTATTAAAAAGTCAGGATTAAATTTCGTACACGAGCGAATCGACACGCGTGATGAATTTATTAGGGCGATGAAAACATTCAAACCCGATATTGTTTTGTCTGATCATTCCTTGCCGCAGTTCAATTCTATAGAGGCTTTGAAGATCAGTCGCAAAGAATCGTTGCTCATTCCATTCGTATTAGTGACCGGAACTGTATCCGAAGAATTTGCCGTGGAATGTTTGATCGAAGGAGCCGATGATTATATCCTGAAAGGAAATATGACACGCCTTCCTTCCGCCATCCTGAGCGCGATCAAGAAGAAGCAGGTAGAGGTGGAGAAAAATATGGCGCTGGAAATTCTGAAGAAAAGCGAAGAACATTTTAGAGGATTGATCGAAAACTCATCCGATATTTTTGCCATCATCGATCTTCAAAACAGGATCGAATACCTGAGTCCTTCGGTAAGAAAAATCCTGGGTTACTCCGTTGAAGAACTGAAGAAAAAAAATCTCGACGATTTTGTGCACCCTGAAGACAAGGTTTATACTCGTAAGATCATTGAGAACTTCAACAATAATAAGGACCTCCTTGTAAATGAATTCCGGTTCCTGCACAAAAATGGCAACTGGCGCTACCTCGAGTGTATTAGTAAGCCGGATACTACAAAAGAATTTTTGATCTTAAATATCCGTGACATCACCGAACGCAAGCTGAATGAGCAGGAGCTTCGTTCTAAAAATACTGAATTGGAAAAGATCAACAAAGAGCTGGATAGCTTTGTGTACAGCGCTTCCCACGATCTGAGAGCACCTTTGAAATCGGTGCTGGGATTGGTGAATCTCACTAAGATGGATTATGAGCTTAGCAACTATGAATCCATTTATGAATATTCTACCCTCATAGAAAAAAGCATTATCAAGCTCGACGATACGCTGCAGAAGATCATTAATTATTCGGCCAATGCGCGCTCGGAAATAGTGTACGAATCTATTGATTTCGAATCCATGATCAACGATATTTATGATACGTTGATGTACATTCCCCGCTTTACTAAGATCAATAAAAAGATCACGGTGCATAAAGAGACTGATCGCTTTATGTGCGATACGGGAAGGATCACAATCATTTTCAATAACCTTATTTCAAATGCGATCAAGTACAGCAATTCCTATATTGACAATTCCTACATGCATGTAGACGTGACCATCACTGAAAAGGAAGCGGTCATTATTTTTGAAGATAATGGAATAGGGATCAACGAAGCTTACCTGGATAAAATTTTTAATATGTTTTACCGCGCCACCGAAAAAAGCGACGGCTCCGGGCTCGGGTTATATATCGTAAAAGAAGTGATCGATAAGCTACATGGCACGATCTCCGTGACTTCCAAGATCAATGAAGGAACGAAGTTTACAATTCATATTCCTAATCATTTGAATGCATAGAATTAGAATTATTTAGGGTATACAAACTACAACCAATCCTGCTATTCATATTGTATAGAATTAAAAAAGCCTGGTGTTTTCTAACGCCAGGCTTTTTTAATTCTATTAATTATAAGATCGATCAAGCAGCAGAAAAAATGTTCTTCGGTTTGCGTTGAGCGTCAAATCCAAATTGCTTAAGCATGATATAATGAGACTTTAACGCTGTGAAGAAAGATTTATTCTCAATATAAGGAACACCAAATTCGTGCGCGGTATCTCTTACAATATGAGCGATGGCCGGATAATGTACATGACATACTTTAGGAAATAAATGGTGCTCTACCTGTTGATTCAATCCACCGCAAAGGAAGCTGGTGATAAAATCACCGGTGCCAAAGTTAGCCGTAGTTCTCATCTGATGAATAGCCCAGGCTTCTTCGATATTTCCTTCTACGTTTGTGGTGGGGAAATCAGTACCTTCTACCACATGAGCCAGTTGGAATACTAACCCAAGGACAAGTCCCATAAAGATATGCATCGTTAAAAATCCGATGATGAATTGCCACCAGGTGATATTCATTACTACCAATGGGAGAATGATAAAAAGGATATAATAAAGTCCTTTAAAGAAGTATAAATTAAAGATATCGGTAGAGGTGTGTTTGTTTATAAAAGCACCAATTTGTTTTTGGTAAAATTTTTTATAATCCTTTCGAAGTACCCAGTTTACACTTGCTAAGCCATAAAGCAAAAAGCCATAAATATGCTGGTATTTCTGGATTTTGGTGATCTTGTCTTCCGGAGAAAGACGGATCAGGCCCGGAGCAATTTCGATGTCTTCGTCATGCTCTGGGATATTTGTATAAGTATGGTGGATTTGATTGTGCGTGATATTCCAGATATAAGGACTTCCTCCGATAAAATAGAAGGAATAGTTTCCCATGATCTTATTGAAGGTTGGATTGGACGAATACGCCCCATGGATGGCATCGTGGGAGACATTGAAACCGATAAAAGCTTTTAATGCTCCAAGTACAGCTGCCAGGAGCCATAATTGATAGACAGAGAAGTTCCCTAAAAGGATAAGAAAATACAAAGCAATACTTCCCCCAAGAAATAGGAAAGTCTTAAAATACATCAGGCCGTTAGCGTTCTTAGATAAGTTATTTTGCGTGAAATATTCGTCTACACGCACTTTTACTGTGGCGAAAAATTCAGATTTATCTTTGTCAATAAATCTTAATTTGGTGTTTTTGGATGACATTTATTCTTTGGTTAACATGGTAAATATACAAAAAAAGAACGGGATTCTATAACAAATGTTGTCTATCGTTTGCCTTTTTTACCACAAATTTGCCCTCGCCGTTCTCTATAGCGTATTCCAATAAGTATAATCCGAGGTTTTCATGTTGAAAAGTATCCATCAGCCTCAGATCTTGGTGTAAAATAGTAGAAAGCAAGATCCGGATAGCTCTGCCATGCATGCATATTAAGATCATATCCTCTTCTGTGCGTGCAAGAATGAGATCAAGCGCTTTTTGCTGTTTGGCCTGGAGATCGAGAGGACTTTCGCCGCCTTCAGGTTTGAAATCGAGTGCTCCTTCCTTCCATTTTTTTACCATATTCCAGTAATAAGTATTATCGGCAAAACTTACTTCCTGGCCGTCTTTATTCCCCCAGTTGATCTCGTTCAATTCCGAATATGCTTCGTGCGGAATGCCCATCTCAATGAAGGATTGTACCGATTGAATGCTGCGTTTCAGCGTAGAGGTGTATACTTTTTTGAAGGGAATATTTTTATAAAAGTCAAAAAATTTTTCCGCCTGGTTCTTTCCTGTTTCGTTCAGATCGGAATCTACTCCGCTGCCCTGTACATATCCTTTTAAATTGTAGTCTGTTTGTCCGTGACGGATCAGGTATATTTTTTTGGTTTCCAAATTTTCCTACTTTTGTTACAAGCCGATCACAAAAATAATGATAAATACAGATATACAAATTAGTGAGCTCAATAAACTTTCGTCCAACACGATTGCGCAGCAATTGGGTATTGAATTCACGGCTACCGGCAAAGATTTTATTTCCGGAAAAATGCCGGTCGATCACCGCACCCATCAACCCATGGGCTTGCTGCACGGAGGCGCTTCCGTAGTGCTGGCCGAAACTCTGGGAAGTGTAGGTTCGTTCTTATGTGTAGATCAGGAAAAACAATATTGTGTAGGATTAGAAATAAATGCCAACCACGTGAAAGCAGTGAGAGGCGGTTATGTATACGGGAAAGCGCTGTTATTGCATGCTGGTAAAAAGACGCATATCTGGGATATTCGGATCACCAATGAAAGAGAAGAGTTGGTATGCATCAGCCGCCTTACAGTGGCAGTGATCGATAAAAAATAAAATAACTGTGATTAGTAAATTCCAAAACCAAAATAACAAATTCCAAAATGTACAATGTTTATCCTTGATAGCTGGAAATTGTCCTTTGGAATTTTAACCATATAATATGGGAGAGAAAGTGTTGTTGAAAGATCCAGAGTTGCTTCGTCATTCCGGCGAAGAGATTGCCTTTGCTGTGCTGGCAGCTGCTTCAGAAAAAAATATTTCCTATGCTTGCTGGCGCCTACCGCAAAGCACAGAACTATTTGTGCTGCTCGATTTTTCAGAGTCAGTGGTACACAGGAAACCACAATTGGAAAAAGCGGAGCAAGGTTTTATTATCCAGCCTTTTCTCCAGGAAAATAAAGAAGACACGATCTTCCTTCATGCCGATCTCCTTTTTTCTTCTGTTCATAAAGAATTTTCTTTTCATCCCAACTTTAATGATCCGTTGCAGAAAGATTCTTTTTTGAAATCAGTTTCGGAAAAATTGAAAGAAGGAAATCACCCTATTCAACTTCCTGAAAACCGACAAGGAGAAGCAATGCAAACTACTGAAGCGCACTATCTTGCGCTGGTAGACAAGGCCAAAGAAGCGATCCTGGAAAATAGATTTAAGAAAGTAGTACTAGCCAGAAGCAAAGCTATAGAAACAACAGCATCGCTGGATGTCACAAAAGTTTTCCAAGATCTAAGCGTTGCGTATCCTAATGCTTTTATTTCCCTGATCAATACAAAAGAAACAGGAACCTGGCTCACCGCTTCACCGGAAATTTTGGCGAGCATGGATGCTCAAGGAGTATTCAAGACTATCGCGCTCGCGGGTACGCAGCTGTTGCGGGAAGGCGATAAGATCCAGAAAGCAGTGTGGACGCAAAAAGAAATTGAAGAGCAAGCATTGGTAGGAAGGTATATTATCAATTGTTTCAAAAAAATACGCTTGCGCGAATACGAAGAAGAAGGACCGCGCACGGTACAATCTGGCAATTTGCTGCATCTGCGAACAGATTATACTTTTCAAACCAATGAACAAAATTTTCCTGAACTAGGCACTATCATGTTGGAATTGCTGCATCCTACTTCAGCAGTATGCGGAATGCCCAAAGAGGTTACACTTGAGTTTATTAAAGAGCATGAAAGTTTGGAACGTAAATTATTTTCAGGTTATTTAGGACCGGTAAACATAAATTCAGCCTCGCATATTTTTGTAAATCTACGCTGCGCAAACTTATATGAAGGGAAAGCGGTACTCTACGCTGGCGCAGGAGTGACGCAGGATTCCGAAGCCGAAAAAGAATTCAAAGAGACGGAGGTGAAGATGGAAGCTGTGGGAAGATTCTTTAAAATATAAGTTATGAATGCTAAGTTATGAGTTATAAATTTTAAAAAATAACTCGACAGCCATAACTCATAATTCATAACTTAGCATTCATAACTTCTTTATATGGAAAAGAACAACAAAAAAGTGATCAACGCCTGGTGCATGTATGACTGGGCCAATTCGGTTTTCTCACTTACCATCACTACGGCAATCTTCCCGGAATATTTCCTGGCAGTCACTCCCAACAATGTTGATTTTTTGTCTTTTCATTTATATAACGATGTTTTGATGAGTTACATCGTGTCGGCATCTTTCTTATTTGCTGCTTTACTAAGCCCTTTTCTGACTTCGATCGCAGATTATTCAGGAAGGAAAAAATTATTCATGCAAGCGTTCTGTTATCTTGGATCTTTGGCATGTTTGAGTTTGTACTTTTTTAAACCGGAATCTATAAATGGTGAAGATGTTCTGACCGAACAAGCCTTGTTAATTGGCGTATTCGGGTTCTTCTTAGGATTAGTAGGCTACAGCGGAAGTATTGTATTTTATAATTCTTTTCTTCCGGAAGTTGCCGATGAGACCAATTATGATCGCGTAAGCGCCAAAGGATTTTCGTTGGGTTATATTGGAAGTGTTTTGTTGTTGATCATCAATTTGGCTACCGTATTGGGAGCAGAACAGTTGGGAATCACTACCGGCGAGGCTTCTAGAATTTCATTCCTTACCGTAGGGTTGTGGTGGTTAGGTTTTTCACAATACACGTTCCGCTATCTTCCAAAATACTCTTCGGCTTCGCGTGGACAAGGCAATTGGATTTTCAATGGATTAAAAGAGTTGAAAAAGGTATTTCACGAAGTGCAGAAACGCCGCTTACTGAAGATCTTCCTACTGTCGTTCTTCTTCTACAATATGGGCGTGCAGACAGTGATGTACCTTGCTCCATTGTTTGCCAAAAAAGAGATTGAGCTTGAATCTGCAAACCTGATCATGACAATCCTGATCATTCAGCTCGTGGCGATCGTAGGTGCAACGTTCTTCAATTATACTTCTTCAAAACTAGGTAATACAAGAGCATTGCTGATTGGTATAGCCATCTGGATCCTGGTTTGCGCCGCCGCTTATTTTGTACAAAAAGGTATCGGCTTCTATATATTAGCAGCAATGATCGGATTTGTAATGGGAGGAATTCAATCCTTGTCAAGATCAACGTATTCAAAACTGATCCCCGATGAAACGACCGATCATGCCTCATACTTCAGTTTTTATGATGTAGCAGATAAGATCTCTACTGTGTTAGGTACGTTTATGTTTGGATTTGTAAAGCAAGTGACCGGTAGCATGCGCAACAGCGTGTTGGTGATCGCTGTGTTGTTTGTGATAGGAGGGATCATCCTATCATACATTCCATCTAAGAAAGTGTATTCGGATAAATAATTAAATATCAAATTCCACTAAAACAAATCCCAAACAAAGAAGACTCTGTTTGGGATTTGTTTTAGTAGATTAATATTTTTCGAATTAATAGAATTTGAAAACTCTGGTGTTTAGTTGGCCTTTTGCGGCTTTGTTTCTATTGTTCAAAGCATTGAGCTGATCGTTCTGTTGTTTCTTAGCTTTTTCAGCAGCTTTTTTATTGAGCGCTCTGTTCTTCTCGTTTTTATCAATAATTTCATTTGCCTGGTTGGCATGGAATCCTTTTTGTGCACCTTTTTCATAATCCGTTAATTGATATGGTTTGGCGCACCCGGCTAAAATTCCTGCACAAATTGTAAAAATGATCAATTTTTTCATTGCAACACGTAGCTTTTCTTAGTTTTACGAAGATAGGAGTGGTTTTGTTACAAATTTTTTACCAGCTCAGCCAATCAATCTTATGCACTTTGCGTTCCTTGCGTTAAAAAACCGGGTGTAAAAAGAAGTGGTTTTGCAAGGTGCGCAAAATTATTTTCTCAATCTCAAACTGTTCATTACCACCGACACAGAACTCAATGCCATTGCGGCGCCGGCAAACATTGGGCTGAGAAGAAAGCCATTCACAGGATACAAAATTCCGGCAGCGATGGGAATGCCAATCAGGTTGTAAATAAAAGCCCAGAATAGATTTTCCTTTATGGTCCGTACCGTTGCTTTCGACAATCGAAATGCCTCTGCAAGATGACGTAGATCAGAATGCATCAATGTGATCTGCGCGATCTCCATGGCGATGTCGGTTCCCTTGCCCATGGCGATGCTTACGTCTGCTTTCGCCAATGCTTCGCTGTCGTTGATGCCGTCTCCGGCCATGGCTACTACTTTTCCTTTGGTTTGTAGTTGTTGTATAAAATCAGCTTTCTCCGTTGGAAGCATTTCACTCTGAAAATTTTCAATGCCTACCGCTTTCGCCACTGCTGCTGCACTGGCGGCATTATCACCTGTAAGCATTACAACTTCGATACGATCGTCCTTTAGTTGCTTGATCACCTGGGCTGCTTCATTTCGTATCGTATCACTAATGGCTATTAAGGCTAATAGTTTTTGTTGATTGGAAAAGAAAATAACTGTTTTAGCTTCTTCTTTGAATCGATCCAGCAAAGGTTCAAGTTTCGCAGCAATTTCGATGGAATGCAGCTGCATCAAACGAAGATTTCCTGTAAAATAATTTACCCCTTCAATGGCAGCGCTAATGCCCATACCTGGAAGGCTTAAAAAGCTGGAAACTATAGGGGCGGTATCATTTTTAGGAAAATGATTGACAATAGCTTCCGAAAGCGGATGCTCGGATCTTTTTTCCATTGCCAGTAAAATATTGGAAAAAACATTGCCGTTATTTTCTTCTTCTACCCAAATAAGATCCGTTACTTTAGGTTTGCCATAGGTGATGGTACCGGTTTTATCCAACACCAATACTTCTACAGCTTTAGCCTTTTCCAGGCTTGCAGCGTCTTTGATCAAAATTCCTTTTTCTGCTCCTTTGCCGATTCCTGCCATAAGCGCAGTAGGGGTAGCGAGGCCGAGCGCGCAAGGACAAGCGATCACCAACACAGAGATCGAGGTTGTAAGGGCATGGGCAAGCGCATTGCTGCCACCTAATAAAATCCAGGCTAAAAAAGTAAGAAGAGAAATGCTGATTACCACAGGCACAAAAACCGCCGCAATTTTATCGGCTAGTTTTTGTACAGCTGCTTTACTGCCTTGTGCTTCTTCTACGCGGCGCACGATCTGCGCGAGCAGTGTATCTGCTCCTACACGTTCGGCGCGAATAGTGAGCGTTCCTTTTTGGTTTACAGTACCGGCCAGCACTTTGGCGCCTGTTGTTTTTTCTACTGCCAAAGGTTCTCCACTGATCATACTTTCATCGAGAAAAGATTTTCCAAACAGTACTACGCCGTCTACCGGAATTTTTTCTCCCGGGCGGATCATTACCATGTCGTCGATCACAACTTCCGATATTTTTATTTCCAATTCTTTACGATCACGAATGACACGAAGTGTGCGGGGTTGGAGCATCATAAGCTGCTTGATAGCGCCAGAGGTTTTGGCTTTGGCTTTTTCTTCCAAAAATTTTCCTAACAATACAAATGCGATCACCAGCGCGGAACTTTCAAAGTATACTTCGGGAGAAATTCCATTTTCCATCAAAACAGTTGGAAACAAAGTATTGAAAGCGCTGAAAAGAAATGCAATCCCAGTGCTCAGTGCTACCAGCGTATCCATACTCATTTGCTGATGACGAGCTTGCTTCCAGGCGTTTTTATAAAAAATTTGTCCCGCCCAGGCCAGCACGGGTATGGTGAGAAACATGGAAAGCAGATTTTCATATTCAAAAGAATGATGAAAAAACATTCCAAGTATAAATACGGGAGTAGAAAAGACAAAAGCTACAATTGTTTTGAGTCGCAGTTCAAGGAAAGCTTGGCGCTGATATTTTTCCAGCTCATCCTGTGTCGTTTCCGAAGGTAAGATCATATCATACCCGATCGACTGTAAGGCTTTTTTAAAAGAAGGGAAATCAGCTGTTTTGGGATCATATTCTACCAAAGCGGTGGAAGAAGCAAAATTTACCTTTGCATCTTTTACACCCGGTTGAGTTTTCAACATAGACTCGGCACTTATAGCACAGGAAGCACAGCTAAGTCCGGTGAGGGGGAAACTTTTTTTCTGAAGAATAGATTCGTTGCTCATAATTTTATACTACAAAGATAGAGCAGTACAAGGACGATGTTGTTATAGGAGAGGAACGGAAGATTATAAAATTTTGCTTCTAACCCAGTGCGTCAAGGTTCAGACAACTATTCTATACCTAAATTTTTTTAGGATATGTAAATGTTATACTTCTTTAAAACAGGCTTTTTTTAAATCAGGGAAAAGTTTTCATGTACTTCTAAGCGTAATTACGAATAGACAGACGAGTCTAAAAAGCCCTTTTTTTAATCTTTCAGGCAGGATTTTACGTTTACTTTTATGAAAATACGGGTAAAAACTATAAATAGTTTGACTGCGAGGAATACTGAGGCTTAGATTACAATTGGTATAAACCTGCTAAATGTATGAAAAACATTATAGTTACTTTTTGTTTCATTTTTATCTGTCAATTGACCTCGCTAGGCCAATTTCAGGTTAATAATAATGCTGTAGACCTTGGCGGAGGATATTACCGTCTTACAGACGCAATAAACAACGAAGCGGGGTCCGTTTGGTACAAACTTCAGCACGATCTGAATACTCCGATAAATATACAAGGGCAAATGTATTTTGGAACTGACGATGCCGGCGCAGATGGAATCGCTTTTGTACTTCAGAATAATTGTCTGGCGGCTGGTACTTATGGAGGTGGAATCGGTTATGCAGGGATGCCTGGGCAATCGATTGCAGTGGAGTTTGATACTTATCAGAACATCACAGGTTCCGGTGACCAGGACAATGCCGACCCACCCTACGATCATATAGCTATTGAAAAATCTGGGAATGTAAACCATGCTGATCCCATCAATAATCTTTTTGGCCCGATCCAGATGGATGCTACTAAAGTGAACGTGGAAGACGGTTTATGGTATGATTTTCAAATTTCATACGATCCGGTCGCAAAGGTGCTAAATGTTTATTTTGACGGTGCTTTAAGAGCTTCCTTTAACTATGATATCCTGAATAATATCTTCGCAGGAAATCCTTATGTATACTGGGGCTTTACAGCTTCTACCGGAGGTTTTAACAACGAGCAGAAAGTATATATTAATGCAAATCTCTCCACGTTCTCGCTCACGGACCTTACTACTTGTACCGATCCTGTTTCAGTAAGTCTTCCTCCACTTACCAAATATATTGGTACCAATGTGGCGCTCAACAAAACAGCTGTTTCTTCCAGTGTAGAAAATGCCGGAGCTCCTCCGGGCAATGCAGTGGATGGTAATATGAGCACCCGCTGGTCGAGCGCTTTCACCGATAATGAATGGATCTACGTAGACCTTGGTTCTGTATATGATATTGACAGCGTAGTACTCTATTGGGAAAGCGCCTACGGAAAACAATATAATATTCAGACTTCGGCTGATGCTTCTTCCTGGACGGATCAATACGTAGAGACCAATAGCGATGGAGGAAAAGATAAAATTGTTTTTTCAGCAACCAACGTGCGTTATGTGCGTATGCTTGGGGTTTTGAGAGCGCTCGGATACGGTTATTCGATCTGGGAATTTCAGGTCTATGGAAAACCAAAATATGTCTGGTCACCCAACGATGGGTCTATCAGTGACATCTACAGCGCTACTCCTACGTTCACACCTTCTGTTACTACCACTTACACTGTTACAATTCCCGATCCATGTAGCGGAGCAGTGTATTACAATATGACCGTTCACGTAGATTGTTCTTCGCTACCGATCACCTTGCTGTTATTCGACGCAACATTGACAGCCGACAAGGCGCACCTGACCTGGAGTACAGCGCAAGAAACCAATACCGATCATTTCACGCTCATGAGCTCTACCGATGGAATTCATTTTGTGCCGGTAGGTATTATAAAAGCGGCAGGTAATAGCAGTACAGTGAATCAATACAGCTTTACAGATCCTACACCGGTTTCAGGAATTGTCTATTACAAAATTGTGACCACTGATACAGATGGCGCTACACAGGAAAGCCAGATTAAAGAAGTATCGCCACATACCCAGGAAATCGGTATCGGGAATTCTGCATTTGAAGAAGAGTTGTCTGTATTGCTGCCGGGAAAGACAAGCTGGATCAGGCTTACCATTATGGATATGCTGGGACGTGAGTTATTGGAAGTGTATAAGGAAAATATTTCCCAAGATATTTTACTGGGAAAAGAATTAGCGCCGGCTTGTTATCTTTTAAGGGTGGAAACAGCATCACAAGTACAAAGCTTTAAAGTTGTCAAAACGAAATAGCGAAAGGTTAAAGTGAAAATAGATAAATTTTGAATCTTTAAATTTCACGCCATTAATCAGTATTTTGCGTAGATCTACGTATTTTCCGCTTCATAATCATATTAAAAAGTTTTAAAATGACTCATTTGCGTCATTGTGCAAGGATTTTTGCTTGACTAGTTTTGCACTGTTATAAATGTAATTTTTATAATAGACCCTTTACTAACCAAGCCTTGCCAATAGAGTAGGACCCTCCCTGAAGTCCTACTCGGGCAAGCACCATCTGAACAGTATTGAGTGAAGAGCACGAGTAGGGAGGAAAATTCCTTATTACGTGCATTTAATTCAACACTTTTCCTTATTCGTAATTGATTTCTCTACCTATTCGCGCTCCTTACTCCATACTATTTTTGTGGCATGATTTTTATTATTATTTAGTCAAAACCTAGTTGCACTATATGAAAAAGATAAACCTAGCCTTTTTAGGAGCGACCATGATCGCTTTCTTGACCCTCACTACGGGGTGTAAAAAAGATAAAAAAGACACAGCCGTTACCACTACTGCCAACGCTAAACCCAACGATCAGCAAGGATCTACGGAGGCAGATGCTGTTATTTCGGATGTAAACGACTTCATCAGCAACAAAATGGGGGGCGGTTCCAATATGAAAGTAGGAGCCTATAACCTTCCATGCGGTGTAGTTTCCGTCGACTCCAGCACGAACGATGGATCAGGACATAAGATCTATAAATTCCAATATGGAAATCAAACGGCTTGCGGATACAAAAAGAAAAGTGGACAAGTATCTTTTGCACTTACCAACGCTACTGCTTTCAATACTGCCGGAGCTACCTTTACTCTTACCTTTACCGATTATGTGGTAGAAGTAGTTGCTACAGGAAGTATCGTTACACTTAACGGAACGATCACGATCGTGAACCAAACGGGTTACTACATCTGGGAGCCGGTATCCGATAATACAAAAACAGTAACGCATAAAGTAAGAGGAGCCTTTACGGTGAAATATTCTGACAACACTGAAAGAACACGCAATTACTATCAACTACGCACTTGGGCAAATAGCAAAGCCAATAACGATTGGACTGGTATTTCACTTACTATCGCAGGGGATAGTATCAACGGAAGTCATACCTATTACGAGATCGGCAAAACCTATGAAGGGAACTATGATTACCAGTCTGAAATGCTTACCAACTTTGTATGGTCAAACTGTGGTACTACCTGGGCTGGTCCTTACTTGCTGAAACAAGGACATGCAAGAATGAACGTTACTGTTCCTTTGATTAGTCCTGCATACATAGACGTAGAAGGTGGATACCACTGGGATTATAGCAATGCTACTGCTACGCCTACATTAGTGAATGATTGTAGTACTAATGCATATAAGATCACTACCGTAATTACTACTGCTACTACAACACAGTATCAGCTGTATTAACCGATAAAATTATTTCAAATAAGAGCGGAACATATGCAACATATGTTCCGCTTTTTGCGTTATTACAATAACCTCATTATTATTTATTTCCATTTAGTGTAAAAGCCTTTCCCCTTGGCATAGAATAATGGGATTCCCCATGAGACCAAAAAAATATTTTATTGCTTGTACTTGTATATTCTGTGCATTGGCATTTCTGATGTCAGCTACTACTAATACACAGCAGCCATCGGCTTTCCAGATCGTGAAAGAAATGTATGCCAAATCGAGGCTGATTTCCACGATGAAATACACGATGAAAAAACAAGAAAGAATTGAAGGTAAAATGATACTTCAGCAAACTGCTGTAAAGCTTGTCACAAATCCTTTGAAAGTATATTTAAGACAAGATCTTCCCAAAGCAGGACTGGAAGTACTATACGTACAAGGAGCGAATAACAATAACGCGATCGTAAACACCAATGGCTTTCCATGGGTAAATCTCAACCTCGATCCGATGGGAAGCGTAATGCGAGCAAACCAGCATCATACTTTAATGGATTCCGGATACCCGCATCTGATGTCGATCCTGGAACATCTTACTACTAAATACAACAACAATGTAGAAGAAATGGTGATCAACGCAGGACTTGTAAACTGGAATGGTCATACTTGCTGGAACATTGTATTTTCCAATCCTTATTTTAAAATAGAAAAATATACGATCAAACAAGGTGATAACCTGCTTACGCTGGCTGCTCAATCGAAGCTAAGCGAACACATGATCTTAGAACTCAACAAAGAGATCGACGATTACAACGATGTAAAGCCAGGACAAGTGATCAACCTTCCCAACGATTATTCACCCAAGCTCGAACTTTTAGTAGATAAAAATGAATTGATCCCAATGGTGATGAAAGTATACGACCAGAAAGGTTTGTACGAACACTACGAATACTACAACGTAGTAACCAACCCTGTATTCAAAGCCAACGAATTTCAGAAGGATTACCCGGAATATAATTTTTAACTAAGCTGTCATTCCAAGGAGTGTTGCTTCGTATATTTATAATTTTATCAGAGTATATCCGGAATTTTTTATCTTTAGCATTCAAAAGCTACGATTCATATGTACTTACGATATGCTCTCCGTTTGTTTCCCATTTTCTTATTTGCTTGTAGTGCTAATGTGAGTGAACAAAAGATCACCGATTCTACTACACAGAAAAAATCTATTACAGAAGTAATGCTGCAAGGCAAGCCATTATTGCTTATTAACGATAGCACTACAAATTCTGGCGCTACATCAGCTTCTGCTTCTTTTGTGCGCAGTTGTGTCAAAACTCTATCCGGCGAACAAGGTCCAGATTGGAAACTTTTAAAATTCATAGAGATCGATTCTTTGAAAACAGCCAAGGCATATGAAAAATACGTACAAGATCTTGATATAGGACAGATCAAGAATGCTTATGCTGATATTTACGATACGCTGTTGTATCCCAATGGGAAAATAATAGTATGGGGATTGAAAATAAGTAGCTATGAAGCTTGTCCTTATTTTGAAGGAAAAACAATTTACCTCACTACTATTTCCAACGAAGGAATATTCAAAGCTACTGCCGCAATCCTCGAAATATCCAGTGGAGGCGATGCTCCTGCTTTCGGCTACGATTGGGGGCAATGCACCATTGGAAATGATCTTCGCATTGCCTGTATCGATAGTTCGCTGATAGGAGAGTCGGAAGATCAATATGAATCGGTAGAAATCACACCTGGAAAAACTAGCTACGAAATTACTTCAGACGGTGTCATTAAAAAACTGGAACACCAAGAAGGATCTGTGATCAAGCAAAGAAGAAAAATATCTGTTGAAAATTAATAAGAACATATACTATTTATTTTTTGTCGCGTGGTTTTTTTTCTCCGCTGAAAATGTATTTGCTCAAACAATCTCTCTGCCCTCTTTTTTTTCGGACAATATGGTGCTTCAGCAAAAGACCATAGTCACCTTATGGGGCAAGGCTCCTGGAAGTACTTCTATAACTGTAAAAGCAGATTGGCAGCAAGCATGTACTACTCAAACAGATTCTTCCGGAAATTGGAACGTAGCGTTGAACACACCTTCCGCTGGTGGTCCATACCATCTCAGTATAAAAGCCGGAAATGAAATCCTTCTTCTTAAAAATATTCTGATCGGTGAAGTATGGCTTTGTTCAGGACAATCCAATATGGAAATGCCTTTGAAAGGATATTCTTTCAGAGATACTGTTTTCAATGCTTCCGCAGAAATAAAGAGCGCACATTATCCGGAGATCAGGATGTTTACAGTAAAGAAAACTATTTCGCTTACACCCACCAACGATTGCAATGGAAGTTGGAAAGAAGCGATTAGTCCACAAGTGGAAGAGTTTAGCGCTACAGCTTATTTCTTTGGAGAAAAATTATACGAAACATTAAAAGTTCCCATTGGCCTTATCCATACCAGTTGGGAAGGCACGCCCATAGAAGCCTGGATGAGCGCAGAAGCGCTCCAGATGTACCCGGAGTACAAGTCACTGCAGGAAGATTATGCTTTGTTGTCAGGCAAAAAAATAATTCCCTGGTTGAAAAAGCACGACCAGATCGATGTTAAAAAAAAGGAATATGGCCTTACACCATGGAGCGATTTAAATTTTGCAGATTCATCTTTTTCGCAATCAAGCCTGGAAGATTTCGAATGGCCAAGGACGATGCAGCCTTTGGGAGAAGCGCCTAAGCTCGATGGTTTTAACGGCGCAGTATGGTTTCGCAAAACCGTCGATCTGCCTGAATCATGGAATGCCCAGGAGTTGATTTTAAGATTACCTGTGGCAAGAGAAATAAATCAACTTTGGATAAATGGAGTTGAACTGGAGCAGCCGTATGCTGTTTCAAAGGAGGAGCGGAGTTATAAGATCCCTGGCTCATTAGTAAAGGCAGGGAAATTATTAGTTGCTATACGCATTATTGATCGTTACACAACAACAGGAAAATCAAAAACAGAAGATCCTGTATTGATATTGAAAAAGGAATCTGCACAAAAAATTACTCTTTCAGGTTACTGGCGTTTTCTTCCTGTAGCGGTGCTGGAAGGAAGTGTATTTCATATATTCAACCACTACACACGAGACTATCTGATGCCTACAGCTATGACGAGTCCAAAGCCAGTGTTGCCTTCTTTACTGTACAACACAATGATCCATCCGCTTGCTTCGTATAAAATCAAAGGATTTATCTGGTACCAAGGAGAATCGAATATTACGCAAGCAGATAGATATGATCAATATTTGAAATCGATGGTTGATTCCTGGCGTAAGCTTTGGCAGGAGGAATTACCTTTTTATTTTGTACAGATCGCTCCTTACCAATACAGCGGTGCGCAGCGCACAGAAGCAGCAGCCTTGCGTGGAGCGCAATGGAAAGCACAAAGAGCAATGGAACATACTGGAATGGCTGTCACGTTAGACATCGGAGATCTTCGCCAGATTCATCCTTGTCGGAAAAAAGAAGTAGGAGAGAGGCTCGCGCTTTGGGCGCTGGTAAAGGACTATCATCAATCCAATGTTTATTCAGGACCGTCTTACCGTTTACAAACTATTGAAGGAAATAAAATCCGTCTTGAATTTGATTGCGCAGAAAAAGGATTAATTGTAAAAGACGACTCGCTCTCAGGCTTTGAAATAGCGGGCGCTGACAAACAATTTATTTCCGCTTATGCAACAATAGAAGGGCAAACAGTAGTAGTGTATCATAATTCGTTGTCTTCACCGCTCTACGTGCGGTACGCATGGAGAAACGGATCGAAAGCGACCTTGTTTAATAAAAACGGATTACCAGCCGGAACATTTACTACGGAAGAAAAATAAAAATACCTGATACAATGCATCAGGTATTTATTGCTGCGTTAACAAGGTCTGCTTAATTCACCACCAAATCTTTCGGATTTCTCATTACTGTACCGAAAGCAGTGAGGTATTCAAATAATTTTCTGCTATACACATCATCTACCGCTTGGCCGGTGAAGATCCTGGTCAGGTGTTTCTGCACGTGTGGAGCGATGGCGTTTCCGATCGGATTGTTTTTTTGTTTTTGACCTGCTCTGTACAAGCTGAATAACCTTCCGTTGTACCAGCTGTTGATCACGCCTTGCCACATCTTCAGTTCCCAATGTCTACCGTCTTCATATTTCTGCATAGCATTGTTCTCATCGTTTTCAATTGCTTTGAAAAGTTCGAAAGCGCCTTTCAAACTTAAGTATAGACCTGTAGAGAAGATCGGATCGATGAAGCCGGCAGCGTCGCCTACCATAGCCCATCCTGGTCCGTACATTTTTTCGGTGATCAATTGGTAATTGGTATATTTTACCACAGGAGTAAGGCGAGTAGCGCCTTCGGTAAAGTCGCGCAAAGCTGGTTCGTCTTTGATGAATGCATCGTATTGCGCTTCCGGGTTGTCGCCGTATTTTTCAAGATGTTTTGGGTTCACTACAATTCCGCAAGAAAATTTTCCTGGCAAAGGAATTCTCCATCCCCAGCCGCGTGTATGTCTGTCTACGTGAATATTTCCCGGGTCTGTCATAAAACATTTATCCAGGTGGGCAAACAATGCTACGTCCATGCGACCTCCTTTTTTGGAAGGGGAATCCAGCAACCTTGCTAAGATCCTGGCTCTGCCGCTGGCATCCACGATCAGGTCTGGTTTTTCTCCGAAGAAGCCTTCTGTTTTATCGAGTGTTTCTTTAGAAAGACGAACGGTGTTGGGAGCATCGTCTTTTTCAAGTTTTGCGGGCATGTGAAATATTTTGCAGCCGGCTCTCTCGGCGGCTTTCAGCACAGCGAGGTCAAATAAATTTCGCTGAGTGTTGTAGGCATAGTCTGGAAGTTTCCCATCTGCCCAGCTAAAAAAGGAAGTGATCACTTCGTCGTGACCAAGCCAAACAGTAGCGCCAGGTTTGTATACGCTAAACGATTTAACTTCTTCTTCGATACCCAGCTTTCTAAGCATTGGTATTACTGCCGGAAGCAGCGATTCTCCTACGATCAAAGGAGGTCTTTTATCGGTATGGAAGATTCCAACTTTATATCCTTTTTGCGCAAGCAGGGTTCCTAAGGCACCGCCCGCAGGTCCGCCGCCAATGATCGCAACAGATTTAATATTTTTTGCCATAAATGTTTTTTAGAATGAATGGTTAGTTCGGGTGCAATTTTACAAATAAATAAGGTAATTATGAATTATGAGTTATGAATGTTGAATTAATAATGATAACTAATTGCTTGTTTAATAACGAATAACTGGTAGCGAATGTCTTCATTTATAATTCATAGCTCATCATTGATAACTTGAAAAAGTAGCTGAATACGTTGTTTCTCAAAAAGGTAACCAGAAAAAAACTATGATTTATTTTGGTTACTTTTTTATTTTCTTGAGTATTCAGGGTAACTAATAAAAATACTTTTGATTTTAAAACTTATGGAAACAGCTCTACTGATCTTACAGTTTTTGCTATGTTTGTATCTTATCCTTCGCACATCTGCCGTGCGTTTAATGAGTAATGCTCACTTTCTGAATCACCTAGCTTATGTTCTCAACAGATCAGGTTTTTTACCTGATCGCAGCATATCAAAAATAATATTTAGGCACCGCTATGCCTACGTTTAAATAAGGTCTTCTATAAGGGCCGTCTGGTAAGGCTTTGACGATGTTCTATGATGGGGTGGTTAGAATGAAATTGTTGTTATTACTTCTACCCAAAAAACCCGTAAGGCCTAAAAATCTTACGGGTTTAACCAAACCGCTAATCACCCCATGATAGAGCGATGTCATCTCTTTGTGTAAATGGTGTCTCTCCACCAGCTACCCGTAAGGTTCCTATGCCTTGCGGGTTCTTTTTTTTATAAATCATAAATTGATTTCCATTTCTAATTCATCACTCAAAAAAATTATCCGTGATGAATAATCTCTGCCTTCCCATTATCGGCGCCATAGTAGAGCTCAACAAAATTAATAGGAGAGGAGGTATGTGTTTGATTGTATTCGATAAGGTATTCGATTATTTTTTTTCGAAGGATATCACCGTCGTCGGAGGTTTCATGTCCTTCTTTGCTTCCGTCGGGATACAGAACCAGGCTATAGAAATTATTGATCAGGCTCTCGCTAATTTCTCCAATCATACGCGCGCCGTTGGAAGCTTCTATATTATTTTTAATCAGCTCAGCCATTTTAGCACGAATTTCCTGAGCCTGTTTTAGTTCGTGGGTAGTAAGAATAATGCAATGATGTTTTATATTTCTCATGATCGTTGCAAAGGTAAAAAATTGTAATTAAATAAATAATTAATTAAAATATGAAAAGTCTATATATTGAAATAATAATATTTTATAGTATATGATATTATATGCTAATGCATTTTATTTTTAATTGTATTTTTAATTTTTAGGATATATGGTTAAAATAATAGATTAAAATACATTCATTATTTATATATTTTATATCATTTTAATATAAATTAGTTAAAAATATAACGTTTTTTTTGCAAATAGATAATCATATGAATATATTGATATCTGTCTTAAGTATAATAATTAAGATTGTTTATTATTTTGTATTTATTTTATATATGATAGGAATTAAAGCAGTAATCAGAATTACAAAGTTCGACGATGTAAAGGATGCTTTATTGAAAATTGGGGTTGAGTTTTTCACCTATTACGATGTTCGTGGTGTCACCTTTCAGGCAGAACAAAAGGGAACATACCGTGGAAATTCTATTATGGATTCTTCTTCAATTCAAAAACGAGTATTGGAGATAGTTATTCCTAAAGAAGAAGCGGAAGAAGTAGTAGAGTGTATCAAAACCGCTGCCTCTACTGGCGTGGTAGGCGACGGAAAGATCTATACTTACGAGATCCAAAGCTCTACCCGCATCAGCAGTTAAACCAAACTAAACGACAGATATATGGATATTGTTGATTCAACAGCTCAGTTAACAGAGCCTTACATGATGGAAAATATGTACGTGACCAGGCACGTGCTGATGGACTCGCTGGCCTCGGCCTATAAAACAATAGGAGCACTCGAGCAGATGCAAAAACTGAATCAACAGCAGATCGCCGAAACTTCTTTTCGTACAGATAACTTATGGATGATGATTGCTTCTGCGCTTGTATTTATCATGCACCTTGGTTTTGCTACACTTGAATCAGGACTCACTACTGCAAAAAATACAATCAACGTACTTTTTAAAAATACATTTGTGCCTTGCGCGAGCTTACTTTCTTTCGCCGCCTGCGGTTACAGCCTCATGTTCCCAGGTTTCGAAGCGGGCGTCTCCACTGATTTTATTGGCTTCAAAGGATTCGGGATCCCACTCCCGGAAGGAGGGGATACCATCGCTTATAATGGGCACTTTACTTTCTGGACTGATTTTCTTTTTCAGGGAATGTTTGCCGCTACGTGCGTGACCATTGTTTCAGGAGCGGTAGCAGAAAGAATCAAGCTTGTGAGTTTCTTACTTTTTGCGGCGATGTATTCTGGTCTTGTATATCCAATCATCGGGAGTTGGAAGTGGGGATTGGGATGGTTGAACACATTGGGCTTCCATGATTTTGCAGGTTCTACATTGGTGCATGCGGTAGGAGGTTGTGGCGCTTTGGCAGGCGTGATCCTGATCGGAGCAAGACTTGGGAAATATCATAAAGACCGCATCAATCCTATTCCGGGCCATAGTACTACTTCGGTGGTGATCGGTACTTTTATGTTATGGTTAGGATGGTTCGGATTCAACGGAGGTTCCGTCATGTCGGCCGATCCTGCGAAGGTATCCAGTGTATTGGTGATGACTTCTCTTTCGGCATGTGCAGGGGGAATTACCTCAATCATCACGATTTATTCATTGAGCAAAAATTTTGATATCACTATGTTTCTAAATGGGATCCTAGCTGGCCTGGTAGGAATCACGGCCGGAGCAGATCAGATGGGAGTATTTGATTCTGTTTTCATCGGAGGAATAGCAGGAATGTTGGTAGTATGTTCTGTACTGGTGATCGACCGCTTAAAGCTGGACGACCCGGTAGGAGCGATCTCTGTGCATATGGTCTGCGGGATATGGGGAACACTGGCAGTAGGGCTATTCGGAGACCTGGCGGGTTTCCAACAATTCGGACGCCAGTTGATAGGTGTATTGGTATGTGGCTCTACTGCGTTTATTTGTTCATTCATCATCTTTCTTGCTTTGAAATACACTGTGGGTATTCGGGTAGATGAAGATGAAGAAATCAATGGATTGGATTTGAGGGAACATGGAATCGAAGCATATCCGAATTTTTCTACAAAATAAAAAGACTTTGTAAGCCTTCAAGGATTCAAAAATCCTTGAAGGCTTAATAGAATAAAAAATTACTTACTACTTACTTAATTATCGTGACAGAAAATGGAAACAGATTTTAACAAAAGAGTCAGAAAAGTGCTGATAAATACTTCCCTGATCGCTTCGGTCAGTATTATTACATACTTGCTGTATAGCACGATCGAAAAAAATAAAATGATCTCCGAAAAGGACAAAAGAATCCTGATCGACAGCATGACCATTATTGCAAAAGTGAAAGAATTAAAAGTCCTGAAAACTGCTTACGAACAACTCGAACACGAACGTGATTCCATGGGACTTACCAACGATTCTCTTGTAGCGGTTGTCTCCACGCTAAATGAATATATTGCACAAGCCGAACAAAGAGATTCGGTCAATTTGACAAAACTTGCTTTGTTTAACGTTGCGATCAAGCAAGCAAAAGAAAAATTGAGTGTAGAAAAAAAAGAGCTCAAACATATAGAAGAAGAATTTGCTGCCCAGATGCAGGCAGATCCCACTGCTACGGCTTCTGTGGCACCAGAGAAAAAATCGTATATGTATCTTCAGCGCCATCCGGATGAAAGCGTGGATATACATATCGATCAAATGGAATTAGAACCGATCAGCCGGACGGGGAAGATATTAGAAAAAAACCAATATACCGTAAAGCAGATCAAACATGTGCGGGTGAAATTTGTGATCATGAAAAGCTCGCTCACGCGTACGGTTCAAAAGATCTTCAGCGTACAACTAATCCAGCCCAATGGCAATGCTTATAAATTCAACCCCGATTACGATTATACTTTTGTAGACCGCAACAAAATTCATATGAGCAATAAGACCAAGGTAGATGTGAATGGGAATGAAAGACACGTTGCTTTCTTATATCCCAAAGCCACCCCTTTTATGCCCGGACAGAATATCGTACAACTTTTTTGCGATAATAAATTTTTGGCGGAGAAGGAGATTTATATAACGAAGTGAAATTAAAGCCTGATAATAAAATGTTCTGTGTGCCACAGAACAGGGGATATATATATCCGTGGTCGATGAATGCACCAACTACGGATATATCTTATGTGATTTTTATTTGCCAATTTTGTTAGAGTTATCCCATTGCTGTTGCATTGAAGTGATTTCATTCTTTAATCTCTTCACCAAGTCTTCATCCGTTTTTATGTCTTCGGCACTCATCAGGCTTCTACAATTTTTCAGCATCATTTCAACTAGTATTAACTTTGCTTGTTCACAATGAAGCATTGTAGGAGGAACACCATTATTACATTTTTTACATTCAGGAGTCTCTTTCCATTGCTCTTCAGTTTCCTTGGTACATTGTTGTTGCGAAGCTGCATTTCCATTTGTTGAGTTGGCTTTAGTACCTGTTGTAGCCAATTGTTCAGGAGATGCCGTGTTAGTTGTGCCTGTATTAGGCTGGCTTACTCCCTGATTAAAACTTTGTACGGCGCCTACCGCCAGATTAGCATAAAAAGGATCGAAGCTGCGATGTGCTCCTGCATATTTTTTCAAAAAAGCCCGTTCTGGTTTATTCGCTTCGTTTAAACAAGAGGTATGAAAAGTAGTTGTCACTAAGTTAGGATTTGCTCCATACGCTACAAATAGCCTCAACGTTGGGATCAGTGTTGTATCTGCATCGTTCTTGTATTCATAATTGTGCCATTTGATTATTTCTAAAAGAGGATATTCTCCATAGTCCTTTTGTATATTGGGATTTGCTCTGTATTCCAAAAGAAGTTTAAAAAGGTTAAATAAACTTTTATATTCTTCATTTTTTGTGCAATCATGCTCTTTTTCAAATATTACAGATAATCCATCCGTGAGCGACATTAAGGGCGTATAGCCAAACTTACTTTGCAGATTAGGGTTTGCGCCATAGTCGAGCAAAAGTTTCATTACAGCATAACCTTTTGAAGTGCCGGAAATAAAAGATAAAGGATAAAAACCATTAACTTCTAATGCGTTTGGGTTTGCGCCGCGCTCCAGCAATAATTTACATATTGCAAGGTAACTGTCACCACCATATTGGGCTGAAGACATTGCATGGTACAAAACGCTTTGTTGAAGCCCACCTGCACTTTTTCTATTGGGGTCTGCACCATGTTCGAGCAAATATTTTGCTTTATTGTAATTGCTACAGATCATTAAGGGTGTGTCTCCGCCAAGAGTAAAGGTAGAGCCATCATAAGAATTTATGCGTGTTTCTATTTGACTTATTGTGTTTGGATCTGCTCCGTGCTCAAGCAAATATTTTAGTGTGTCTATGTTGTTGGTTCGGTGCAATAAGGTAAGTCCGTCTTTATCATATGCCATTGCCTTTTGCATATCGATTTGTATTTGTGCCTGTGATGCAATCGCAATAAGCAGGAGGAAACAAAAAGTAAAAATTGTTTTCATAACTAGAAAATTGAAATTTTTAATGAATAACCAATTTATAAATATATGAAATTCTTCAGATATGAATACGGAATAGGAATCCTGTAAATACTTAAAAAAGCTTGTTTTCCCCGAATAATTTATCAAACTTTAGCGCGTACATTAAAAAATAATATCATGCAAATTAAGAAAGATTCAGTAGTAACACTTAGTTACGAATTATATACCAATAATGCTGAAGGAAAAAGAGTGCACGTTGAGACTGCAGGTCCGGATCAGCCGCTTGTTTTCCTGTACGGAGTAGGGAGTATGATCCCAAAATTTGAAGAAGAACTGGATGGATTGAAAAAAGGAGATAATTTCGATATTGAAATTGAAGCAGAAGAAGCATACGGCGAATTTGATGAAACCGCTATCGTGCGTCTTCCAGCAGAGGTTTTCAAAGTAGAAGGAGTATATGAAAAAGATCGTTTCCAGGTAGGCATGGTGCTTCCGATGAGAGATCAACACGGACATATGCTGCAAGGAAAAATTCTGGAAGTGACCGACAACGATATCGAACTTGATTTTAATCACCCAATGGCGGGGCAGGATCTATTCTTCAAAGGCACGATCCTCGAGGTCCGCGAAGCAACTGCTGAAGAGTTGGATCATGGCCATGTACACGGCCCTGGTGGACATCATCACTAAGAGTTTTAAAGTAAAAAGTTCAAAGTTTACAAAACTTTGAACTTTTTACTTTAACTTTTTTTAATTTTTACTTTTTCTTCTCTATCGAACAATCTGTTTTCGTCACGGTAGTTTGTACATAAGCTGCCTCCAGATAGTCGCTGTCGTGATCACGGTCACCACTGTCTTGCGTAGTATGTTTGGTAGTTTCTTCCGAGCTCGTACAAGCAAGATTTGCTTTTCCTTTTGAAGTCTTATCGATCGTTGTCACGGTCTGATCAGAATCAGGAATATTATCGGCCTGGTTGGCATTGTAAGTATCAACATCGGTTTGATATTGGCTCATTACTGCAGTTTCAGAAGATGTGCGGGTTTGTGTGCAGGTACATTCGTATGTTTTTTTGCAAGCGCTGGTAGCCAGGGCAACCAATAGGGTAGAGGACAAGATTAGTTTTTTCATGGTTTTTCAGTTAATGTTTTACTGTTTTCTAAAAATAAAGACAAGTTTTTGATTCCCAAATGAATTATAAGGATTTTTAGCCAAAAAGCAGGGCTGCTTAACCATAGCTTTTTCTTTTCCACAGCTCTGATTTTATGCTGAAAATCCTTAAAAAATGACTAACTTGCTTTGCTTTCAGGGCTATCAAATATCCTTGAATAACTATTTCATAAACAAATAATTACTAGATAAAATGGCGGAAGAAGGAAGCTCAAAGAACATGGGCAATATTATCCCTATCAATATTGAAGATGAAATGAGAGGGGCTTACATCGATTATTCGATGTCGGTGATCATTTCCCGTGCTCTTCCCGACGTGCGTGATGGATTAAAACCTGTACACAGAAGGGTGCTTTTCGGAATGTCTGAACTTGGCGTAAACTGGAATAAAGCCCATAAAAAATCAGCACGTATCGTAGGAGAGGTGCTTGGTAAATATCACCCGCACGGCGATGCCTCTGTATATGATACGATGGTTCGTATGGCCCAGGAATGGTCGCTGCGCTATCCGCTTGTAGACGGTCAGGGGAACTTCGGTTCTATAGACGGTGACTCCCCGGCGGCAATGCGTTACACAGAAGCCCGTCTGAAAAGAATTGCAGAAGAGCTGCTGGCAGATATCAATAAGAATACCGTAGATTTTCAACCCAACTACGACGACTCACAGGAAGAACCGACTGTACTTCCTTCTAAATTTCCAAACCTTCTTGTCAACGGTACTACCGGTATCGCAGTAGGGATGGCCACCAACATGGCCCCACACAACCTGCGCGAAGTGATCGACGGTACAGTAGCGTATATCGACAACCATGAAATTACTATTCATGAATTGATGAATTTCATCAAAGGTCCTGACTTTCCTACTGGTTCTACTATTTATGGAACTTCTGGTATCAAGTCTGCAATGGAGACAGGAAGAGGAAGGATTGTACAAAGAGCGGTAGCCCGTTTTGAAACTACGCCATCCGGCAAAGAACAGATCATTGTAACAGAGATTCCATACATGGTAAATAAAGCCAGTATGATCGAGCGAACTGCCGAGTTGGTAAATGAGAAGAAAATCGAAGGCATCACAGCCATCCGTGACGAATCGGATCGTGATGGGATGCGAATCGTATATGACCTGCGCAAAGATGCAATGCCTGCCATTGTATTGAACAACCTATACAAATATACCGCTCTTCAAACTTCTTTCGGCGTAAATAACGTAGCGCTGGTTAAGGGAAGACCTGAAACACTCAATGTAAAAGACCTGATCGTACATTTCGTAGACCATCGTCACGAAGTGGTGACCCGAAGAACCCAATTTGAACTGGAGGAAGCTGAAAAACGCGCTCATATCCTGCAAGGCTATCTGATCGCGCTGGATAACCTGGATGAAGTGATCAAGCTCATCCGCGAATCGAGAGATCCGGAAGTAGCGAAGGATGGATTGATAAGAGAATTTGGCATGAGCGAGATCCAGGCCAAAGCAGTGCTTGAACTGAGACTTCAACGTCTTACAGGCATGGAGCGTGAGAAGATCGTAAAAGAATTCGAAGAGATCATGGCCCTGATCACTGATCTGAAAGATATTCTTGCCAACAGAGAGAGAAGAATGCAGATCATCAAAGACGAGCTGACCGATATCCGTGAGCGTTACGGCGATGACCGCAGAACACAGATTGTTCACTCCAGCGATGATATTGACATCGAAGATATCATTGCCGATGATGAAATGCTTATCACTATTTCACACACAGGCTATATCAAACGAACTGCTCTTTCTGAATACAAAACACAAAACAGAGGAGGAGTAGGGTCGAAAGGAGTGGCTTCAAAAGACGATGATTTTACTGAACACTTGTTTGTAGCTACAGCGCACAACTCTTTACTCATCTTTACCGAATCAGGAAAAGTATTCTGGTTGAAAGTATACGAAATTCCGGAAGGAGGAAAAGTATCCAAAGGTCGGGCATTGCAAAACCTGATCCAGATCGATCCGAGCGATAAAGTAAGAGCGGTGATCAATGTGAAGTCGCTCAACGACGCTGATTATATCAACAACAATTACCTGATCATGTGTACCGAACAAGGTACGATCAAGAAAACAACTTTGGAAGCATATTCCCGTCCTCGTACCAATGGTATTACTGCTATCACGATCCACGACGGCGACCGATTACTGGATGTGCGCCTCACTTCAGGAAGCGATGAAATAATTATCGCTCTAAAGAGTGGCCGTGCGATCCGTTTCAACGAAAGCAAAGTAAGACCGATGGGACGAACTGCTGCCGGTGTGAAAGGAGTGACCCTTGCCAATGAATCGGATAAAGTAGTAGGATTGGCTTCTGTAAAAGATAAGGAAACATCTTTGCTGGTAGTTTCTGAAAAAGGTTATGGAAAACGTACCTATCTGGTAGACCCGGAAGATGGTAGCGATGTATACCGCGTCACCAACCGTGGAGGAAAAGGAGTAACCACACTGAAGGTAACCGAAAAAACCGGAAGCATGGTAACCATTCATGATGTGACGGATAAAAACGAGATCATGATCATTACTAAATCAGGTTTGACGATCCGCATGGCCGTAGCCGACCTGAGAGTGATCGGTCGTGTAAGTCAAGGTGTACGCCTGATCCGTTTGAATGAAGGAGACGAAATCACTTCGGTAGCTAAGATCGATAAGATCGAAGGAGACGAAGAAGAAGCGGTAGAGTTGTCTAAACCATTGGAAGAAATACCGGAAGATCTGGGTGAAACAGAACCTGAGATAGACGAAGAAGAAGAGGCCGGAGAGGAAGAAAACGGCGAAGAAGAAACCCCGGAAGAATAATAAAAACGAAAACCCACGTTTAATAAAGAGTCCTGAGTAATGAGTAATAGAAATTTTTTCGCTCAATACTCAGGACTTACTACTAAGAACTGATGAGGGTATATAAATGAAACTGCTGGAAAAAATATTTATTATCCTGGCTGTGATCGGACTCTTTCTCAGAGTCATGATGTGGTCCTGGGGCGAACTTTTTCTAACAGTTTCGCTGCCATCGCTCGCAGTGATCTACTTATTGATGAGCTGGGCGGTATTTCGCCACCACGAACATGGGCACCATGTTTTCCTTTCTTTCTTATCCGGAGTATCCTTTTGTATCATTTTCATCGGAATCTTATTTAAGTTGATGATCTGGAGAGGCGGAAATGTGATCTTGGTGACGGGACTTTCGGCCATGGTTTTATTCAAGCTTTTAGGGATGATCCTGGAAAGAAGAAATGCAGTGGTAATGGGGAAGTACTTCAAAACCCTCTTTCTTCGCTATTATATTAAGTTTTCGGTGGCATTTATTATCCTGTTTGTACCTTATGAAAAGATCGTAGCCATCTATCATCGTGATGATCCTGAGTACGTCCGTTTGTATGTGCGCTGGTTTCACGAACCCGATAATTTGAAATACAGGGAAGAGTTTTTTGCTCATCGCAGGGAAATATTTAAAAAGGAAAAAGGGATCAAAGAATATCAAGAGCACAAACATGCTCCGGGAGACGAAAACGAATACCATTAGAATTAAATACCAAAAACAATTTTCAAATTCCAATGAAAACAAAACTATTACTTTTAGCAATGCTGGTAATTGCAACCAGTCTTAAAGCACAAAATTCTGCCGTTACCAATGCCATTCTTTATCAAAGAGACGGTAATCTTTTAAAAGCCAAACAAAGTATTGACTTGGCTGTAGAGAACGAAAAAACCAAAACACAGGCCAAGGCATGGTGTTATAAAGGGTTAATTTATAGTGATATATATAAATCAGATAAAGTAGAAGTTAAAGAGTTGGCACCAGATGCATTGAAGACTTCTACAGAGTCTCTTTTTAAGGCCAAAGAACTGGAAAACAATCCTAATGGAGAATTTACCAAACTAGCCAATGATCAATTGCAGGAAAACTGGGTAAGCCTGGTAAACAGAGGGATCGCTTATTACCAAACTCAGAGATACCAGGATGCCTTAGATATGTATGGACTGGCGCAGAAGATCAATCCTTCTGATACGACTGCATACGTTTATGGAGCTTTTGCTGCAGAGGGAACAAAAGATAGTAATCTGGTTTATAAATATTCGGATAAGTTGCTGTCTATGAACTATAAAAGCCTGTATGTTTATAGTAATGTTATAAATCATGCCCTGGGTAAAAAAGATTATAATTCAGCCATTAATTTGTCACAAAAAGCCTTAAAAGACTTCCCTCTGGATAAAACCCTGTTACAAATGCGTACGATCGCTTATGCGGATGCAGGAAAATTGGATGAGATCCAGGAGATCTTAAAAAACGAACTCAAAACCAATCCTTATAACGTAGAGCTGCTGACGAACTTGGCCGTGGTTTACAATTATAAAAAAGACAACGATAAAGCCATGGAGGCTTACAATAAGATCATCGCCATAGAGCCGCATAACTTTTTTGCCAACTTTAATGCCGCTGTGATCAATTTTGAAAAAGGCAAAGAATTGTCCCGCAAAAACGATTCCGCCGGAGCCCAGGCTTTGTACAAGAAGTCACTTGACAACGCCAAACGTGCCAAAGCTTTGGCCACTGAAGATTCAGACGTAGATAGTTTGAATCGGTTAATTAACGAGTTGAATACAATTCTTGGAAAATAACTAGCGGAAGAGTAGTATTGGAAGAAGAGGCATAAATAGCCTGAAAATCAAACAATAGTTATTTAACATAATATAAATTATATAACAAATATGGATTAGTCAAAACAGGGAATCAGTGTGTTTCCAAAAGCTAGATTTTAAATAAAATCTGTTTTGGTTCTTACCTGAAACATGTAAATTCACCAACTAAAATATTGATTTATGAGCGGAAGATTTTTTCAATTATTATTTATTTCATTTATCATTTTTATCCTGGATTCCTGTCAACAATCGACAAACGTTCAGGACGGTCCAGCGGTGATAAACCTGAATGATTCATCAAGCAATTTTAAAGACAGCATTGGAATCGCCGACAAAGACTTAAGAAGCCTTTGGAGTCCGCTGGCTACAAAACTTCCAGCGCTTAAAATTCCGGCCAGGATCGATTGTAGTACCAGCAAAGATTCAGTTCAGATTGAGCTTTCCGAGGCTCAGCGCCGGCAATTGATCCCGCAGGAAGTATTGAAACAAAAAGGCCCGGTCGTTTCGGCTTTGTATAACCTGGTGTTAAACGGTGATACGGCAGGTATTTTTTACCAGATCTACTACCCGGTGGTATATGATAAGCTCAACGATATCAGTTGCCAGGTGCTTTTGGTCCTATACAATAAAAAAGCACAATATTCGGATTATAAAATGTTGTCAGTCAATGACTATGGTACTGGTTATTCAAGAATAAAATCACCAGAAGAAATACTATTTTTGTATACCACGGAAAAAGAAACTACTGAGACAGATATCACTGTCTACGATGTTTCCGACAAAGTTTCGATCAGGCAGGTCAACGATATGCATTTTTCCTCTACAGGAAACCAGGAAGAATATGATAAGAACAATGCGATGATCGAGAAGCTTATGAAATAATAAATGTTTAAAAATTTAGTTCAAAACTAAATTTATTAGCCAAAATCGCTAATTTAGCGCCCGATTCATGTACGCTATTGTAGACATCGAGACCACGGGCGGCAGCGCTGCTTACCATAAGATCACCGAGATCTGTATCTTGCTGCACGATGGAAACGAAGTGATCCGCAAGTTTCATACACTGATTAACCCTGAGCAAAACATACCTTTTAACATTACCATGCTCACCGGGATCACCAACGAAATGGTAGCCGATGCTCCCAAATTTTATGAAGTAGCCCGTGAAATTTACGAGATCACCGATCAGGCAATTTTTGTTGCGCACAATGTCAACTTTGACTTTTCATTTCTCAAAAAAGAATTTGAAGAACTGGGCGGAGAATTTAAACGCCAAAAACTTTGTACCGTACGACTCAGCCGGAAACTTCTCCCGGGATTGCGTTCTTACAGTTTGGGAAATCTCTGCGAAAGCATCGGTATTGTGATCGAAGACCGGCACCGTGCACATGGAGATGCCGAAGCTACGGCCAGGTTGTTTTCCATCTTGCTTGATCTTGATAAGGAACATGCCTTTATCAAATATTCGCTCAAAAAAAATTCCAAGGAAACTACCCTCCCTCCTAATATTTCCAAAGAACTTTACGACAAGCTGCCGGAAAAAACAGGCGTCTATTATTTTCATGACGAGCATGGCAAAGTGATCTACGTGGGAAAAGCGCTCAACATTAAAGACCGGGTCTGCGCGCATTTTGGAGGAAATACGCATACCAAAACGAGAACTTTATTCCTCAATAATATTTTTGACGTGAGCTATGAAATAACTGGTAGTGAACTCATCGCTCTATTGCTGGAAAATGAGGCGATTAAAAAACATTATCCGCGCTACAACCGCACCAATAAAACGTTTGTACTTAATGTGGGCTACTATATTTACGAAGATCAAAACGGCTATCTCCGATTGGCGATCAATCGTACTGGCAAACGTGATAAGCCCTTGCTTACTTTTAAAAACCAGACCGAAGCAATGACGCATGCGCTCACGCGGGTGAAAAAATTCGGGCTTTGCCTCCGGCTATGCAATATTATTCCTTCTTCTCAAAAATGTAGTTTTAATGAGCACGAAGAATATGGACATTACTGTGCCGTGTGCCACGATCAGCAGCAGGCAGACGATTATAACCGCCAGTTTGCAGAAGCATTTTTGAATACACATGACGAACGCTCTTACGTGATCCAGACCAATGGCCGCTCACGCGAAGAGAAAGGATTTGTATGGGTAGAAAAGGGACGCTTCCTTGGTTTTGGCTACATACCAGATTCAGACCAGATCGGTCATGTAGAAGACATGCGCGATTACCTCCGCTCCTGCTACGATACTCAGGATTCACAGACGATCATCGAATCGCATTTAAAGAAAGCAAAATTGTTGGTGAAGGAGCCGGTGGCGGTGTATTATTGTAAGTGATTTGTCGGAACCTTGATTTTCAGAATTGTTAAACTGGAACTGTGATAGTACTCAACCGCTGGAAATATTGTTTTAGATTTCTAGCAATCCAAATCGGTTAACAATATATTTAAATAATCTTGTCATAACAATCCTGCAAATTTTTTAATCCTGAGAATCAAGGTTCAGACTATTTATCCCTCCACTTCCACAAATACAAACAAGCATACGTCCTATATGGACTCCATTTTTCAGACAAAGCAAGCATTTGCTTTTTTAGATCTTTGGCGTTTTCATCTAGTTGGTAAAGTTGGCACATGGCTTTGCGAATGCCCAGGTCGTCAGGAGAAAAAATGTCTTCGCGGCCGAGCGAGAACATGAGGAGCATTTGTACCGTCCATTTGCCTACGCCTTTGATCTGTGTAAGTAGCGCAATGATCTCGTCGTCGGAGAGTTTGGAAAAATGTTTGTCGCTCAATTGGTGCTGCTGCCAAAAGAGTGCAATATTTTTGAGGTAACTGGCCTTAGAATAACTTAGTCCAGCCTTGCGTAACAGTTCTACAGGCGTGCGGATCAGTTCTTCTTCTGTGGGTGCTTGTCCGTCATAAATCAAAAGAAATTTTTGATAAATACTTTCTGCCGCTTTGGTACTCAGTTGTTGACCTACGATACTTCTGACAAGATTAATAAATACATTTTTGCGTTTGGTGATCTTCAGCTTTTCCTGGTTCTTTAATACCTTGGCAAATTTTTTATCTTTTGATAAATGAGCGATGTGTGGCATGAAAGAGAAGTTCCGTTATGTTAGTGGTGATTAAAGGTACAGATACCGGAGATGAAAATTATCCGGTATCTGGCTTTTATGGCTGACTAAGACTAAGCACATGAATATCTGAATAATTATTCGATTGTCTTTTGGGTGTTACCATCGGGATCGCTTCACTATTCTTATGATCCTGGATAGTGATCAGCTTGATGCGTATATCATTTGCGGTTTCGTTGACGGCATTTACAAAATAATTGAGCCCTAAGTTTTCATCATACTGCGTACTGAGTTTATGTTCGAGTGAAATGATCATGGCGTTGAGATCATTCAAGTCGATCTTTGTATTGCTCTGCACCAGGCCGTGGATCTCCAGCACTACATCATTTTTCTGAACTATATTTTTTAGAAATTCATATTTCTCCAACACATCGTTCATGATTTTTTCGGGGAATACCATTTTAGTGAAGGAAGTATTTCTATTTCCTCCTGGTACGGTGAGAATAGAACAAGGCGCTTGTTTGATAATATAGTAGATGTCAGAATCTAGAAAGAAATTTCCATACTCCGTCATTGTAGTACCGATCACGATAAGGTCACAACCAATTGATTGTGCCATCACCACGATTGTATTGGAGGCTATTCCTGTCTCCGCCTTCACTCCTACTTCTATCTGATGTGTTTCCTGTATCTTATTTTTAAGTTTTTCTAAAAGGCCGATGTAAGTCGATTCTGATAAATGCAGCTCATCGGGCATCATATAAGCTTTCTTTGGATTTTCTTCTGCGGTATATAAAATCGTAATTCGAGCTTGGTTCTTCTTGCTAATTTGCACAGCCGTTTCCAAAGCATACGCGGCATACTTCGAAAAGTCGACCGGTACGAGGATATGTCTAATTTTTTTATTCATTGAATTATAATTTTAATCGAATTCAAAATCAATTGTTATGAGCTAATAACAACCATAAATAAAATTTACCATCCCTAGAAGTTGTTTACAGGTACAGACTTCTCAAGGGGCAAAAAGAATAATAAATTATAACTTCAACGTACAATACAGAAACCTCAAAGGGATATCTGAAAAAACGGAAACTATATAAAGATGAACTGTGGGTACTAAAAAAGAAAGATCAGGCAATACAGAAGCAATGCTGGGCAATGCTTCAAAGGTCATGCAAACCTTTGGCAACATCGTTTGGCTGTCTTTGATGACAATGATTTTCTTACTTAACCTGGTTTTAGTTACCTGTTGTAGCTGTACAAAATTATCTACATGGTCAGGATAAAAGAGATAATAACACAAAGCTCTGGAAGGGCCTAGTGTGATATAAAACAAAAAAAGTAGATTCAGGAAATAACTTTTTAGCCTGCGTTGCATCAATGCTAAGGTTAAATCTAAGGTTAGATTTTATAAATATAAATCATAAAAAATATAAATCAAAGTAAATTTTTCTTAAACACTAATTTCTAATCTTTGTAATCAAACAAATCGGTCTTAAAAATCTACTTGTAAGAATGAAATCACAATTCACTATCTTGTCATTATTATGGTATTTGATTTCCGGTTAAAAGTTTTTCGAACCGTAGCGCTAAAACTAAGCTACACGAAAGCGGCTAATGAGCTTTTTATTTCGCAGCCTGCGGTGACCAAGCATATTCATGAATTGGAGCAACAACTGAATACAAGGCTTTTCAATAGAAAAGGAAGTTCTATTTCGCTCACTCCTTCCGGGGAACTGCTACTGCGCTATTCGGAACAGATCTTTAAATTGTATGCGCTGCTGGAAAATGAATTGGCCGCCTTAAGCGATGTGAAACAGGGCCAGCTTCGCATTGGCGCCAGTACTACTTTGGCTTTATACGTGTTGCCGCGGATCCTGGCTTTGTTCAAAAAGTCGTACCCACTCATAGAAGTAAGACTGATCAATGGCAACAGCGAGTTTATAGAGCAACAAGTGATCGCGGAGAAAATTGATCTGGCCATCGTAGAAGGGATCTCGCATTACCCCCAGATCAATTATGAATCTTTTGTGAAAGATGAGATCGTACTGGTAGCCCGCACTAATAATAAATTTCTTCCCAAGAACGAGCTCAAGCCTGCACAATTGCAGACCTTGCCATTGGTGCTGAGAGAACAAGGTTCCGGCACCCTGGATGTAATTCAGAAAGCGCTCTCTGAAGCAGGCATTAGCTTCCGCGATCTGAATGTCCAGATCTACCTCGACAATACAGAAAGCATTAAAGAATACCTGCTCTACGCCGATTGTGTAGCTTTTCTCTCGGTGCATTCGATTACCAAAGAGCTGCAGCAAAACCAATTGAGCATAGTAGAGATTGAGGGAATTGAAATTTACCGCGACTTTCAGTTCATACAGTTGCACGGACAGACACAAAAGCTTTCGGAGCTTTTTAAAAGGTTCTGTTTGAGTCATTATAACATAAAGTAATCCCGGATTACCTTTTTTGATTGGCGGTACAAGTATTTTCTTCTTTGCTTTGCATAAAATCAATGACAAAGTATTATGGCTATTATTATCACAGACGATTGTATCAATTGCGGAGCTTGTGAGCCGGAGTGTCCAAACAATGCTATTTATGAAAACGGCGCAAGCTGGAATTGGGCAAAAGGTACGAGCTTAACAGAAATTGAATTGGAAGACGGTACCTTGATGGATGCCAATACATTCAACGATCCTATCTCAAACGATTATTTCTATATCGTTCCAAATAAATGCACCGAATGCATGGGCTTCCATGAAGAACCACAGTGCGCCGCTGTATGCCCCGTAGATTGCTGTGTTTCCGATCCCGATAATGTGGAATCAAAAGAAACATTACTTGCTAAAAAAGCTTGGCTGCATGCGGAGCTGGTTTAATAAAAATGATGAATGTTGAGTTATGAATTGCTGGTACAGGCTTATAACTCATTATTCATCGCTTAAATTGTCCCATAAATTCCCGGATCTTCTCCTCCTCTACTCCTTCGGAAATTGTTTTGATAAAAGCTGTACCCACGATCGCTCCTTGTGTGTATTGGCAGGCGGTTTGAAAATCTTTACCGTTGTTGATGTTGAATCCAGTGAGCACTGGATTTCGTAACTTCATTTGTTGAATGCGTTTGAAATACGTTTCATCGGGAGCTCCATTCTTATTGTTGCCTGTAGTGCTGTTGGAAGAAATCATATAAATAAATGCTGCGGAATTTTCATCGATTGAGCGGATACATGTATCGCCGGTTTGTGGTGTGATCATGAAAATGGAAGAAAGACCGTGCTGCGCATAGAGTTCTTCGTAGTTCTTCCTGTATTCGGTCAGCGTCATTTCCGGTATAATACTTCCTTTGATGCCTGTCTCAGCACATTGCCTACAAAATTTTTCAAATCCATATTGATAAATAGGATTCATGGAACCCATCAGAAGAAGAGGAATGCGTACTTCGTCTTTTATTTCTTTCAGTTGACTGAAAAGTTTTTCCAGTGTCATTCCATTTTCTAAAGCAGTCTCGTTGGCCTTTTGTATCACAGGTCCGTCCATTAAGGAATCTGAAAAAGGAATTCCAATCTCGATCATATCGGCTCCATGTTTTTGTAGAAGAAGAATTATTTTCCCCGTTTCCTCCAGGCCAGGATAGCCGGCAGTGAAGTAGATGTTTAGTGTTTTTTTCATGTTTTTGATTTTAAGAAAAATGATAATGTATATGCTAGATGTCATTTATTTTACTCAGTACTATTGCTGTTGCTCTTGCTCTTGCTGTCCTGCTGTTGGTCAGCAAGAGCAACAGCAACAGTATTGAGATATTTTGTGTTAGGACTGACTCAGTACTCTTCACTTATAGTTGCTCATATAAGTTTCCAGGTCCTTATCTCCCCTACCCGACAAGCAGATCACAACAGTGTCTTTTTTAGAAAGTGAAAGATGTTCCAATGCTGCAAGAGCATGTGCAGATTCCAAGGCTGGAATGATTCCTTCCTTTCGCGTAAGCAAAAAAGCAGCTTGCAAGGCTTCGTCATCGGTGATGGCTACGAACTCCGCTCTGCCTGTGGTTTTCAACAATGCATGCAGCGGCCCAATGCCTGGATAATCCAGTCCGGCGGAAATAGAATGTGCTTCCAATATCTGGCCTTCGTCCGACTGCATTACCAATGACTTGAATCCATGTAGTATACCAGGTTTCCCGAGAAAACTTGTAGCCGCTGAAAAACCTGAGTCGAGTCCTTTACCTGCTGCTTCTGCTGCAACCAGTTTTACTTCCGGAAGATCCAGGTAGTGATAAAATGTGCCTGCAGCGTTGCTCCCGCCACCTACACATGCGATGAGGTAGTCAGGACTGGCCTTGCCAGCCAGTTGTGGTAGTTGGGAAATGATCTCTGAACTGATAATGGATTGAAAGCGTGCAACCATATCGGGGTAAGGATGAGGCCCGCAGGCAGTACCCATTACATAGAAAGTATCTTCCGGGTGATTGATCCAATCGCGCAAGGCCTCGTTGATCGCGTCTTTTAGCGTCTTGCTGCCGGAAGTGACGGGAATCACGGTAGCGCCAAGCATGCGCATCCGCTCTACATTGGGCTTTTGCCTTTTTACATCCGTTTCTCCCATATAAATAAAACAAGGAAGCTCTAGCAGCGCACAAATAGTAGCAGTAGCCACACCATGCTGGCCTGCGCCGGTCTCAGCGATGATTCGCTTTTTACCCAGGCGTCTTGCCAGTAAAATTTGTCCAAGCGAATTGTTGAGTTTATGCGAGCCTGTATGACAGAGGTCTTCTCGTTTCAAATAAATATTGGTTTGATAATGTTCGGAAAGCCGCTTTGCATGCGTGATAGCGGTGGGTCGCCCCACATAGTGGCGAAGCAGGTAGCGGTATTCTTCCTGAAATTCTTTGCTCTCTATCACCGGCAGATAGCGGCTTGCAAGCTCTTCTATATTGGGTAATAAAATTTCCGGTACGAAGATCCCGCCGAAGGCTCCGTAGTATCCTTCCTGGTCTACAGTGTACTTTGTCATTGTTTGTGTCATCATGGTTTTTGGATTTATAAATTGAATAAAATAAAAAAGGCTCACTGCGAAGTGAGCCTTTGTATATGCTTTGATTTAAGAATAAGCTTAAGAAATTACATAATACGGCCGTTCACAGTGTCCTGAGTCGATACTGTGCCACCAAAAATTATTATGTAGTGAGGAATTCATGTATGCAACTTATAAAGTTTTTTCCAAAAAACAAATTAGTAGTAAATATTGGGTCTTTAGTTCTTGAGAATATTTTATTCAAGACCAAGGACCCAATGCTCGATACTAATAGATCATTAATGGCTTACTATCATTGCCTTTCGCATTTTGAATTTGCAACAAATACACCCCTGATTTCAAATTGTCAGGCAAAGTAATCGTTACTAATCCTGCTTCCGCAAAAGAACTTTCTTGTTGGAAAACAACGGTGCCTGTTTGAGGATCAAGAAGCATGATAGATGATGAAGTGCTGGTACTGGCCTGGATTGTAACTGTTTTGTTTGTGACAGGGTTTGGAAACATAGTCCATTCGTTGTCATCGTTTGCTGTAGCAGTAGACAAACTGATCACAGGAGAATAAGTAAAGTCCCCGTTTACATCAGTTTGTTTTAAACGGAAGTATAAAATTCCTTTTCCTTTTGGTGTAACGATCGCGTTGTATTCATGAATAGTTGTTCCATTTCCTTGTGTGGGAATTTGTGCTATTTCATAAAATTCTTTTCCATCCGTAGATTCTTCAATCGTAAAATATTGATTCTTCTGTTCTGCAGAAGTACTCCAGTTTGTAGCCACTTCTCCTTTTGAGAAAGAAGCATTCCAGCTTATTAGTTCTACAGGAAGAGGATCATTTACGCTGGAAGGCCAATAGATCGTGCCCGTACCTGCGTTTTGTGTTCCGTCACTACCATCCCACACTTGTGTTCCATTGATCGCTATATCAGAATTTGTTTTCCCATTTACATCTTCCACAACACTTCCTCCGGGGCTAATGATAATACCGGAACCAGTTCCTGAAATGTTAATAGTAGGATAAAACCAAATAAGGAACCATACCCTGCTCATAGTGAGCTTTCCGCGCACATATATTACTACATTACTTAAATTAACATTATAACCAGATATACTAATATCATCTCCAGCCTTAATGATGATGACGTTTTTGTTTGAAGAACTGCTCCCACTAGTTGGTGGACCCGAAGGATTCCAAGAGCTTGCAGATGACCATTCCCCATTTCCGGAAGAAGTATAAGTGACTGCTTCTGCTGAAAAAGAAAGCAAAATCAAAAGCAAGCACACCAGATTCGTAGTAATAAATTTCATAAGCAATACGATATCAGCGAAGGCCAAGTGGGTCGTTGGCATTCGATTTTGTTAGACAAAATTGATTTATTGAAAGGTTTCTAAAACAGGTACATTTACGTACGTTGTACCTGGGGAATTATACGGGAAGGTACTATCGTTGTTATACGCATGTAAGTAAAATTGAATTTTGAAGTAGTTAACTTATTCATTTAAAAATATATACTTTTTATAAAAAATATTTTTTTATAAAATACATGTAGGAAAACATTTCGAATTTTTAATTTCTAATGTTATTTTAATGGAAAAAGAACTTTCATCATACAAATTTACGTTCTTAAAATTCCCAATTGAGTGCAGGAAAATACCATTTTCTCTTGCCATATTTACGGATACTTAGATCACTAAAATTCTGAAAAGGATTTTGATTTGAATTTTAAAACTTCATATAAGTTTTTGCCAAAGAAGTTTTTTAAAATGAACCACCCATTCTATATACCATACCATGTACGAATCCAAATACCAGGCAGCGCGATTAGTATCTGCTCAGATAAAAGAACACTTCGCTCATCACCTCTCTGCAGCCCGCGAGCGTGGCGATGAAAACCTCGCTCCTGAGCCTGATACCGAAGCCATCGAAGCCATTCTCGACGCTGCCTTTTGGGCGAGCTTACGCAAGGAAGAAGGACATGCTACACGCATTTCGATCGCTTATCTTTCTCCCGAACAGGCCGAACAGCCGCTTATCTTCACTCATAAATTAGAGCTCACGCCGGAGATCCTTACCAAACTTTCTCCTGGAGTAGAACGTCCGGGTGTTTACCTCGGTGTATGGCAGGAAGGAGATAGATTGTATATCTGGGGTACTACTACTAAGATTCCTTATCTCTGTTTTATTCTTGATGTATCGGAGCCTGGCCTTCTAGTGATCAAACATCGCAGGGCTAATGGGTTCGGTAAGTTTACGAATGTAGCTGTACTCAGTGGCGATCAGATCAAAATGGTGAATGAGCAGAATACAGATCTGGATGGTTGCCCTATTGCTCTACGTTCGCTCTTAGGATTGAATAGTCCCGGTGATCCTGTGATCATGGTCAATCCGTTAATTCAACTGGCCGTCTCTATGCGTGCGCACCAGCGCGGAGGTACTTTGTTGGTGGTTCCTTCCACCAGCGATCGCTGGTGGAGTTCACTGATCCATCCTGTGAAATATTCTATAACTCCGCCATATACGGGACTTGCAGAACTAATGCGCCTCGATATTTCAGAAAGAACCGATAGCCATTGGCAAGCTTTGCTGCGTACAGAATTGGAAAGCCTCGCCGGTCTTACTGCTGTAGACGGAGCTACTGTGATCAACGACCGGTATGAGTTGATGGCATTCGGAGCAAAGATTGGTAGAACGGATGGAAATGCACGCGTAGAAAAAATGTATTACCATGAGCCTGTGATGGGAGCTCCCGCCAGTACGATCAGTCCGGCTCAGAGCGGAGGCACAAGGCATTTGTCGGCTGCACAGTTTGTACATGATCAGCGTGACAGTCTTGCCTTGGTAGCTTCACAAGATGGGCATTTTACTGTTTTTGCCTGGTTGCCAGGCAAAGAAATGGTTCAGGCCTACCGGATTGATAGCTTATTGTTGTAAAAGTCCTTGCGCCATTGTTAGAGTTTTTCCAACAACATATTTCTCCGAATGCCTTTTAATCCTTCTAAAACTATTTAATTTCCTCACCTCAACTACTTTCAAGATAAGCTTTATCTTGAAAGTGTTATTTTATTGATTATAAACAATTTGTATTTTTTGAAAAATCAATAAAATTTATAAAATCTTACATCCCTGTTTTACCCTTCGATTTAAAAAATACAATTTTGATTTTGAAATTAAGTAAAAATAAGCTTTGTTTACAAAGGTAGATATTTTTTAAACTAGATAGATATGAGGGAAAACAGTCAAAAATCATTCCATGAAAATGAAAATAAAGTAGTTTTTTTGGAAAACAAGTTAAATTTTGTGCTTAAAACTATAGAGTATGTTTCTGAAAATAATATAAAGGAAGCAAAGCAATCTTTAAATAATTATAAAGAAAGCACAGCCAATATTGTTTTAGGTAATCTTATTGAAAAAGCAGAACAAAGCAATGCTCCGAAAGTGCGTCCGGATGATAAAAGTTATGTTTTCCTGAAGATTATTTTGGAAAGCATGCCTTTTCCTGTTTTTATCAAGGACGAGCATTCTAATTATTTGCTCGTAAATTCATTGGAAGCGGAGTTGTTTGGCGTACCTGAAGCGGAGATCATCGGGAAACATGACAAAGATTTTGTACATGTAGAACAAGAGATGGACATTATTCAAAGATCAGACGATGAAGTTTTACATGAGCAAAAAAGTGTAGAGCTACCGAATCAGAATTTCACTTTACCAAATGGCAGATCGTTTGTTTTTAAAACTCATAAAATACCTTTTACCAATCCACTTACCGGGAAGCCTAATATTCTCGGTTTCTCGGTAGATATTACCGATACGGTGAACCTGGACAAGCTTAAAAAGATCTTGATCATGAATGGCCCTTATTTATAAGTGCTAAAAAACTTACAGGTTGATTAATGAATGAAGGGTGGGCCATCTTAAATGGTGGCCTTTTTTTAGTGATAAAGATATTCACAGAATAGCGTTATCCACTTTGCTTTTTTGCATAATATAGTTTAAATAAGTCATGTTGGTATTTTTATAATAATAAATACAAGCTGTATATTATAAAAATTAAATAAAAAATTGCATTATTTATATTTTAATTTGTTTAAAAATAACATTTTAAAATTTTGCATAAGTATTAATTTCGGCTACTGATAAAAAAAACCTGGCATAACCAGGTTTGAGAATTTAGTCCATTCCAGGAAATCGAAACATGATCCCTTTTGTTTCATTCCATCGGAGATAAGCATCGTAGTATTTTCCTTTTTTCTTACTTTCAATGCCTACGATGAGTTTGGTTTCTTTTCCTGCTTTCAGATCTTCTATGTCTTCCGGATCGAGTTCTACTCCTCCTACTTTGGTAGGAACTGTATTTTTCTTTGGGGAAGAAGAAGAGGAAGATGTTTTCTTCGCCCCTTCCCTTTCCGGGAAACGGTATTTGAGTTGGCTACCATTCATTTTCAAAAAAGCATCAAAAGCTTTACCGGTACGCTGACTGATAAATCCTTTGATCAAATCTGTTTCCTTGCCTTCGCTCAAAGCTTTGATTGCATTCTCGTCGAGCGTTACGCCCAGGACTACTGTGGGGATTTTTATTTCTTCTGACATGTTTATTATGCGGAGTTTCTTTCTGCGTTGATGATTCCGAAGGAACAACGCATTACTAATTTTTCATATACACTTTTCTGTTCCGCCTCAGACTTACTCTCATCGATCTCACGGATGCGGGTAAGAGCATGCTGCTGTATTGTAACCAATGGCAATTCAATACGCTGGCGCATTTGGATCGATAGCTGGTCGATTGGTTTGTCACCCATCAGCGCTGATTCGCCGGTGAGCATTAATATATATTTTTTAGTGCGCTCAAATTCATCGTAGATCATATTCCACAAATCGCCATACACCGGATGTTTGGCTAGATAAGCAGTGAGTGGGAAGAACGATTTGTTCATCGCCATTTCGCAATTGCCTAATAATGTTTTAAAGAAAAGAGAACTATTATACAATTGTTTTACTTCATCCCATTTGCCTGCTTCGTATAGTGTTTCGAATGCAGTTCCTACTCCGTAGTATCCTGTAACATTTTGTTTCAGTTGACTCCAGGAGCCCACGAATGGTACGGCACGCAGATCGTTTAGCGTAAGCTTCCCTGCGCTTCTTTTGGAAGGACGGCTTCCGATATTTGTTTCGGCATAATACCGGAGTGGACTGGCAAAATTTAAATACTCAAGGAATTTCGGATCGTTTTTCAAAATGGCAAACGCCTGGTAGCTTTCATCGGCGAGGGTTTGCAGCAGTTTGTCTTCTTTCGCAGTGAGTGTTACTTCTCTTTGAGAGAACAAAGCATTGCTGATACCGGCGTGCACAAGCTGTTCCATGTTGAATTGCGCCGCATCGATCGTTCCGAAATTGGAGCTGATCGTTTGTCCCTGGATAGTAAGTTGTATTTCTTTGCTTGCAATGTTGTTGCCCATCGAAGCGTAGAATTGGTGCGTCTTTCCGCCTCCTCTTGCCGGCGGCCCGCCGCGACCGTCAAAGAATACGACGTCTACATCGTATTGCCTGGAAAGATAAGTAAGCTGTTCTTTCGCTTTATAAATACTCCAGTTTGCCATCAGGTAGCCTCCGTCCTTAGTGCCGTCGGAGAAACCGAGCATGATGGTTTGTACATTTTTTCTTCTGGTCAGATGTTTTCTATACACTTCATTTTCATAAAGCGCTTTCATTACATCTGGTGCGTTGCGCAGGTCTTCGATAGTTTCAAAAAGCGGAACGATACCAAGACTGATCTTTTCACGTTTCCATCCGCAAAGGTGGAATAATGCATATACTTCCATCACATCCAGCGCGCTGGTAGTATGACTGATGATGTAGCGGTGGCAACCCTCTTCCCCATTGAATTTCTGAATCGTCTGGATCGCGCCCATTGTGTAGATGGTATCGCGGTACAATTCATTTTCAATAGTATCAGGATCGAGCGCTTCTTTTACTTTCAGCAACGCAGTAATTTTGTCGTTGTCGGAAAGTGTTTTATAATTTTTAGGAAGCGCATCGGTATGTTCGGCTATGTATTCAATCGTCTGCTTGTGAATCGAGCTATCCTGGCGAATATCCAGTGATGCGAAGTACAAGCCAAACATTTCTATCTTACTGATGATACGGTCTATGAAGTTGATGAAAAGTCCGTTGTGCTCAGCGGCTACGACGTCACGTATTTGATTGAATACTTTGAGAAGTTCTCCTTTTGTGATATCAGCTTTGTGTCCGGGAATGAAGAGATTGTTATAAAGTTTATCTTCCAGTTTGCTTAGCTCGCTGTATACGTCTTTGAATGTAAGTCTTCTTTTCAAACGACGTACATCGATGTAATAGCTTTTGATAATGGCGCTGCGCAGAGACTCTGCTACTTTCAGCGTGGTGTCTGATTTTACAAATGGGTTTCCATCGCGGTCTCCGCCTGGCCAGAAGCCCATACGGATCAATGGATTGTTAGGATCAATGGAGCCGGGGAATTCATTTTTTAAATACGAAAGAATATTTCCTCCGGCTTGATAGAAAACGTTTTCCAAAAACCAGATTAGACTTATAGCTTCATCGTACGGAGTAGGTTTTTGTTTTTTGTAGAAAGGTGTTTTACCTAATTGTTGCAGGTAAGTATTGACTAAGGCTGTGTTATCATTTACCAATGCTTTGGCAAGATCGTGAATGATGCCGAGAACTTCGCTGGTGTAGAACTGAGTGGGGTGAGCTGTCAAGACCAGGCGTACCGAAAAGTCTTTCAGTTTTTCTACAAGCATTTCATGCGATTCGCTGGTCACTACTTCTGATTGAAGGTGTTTGAGCGTACCAGGGCCCGTCATATCGTTGATCTGGCTGAAGGCAGCATCTTCCAATGCATCGAAAAGTACTACTTGGCGTTCGGCATATTGCACAAAACGGAAAAGAAGTTCGATCTGCTCTTCTTCGTTTTTGTAGGTAGTGTATTGTTTCAGAAATCCGTTGATAATATCGGTCGGGCTATAGTTTTTTGAAAACCCTTCTTCGCAGTGAAGTAAAAAAAGCGAAAGTAAAACGCCTGTTTTTTCTACACGGTGAAAAGGAAGTGCTGTAAACAAACTATTGTAAAGTTGGAATTTAATTCCGACCAGATTTTTAAATACCTGGAGTTTAGCATTGTTGGTAGAAGTGCCCATCCGATAACGATATATTTTTAAACAAAAAAGCGTTGTTGCCTTTTGTATTCGAAGATTTTTACTTTTAAGGGCTGAAACTACATTAAAAAATACAAAAAAACCAGTTTATTTAAATCTTAAAAAAATTATAGCTAAAAATTTCACCTTTTCCTTCAGTTTTTGATACTTTTTCGCTCTTTTATTCAGTTTTTTATGCTTAAATGCAAATAATGTATAAAGATTAGAATACGATGTTAGATAATGTTTTAATTTTTTAGCAAAAAAAGATAATTAGAGAAGTTAGAATAAAATTAGAAAAAACTTAGAACAGTCTAATTTTAGAAAAATATAAAAAATCGTAATTGACTGAAATTGTTGATATTTGAATATAAAAAAACAGTGAACAAAGTTTCCTCTATTCACTGTTTGGGTGTTTATGTTTAAGTAAAATTATTTTACTGTGTTCATATGCACGATCAGGTCTACCAGTTTGTTTGAGTAGCCCCACTCGTTGTCATACCAAGATACAACTTTTACGAATGTATCGCTCAATTGAATACCTGCTTTTGCATCGAAGATAGAAGTTCTTGCGTCGCCCAGGAAGTCAGTAGAAACTACTTCGTCTTCAGTATAACCAAGAATACCTTTCATTTCACCTTCAGAAGCTTCTTTCATAGCTTTCTTGATGTCTTCGTATTTTGCTGGTTTCTCTAGTCTTGCAGTAAGGTCTACTACAGAAACGTCTGGAGTAGGCACTCTGAATGACATACCAGTAAGTTTACCTTTCAGGGAAGGGATTACAAGTCCTACGGCTTTAGCAGCACCTGTAGAAGAAGGGATGATATTTTGGTAAGCACCACGTCCGCCTCTCCAGTCTTTCATAGAAGGACCGTCTACGGTTTTCTGAGTAGCAGTAGCTGCGTGAATAGTAGACATCAGACCTTCAAGGATACCGAATTTATCGTGCAGTACTTTTGCGATTGGAGCAAGACAGTTGGTAGTACATGAAGCGTTGGAAACAACGGTCATGTCTTTTGTATAGCTTTTGTTGTTTACACCCATTACGAATGTAGGGGTATCGTCTTTAGCAGGGGCAGAAAGCACAACGCGTTTTGCACCGGCAGCAATGTGTTTAGCGGCAGATTCTTTATCAAGGAATAGACCAGTAGATTCTACTACGTACTCTGCTCCTATATCGCCCCATTTCAGGTTGGAAGGATCTTTCTCCGCTGTTACACGGATAGCGTTTCCGTCTACTACTAGTTTACCGTCTTTTACAGACACTTCACCGTTAAAACGTCCGTGTGTAGAATCGTATTTAAGCATATAAGCCATATATTCTACATCTATAAGATCGTTGATACCAACTACTTCAATATTAGGATTGTGAATAGCAGCGCGGAAAACTAATCTTCCAATTCTACCAAATCCATTGATTCCGACTTTGATTTTTGACATAACCTTTAGTTTATAAATTATAATTAGTTGTTGAAAAAGGAGCCCAAACATACGATATGTAATAACTAAAATCAAGAATTTTACCTGTTGGAAAAATATTTTAATTTTTTTTGAGGGAGATTTTGGCAAAAATAAAATTTCTCCTACCTTTGCGCCACCAAAAAACAAAAATGGTGCTATCGTCTAGGGGTTAGGACGTCAGGTTTTCATCCTGGTAACCGGGGTTCGATTCCCCGTAGCACTACAAAGCCCATGAGAAATCATGGGCTTTTATTTTTTTACTCAATACTGTTGCTGTTGCTCTTGCTGACAGTGTCAGCAAGAGCAACAGCAACAGTAGCCAAATTCACACTCTCACTCTAGACTTTTACCCATATAATTAATAAACTGTCAGAGTGAGTTGGATTGTGAGTGTTGGCTTCCATCGAAAATGTTGTAGGTAGTTTAATGGGCTCTGCGCCATTCAGACTTCAGTTTATCTTGAGTTCGTAATCATGAAGACTACGAACAACGGAGGTTAAAGATTAGACTTTAAATATTCCCTTTCTAAAAGGCTGCTAAATTTTTAGCAGCCTTTTAGTTCTCAATACTCACACTTTTGCCCCTAATCAATAAGCGGACATAATTCTTCGTGGAAACGTTGTGCTTTGGCCAAAGCACGATTAAGCAATTCACTAACTTTTGGTAGTTTATTATTTTTTTTATACATCTATTTATTAATAGAATATTATGTATATTATTTTAATTATTTATTATACAGATGTTTATATTTATTTTTATACTTATTTTTTCTTATTGTTATCAATGGTTTAAGTGGATTTTTATTTTTAAATTATTGATTTTAAGTATAATAAATATGTTTATAATGTGTTTATAATTTCTATTGTATAATAGATGTAATTATATTAATTTTGAAAAAAAAATATACTATGGACAATCAACAAGATTTAGAACTCAAAGCATTATTAAGTTGCACTCAAGCTCTTGATGTATTGACTCCTGAGGCTAGACAAAGAGTCTTAGATTATATATCAAGTAGGTTTAAAATAACGCCTTTAACGCAACCTAAAAAAAATAACCAAGAAGAGTTAAAAGAAGAAAAGACACCTGAAAAAGAGAATGAAAGTTCAAAAAAAACCATAAAAACAAAGCAAGCTGCAAGGAAAGTATCTAAAAATTTCAAGGTGGAAGAAATAAATTTCTATCCTGATGGAAAAGAAAAATTAAAGGATTTTTACAATAAATATTCACCTAAGAATTTTTTCGAGAAGAATTTACTTTTTGTGTATTATTTAAAAGAAATAATAAATGTAGAAACTATTACTCCTGATCATATATATTCTTGTTATAAACACACAGGACAAAAAGTACCAGGAAATTTATATCAAAGTCTAGTCGATACAGGAATACGTAAAGGTTGGATTGATACAAAAAATACAAGTAATATTGGTCTCTTGATCCATGGAGAAAATTATGTAGAACATGAAATGTTAAATGAACAAGAAAAAAAATAATGGCTAAAAGTAATATTATGGAAGTAGACAATGAATTAAAGGCCTTGACTGAATGCCATGCTCTTTTATCAGTTCTTGATGATGAAACGAAAAATCGAGTTCTCAATTGGTTGATTACAAAATTCAATTTAAAAATGGAATTATCAACCAAAATTGCTGATTCAAACAATACCTACAATGTTAATAAATTGAATCAACCAGCTATTGCTGATTCAAAATCTAATTCAAAAGCAAATAAAAAAGGGAAGCCTAAAGAACAAAAAAGCAAAGGTAAAGGAATTAATTATAAATTTTTAGCAGATTTAAATTTTAAACCCAAGGGAAAGGAATCGTTAGAAGAGTTTATTACTAAAAATAGATTTGAAAGTAATCCAGAAAAAATATTAGGCATAATTTATTATTGCAAAGAAATACTCAAAATAGATCAGGTAAACATGGATCATATTTTTACTGGATTAAAAGAGATTAAAACACCAATACCCACGTCATTTTATCAAGTTGTTGTGAATATAAAAAATAGAAATCATTGGATAGTATTTGATAAAACAGATGATATAAGCTTGTCTATACAAGGCTCTAATTATTTGGAGTATGACTTGCCAAAGAAAAAATAAAGAGATTAATTCGAAAAGAAATAAATCTAAGTATTAAACAAAACAGTAAACTTTCCCTACATAAATAATTAAGTATGAATTTGGATTATGATACTCTTATTGGTAAGGTTGAAAAATTTAAAGACTTATCACAAGTTGAACAGGTAAAACATATCGCATATTTCCATACTATAGTTGGGAAAAAAGAAGAATTTACATCTACTTCTGTTGGTGATATCTTTGATGATGAGAGTTTAAGTAGACCATCAAATGTCACACATTGCTTAAATATTCTTGCATCTAAAAAACAAGCAATACTTTTAAAGAAGGCTAATGTATATCGTTTTGAGAAAGGTGTAAAGAAAGAGCTAGATGCACTCTTTTTGGATAAGAAACATGTTCAAGCAATTTCTCAAGCATTAAGAGGGTTATTGCCTAAAGTTACAAGCACAGAACAACGTTCATTCTTAGAAGAAGCTATTCTCTGTTACGAAGTAAAAGCATATAGAGCAGCTATTGTGATGACATGGCTTCTTACTATGGATTTACTTTATGAATTTGTAATTAATAATAAGTTGGCAGAGTTTAATGCTGCTGCTGCTAAAAATAATTCATTCAAAAATACCGTTTTTAATAGTAAAGATGATTTTTCAAGTATGAAAGAAAATAACTTTATTATGCTATTAGGTTCCGCATCAATTATAACTGGGGATCAAAAGAAAATGTTAGAAGAAAAGTTAGGAATTAGAAATACTGCTGCTCATCCTAATACTATTGAAATAAGAGAATCTAAAGTCACTAATTTTATAGAAGACTTAATTCCTAATATTATTTCAAAATTCCAATAATTATTTTCTCCCCAAAATTAACTTAATTACACTCTTATTTAGAAGACTTTTTAAATAAGAAAAATTAAAATATTAACTATTTAATAGAGAGTAAGTTTACTACAAAAAAGTTCGATAATCTGACCCTCCAGTCTACAAAATCAGTATCGAGTGTGAGCGCGAGTATAGAGAAACTCAAAGTTCACACTCGATGTTTTTTTATACCAGGCTGATTTTGTCCTCCCTACTCGCGCTCGCACTGCATACTTGTCCTGAAGTTTTAATAAACAATAAAGTCTTTCTTAGTAAAAAGTTTTGGTGTTCTGTGTGCCACAGAACACGGTGGAGAGAAAAAAGATTTGTTCTAATAATTGCGTAACTTTGGATGTTCTCTTAATTATTTTGCTATGATAATCCGGTTAACAATTTATTTCTCTATTGGGCTGCTCAGTTTTATAAATAAAGTATACAGTCATAATCTGTCTGCTCCCTCTGCATTCATCGAAAACAAAGGTCAAATTACAGACCAACAACATCAAGGCTGTCCGCATGTTAAATTTTTGTACAACAATTATAATGGTTTCAAATTAATACTCGGCCAAAATAATTTCAGCTATGAGTGTTATCATATTGAAAAAGATTCTGTTCCTATCATGAAAGCAAAAAAGGAAGATAGAATAAATTATACATCAAAAAATCACCGGATAGATATTAGATTAATTGGCGCTAACCTCTCTCCTACAATCATAAAAGAAAATCCTTTGCCCGGATACGACAATTACTATACTGCAAGCGCTCCTGCGGAAGGTATTCTTAATGTTAAGCAATATAAAAAAATTACCTACCAGGAAATATATCCGCATATAAATCTGATTTTTTACCTACTGGAGAATAAACCTAAATATGAATTTGTATTACATCCTGGTGCTGTTCTTTCTGATATACGTCTCCAGTTTAGCGGCGCTCTGAGTATTCGGAAAAATGAAATTGAAAATATTGAGATCATGACTTCACTTGGAAAATTAGAAGAAGCCATCCCGGTAAGTTATATCATGGCAGGAAACACTGCTCAAAATAAGACAAATGTGGAATATTCACTGAATGGAAATATTGTTTCGTTTCGATGTGCAGACTGGAACACCCAAAAAACACTGATCATAGATCCTGTGCCAGTGCTGGATTGGGGTACGTACTACGGGCCATCCTATGGACAAGGGATTACGGTAGATCAGGAAAATAATGTCATTGTAGGCGGTATGACTCTCATGGATAATTCTATTATAGTTTCAACAGGCGCGCACCAGAGTATATATGGAGGAGGCTTTAGCGATTGTTATATCGCAAAATTTACAAACGATGGTGTACGACTCTGGGGAACTTATTATGGAGGCGAAGGAGATGATAGGATCTACAATGGTGTAGAAGTAGATAGTTACGATAATGTAATAGTTTCAGGTTGTACAAGTAGCACAGTTAATATTGCTACACCAGGCGCTTATCAAACTACACTGAATGGACCTAGTGATCATTTTATAGCAAAATTCACAAAAGACGGTGTACGACTCTGGGCAACTTATTGCGGTGGGAATGGTTACGAAGAATATTTTAGCGATGCGGCCATTGATCCTTATGATAATATTATTTTGTTCGGATCTACTTTCAGCAATTCAGGCATCGTTACTCCGGGAGCTTATCAGTCATACTTATCCGGGAGCAGGAATTGTTATCTTACTAAATTTACAACAAATGGAAATATTCTTTGGGCTACTTATTATGGAGGAGATCAATATGACATTAGTATTGCTGTAACTACCGATAAACAAAGTAATATTATTTTTACAGGAGAAACTAGCAGCACTATCAATATTGCAAGTCCAGGAGCACACCAGACTACTACCAGCAATGACCCTGGTGAGGGAGACGCTTTTCTTGTAAAAATGACTCCGGCAGGTACAAGAGTATGGGGAACCTATTATGGAGGATACGAATCGGATTTTGGGACAGAATTAGCCATTGATAGTAAAGATAATATTATCCTGACAGGACAAACTCTGAGTATAGAAAATATAAGTACCCCGGGAGCTTACCAGTTAACTAAAGAAGGAACAACAGGACCTGGGGGATCGTGGGATTCCTTTCTTACAAAATTTGATCCTTCAGGAAATGTACTCTGGGGGACTTATTTCGGAGGAGTCAACAATGATTTCTCTTACGATGTAACTATTGATACAGATGACAATATTTATATTACGGGAGAAACAGATTCATACAATAATATCGCCACATCAGGAGCGTACAAAGGAGCACTGAGTGGCCCAGAAGCAGATGTATTTCTGGCAAAGTTTGATTCTCTGGGATCTAAAAAATGGGGCACTTATTATGGCGGAAGCTCTTATGATGTTGGGTGGCATATGGCTACAGATTATGATAACAATATTTTCATAACCGGCTACACACAAAGCACCGATGGGATCAGTACGTCTGGCGCTTATCAGGAGGTTAGTACTCCAAGTTACCTGAACACTTTTGTCGCAAAATTTTCAGAGCCTTGTACCTTGGCGACTCCTACTGTTTCAATTAATGGCCCTCTGACATTTTGTTCTGGAAATGAAGTAGTGCTTACTACTCTCACTTCTTTTTCACACACTTGGTCTACTTTAGATACATCCAGATCCATTCATGTATCCCAATCGGGTTCTTATTTTGTGAGTATCGATTCTGCTGATTGTAAAGCTACTTCTAATGCCGTAACGGTTTCTGTTTATGATCCCATTCCAATAGAGTTGGGAGCTGATCAAACAATATGCGATGAGAAAGAAATAATAATCGGGAAAGAATTGCCGGATACAAGATTCATATGGTCTACAGAAGATACTACTGCTTTTATAAAAATAAACCAATCCGGATTGTATAAAGTAACTGCGAGGTACAAGGATTGTCCCGCCCAACAGGATTCTGTTTCCGTAAAATATATAAATTCAAATTATCGGATCGCTAATTTAATTACCAATAATGGAGATGGGAAAAACGATGCATTCCTGATTGAGCATAACGGACAGAATATACAGATTTATATCTATAATCGTTGGGGCGAAACAGTATACGAAAACAGCGATTATAAAAATGACTGGATTCCTGAAGAGCTTACAGATGGAGTTTACTATTACGAAGTAAAGATTGATTCAGATTGTGGCAATATGCGCAAAGGATGGCTACAGATAGTGAGCAAATAATCATATCGAGTGTGAGTAATGAGTATTGAGACTCAAAATTCACACTCGATGTTTTTTTATACTCAGACTGATTTTGTCCTCCCTACTCGCGCTCGCACTCCATACTGTCCTGAAGTTCTGATAAACAATAAAGTCTTTCTTAGTAAAAAGTTTTGGTGTTCTGTGTGCCACAGAACACGGTGAAGAATGTTTGTCACCAAGGTCTACGGAATCAGTATAGAGGGCGAGTATAGAGAAGCTCACGCGCGCACTTCATACTGTTACTGCCGCAATTGCCCTATTAACTTCGTTGTGTTTCGTAGTGAAGAGCAATTACTCCACAAGAAAATGTTTTTGATTCTATAAGTTTTAGTTTAGTCGTTTCGGTTATGCCTTTAAATAATGGAATTCCTTGTCCGAGTAATACTGGATTAACAAATAACCAAAACTCGTCAATCAGCCCTAGACTTAATAATGAATGAGAAGCACTTGGGCTTCCAAAAATTAGAATATTTTTTCCGTCCTGTTTTTTTATTTTATTTATGTTGTCTACAAGTTGGTCGCTAATCACTGTGGTGTTGTCAAGTCCTCTTGCGCTTATAGTCTTTGATAAAACAATTTTTGAAACCTTGTTGTACCAAGCCGAATGTTCTTTGTCGTGTTTGGATGCGTTTGGAGCTTCACCAGCCGTTGGCCAATAACTTTGCATCATTTCATAAGTTACTCGTCCATACAGTGCGGCATCGGCTTTGTCGGTCATCGTGGCAACGAAATCAAATATCTCATTGTCTACTTTTATCCAGTTCATTTCTCTGTTAGGCCCAGCTACAAAACCGTCAAGGGATGTATGCATAAAAAAAATTAAATTTCTCATTTTATTTTGTTTTAGTGTTTATATTATTTGTTCGCTCGTATTATTCATTACAGGGTTGCTGCTGACTCATAAGTAAACACAAATAAAGAAATTATATATTTATATTCGAATTTTTTGTCTTATAATAATCTGACCAATGATGGTTTCTTTTCCAGGGCTTTGTTCGGAAAAATACAGAGAAGCCTAAAAAAAATCACCCTTGATACTTCATTGTACCAAGGGTGATTTTTAAATTTAGTTTAGTTATTATTTTTTGATCACTCGGTAGTATTCTAAAAATTCGCCGGAGTTTATTTTCACTATGTACGCTCCACCGGCTAGTTCAGGATGAATCGTTAATTCACCATCTTTCACTTCCTGATTCGTTTCATATAACAATCTGCCTACTACATCATATATCGATACATTAATTTCTCCTTTGATGTTTGTTACAATCTTTAAGACATCATCAAAAGGATTTGGTGATACACTTACTTGCTGATTAGAAGTAAGCACAACTACTGGCCAGCTAATAGAGGAGCTACCATTTACATCGATCTGGCGAAGGTGATAATAAGAGATCCCATCCAACGGATCAAGATCTGTAAATGTATAGTTCGTAATTGAGCTTGTGTTGCCAATGCCTATCACCTCTCCTACCGCGACCCAATTGATGCCATCGCTTGAGCGTTCGATAATAAATTTATTATTGTTTTTTTCAGAAGCAGTGGCCCAGTTTAAAACTACTGTTCCGTTTTTCTTTGTTGCGGTAAAGCTTAGTAATTCTACAGGAAGAGGATCACAACCCGAGAAAGTTAACGTTCCCATCAAAGAAGGGTTAGCAAAGTCCTGAAACGTTCCATCGTTCCAATCTACTATATTAGTTCGTTGAGCGCCGTCTGCATCGTCTACAGATACGTCAAAACCTAATGATCCTCCCGGAGGTGGAGTGTAAGCACTTCCATTTAAAGTTGACCAAGGCATTTTAATTTCCATATAATATCCTTGCCCTACGGCCTTTTCAATTACACCATAAGATACGCCTGTTGTAGCGTGACCATTACCTTCCTGAAACGAAGATCCGCTACGGCTAAAAAGATAATGTTGATCACTGGCTCCGTAGCTAGTTGTTCCAGCATCTTTTCCAACATCGATAAAGAGCTCTACGGCATCGTTTTGCCAAATGGTTGGATCGTTCACGTCAGAGACATCATCAGTAACATTTACAAGTACATACAAATTAGTATTATCATACATAATTGTATATGTAGCTCCAAGGTTGGCATCGTTGACAGGACTACCTGTCTGACGGTGGTTCATCGCCGTTGCTGTATAACTACTCCATATCGCGTCTACAGATCCTCCAATAGTGGGAGCTGTAGATGTCACTCCCATTGAGGTGGAAGAACTTCCGACATTAACAGTGCTTCCACTTGAGGTAGTGGTTCCACCACCAGAGTAATATGCTTTGGCTGTATACGTATGGCTTCCTGAGCTAGGGTTAATAGTTAAATTGTAAGGAGCTGAAGTAACTGTTCCCAATAAGGTAGCGCCTTCATAAAATTCCACCTTTGTTACTGTATTTCCTGTTGGAGGATTCACAGTTGCAGCTAATTGATAGCTTCCGCCACAACCCAATGAGCTTGCCGACAGTGATACACTTGCCGGGCAAAGTGTAGTACCTGGAGGTAAATTTGCAGTGATCCCTACTGTATTGTCTGGACTTACTGTTGCCGGGTTGCTGGCATTTTGTTTACCGGAAGACCACATTACTGCAAGGTTTGCAGCATCAAATACGTTGTTATTAGTATAGCCTGGACCAGAAGATTGACCAGATGGAGGTGAAGGATCAAAGTAAGTTTCAAGACTATAAGTATTACCCAAGGCATATGTTAATTTTGTAACACCGTCAATTTTTACAGTTATGGTACCGTTATAGCTTCCATAGGTACCGCTTGTTGTATAGCTGATACATACATCATGTTCTAAACCATCTTCAAGGTTTCCTGGATTTGTACTGGTGAGTACCCAGGCACCGTCATTGGCTTTTCCATCCATATGAAGAGATAATTCATCTTGATTGCCCGTGGAGGGAGTAACTGTTCCTCCGTAGTTTGCATCATAACCGCCTGTACCCGCACTGCTATAGGTATCAAATTCTATTGTAAGCATTCTGGCACAAGGTGTAGCATTGTATCCAAGACCACCACCACATGATCCCAGCTTTAAAGTACCTGCATCACATCCAGGATAATTCGGATCATAGATTGACCAGGCCATACCGTCTCCCTGGTTGTCGCTTCCAATATTATCGGTTCCTGGACAACCAAAAAACGTTTTGTAACATTTGGTCCAGCTTGTACCAGTAGTAATTTCATTGGTTCTCTGTACTGAGGCGCCTTCGCAAGTAGTACCTGAATTCGATAATAATTGCACAACTCCGTTGGGATAAACAACTTGCCCTGCAGAACCTGAACTCACCCAGCCAGCAGTCCATGGACCACCAGGTGCGAAAGAAGTCTGTGCTTGAAGACTTGTCGTTATTAGAAGCAGCAGCAGTGGTACTGCATAATTCTTTAATTGTGATAATTTAAATTTAAGTAAGTAGTTGTTTTTCATATAATTATTAAATTCAATATCCTTTCTAATTATTTAACATGAAAAATTCAAAGTCCTATATATTTATTCATATTCAGTGATAAATTAAGGCATGAAATATCTTTCGAAATATCATAATTGATGCCTTATTTAGGAATTTGAGTATTATAAAATGTAAATATACATAAAAATAACATACTGAATATTGAAATTGTTAAATTTGAGCATTTTTTTCGTAACCTTATATTTTTATTTACGTTTAAGTACATTTGAAAAGTTCGAAAATTTAAAAATTAGCCATTTTTTAATATTAGTAGCACTTTTAAATACAATTTTTATTTTTTCAAGAAATAAATATTAAAAAGAACGATACACTGTATTTACCTCATTAATTAGATGCTTGTACTCAAAAAGAGAATCGCTTTCTCTATTCTTAAAAAAATCGTAATGCTGCTTCTTGCTATTTGATAAGTGAATGAAGGGAAAGCAATTCTGTATAAAAAATATTGAGTGTGAACATAGAGTTTTATACTCAAGTTCACACTCAATTATTACTTAATGAATGTAAAATATCTAAATAAAAAAGCGGGTTCGTCTTTCGATAAACCCGCTTAATTTTTATGTGTTTACTAAAACTTAATTAGTCTTTCAGCATTTTCTTCACGAGCGTTTCTCCATCAGTAATTATTTGTACATAATAGATTCCTGATGCAAGTGAAGAGATGTCTACATTTCGGACATTGGCTTCTGAATATGCTCCTTCGTATACAAGTTGGCCAAGAGTATTCAAGACGATTATTTTTGAAGTTAGGCCTGTAGTATTGAACAGTATCATAAACGATCCGTTGTTAGGATTTGGAATGATCTGTACATCATTCTCTCCTTCTTTGTTTACTGATTTCACATTACTGTATTGAGAAGCTCCGTCAACATCGTACTCTACCAATCTGTAATAAGTGATACCAGAAGAAATAGAAGGATCTATGAAAGAGTACAGTTGTAGTGCACTGCTGTTTCCTTTTGCCTGTACTTTTCCAACAGGAGTGAAATTAATTCCATCCGTAGATTTTTCAACGATATAGTAAGAGCTGTTTAGTTCAGTAGCTGTAGACCATGTAACAAGTGCTCCATTACCTTGTCTTACTGCGTTGAATTCCACAAGCTCTATCGGAGCAGACGTACAACCGATGATCACTTGCATGGAAGCAGTAACCGGACAAGTGGTAAGCAATTTTATTTCAAGGTTATCGATCAGGAAGTCGTTACCGTTTGTACTGGTTGTCGGGCTCGTGTTTTTTAGTGTGATCGTACCTCCACCGGCGGCGTTGGTAGTGATCGAGTAACTAGCCTGCGCCCAGGTGGTATTGCTTGCTACTGCAGTGCCAAGAGGTGTACCATTCCAATCAGTTTCTATCGGAGTAAACGGAGCGGAAACACTACCTCTCATGTACCAATATGAAAATGAATAAGTAGTATTTGCCGATAGACCAGATACAACTATATCGAATACTTTTCCAGGAGAAGTACCACCATCTGCAATGAAGTATTGGCTTCCTTCTTCAGCCGCACCAGGGTTTGAGAAGTTTGTACACAAGTTAGTGGCAAGATTCGAAACTTTATAGTAAGCACCACTTCCGGGAGTAGTAGCGTAAGCTCCGCCAACATAGTTAGTATAACCGCCTGTAGCAGAAAAACCTGCAGGCATACCTCCTTCAAAACCACCATTGGTAAGCAGGTTGCTTCCGGTAAATGTAACGGTGCTGGAAACAGTATAGGTCGTAGTACTCACAGGAGAAACAGTGATACTTGCTGTTGTCTGTCCTCCAGGAGACCATAAGTAGGTAGGATTTGAATTCTGGGCATTAGTAGCAGTAAGTGTTACCGACTGTGATGTACAGAAAGTAATATCTGCATTATCGCCATTAATCTGCAATGGGCCTAACACCTGCAAGGTTGCAGAGGCCACGGTAGCAGCAGCATCTTTTACGTATACCGTGTAACTGCCGACAGACAAACCTGTAAAGGTATAAGTACCGGTTGTAGGAGTTACCGGGTTCCAAGGGCCGGTGCTGCTCATACTAAATTGGTAAGGTCCTTTCCCTCCTACACCGTCTACGATCAATGTACCTCCACCAGTGGAAGGGGTACAATCACTATTCAAATTATTTACACCACCCACTCTTTCTACGCTTAGTGGAATAGGAAGTACAACCCCCATTACAATATATTCCGGAGTATTTGCAGCAAGTACTCCTATGTTTCCACCGGAGATTTCAGTACCGCTTGCTGTATTACCTCCCATAGAACTGTAAGTACCATTTGCACTACTACTTTTCCCCAATCCGGTGAAAGGTGATACGGGCGCAGGTCTTTCAACGTCAGCTCCGCCATTGGTAGGCCATGCCGCGGAAGAAGAAAATGACCAGTATTCGGTATGGCTCATAGCGGTAAGTGTTGAGTTATCCGGCGATCCCTGTGAATCCTTATTGTATCCCTGTATTGTAACAGTGGTAGCTGTTTGCGTACCAGGAGGAGTGAGTTTAAAGGGAAGATAAGCACCGCCATTATTGGTACGATCTCCTACTGGAAATTTATAAACGTTTGTAGTTGCCGCCGGAATATTCCATTGTAATGGACCGTCTACGTATGCTGTAGTGCTATTGCCATTTACGACAGCCGTATTGTTCGTGTTGGTAACATTGAGAAAGTTTGTAGCAGAGGTGGTTACATAACCTGAACCTGAAATAGTATTATCGCCAAGAGTGAGAACACCAGTAGCATCAAGTTTCAGAGGACTGTTTAAGTTTAAAACTGTTCCATTGGTCACAGTTAAATTATTCAGTGTTTCTGTATACCCAGCTTTGGTAGCAACAGTAAAATTAGAAGTACCTCCTCCTGAAAAAACAACTGAAGAAGTAGTATTCACAAATAAACCTACACTTGCACCTCCACAACCACCTTCAGCGTTACAACTTTGCGCTCCTGTGTTATCAGTAAAATCGCCTGAAATTGTAGTAGTAGCTTTCGGAAGGATGAGCCTTGAATTTTTATTTACTACCAGGTTTTTGACGTGCAAACTAGTTAAGTTACTTAAATCAACTTGTCCATTGGTAGCACCACCGCTCACTCCTATGGTAAAGGTACCTGCCATGGCAAGATCCATTCCACCCGGTACCCAACCGTTACCATTATTGTAACCACCCTGCGAAGTACCGATGTTAGTAATAGATACATCATTAGGATAACCGGGAGTTGTACCAATGGTACCAGAAGCCATTGGCAGCCATAAGTTGGTAAGCGCAGTAGTACCTCCGCTGGCTGTAAATAATTTAAAGGTATTACCATTTGTGGTATAATTTAATTTGGAAATAGGTCCCCAAATAAAAGCATTACCTGTGCTGGAATATGCGTTACCATCTTTCACATCATAAGTACCATTTACACGTGTATTGACACCTGCAGTAGTAGGAAAATTCATGGTAGTACCAGTATTTACAGTAACATTATAAAGAATTGGAGCAGCCCCTGTAAAGTTCATCGTAGCCGGAGGAGAGGTTGTTGTGATAAGTGTACCTCCATCTGCATCTGTATCTCCTAATCCATCTTGAGAGTTGGCAAAGTTCCCACTTACCAAATTTATAGTAATGTCTTTTATAGCAGTGAGCGAACTAGTTCCTAATTTGAAAATACCGCTTTGCAGTGTCAATAATCCGCCGTTGGCTATTGACATATTTGTATTGACCGAGACAATATTAGATGTTCCGGGATTGATCGAAAGATTATAAAAAGTAGAAGAACTCGTGCCTCCAATATAGCTTCCCGGGCCATTCATATTTACATTACAGCCTGTACCAGCAGCAGAGAAGGTAGCATTATTAACCCAGTGACCACTTAATCCGGATAAATTGATATTAAGAATATTGCCACCACCAAAAGTATTGGCATTAAAGGTACCGTTGTTGGTCATCGTGCCAGCTATATTAAGCGTAGCGGTATGATAAACATTAAACGTAGCTCCCGCATTGACAGTCAGTTTCGCACATGATCCTGTAGCACCATCTACATTTACGTTATTTCCACCTGTAGTGGCAATAACAACGGTGTCGTTAATACCAGGAACAACGCCTCCTACCCAGGTTCCGGTAGTATTCCAAGCACCACCACTGGTGGTTGAGGTGATTACAGTTGCGTAACTGCTAATGACTGTGATAGCCATCAAAATGACCAGCATTAATCCACTTTTACTTTTTTGTAAAAACGAAATGCAAATCGAGTATAGATTGTTCATAAAAAGATAATTATATATTGGTTTGAGCATATTTTACTTTTGTTGTAGCAATACTCCTGAGATTATTACTAAATGATCAGGCTTATTGTATCTTTTAGTACTAATTTTTAATACTCGTTAATCGACTATCCTTATACAGAAATAAGTCAATTTTTTCGTAATATTATATTATTGTCTTTTATACGTATAACTACAGATAAGTGATCGGCTTTATCACATATTTTTTTTGAGTAGGTGTAGTTTATTACGCATTAATACTTGGATTATTCAAATTAAGAATATTAAAAAAGTAAAAGCTATTTATATATGAAAAATATCAATATTAATTCAAGATTATTAAATTAATGCATTGATTTTTAATAATTTATGTATGATAATTAGACAAAAAATATAAACGAAATATGCTGTGTAATATATTGATTTATGACTAAAACCTTACACATTTTTATTGCTACATTTTATATAAAAAATAGTATTATTTTAGATACGATTACTATTTTTGACCGCGTAGAATTACTATAAGGGCTGTATGTGCGATTGTAAGTTGTACTATTTTGATTAAATGGAGAATGTGGATAAAATTGCGTTATAACGCCCTTATTTCCATCAACTTTTCTTCGAATATCTCATTGGAAAGGGTGGATTTGTTCTTGATCTTCGTTTTATAGGTATAAATCGTATTGACGGAATAATCAAGAATCCTCGCAATTTTCTCATTATCGTTGATCCCTAAACGAATAAGAGCAAAGATCCTTAGCTCGGGAGGTAGCCCTCCTTTTTCACCCACTACAAACTGATCTTCCTTTTTAAAATGAGCATTGAACTGCTCAATAAATGCCGGAAATATTTTTAGAAATATAGTATCGAAAGTAGCATACAAATGTTCCCTCTCCGATTTTACGTTAATGGAATTAACAATGTCGCGGATCTCGTCAATCTTTTTTTGCGAAAGCTTTCTGTCTACTGATGTTTTTATTTTTTCAATCTTATCTACCTGTTCGGAAATGAGCTTGAAGAAACTTCCAATATATTCTTCCTTGATCCTGTTGGAGTCTTGCAGCTTCAGGTTTAGCTCCTGAAGCGCGGTATGCGATTGCTTCAATCCTTCCTGTATACGTACGCGCTTACGATCTTGAATGAAGATAATGATCGCAAAGACTATGATCACTCCCATTAGGATTCCCATGATCAACAAGTAGAGATAGAGCGCTTTTTTCTGTTCTTCCACTACGGTCAACTGCGCGTCTTCAATGATTGGAAGGATGTTGGCTACTTGTATTTTTCGGTGTCTTGCTCCGTAAAAGGAAGCATCTTCCAACGCTATTTTGATGTAACGGTGCGCACGCTCTATGTCTCCCTGCATGTATAACATGGTCGCCAACTCGCGCGTAGCAATGGTTTCACGAATTGACGAACGGATGTCTGCAATCGCTGCCTGGATCAGAAAATTTTCAGCGAGTTCTGGCTGGTGATCCAGTTGATACATAAAACTCAAACTTGAGGTAGCTTTTGCATACTGATGCTGTGTAATATTTTTCTGTTTTAAAATTTCCTGGAAGAGTGCGATAGCATTGGGAATATCCCTGGATCGCATATATCCAATGGCTTTCAGTAATAAGTATTCAATAGAATCTTTTCCGTAATAAGGCAGGGCCTTTTGCAATAGTTCATGTCCTTTCGCTAAGTAAATAGGAGAATAATATTGATCGTCTACAAATTCAGACATGCCATAATAGGATCTTGCATAAGCGGCATAATATTGTGCTTTGATCGGATCGGTAAGCGTCTCCGGCTCAATAATAGAAAGGGTATCCAACGCTTCCTTATACATTCCAGCAGAAAATAAAGTGATGCTTATTTTGATTTTCGCTTGTTGAATTTTTTGCTTATCTCCTATCCGATAAGCCGTTTTTAATAATTCATTCGCATATACAAAAGCAGAATCGTATACATAAGGTTTGTATTCTTCGAAAATTTGTTCTCTTAGTTCGTATTGCGAAAGCAATTCGTTCTTCTTTACGTAAACGGCCAGAATACTTTTCAGCGAATCAAGGCGCGCTATTTTTTGGCTTTCATAATACTGTCTTTGGGCAATCTCTTTGTCGAGTTCATCTAACAAATCGCTGGTTTTTGAAAGAGGGTAAGAGGTAAAACTGTAAAGACAGCCTAACAAGAGTAAAAGACTGAATCTCATTTTTTTGTATTTTCATTAAAACTAATATATTTAAAATGTTTCGCAAAATAACCCTATTGATATTTTTACACTAAGTTCATTTTTGTTAGAAATTGAAGTTCTATACACTATTCCGATCATATTTTTTTTGACCACAACAAAAGGTAAAATGGCTATATATGTTTTTTACTCTTACTATTCTTTGTATTGTGAAAACAAAAAATCAAAGCTTTATCTCTTGCGCAAAGGATGCATTTAAAATTTATCTGCAATTAATTTTTTACTAATGAACATGCCTGTAGCAGTTCCCGAGTATACTGCGTGTGCTACTGTCCGCATGCCCGATGCATTGTCGCCACAGGCATAAACATTGGGTATGGTTGTTTCGAAAAGTTCTGTTTTTATAAATCCGTCTTCTGTCAAGGCACAGCCCAACGCTTCCGGTATTTTACAATGTTGTTCGAAAGGTGCCTTTACATACATTGCGTTCAAATGTGTAGTGGCAGCATTGTCTTTAAATACAATGTGCTGAAGCTGTCCGTGTTGATGCGCTAACCGGACGATCTCTTTTTCTACGATTGCGATATGATGTTGTTCCAGTTTCGCCTGTTGTTCTGCTTTTAAGGTAGAAGGTCCATTCGTAAAGAGCGTCAGATCTTTTGTCCAATTGGAGATCAGCTTTACTAATTCAAAAGCCACGTCTCCATTGGCTAAAATTCCGGTCTTCTGCTCTCTTATTTCATAGCCGTGGCAATAAGGACAATGAACGGCAGAAATCCCCCAGCATTCTGCCAGCCCTTCTATGGATGGCAAAATATCGCGTATGCCTGTAGCGAAGATCAGTTTACTGCCTTTAAACTCTTCGCCGGAGGTAGTGGAGATCGTAAAGCCATTGCTCGTCTGGAAGCCTTTGTCAGCAATGCCTTCGAAGAAAGAAATAGTTTTGTATTGTTGCACTTGTTCTTTGGCAATGGCTGAAATTTTTCCAGGCGTTTGTCCATCTTGTGTCAAAAAATTATGCGAGTGGGGAGTTTGCCGGTTACATGGTTTTTGGCTGTCGATGATGAGTACTTTTTTTAATGCTCTTCCAAGGGCCATCCCTGCGGCGAGCCCGGCATAACTTCCTCCTATGATAATTACATCATAATCATTTGTTTCCTGCATATTGATTTAATGGTTTGTTGTTTCGAGAAATATAGATCTGCCAGTGGCAAATACAATTCAGGCCACTAACATGTTGTTTAGTAGAAACGTTCTTTGGTACAGTAAAAGTTATACAGAAGATTTTCAGCAAAACTCTGTGATTAATTATTTATATTAGAGTGGAAATTTTTATGAGAATAGGGTTAGCGATTTTATTTTTTCTTTTTTCGTTTGCGACACGCGCGCAACATGATACTTCTTATTATGAATCTTATTTCAACAAGGTCACGGCACGATTTTATTCTTCAAATAAATCGACCACACTAGTCATGAAAAATATTGACAATATTTACCATTTGTCTTATCATCCTAATACTACTTATAACCTGGGAATCGGCGCTACTTACAAATCCATCACCGTGAATCTGGGTTTTGGATTGATAAACCCCGGTCAGGAACGTGGTAAAACGCGTTACCTGGATGCACAATTTCATAAATACGGAAGAAAACTAGTGTTCGATCTATTCGGACAGTTTTATCGAGGATATTTTCTTACTCCCAAAGGATTCGGAAACTACAACGGACAATACTATGTTCGTCCTGATATAGAAGTAAATGAGCTTGGGGGATCCATGCAATATGTATTTAATCACAAACATTTTTCATATGGTGCTTCTTTTCTTCAGGACGAGTGGCAAAAAAGATCTGCTGGTTCTTTTTTGTTAGGGTTGGAAATTTATACAGGTAATGCCGTTGCCGACAGTTCGCTTTTCCCAACAGCAATAGATAAAAATGTTGCAGCACGAAATTATAAACGTGTTAATTTTATTCAGCTGGGTCCAAGCGTTGGATATGCTTATACCTTCGTTTTTAAAAAGCATTTTTTTCTGACAGGAGCTGCTTCTGTAGGTTTTGATGTAGGACATATGATGATCAAAAAAAATACGCAGAGCCTGGATGTCTCAGGATTGACCAACACCACGCTTTTTCGCATCGCTACAGGATACAATTCCAGGGTTTGGTCAATTAGTCTTTATTATATTACAAACAATGTGCAACTAGCGCACCATCCTTCAGGCGAGCAGGTACAGCTCAATACAAATAATCTTCGCCTCAATTTTATTCGCCGCTTCTCGCCTGGGAAAAAAGTAAAAAAATATTTGAAGGTGATAGAACATTGATTTGATAATATGACTATCCGTTTGTCTGAACTAAACCAGCGCGAGTAGGCAGAATTTATTTGTTGTTGGTATTTTTTACTGCGCTGTTTTGCCAACATCAAAATTATTATTATTGTCGTGGCGGCTCATTGAATAGTGCCCAGTACATACCAAGATCTGTTACAGCTTTGTTGAAATTTTCAAACCCTACTGGTTTTACGATATAGCTATTGACGCCTAGTTCGTAGCATTCGCTGATGTCAGGATCTTCTTTGGAAGAAGTGAGTACAACGACAGGAATTTTCCGGGTGTTCTCAATCGATTTTATCTTGCGTAGTACTTCGATCCCTCCTACCTTGGGCATTTTCAGGTCGAGTAGAATTACTTTGGGTTTGATCTCTATATCCCGCTCTTTATAAGGGCCGGTGCCTAAAAGAAAATCCAGTGCCTCTGCCCCGTTTTTAAGATGGATGATACGGTTAGAAATATTATTCTTGGTCAATGCCCGGATGGTCATTTCTGCGTCGCTCATATTGTCTTCTACAAGAAGAATTTCTAGGATAGGGTTGTTGTTGGTCATAATTTTCGGAAAGGTTTATATAGGTAATGAAAAGTAAAACGTTGCGCCCTTGCCCACAGCTGCTTCGGCCCATACCCGGCCTCTATGTTTGTGAATGATACGTTGTACGATTGCGAGCCCCACGCCCGTGCCTTCAAACTCTTCGTTGGAATGAAGTCTTTGAAAGATTCCGAATAATTTGTGTACATACTGCATCTCAAATCCAACACCGTTGTCTTTTACAGAATAGATTGTTTCGTTGTCTTTTTGTTGAAAGGAGATCTCTATCTCGGGGTTAGAATTTTTGGAGGAATATTTGATCGCGTTTGAGATCAGGTTTACTAATACTTGTTTTAGCAGCGTATAATCAGCTTGTGCCGGAGGCAAATCATAAATATTAATTTTCGGAATTTCCTGGCCGGAGTGTGAGAGCTCCTGTAAAATTTCTTCTACCAGGTTGTTCATATTTACCGTAGATTTCTGGATGTCTTTTCTCCCTAATCGAGAAAAGACCAACAGATCGTCAATGAGTGTGCCCATGTGTTTGGCATTGTACTGGATCATCGACAACATGCGGAGTCCTTCCTGGTCGAGTGCCTGGTGATAGTCTTCTTCCATCATCCTGGCATAGCCGTCTACAGCTCTTAAGGGTGAGCGCAAGTCGTGTGATACGGTGTAGGTGAAGGCATTCAGCTCTTTGTTCACCATCAGCAACTGCTCGTTGGATTCCAATACAATTTTGTTTGCTTGCTTCAGCTCTTCGGTACGTTCGATCACTTTTTGTTCGAGACTTTCATTGAACTGCAGGATCTGGGCTTCTACATTTTTCCGTTCAGTGATATCGATGGAAAGAATAAGGATTCCTTCTGGTACGGGTTGCATGCTTAGCTGAAACCATCCGGATTCTTTAGATATACCCGGATAAGTAAATTGAGTTTCCAGATGGATTGGTTTCCGTTCTTTCATACACCATTCAAGTGTGTGAAAGAGTACGCTATCCTCTATACCTGGGTAGATCTCCATCATCGTATGGCCAAGCAGCTCTTCCTTAGTCAATGCTCCCTGAATTACTACTGCATCGTTGATATAGATATAACGCCAGTCAAATCCTATGATCTGAATTCCTTCCATCATTTGATCAAGCGTAGAGATATATTTGTTTTTGCTGGCTACCAGTTCGGCCTTTTGTTCGGCTACTCTCATTTCCAGTGCGGTGTTGGCTAGTCCTATTTTTTCAGACTGCATGTATACTTCCATTTCCATCTGCTGATTGCGAGAAAGCACTCCCTTTTTATAATTGTCGGAGCTTTTATGTTCTTTTTGCATCTGGATAAATTCGGTGATGTCTTCAACCCGATGAATGATGTATTTTATTTCACCGTCGGTTCCCAACACCGGCTTGTTTAATGGGCTCCAGTAGCGTTCTTCGAAAATTCCGTTTGGTGTTTGTACATCGTATTTTTGAACAGACATCCGGTGTTTCGTTTTGGTATTTAAAACTTGCTGAAGAGAAGCATGAAGATTAGAAACACCGTTCGCATCGTTATCACCGGGATTGTCGGGGAAAACGGTAAAAATATTTTTCCCAATGATATTTTCTCTTTGGGTCATGGTAGCTTCCAGATAAGCATTGTTGGCTCCGGCGATAGTGAGGTCGGGTAAAAGTATCAAGTATAACCCCGGAGATGCTTCAAATAAAAGCTGAAAATCGGCAACTGGTATCATAAACAGTGTTTTTCAGTACGAGAAAAATAGCAAGAACTTATAAGCCTGTCAATTAGTAGAAATACTTACGACTCAAAGCCAAAATAGAAACCACAACTTCCAAAAACACAAGCGTATTTTGAAAGTTAGAAATTGTTAGGTAGAATTTATATCCTGTAAGCTTATTTAAAAAGTAATTCCAAACTTAATCCCGGAGTTGATCTGAAGTTGATTGGATGCGTATCCTTTAGGGTCTGAAGTTTGCAGCATATAATAGATATATACCTTCGGAGATTGTTCAATCTGTTTGAATTTATTTTTATCCATATAAACGGAAAGTGTGGTCTGATTAAAATTGTTTCCGTCTGCAGCTTGCAATACTGCGTTGTTGTACGTAAACAAAGAATCGGTGATCGTACCGTTGTTATCTGCAAAGTAGATCTGCACAGCGCCGGTCACAGGAAAATTACTTTTAAGCACCATCTTAAATTCTACATAATCCACGTCGCCGCTATAATTGCTTATATAGGAACCCAGCTTAAAATCTGCTTTGACCGTGTCGGCCATAGTAAATACAGGAATTGTGTAGGGAAGAGAATCTTTTAACGTGAGTGTGGTTTCAAAAACGGGAAAGGCAAAAGAGCGCTCGGTGCTATAATTGATATTTTTAAAATCTTCAAGATCTTTTTTATAACAACCGGATAGGATTAAGAACATCAACCCTGCAACAACCACTGACCACCCTCTGTTCATATAGATTTTAACGTAAAAAAAAAATATTTAGTTTATGATAACTTAATTAAAAAATACAAGCTTGTACATTTTTGCCGGCGCACTCACAATTTTTTAGTGGAAAAAATGTTATGTGACTTTTACAAGTACAGATAAACGATTTTTTGTAGAATCCATGAGCATATAACGGCCTTTGACAATTCGTACAAGCTTGCTTATCAAAGTTAGATGTTTTATTGGAAGTATCTATTTTTTGAGATAATTTATTTGTGAAAAAATTGGAGCTGGTATACTGCCAGCTCTTGACTGTCATTCAGAAGTATTTTATACGAAATTTGCACAACTTTTAATGCTTTCTTTTCTGAGTTTCTGCTAAAATTCTTGTGATATCAGTAGTGGAATTTCTAATCACGAATGACAATCACATTTATCCAGTATCAGTTTTTCAACACTCTATCAAACATCCCTACCACCAATCCATAGCAATCCTTTGCCAGTGAAGGGTTGTAGCGGTCTCCCTCATCGCGCATAAAGGCATGTACAGCATTAAATTCGTGCCAGGTGAAATTTGTATTTTTCCTGGTAAGCTCTTGGTAAATTTTAGTTCTTCCTTCTGCAGGCACATGTGGATCTTGTCTTCCCCAAAGCATCATCATTTCTCCCTTGATCTCTCCAATGCGCTCGAATGTATCACATTCTCCATTTTTGCCCAGCGTACCGGAATGAATATCGGTTGCATAAAAACAAGCCGAAGCCTCGATCGCCGGATTTAATGCAGCGCGGAAGGCTAGATGTCCTCCCAAACAAAAACCAATACTGCCGAATCGTCCTGAGCAGTTTTCCTGTTCTTTCATATATTCCACGATTGCTGCCAGGCCTTGATCGTAGCTGGAAACTGGGGTATCTATTTTTAATTGATTTCCGACTTCCTTACCGGCATCATCATATCCTAGCACGGTGCCTGCTTTCAAATGTTGATGGTAAACTTCCGGAAGTGCTACAATAAATCCATGTCCGGCCATTACCGCTGCCGAGCGCAGGATCGGACCGGTGAGCTGAAAAATTTCAGAATACAGAACAAGACAAGGATATTTCCCTTTTTCCTTTGGTTGTAACAATACTACACGCATTTCTCCTGTAGGAGTAGAAAGCATAACGGAGGTTTCAGTAATGATCATCTTTCAGTTTGAAGTTTAAGGTTTAAAGTTCTTAGTTTAAAAGATAAAGTCAAAGTTATTTACCATTTTAACTTTTTGCACTCCTTGCCAGATATAGCGATCCTTATCTTTAAATAATATGTGTAAAATAAAAAGGCTGGGTGGTTGCCCGAACTTCATTTGTATTGGGGATGTTTTTTATTGGAAAGAAGGCAAAGAGCTCGCAAAAAGGAGCAAAAAAAATCAGGAGTGGAAAAACTTTATACTTTACTCTGACATTAAAAAATTAATTTTAACTTTAATACTCCAATAACGTTAGATTGAACATTCAACTTTAAACTTTATCGAATACAATGGAACTGTTAGAAATACCAATCAAGGATCCCCGTTCAATGGGCGTGAAATTTTCTCCGCAAGGTGCGCTTACTTTACATGGTGTTTCCTGTGATGAAGATCCTAAGCCATTGTATCAAAAGCTTAAAGATTGGGTAAAAGGATACAAAGACAAACCAGCAGAGAAAACAGAATTTTTTATCCGATTAAAATACTTCAATACCAGCAGCGCACGTTGCATACTGGAATTGATCCAGGAGCTCACACCGCTCTCTAAAACAGGGAAATCATTGGTTGTTACCTGGTATTATGAAAACGGCGATGAAGATATGCTTGAAACCATCCGCGCTTTTGAAGAATTGATCAACCATAAAATAGAGCCGGTAGTGATTGAATCTTATTCGAGAGGGTAATACAAAGTTTTGAATTATGAGTTATGAATGTTGAATTAACTCATAATTCAACATTCATAACTCATAACTTAGTCTGCTCGGAGTCTCCCGAAGCCCGAACGTAAAATTTAATAGGAGTTTTACCAGGGGACTCCGAGCTTGTAAAAAAAACCTCCGCATTTGATACCAACAGCTCAGAGTCCCCTGCAAACGTTTCTACTAAACAAATAATCTCAGGACGCGGGAGACTCTGAGCGAACAAAACTCATAATTCAACATTCATAACTCATAACTTATCTATACTCCTTCTTCCAGGTATTTCGCTGTTTTTCTACATCCTCCATTACATTGTACACCGAACGGATCCAGTAGTTTTTGATCCCAATGCCGCGGGCCTCGCCGTACATGCGCTTGGAGAATAGTACTTTTTGAGTAGCAATGTCAAAATAGACTACGTTCATTACTCCTTTTTCGTCGTACTTATCAAACTTTTCAATTATAAATACGATGCCTGTTCCGCTTTTCTGTTCGAGCTTATAAGCGCTTACACAAGATTGTATTTCTTCAGGTGTCAACTCTTTGGAATACATATCCAGGATTAGCAGTTTGGAGGCATCCATATCCTGGTTCACGGCATCGGTAGCAGACAGGTTGTAGTAAACTTTGGAAACACCGAAAAATTTTTCCAGGTTATATTTCTCCGGCTCGCTGACAATGGTTCTGTTCCAGGCACGGAAATAAATTTTTTGGATATCGAATCCGTTTTTAATTCCGGCATCGTTGAACTGGGAAAAATTGCCCACCATTTTTGATTTGGAAAAATCCAGTCCATACCAATAAACTTCAGTCGCTTCAAATGGATTGCCAGATTGCGCTAAGCCTCTGCCGGCTATCGCCAGCATTAGCAGCATAAAATAAATTTTCGTTTTCATGATTTAAAAATTAAAAGGTGTTTGTTAGTTTAAATTACGATGCCGGATACCAGATACCTGATAAAAATATATCGATGTTAGTTATCCGGTATCCGGTATCTTTTTAAACAGCTGTCTTATAGAATAAGTTTCAAACCGGCAATGCTGTAGATAGCTTGATCTCTCCCATTACAAACAAGCTATGTGTGCTGCCGATGTTTTCAATGGAGGCAAGTTTATTCATAATAAATTTTTGATACTCTTCCATATCTTCCACTACTACCTTTAGCATAAAATCATATTCTCCGGAAATATTATAGCATTCCATTACTTCAGGAAGCGCTACTATGTCTTTTACAAACTTCTCTCCGATCTGCTTCGCATGCTGACGCAGCGTGACATTGCAAAATACCACCAATCCTTTTTTAATTTTTTTCTTATCCAGGATTGCTACATATTTTTGAATGTATCCTTCCCGCTCCATGCGTTTGATGCGCTCGTATACAGGTGTAGGCGTGAGATTCAGTTTTGCGGCCAGCTCTTTTGTAGTGGTCAGCGCGTTTTCCTGAAGTTGCTTCAGAATTTTTTTGTCGATGGAATCCAGTTCGTGCATAGATTAGATAAATTTTCTTTTATAAAAGGTTTTTTTGACTCTGTTTTAGAATAATAATCTTTTAATTTATTTAAAATAAAGATATATTACTAATATAACGACTATTTTAAAGATATATATTCCTATAATATACTTTTGCGAAGATAATAAATCTTTATAAAATATTTTTAACGGTCAAAACAATGCTAACAAATAATTTAGGATACCCGAGGATCGGAAGTCGTCGGGAATTGAAAAAAAGCGCTGAGCTCTTCTGGGCTGGAAAATCAAGTCAGAAAGATTTGCTTGAAACTGGAAAAATCATTCGTCGTGAAAACTGGCTTCTACAGCGGGATACAGGTGTAGAGCTTATACCCTCCAATGATTTTTCATTTTACGACCAGGTATTGGATATGTCGATGATGGTAAACGCCATACCCGAACGCTATCATTCTATCATTCTTCAGGAAGGCAATACCGAACTGGATCTTTATTTCGCAATGGCTAGAGGTTATCAGAAAAACGGCGAAGATATTATTGCCATGGAAATGACGAAGTGGTTTGACACCAACTATCATTATATCGTGCCGGAGTTTAAAAAGAATCAGCCTTTCAGCTTGCTTTCAAAAAAAGCAGTGGATGAATTTCGCGAAGCCAAACAATTGGGCATTCATACCAAACCTGTGCTGATTGGGCCTGTGTCGTATTTGCTGTTGGGTAAAGAAAAAGAAAAAGGGTTTCACCGCATCGAACTGATCCGGAATTTACTTCCGGTGTACGAAGAACTGCTGGAAGCTTTGCAGGAACAAGGCGCCGAATGGATACAGCTCGATGAGCCTTTCCTGGCAATGGATCTAAGCGATGCAGAGAAAAAAGCATATCACTATGTGTACGATCGTTTGCGGAAAAAATTTCCTTTCCTGAAAATCATGGTCGCTACTTATTTTGATTGTACCGGTGATAACCTTGGCCTGGCGATGGTACTTCCTGTAAACGCCTTGCACGTCGACCTGGTGCGCTGTCCTTCGCAGTTGGACGATATACTTCAAACCTCTTTTACTTTATCAAAAACTATTCTTTCGCTGGGAATTGTAGACGGAAGAAATATCTGGAAAAATGATTTTTCAAAATCACTCGCCTTCATTCACAAAGCTACTGCCGCCCTGGGAGAAGAAAGGATCATGATCGCGCCTTCCTGTTCACTGCTGCACAGTCCTTGCGATCTCGAGCTCGAAAAAGATGAAGCGGTATTGACCAAAGAAATTAAAAACTGGATGGCTTTCGCCAAACAAAAAATAGAAGAGATCGTCACGCTCAAAAAGATCGCCACCAAGGCGCTCAGCGACGATGTCTCTGAAAAATGGAAACAAAACCACGAAGCGATCGAAAGCAGAAGATCTTCATCGCTTATTCATAAAAATGCTGTGAAGGAAAGAGTGACAGCGATCAGTGAAAATGATAGCAGAAGAAAAAATAATTTTTCCATTAGACAGAAAAAACAGGAAGAAGCACTTGGCCTTCCTTTGTTCCCAACCACGACCATCGGCTCTTTCCCTCAAACCGACGAGGTAAGAGCGCTACGGGCAAAACTTAAAAAAGGAGAACTTACGCTTCAGGAATATGAAGTAAAAGTAAAAGAAGAGATCGACCGCTCTATTAAATGGCAGGAACAGATCGGCATTGATGTGTTGGTACACGGAGAATTCGAACGCAATGATATGGTGGAATATTTCGGTGAACAATTGGCCGGTTATGTTTTCACTCAAAATGGCTGGGTGCAGAGCTACGGCTCACGTTGCGTAAAGCCTCCGGTGATCTATGGAGACATCGAACGTAAAACGCCTATGACTGTACAATGGTCGTCTTACGCACAAAGCAAAACAAACAAGTTGATGAAAGGTATGCTCACCGGTCCGGTGACGATCCTTCAATGGTCTTTCGTACGCGACGATCAGCCACGCGAGACTACGACGATGCAACTAGCACTGGCCATTCGCGATGAAGTGACAGATCTTGAGAACGCCGGTATCCAGGTGATCCAGATTGATGAACCTGCGATCCGCGAAGGGCTTCCTTTACGCAAAGAGCAAAGACCTGCATACCTGGAATGGGCTGTGAGAGCGTTCCGCATCAGCGCTTCCGGGGTGAAAGATGAAACGCAGATCCACACGCATATGTGTTACTCAGAGTTCAACGACATCATTAGTCATATCGCTGCGATGGATGCAGATGTGATCACGATCGAGACCTCGCGTTCTCAAATGGAATTGCTGGATGCTTTTGCAGAGTTTAATTACCCGAATGAGATCGGGCCTGGCGTGTACGATATTCATTCGCCGCGGGTGCCTTCAGTAGAGGAGATCACCGAACTGTTGAACAAGGCCTTGAACGTGATTCCGGCAAGAAATCTTTGGGTGAATCCTGATTGTGGTTTGAAAACAAGAAAATGGCCGGAGACGGAATTGGCACTGAAGAATATGATCGAAGCGACGAAGCAGCTCCGCAAGAAAGTTACGATAGCTGTATAGAGTGATGAATTATGAGTTATGAATGTTGAATTAAGATCAGGGAGTCATTAATTTATAATTCATAACTCATTTTTTTTGGTAAAGTCCTCATTTTTAACCAAATTAAGCCTATTAGAAAAAATATATGTGAAAACATTAGATGTTATAACATGTATTTTATATTTTTGTCTTGTTATCAAAAAACAAAAAAGGAAAACTAATTTTTAAACATTAAAACCAATACAATTATGTCAGCGACAAAAACACTTACTAAATGGGCAATTGATCCTACACACTCCGAAGTTCAATTCAAAGTAAAACACCTGGTGATCTCTACAGTAACCGGTAACTTCAATGTATTTCAAGGAACGGTACAGAGTGAGAACGAAGATTTCTCCGATGCAAATATCTTTTTTGAGATCACAGTAGACAGTATCGACACCAACCAGGCACAGCGTGATGGTCACCTGAGATCACCGGATTTCTTCGATGTAGAAAAATATCCCACGATCAAATTTGAAGGTACTTCGTTTCAAAAAGTAAAAGGAAATGAATACAAATTGAAAGGTGATCTGACAATCAAAAACGTAACCAAACCAATTGAATTGAACGTAGAGTACGGTGGATCTGCTACCGATTTCTATGGCAATAAAAAAGCAGGTTTCGAAGTGACAGGTAAGATCAACCGTAAAGAATACGGACTTACCTGGGATGGTATTACAGAAGCCGGCGCTATTGTGGTGGGCGAGGAAGTGAAGTTAAACCTGAACATTCAATTGGCACAGCAAGCTTAATCATAAAATTTGAATTCTAAGAAAAAACTGGTAGATTATACTTAGATTAATTAGCAAACAAACCAAGATGCAGCGATCTGTTTTATAAAAAACAGATCGCTGTTTTTTTTTGTCATTCAGAAGGAACCTTGTGCAAAATCTGCACAAGGTTCCTTCTGAATGACAAAAGATCATACTTCTTTTCATTCGATCGCTGTAATCCAGTTCAGACCTTCGCCTTATACGACCAAGTAATTCTGAACACTGCCACCTGGTCGCCTGCCTCGTCTGTGCCTACGCTGGTGGCTACTACTGTTCTCCCCTCTCCTGTTGATTTGCTTTCTTCGATCGCTTTGGAAATAGCTACGCCATCTTGGCAAGTGAATTTTATTTTGCCTACTGCTTTCTTTGTGAACGAGGCTTCCATCCCGATCACAAGCATAGAAACGCGTGGTGTAGATTCATACACGCAGGCTATTCCCAGCGCGCCCGAGGCGAGCTCTCCCGCCATCGCCAGGCAGGCGAAGTAGATGGAATGAAATGGATTTTGAGTAAGGTATTTGTAGCGGATCGAAACTACTGCTTTTTGTTCATCGAGTTCTTCTATTTTCAATCCCGCAAGTAGTCCCATAGGGAGTTTGCGAAGCATGAAAAGTTTAAGTTTGACCGGATGACGAAGTGTGCTATATATTTTTTTCATAATGAAGATCGTAATGCATGTTTTGAGATAATATGTTTATAAATTGAAAATCAAGGTTTAACACAAACGAAGTATATGCATCTCTGGGTATTTTAATTATTTTTCCTAAATAAATATAATTTACGGCCATAATTTCAGACAAAAATGGGATAATTACGTACAATTAGTCGACTTAGTGAATACCTAAAATGCTTAGAATTATTTTTTTTATTCTTATTGGGATGGGGATCTCGTTGACTGGGTCGCAGGCTCAGGTATATAAACCTACGTTGAGCTTTCAGCATCTTAAATTGAGTACGGGCCATTCGGAAACCACCACCCGCTTTATTGGCGAAGATGCCTGGGGATATCTGTGGATCGGCACCGACGACGGGTTGAATAAATACGATGGCTATTCTTTTACTTCTTACCGCAACGACTTTACTAATCTCTATTCCATTTCCAATAACGACAACAAAGATTATCTTCTGGATTCCAAAGGAAATATCTGGATCGCTACGCGTAATGGACTGAACTTGTATGATCCGGTATTGGATCGTTTTTACAATTACCGTTCAAAGCGTTATGCCTGCTTTACAAGTCTTGACGGCGATGTAGAAAGTATTGCTGAAGATGAGAATGGCAACGTTTGGGTTTCTTTAGGTAGTGAAGGTCTTTTCAAAATAAACGCGCTTGATGAACCTGCTGAAAAATTTGTTTTTCATTCTTCCAGCAATGCGCAAAAGCTCTATGGCATCACGAGTGATGGCCGCGGACATCTTTGGGTAGGAACACGCGATGGATTGCTGAAATTTGACATTGCCAAAGGAACCTTTGAAGATCTGCGTCCTCTCTATGGTACGGGCTATCAGATAAAAAATATTTTGTTTGAAAACGACTACGATCGCTTGTGGCTATGCACTACCGATGGCATGAAGATCATTGATCTTAACACAGGGAAAATGAAAGAATACCGTCATGATTTTTCTCAATCCAATTCGATCAGTGGAAATAACGTAGTAAGGGTGGTGCGGTATGAAAAACAAAATTACCTGATCGCAGTAGACGGTGGCGGAATCGATTATTTCGATCTTAAGAACGAACGGTTTTATCATTATACCAGTGACAACGAAGGACAGATCAGCGCCAACAACGTGACTTGTTTATACAAAGATTCCAAAAACAATATCTGGATCGGTATCTTTATGAACGGTGTTGATTATTCAAACGCGCAAACGAATATGTTTGTGATGATGAGAAATAATCCTCTTTCCGAAAGGGCTTTGAAGAAAGGGATCGTTACCAATTTTTTGAAAGACCGGAATGGTAATCTCTGGGTAGCAACGGATGGTGGCGGGCTTTTTGTAAAATATAAAAATTCGGACGGCTACGTTTCTTTTAATCCATATCCTGCTCAATATAATTTTACCAGTTATCCCGCACTTACGCTTGCGGAGGATCAAGACGGGCTTATCTGGGTGGGTACGCACGGCGGTGGCTTGATCGCGCTGGATATGGAGCGGAAAAGCATTCAGCGGTTTGTCTACGATCCTCATAACAGTAATACGATTAGTAATAATAATATTCGCAGTGTGCTGGTTGACCGGGAAAATAATATCTGGATTAACGGATTATATTATAGCGGGATCAGTGTATATAACAAAAAAACAAAACTATTTAAGCATTATAAACATCAGCCCAATCAAAAAAGATCACTCCTCTCCGATTGGAACCAACGGATCTTTCAGGATTCACGGGGTACGATCTGGCTGACGAGTTTTAAAGGGCTCAATCGTTATAATCCGAAGCAGGACGATTTTACTCCATTCTATTTCAAATCCAACGTCTATGCGCCTTATGCGTGTAATAACTTAATGGATCTTACAGAAGGCAGTGACTCCAACCTCTGGATTGGTACAGTGGGTGCCGGGTTGATTTGTTTTAACCCTCAAAAATCAACCTACCGCATTTACTCGATCGAGCATGGATTGTCGGGAAATTCTGTAAACGGTATTATTGAAGACAATAATAAAAATCTTTGGCTTGAAACTAATAATGGGATCACCAAATTTAACATCGTTACACGACAGGCTACGCCTTACACGACACAGGATGGAATTCCTCCTTTCCCATTTTATCTTAGTTCGACCTACAAAGATGAAAAGGGAAGAATTTATTTAGGAAACAGTAAAGGATATCTGATCGTCAATCCTTCGGTTAATAATCATAATTTTTCTTTACCACCTGTAGTGATCACCGATATAGAAATATTTGGCAAACCGCTGAAGAAGTATTACAAAAATCCTGATTCTACTATTCACGTAAGTTATCTGAAAGAGATCCGTCTTAATTATTCTCAAAATGAAATTGAGATCAACTACGCTGCGCTCAACTTTGTAAATTCGCAGCGCAACCAGTACGCTTATATGCTGGAAGGTTTTGATAATACCTGGCGCTATGTAGGCGCACTGCGTCATGCAAAATATACCAACTTAAATCCGGGTACTTATATATTCCGCGTGAAAGGCTCCAACAACGAAGGATTGTGGAATGAAACAGGCGCTTCTATTAAGATCGTGATCTCTCCTCCCTGGTGGAAGACCTGGTGGTTTGTAGTCATTGAACTTCTACTGCTGATAAGTGTTTTGTACCTGATCTATTATTTAAGGGTCAGAAGAATTCGTAGAAAAAATGAACAATTGGAGCAAGTAGTACTGAGTCGCACCGAAGAATTAAGACAAAGCAACGAACAGCTGGAAACCTTTATTTACAGGGCTTCTCACGATATCAAAGGTCCCCTGCGCTCGATCATCGGGTTGACGCTGGTAGGGCAAAAAGATGTGACCGATGAAACATCGCTGGTGTATTTCGGCCATATTTTGAAAAGTACTCAAAAGCTGGATAAACTTTTGGCCGATCTTTTGGAGCTTACAAAAGTAAAAGAAGCAAAGGTATCCAAAGAAAAAATAAACTTTCGTGAAATGATCAACGAAGCGCTGGCTAAGTTTGAACATATGGAAGGTTACGACAAGTTGAATATAACTGTGATGGTGAAAGAGAATACCGAGTTTTATTCAGATAAAAAACTTTTGAATTCTATTATCCAAAACCTCATCGAAAACCCTATCAAATACCAGGATCCACGCAAGGAGAACTGCTACCTGGATATTTCAGTTACGATCGAAGAAAAACGGGTAGAGCTTAAATTTTCAGATAATGGAATAGGAATTCCTTACGAGATCCAAAACCGTGTGTTTGAAATGTTCTTCAAGTCCAGCGAGCGTTCCGGAGATACCGGGTTGGGACTTTATATCGTAAAAACCTCGGTAGAAAAACTAAACGGTCATATCATCCTGGACAGCAAGCCTGGCATAGGCTCGGTGTTTACGATCACTTTCCCTCAATAGCCTGTTTCAGATCTTCGATCAGGTCTTCTACCTCTTCTACTCCCACGCTAAGTCGAATCAACGAATCTTTCAAACCAGCTTTTTCACGTTCCGCTTTTGGAATGCTGGCATGTGTCATAGAAGCCGGATGTCCGCAAAGCGATTCTACTCCACCTAATGATTCTGCCAGAGAGAAAAGTTTAAAACGCTCCAACACGTTCATCGTTTCTGCAATATCATCGCCTTTGAGTGTGAACGATAACATCCCTCCAAAATCTTTCATCTGCGTTTTTGCGATTGCGTGGTTTTTATGTGTACTGATCCCGGGATAATATACTTTATCTACTTTCGGATGAGAAGCCAGGAATGATGCGATCTTTGAAGCATTCTCGCAATGCGCTTTCATGCGAAGATGCAAGGTTTTGATCCCACGAAGCACAAGGAAACAATCCTGCGGCCCCGGTACCGCACCACATGCATTTTGCAGGAAGGCCAGCGAATCGTGCAGTTCTTTTTTGTTGACCACGATAGCACCCATTACCACATCGGAATGCCCGGCAAGGTATTTTGTAACAGAGTGCGCTACAATATCAGCGCCCAGGTCTAATGGGTTTTGAAGATAGGGTGTAGCAAAGGTATTGTCTACCACCGTGAGAATATTTTTAGCTTTCGCCAATTTGCATACCGCTGCAATATCCACGATGTTCAGCAAAGGGTTGGTCGGTGTTTCGATCCAGATCATTTTTGTATGTTCGTTGATCTGCGCTTCGATGTTTTTAATTTCATCCATCGCTACGAAATGAAATTTAATTCCAAAACCTTCGTACACTTTAGTGAAAATGCGGTAAGTGCCGCCATAGAGATCGTTGGTAGAGATCACTTCATCACCAGGTTTCAGAAGTTTTAGCAACGTGTCAGTAGCCGCCATTCCGGAGGCGAAACAAAGACCATACTGACCATTTTCCAGGGCAGCAATATTTTTCTGAAGCGCAGTGCGCGTAGGGTTGTGTGTACGGGAGTATTCGTATCCTTTGTGCTTGCCCGGAGAAGCTTGCACATAAGTAGACGTTTGGTAAATAGGAGTCATGATGGCTCCTGTAGATGGATCAGGCTCTACGCCTGCGTGTATGGCTTTGGTTCCGAATTTCATAGGGTTAAAGGTAAAGGATTAAAGTTTAAAGATCAAAAAATAGATGGTGGGATGATGCATCGATTTTTGCTGGCAAAGATGCCAGCAAAAGAAAGATTCACTTGTTATAACCATTTATAAATTCCGTATTCATAACTATAATAATCTTACCTTTGTGCATGTTTTCTGAAATTTTAAAAAAGAACCGTTCCTCTTTATTTCTGTTATTGGTAATGCTGTTGTTGCCTGTCTCGGTAAGTTCCGGCAGCATTTTTTATTTGTCGCGTTATGAAGACACGATCCAACAATTTTCTTTTTCCCAATGGTTGCTCTTTTATTGCATCACGGCTTTGACAATGGCCCTGGCGCTTACGCCTACTACATTTATCGCGTTGGTTACCGGTTATTTTCTCGGTTGGAATGGATTGTATGGTTTAGTGCCTTCTTATTTATGTGCTTCGCTGCTGGGCTATATGCTGGCTTGGGGAATTGACAGAGGAAATTTTTTCGAACAGATCCGTGCCAATAAAAAAGTAGATGGGTTAATGGAAAATCTTCGCAAAGATGAATTCTGGGTGATCTTCTTTTGCCGCCTCTCTCCTGCTTTGCCTTTTGCGATGATGAATGTTTTTTTATCTTTTATGAAAGTAAAAATGAAAAACTATGTCGGCGGAAGTCTGTTCGGTATGTTGCCGCGCACGCTGCTCTCCGTGTGGATCGGCACGCAGGCAAATGATATTCTAAGAATGCTGAAAGGAAAAGAAGAACCGGACGCAGGGAAATTCCTGGTGATCTTTTTATTGGTATTTTCGGTCTTGGGATTGTATTGGTTGGTTATGCGGGCGGTGAAGAGCCGGACTGTCTGAGATTTTCAGATTAAATATGTCTTCTCGATACTGTTGCTGTTGCTCTTGCTGACCAACAGCGGGACAGCAAGAGCAACAGCAACAGTATTGAGGAACTATTCTTCCATACTCACACTCCATACTCCATACTACTATTCCCCCACCATCACAAATGCTCCCCAATAATATGGATCCGGAAATTGTTGTTTCACCATATTCTGCGCATTGCGGAAGGCCTGGCGTTTGTTGCCCGATTTTAGCCATTCGTTGTAGAACAAGGTCATCAGTTTTTGTGTTGTAGCATCGTCGACTTTCCAAAGTGAAAGTACGATGGATTCTGCTCCTGCAATGATGAAGGCTCTTTGTAAACCGTATACTCCCTCTCCGTTTTCTACATCTCCCAAACCTGTTTCACAAGCCGATAACACGACAAGGTCGGTGCTATCGAGGTTCATGTTCATCGCTTCGTAAGCAGTAAGGATTCCGTCTTCAGTTGTTTTTTCTATTTTATCGGCCTGGAAGATCGCATTCTTTTTGTTGTAGATCGTCACGGAAGCGCCGGCTAGCATAAGGCCTGAGCGAAGGAGTTTGTTTCGGGTGATACTTTCTGTTTTTACTCCTTTTGCTTTCGAAAGTTCTAAGTCTTTGTCAAAAAAACCGTGCGTGGCGATGTGCAGTACTTTAGGGTTGTTTACCATTTTCAGGTTTTTTTCATTGGCATTTGTACCCAGCTCTACCCTTGTGCTCCACTTGTTTTCACGCATCATCCCTGCGATCATGTTGGCTTCTTTTTCAGTGCCGGGAAGCGGACTGAGAATGCCGTTGTAATTTCTGGCAGGTGTTTCAGTAGTAGAAGCTACGGCTGTTGTGCTTGTGGTCACAGTGCCATCAGAAGTATAGTCAGGATTTCCAAAGATAATGATCTGCTTACGCGAATTTCTTACAGCATATTGTGTCACCAGGTCTTTGGTATTACTTACAAGTTCAATATCGTTTTCTTCGATAATGTATTTATTGGTTTCAAGATTTTTGATGGTATTCAGATTAAGCTGGTTGTACACGCCGTCGGGCGAAAGGTATACTTTCTTTATTCCTGCCAATCCATTATTTACTTTTTTCCAATAGTACAAATAAGAATTTTCATCCTCGATCTTAAACTTGATCACGTTCTTATAATAATTGAGGTATTTTTTCTCAAGATCGTTTCCATTGATTGCTACTACCAACTCCGGATTTTTTCTGGTGTCTTTGGTAATGATGAGCGCTGCATAATAGATGCTATCGGTGATCTGGCCGGATTTGCGGAAATCGAATTTGCGGAAGCGGATCATTTCAATCGCCGCTTCTTCGTCCTTTAATTTCTTTTGTACATGTTTCCATGTATAAGTGAGCGTGTCATTGGTGTTCTTGAAAAGGTCCGAACGTAGAGAAAGTTTTTTCTCCAGGTCATTGGCCAGGTTTTCCAGGCTATCGAGATTGAGTTTTTCTTTTGCTATTTCTTCTTTGGAAAGAGAATATAATTTTGAAAGAACTTCTTTTTGCTGCAACCATTTTTTGTAAAGATTGGTCAGCGAAGTATCGCGGCTGGCGAGGATCTTTTGTCTTACTTTGTTGGACGCGTTTAGAATAAGCGCTTTCGTTGCCAGTTGATAATTGTACATATTCGACAACACCTGCGGATTGGAAGGCGCTCGAAGCAATGCGTAGGTATTGAACTGCTCAAATTCTGCACTAATGGTTTTATAGAATTGCTGCTTTTCCTTTTCACTCATAGAAGGGAAAAAGAGTTTGATCTCTTTCAGGTAATTGTTAAGCGAGCTTTCCCATAACAGATCAGCCTTGTCGTAATCGTTGGTAGCGGTATAAAGTCCCGCCAGGTGTGTAAGGGTGATCGTGTACTGGCGATGGTTTACCCCCAATTTATCTTTACGAATTTTCAGTGCTTGTTCGTAGAGGTCTTCTGATTCTTTGTAACGCTCCATTGATTCGTAAAGGTCGGCGAGGTTCGACAAAGCAGAAGCGTAGCTTGGATGCTCGTCGCCTACAGCAGCTTTCATTTTTTGTATATTTTCTTTGTAAAGTTTTTCTGCTTCTTCCGGTTTTTTCTGCTTTGTCTGGAGCAGTGCGAGGTTGTTGAGTGCAGTAGTGTAGTACACATGATTTTCCCCAAAAAGAAGTTTGTTGATTTGCATTGACTCACGCACATATTTCTCTGCTTCGTCGTAGTTCCCTTCTTTCTCCAGTACGTCCGATAGGTTGTCGATCGCGTTGGCGTAATTGAAATTATTTTTTCCATACACCTGGCTGATGATGTCAATTGCTTCCAGGTATTTTGCTTTCGCTTCCGCAATTCTGCCCGTGCTTTCGTAAAGGTTTCCAAGGTTGTTGAGCGAGCTGGCATAAAGCGGATGGTGTACTCCCAGCCTTTCTTTACGGATCTTCAGTGCTTGCATAAAGATCGGCTCAGCCTGTTCTACGTGGCCTGTAAGAAGATAATGTGTAGCCAGGTTATCGAGTGTACTTGCGTAGTTGGGATCGTTGTCACCTTTGAGTTTTTCGGTAATTTCTAAAGATTGTTTGTAGTAAAGCTCTGCTTGCTCGTAATGCCCCATTTCATCGAAGTACAAAGCATAATCGTTGAGAAAGTCGGCATAGGTCATGGTAGTAGTGCCGATGGTATTTTTGTAAATGCTCATGGCCTTCATATATAAAGGCTCTGCGTCGGCGGTTTTGCCGATCGTGCGGTAGAGACTAGCCAGGCCTACCAGCGCTTTGATATAGCTTTCATGGTTCTCTCCTACGATAGCTTCATAAATGGATAAGGCAGATTTATATTGTATTTCAGAATCGACAAAGCGGTTCATGTCCTTGTAAAGAGATCCCAGGTTAATCTGGGCTTTGCAATAATCGAGGTTATTGCTTCCGATAGAATCGCCGATAATATCAATTACTTGTTGACAAAGCGGTTCGGCTTCTGCAAACCTTGTCGTGGAGTGATAAAGATCGGCAAGATCGTTCAGCGCCTGGCAATATTGAATTGATTTAGGTCCGTAGGTATCCCTGCAAAGCGACACAATTTGTTTGTCTACTGTTTCAAGATCTGCATATCGGCCTTGTACCTGATACAGGTCTCCCATTCTCTCCAGTGTGAAAATATATCCAGGTGATTTTTCTCCCTGCTTCGCCTTGCGAATGTCGAGCGCTTGTTTGTAATAGGGTTCCGCTTCAGAATATCTTCCCATTTTTTTACAAAGGGTTCCCTTGGTGGTAAGCGTAGAAGCGAGCTCCAGGCTATTGGCCCCATAAAAATCTTTCTTCATGCTGATCAGCTTGTCGTACAAGGAATCTGCGCGTACGTATTCTTTTTTGGTATTAGCAATGGTGGCCAGATTATGGATCAAGGCAATGTGTAGTCCTTTGCCAAGAATATTCAATTCGGATTTCGTTTTGATCACTTCTTTAAAATATCCTTCGGCCTCATTGTATTTTTTTAAATTATATTTCAGCAAGCCAAGATAAATAAGCGAGGAAGCATAGGTAGCTTTGGTGACGGCTCTTGTGTCGGTTTTGAAAAAATCTATATCTTCCTTGAACATCTCTTCAGCATTCACATTATAGCCTTGTTTCAGATAACACCTACCAAGAAGGTGCACCATTTCATAATAGGCTACGGTATCAAAGTCGGAAGCAGTTTTAAAATGGGGTAAGAAATTTTCCAGCCAGGCTGTAGTCGCCTCGATCTCTCCGCGGTTGAACTTCACCCGTGCACTATCGTAATCAGGTTTCCACACTTGTGCGTTCGCAGAAAGAATGCAGAGAAAATATGCTCCTATCAGTGCGAAGCCTAAACGTATTTTAATGGTATTCATTAATAACAATCTTGAATTCAATATGGAACGTTAAATAAAATTACTTTTTGATATAAAAAGTAATATTTGTGTAATTTATTGGCATCATTTTTTGACTTCATACGTATAAACGGCAGAATAAGATATGAATTTATAAAGATTTTTGAGGGGGAACAAAACGTAATCTATTGTTAACTAATAGTTTAAGAATAAAAAGAAAAGTCAAAAAGTAAGTTTAAAAGGTCTTTAAAAGAGATAGATGTTTTAAAATCCATTAAAAATTCAATTTATGATTCAAAATTATGCAATGGAATATATTTTCCACTATTTTGTCATATTGGAAGGAGGCGAACATGTATCAAATAACCCACAAGTAAAAGTAACCGAATACGAATGTTGAAATACATTTTCAGATTCTTTGCAATAGTGTTTTTGCTCATCCACAGTTCTTCCACGCTACTGGCGCAGGAAGAGAGAAAAGTATCTCTTAGTGTATACGGCGGCGCAGCTTTCTTTCTAAAAAATAAGACAAACAACGCGGATCTTTCTACCCGCGTTCTCGGCGGGTTCAAGCCTACTCCTCTCGCCGGACTTGGCGTTTACTACAAGCTTTCCCAAAGATTTTATATTGGTGAAAATTACCTGTATCTCTTCAGTGCCAAAATTGATAACCGAAAATTATCTTCTCATACGTTTCGTACTACGCTCAAGTATTATATTCTCGCAAATAAAAAACTGAATCCATATATCACCGGAAGCCTTAACGTAAATATGCTAACCTTAAAACGCTCCTATAGCGAGCGTGTGTACATTCCGGACGCAGGAAGCAATGCCATAGGCGCAGGTATACAACTTGATTCCGTGCACTACCGTGAAAAATCTTTAAAACTTTCAAACCTCCCTGTGCTGGGTGGTAGTATCGGCGCGGGTTTTGAATTCAGGATCAATAAACGGTTCAATGTTTTTGCTGAGTATAATCTTCATGCAAACCTCGGCAAGAAAAATGATCTGATCCAACAATATTATTTTTCCAACCAATCGAATTTTATGTTTCAAACCGTTACGGCTGGTATAAACATAAAACTATTTAAACCGCAGAAACAATTGCTGGCTGTACTTACGCCGGATAGCTGGCGCAATAGCAAACCGATCGATGTGAAAGGAACGATCATCTATAAGAACACTGCCAAACCTTATAATAAAGTATTGCCGGTAGAAAGAACCGATACGCTCGAAGCTGTGCAGGAAGTGGATCCTACCGATGAGACAGGATTGGTGTTCTTCAGCAGGGGAATTGAAATGGGGCATTATCAATTTATGTTACCAAGAAAAAAACGCCGTATCATCCGCGCCGATCTTCAGATCCTTAACTACAACAAGATCGATATTGAAGACGAAGAAGTGGAACTTGAAATGGTGGAAGACGAAGTATCAGAAAATATTCTCAGTCGTGATGCCAACTTTGCGGTATTGCTACGCGAAGGTTTCCAGCATGAAGTGGAGTTGATGACTACAGCCGAAAATATCGGAGGTACTGTAGAACTGGCCGACACTACTTGCCGCGTACGCATCGTGCTCCGCGACCAATACGACAGCATCATTGCCTACCAGGATACACTTGAGAATAAAGCATTCAATTTTGTGGATGTAAAACCCGGCACATATAAAGTCACGTTCCAGCGACTAAATAATGAATGTACGCGCACGGAATTCCGCTATGCATTCACAGGTGCCTTACCTTATATTACAAGCCAATCCAATACCGACTTGCCGGAAGATACTACTGCTTCGTATTCGATCCAGGGAAATGTACAGGTTTCACCAACGAAGAAAGAAGCGCCGAAAGGTACTACGTCCAAACTCATCGATCCTACAGGACGCGTGGAAAGCACGACCAGCCTAGGTGGGCCGAAGACAGACTTTAACTATCGTAATCTTCCTTCTTCCGATTTTAGTGCCGTATATGAAGATCCTTCGGATAAAGCTTCTATGATGTACACCGTCAAAGACCGCAAAGCCAATGTTATTCGTGAAGTAAAACAGGGTCCGTCTAAAAAGGCAGCGAAAGGCCCAGTGATAGTAAAGGGAAAAGTAGAATTGCCTAATCCTGCGCAAGCTTCCACTGTTTCAGTATTACTGGTAGACTCCACCGGAAAGATCCGCCAGAAGGCACCACTGCAAGCGGATGGAAGCTTTAGCTTCAACGATCTTGCGAAAAATAAATACAAGGTAGCTTATGAATCTACAGATCCTGCAGTGCGTGGAAAGTTGAATTATAATGTAACGGATAAATCGGTGAAATTAAATAAAATTGTATTGCCTGAATTGACCTCATACATCGAAGAAGCCGATACGATACACTTCTCCAAACAGCCGCTGCAAGCCAATGATAGTACAGGAAGAAAAGTAATCGTGCTCGAACCGGCTTCCAAAGAAAAACCTGTAACGAATAAAACGGGAACACCAATAGAGAAAAAGACACCGAGGAAAGAAGTACCAATCCGTTATCCATTCACCGAGTTTAAACCGAATACAACCTACAATGATCAAGGTTATGAAGTGAAGCCGGTCGGATATGGAGTACAGATCTCATCTTTCTTTATCAACTCCAACCTGGAAAAATTCTGCCAGCGCGTGAGAGCCAAAGGAGAGAAAAATATTTTTATCCAGGTGATCTACAAAGATAAAAACAACCCAGCCGCCGGCCTTATCTACCGCGTGATCTTAGGCGCTGACGAAGACAAAGAAAAAATGCTTAAACGTGTGCCGGCTTATATGGACAAAGGATATGACGCGGTATTGAGGAAACATCTTAATTAGTCTGAACCTTGATTCTCTGGATTAGAAGATTTACTTGATTTTTATTTCCATGATTTATGTCTTTAGTCCACTAGTCCGCTCAGAATGTGAGCGCAAAGTTTATACTGCCATTGCAGGGGCTCTCAGCAGACTGGAAAGATTTAGTTATTGAATATTTAGAATGGTTAAATAAAAAGGAAGTCTCTATTCAAGAATTGAATAGTGACTTCCTTTTTTATATCTTATTGACCATTTGCAGGAGACTCTAAGCAGATAAAGAAAATCCAATCATGGAAATAAAAATCAAGGAAATCTTCTAATCCAGAGAATTAAGGTTCAAACAAATTATGGCAGGCGCGGGAACTTTGAAAAATCCGGCTCTCTCTTTTCTATAAAAGCATTCTTACCTTCTTTTCCTTCTTCCGTCAAATAGTAAAGCAGTGTAGCATTGCCTGCCAATTCCTGGATTCCTGCCTGGCCATCAAGCTCAGCATTGAAGCTGGATTTCAGCATACGTAGAGCGATCGGGCTTTTCTTAAGAATTTTTTTGCACCAGGCGATAGTCTCGTCTTCAAGTTGCTCGAGTGGTACTACTTTATTTACAAGTCCCATATTCAGGGCATCTTCAGCATTGTATTGATCGCATAGGTACCAGATCTCTCTTGCTTTTTTCTGGCCTACAACCCGCGCTAAATAAGAAGCACCGAAACCTCCATCAAAGCTTCCTACGATCGGACCTGTTTGTCCGAAACGCGCATTCTCCGCTGCAATGGTAAGATCGCATACTACGTGCAGCACATGTCCTCCGCCAATAGCCCAGCCTGCCACCATGGCGATCACTGGTTTTGGAATGGAGCGGATTTGTTTTTGGAAATCCAATACATTCAGTCTTGGTACCATGTCTTTTCCAACATATCCTCCGTGGCCGCGTATGCTCTGGTCGCCTCCGCTGCAAAAAGCTTTGCCGCCTTCGCCAGTAAGGATGATCACTCCGACACTTTGATCCTGGCGCGCATGTTCGATCGCCTCGCTCATCTCTTGTACTGTCAGCGGTGTAAACGCATTATGCTTCTGCGGACGGTTGATGCTGATCTTGGCGATACCTTCGAAATGCGAATAGATGATGTCTTCGTAAGGCTTAACTACTTTCCAGGGATATTTACTTTGCATGATGTATTTGGCTTTTTCTTTTAGCGGATTAAAATTACGAAAAAATCATGAATTATGAATGTTGAATTATTTAGTTAAAAGTAATTATTAATAAACCATTCATCCATAACTCATAACTCGACATTCATAATTTTTACATATTCTTTCAACTTCTTCCAAATCTGTGTATTCATTGGCCCATTCGTTTCTACTTCCAGCACTTTTGATTTTCCTTTTAGAGTAAAAAAATCTTTCAGTGCATGATCAAAATTCTCACGTTCTTTTACAAGTGTATAATCGAGATCAAAATCCTTTAATGTATTTTCTGCGGTGAGCATTTGTCTTGTTACGAAGTACTCCTCTCCTTCCGGTTGCGAAGCAGGGCCGTCGATCATGCGGAAGATGCCGCCTCCGTGGTTGTTGAGGATCACGATGCGAAGGTTGGAAGGAAGATAATTATTCCAGAAAGCATTCCGGTCGTAAAGAAAAGACATATCACCGGTGAGCACGGTCACGAGTTTATCAGTAGCAAGAGCAGTGCCGTATGCCGTACTGATCACCCCGTCGATCCCGCTGGTACCGCGGTTGGCGATGATCTCTACATTCTTTTGTAATATTCCGATCGTATTCGCATAACGTACCGGCATGCTGTTGGCAAGGTGTAGCAAGGAGTTTGAAGGAAGTGCGGTCAATACTTTATAAACCGCTTCCAATTCAGAGAAAGTTTTTTCTTCTGAAAGAAATTTAGCCACTGCCGGAGAGAAAGCCCGGTCAAGCGCTTGCCAGCTTTTTTGATAGGCCGGAGAAGCTATTTTTCTCTTTCCCATTTCTTCGAAGAAATAAATAGGAGAAACAGGAATAGATCTGGTCAAACTTTGAAACGTATCTGCCACTGCCCCCGCTTCCTGTAGATGCCAATGTGCACGGGGCTTGTGGGTGCGAAGGAATCCTTTTAGACTTTTTGAGATCACAGAATTTCCAAACGTGATCAGCAGATCGGGTTGCAAATTACTGGTGGCAGCATTCAAATACAGATCATGATGACAAATGCTTCCCTCAAAAGAATGATTAGAAATGAGATCGGTGATCATTGGAATTTCCAGTTTGCTCAAAAGAGAAGTGAGTTTCTCTTCTGCATCCGACTGGCCTGCTACAACGAGGATCTTCTTGTATTGCTTTGTCTCCTGGGAAAGAATATCCCATTGTGCATCACTCAGACTATGTTTAGTAGTTAAAGGCTCTATGATTTTGCAATCGGAGAAAACAATTTCTCCTTTTGGATAAAAAGGTTCCCGCAGAGGAATATTGATATGCACAGGCCCTTTCGGAAATTGTGCTGCAAGATTGATCGCTTCGTTTACAATACGCTCTACCTGCCAGGCAGCGTCAGGATGTTGTGTTTCTACAGGTAATGTAAAACTTCCTTTTACATGATCTCCATAGATCTCCTGCTGGCGGATCGTCTGTCCATCAAGCTGGTCAATCCATTCAGGGGGACGGTCTGCGGTGAGGATCAGTAAAGGAATCTGCTGGAAATATGCTTCCGCCACCGCTGGAGCATAGTTGTATGCCGCAGAGCCAGAAGTACAGATCAATATTGTCGGTAATTTGGTCATGCGGCTCAAGCCCAAGGCGGTAAAGGCCGCCGAGCGCTCGTCGGGGATAATATATTTTTTTATCTTTTCATGTCTTGCAAAAGAAACCGTCAGCGGCGCACAACGCGAACCCGGACTCAGCACAGCGTGCTGTATTCCTTTTAATGCACAAATTTGAGCAATGTTGTAGATGGCTTGCATGTCTGAACCTTGATTCACAGGATTAGAAGATTTACATGATTTTTATTTTCAGGATTTGTTTCCTTTTTTCATTTAGGAGGAGTTTGTATAGCGTTAGCATTATCTCCTATTATTATAAGAATTTTAAAATAGGTCTTTCTATTTACACTTTTTTAGAAATTGTTCTGAATTTCTAATTATCTATTTAACTGGCGGATCCTTCCTGTATGACAACTTTTAAATTTCGTTTGAACTTCATTTCAAATCAAAAGATTTCCGAATCTTAAAATTAAAATCATGTAAATCTTCTAATCCTGTGAATCAAGGTTCAGACAATTTAAATGACTTCCGCTACCACAAACGTGCTTCCTCCTACAAAGATCAGATCTTCTGGGGTAGCTTTGAGTTTAGCTTTTTGTAATGCCTCCTGTATCGTAGGTACAGTCTCGCCTTTCAATCCTGCCGCAGTTGCTTTTTCGTAAAGCAGTTCTACCGGCAGTGCACGTGGCAAAGATGGCATGGAGAAAAAGTACCAGGCATTTTTTGGCAATAAAGTCAGGATCGTTTCTACGTCCTTGTCTTTTACCATTCCTAATACTATATAAAGCTCGCGATAGGATAAAGTTTTAAGTTGTTCTACTACATATCTTATTCCGGCTTCGTTGTGTGCTGTATCGCAAAGAATGCGCGGTGATTGCTGGAGAAAATACCAGCGACCCTTGAGACCTGTGATCGTCACTACTCCTTCCAATCCCTTGCGGATAGCTTCTTCGCTGAGCTTCCAGCCTTTCTGATTCAACAGCTCGAATACGGTTAAAACGCCCTTGATATTTTTTTCCTGGTAAAACCCACCTAGTCCACATACCAGATCTTTGTAGTATGTTGGAATGTCTACGGTCATGATCCCATTTGAAAAACGAACGTTTTCAATTTTGAAAAATTTTTCGGCAAAATAAAGCGGTGCTTCTAGTTCGGCAGCTTTATTTTTGAATATAGCTCTGGTGTTATCTTGTTTCTCACCAATCACCACAGGAGTATTGGCTTTGATGATCCCGGCTTTTTCCCCGGCAATCGTTTCCAGCGTATCGCCCAGGTATTGCATATGATCATAGCTGATATTGGTGATGAGCGAAACTTCCGGTTGGATGATGTTGGTGGAATCCAGTCGTCCGCCCATGCCTGTTTCGATCACAGCGATATCTACTTTTTCTTCTGCAAAAAAATAGAACGCCATCAGCGTAGTAATCTCAAAAAAGGAAGCGTGAAAAGATTTGAAATAATCCAGGTGCTCGTTTACAAAACGGCTGATCTTTTCCTGCGAAATTTCTACGCCGTTGATGCGGATTCTTTCTGTAAATTCTTTAAGATGAGGAGACGTATATAAACCTGTCTTATACCCTGCTGATTGCAGCACCGACGCGATCATATGCGAACTGCTGCCTTTGCCGTTGGTACCGGCAACATGGATTGTAGGAAATTTTTTGTGAGGATCTCCAAAATAAGCGCAGAGCGTTTCAATCCTTTCCAATCCTGGATGATAAGCTGCTCCACCTGTTTTTTCAAACATTGGAAAGCTACTGTAGAGAAAATCGATTACTTGCTTGTATTCCATGAAAACCTTCGGATTGCGAAGGTAAAGAAAACCTCCAAGGATTTATAGAATTTAACTTGCTATTAATAATCCCTGGAGGTTTTGGTCTAAAAATGAAGACAAAAAAAATCCCGATTTTTCATCGGGACCTTTCTTAATGTTGGAAGTTATACATATATTTTGATTTCTTCTGCTTTGCCTTTTTGTGGCTTGGGTGTTTACCACCACCTTTGGAAGTTTCTACTGATGCGAAAGAAGACCCTGCTACCATCGCTACCATCAATACTGCTACAAAATACTTTTTCATATGTCTATACTTTAGTTTAACCTTAAAACTGTGTTGTTCGATTATTTAATTCTTCATAAATATTGTAAAAATATTCCTAAATTCATAACTCATTAAGGATTATTTTTATAAAAAATTTGACAAGGTGTACTTTAATAACTTAGAATACTTATTATCAGTCTTTTATCCAAATCTTACCTGGGTTCGCAAAACCGGTGAAAAAGTGATTTACCTCACTTTTGACGACGGTCCGATCCCTGAGGTTACGGATTATGTGCTGGAGGAATTGGAGAAATATTCGGCTAAAGCTACCTTTTTTTGCGTGGGCGATAACGTAAGCAAAAATCCCGGGGTTTTGCAGAATATCATTCATAAAGGTCATAAGGTAGGCAATCATACTTTCAATCATCTGAACGGATGGAAAAATGAGCATGATCATTATCTCGAGAACGTGGCGAAGGGTGATGCTATTTTATCGCAGGCCACTGCTCATGGGCATGAGCACTGCTATATCAGCGCTGCCACAGGAAAAAAACTTTACCGTCCTCCTTACGGAAAAATAACAAAATCACAGATCAAGACTTTGCTGCCACATTACGAGATCATAATGTGGGATGTGCTCACAGGTGATTTTGATAAAAAACTTTCTCCGGAAAAATGTTTGCATAAAGCGATCAAATATACTGGTAAAGGATCGATCGTGATTTTTCACGACAGCGTGAAAGCCTTGCCAAATCTGCAATACGCGCTTCCTCGTTTCCTGAAACATTTTACGGAGGCGGGTTACCGTTTTGAAAGTTTATGATATTGCTGAACTGTCTGCTGGTTGTTTATTTTGCACTTCTGCTGCTATACCAGTGTGTCCTTATGGTTTTGTTTTTTAATTTGAAAGAAGATAAACCTGCAAGTTCTTTCAACGCCTCCCCTCCTTTTGTTTCGATTCTTATTGCTGCGCGCAATGAAGAAGAAAATATTCTCGACTGTCTTCGTGCTATTGATGGGCTTTCATGGCCTTCCGATAAAATGGAGGTACTGATCGGTGATGACCAGTCTACCGACAAGACGGCGGTGTTGGTGGAAACATTCATCCGACATAAATATAATTTTCGTCTGATCCACATCGAAAAAAATCTTGGAGAGGCTAAGGGCAAAGCCAACGTACTGGCCAATCTTGCGCAGGAAGCGAAAGGGGAATTTTTCTTTATCACCGATGCCGATATTCAGGTGCCTTCAAATTGGATCCAAAGTTTGCTGGCAAACAAACAGGAAAAGACAGGAATTGTTTCAGGTGTTACGCAGATGCATGTTGCCTCTGTGTTTGAATACTGCCAGGCAGTAGATTGGATCTACGGTTTCGGTATGATCAAAACTGCTTCTGATTATAATATTCCGGTAAGCGCGGTAGGCAATAATATGATGATTGCTGCTTCTACATATCGCAGCACAGGCGGCTATGAAAATATTCCTTTTTCTGTGACAGAAGATCATGCACTGTTTATAGAAACATTGAAAAAAGGCTGGACGTACAAAAATTTAATGTCTTGTGATTCTCTCGCAATAACAAAACCTATCCCAACGCTTTCCAAATTATTACAACAAAGAAAACGCTGGATGCGAGGCGCAGTAAAGGTTCCATTCGTGCTTCTTTTTTTTCTGTTGCTCCAATCGCTTTATTTTCCTATCGTACTTGTCATGCTTATTAAATTTCCTTTGGCAGCAATTGGCATATGGCTGGCGAAAATTTTATTACAGCAATTTTTTATAGTACACGCTTTTAAAAAACTACGCATCCCTTACCAGCTGCTGAAAGGCGCAATCCTGTACGAACTTTATTCCAACCTGATTTCATCGTTGATGTTGGTCAATTATGTAATTCCTACTAAGGTGAAGTGGAAAGGGAGAATTTATGTCTGAACTTTGATTACGTTGATTGAATGATGGGCATGGGCGAATTGTCATTCAGAAGGATTCTGAAAAAATAATTTCAAAACTGAAGTTAATAAAACAGGGATAAAGTGTCACTATAAGCGTTTGTGCAGACTCTGCACAAGTTTCTTCCTGAATGACAAATCAATGTAATGAAATTCAGACATCTCTTGTCAACCGTTCACTCTGTACCTCATAAGCTATATCCGCAAGCTCCATTTTCAGGTCGGTTTGGAAAAGCAATACTTCTTTGTCTTCCGCTTCTTCGTTGGTGAGGGCTTCGGCGTTTTCGATCACTTCGCGGTATTTTTCTACGCGGTCGTTGCACCAGTGCATAAAGTCTTCAGGAATGTTCATCCATGGAAAACGATTTTTATCCTGGAAGAAAAAATCACAATGGCCATTTTCATATACAGAAAACAAAGGGCCGCTGAGTTGTTCATTTACGGGTTCCAGGCTTTGCCAAAGGCTAAAGAATTTTTCTGAGTGTAATTTCGGGCGGTGAAAAGCATCCCAAAAGATATCGCGAAACCGCTCTAAAATTTCTTCGTTCATATTAGTTGATTTTATAAGACCCGGTATTGCTGATGCCGATCGAAGGAAGTTGTTTGTTTTTTTCAAAATGATCGTAACCTGGCTGAAGGTTTTGCCAAAAGGTTAAAAGTGAAGGGTAGTCTTTGTAATGTTCTGAAAATAATTTCAATTTTTCCTCGCTCATGCGAAAAGGGAAAATATGAACCGGGATCTGGCTTTGCCCGTTATTCCTGGCTTCTACGGCAGCAATGTAAATTTCCTTGATCTTATCATTAGTCATCGCCATACAGCCGATCGAAGCACAGTAGCCATGAATAAAAATATCGCCGCCGGGAGATTTAGCATCGCTTAATATTTTATCAGAAGCATTGGGATAATTTAATCCTAGTGATAAATGATAACTACTGTAAGGATTAAACCGGTCGATATGATAAAATCCTTCCGGCACTTGATAGTCTCCCATTTTTCTTTTAGGTCCCGGATAGCCTGAAGCGCTGCATACCTCGTAGGTATTGATGAGTGTGTATTTTCCTTTATTATTCCTGGCCCAAAGCTCCAGTTCTTTTTCATATTTAAACACTCTGATAAAAAGACTGAAAGCAGAAAAGTCTACGCCTTTTTCCTCGTAGAGTTGGCGTAGACTTTGTTCTTTGTCCTGGTAAGCTTCTTTTACACGGGTATATTTCATCTGCTCGGATTTGAAATCTCCGGCAGAGAAGAGGAGAAACATCAGAATACTTAAGACTGCTGTTTTCATAAAAGAGAGCTTAGTATAATTATGAGTAAATGGTTAATTCAACATTCATAACTCATAATTCATAACTTTTAATGATGACGTTTTTGTTTCATCTTTTTCTCCTGATGCGGTTTGAATGGCTGATGGTTAGCCGCCTGCTTCTGCTTAAGAGCTCTGCAGGAAACCGTGGCGATCACGACAAAAAGGATGAATACACTTATTTTTTTCATAATTGGGTAACTACTTAGGTGTTGGTTTATATTATTCTTCAATGGTGGATTTGCGTTTCATTCCTTTCACAGGATTGTAGCCGTTCAATTCTTTGGCATAATAGCCGGTGCCGTCGTAAGGTCTTTTCGCTGTATGACCTTTGCAGGTCTAAGAGCAGGCTCCCTCCAGCTTCCAGCCACAGTCTTCGCAGAT